>Ga0302288_1000689_pt1 | contig 25414 bp, 24 predicted proteins | sample III_Fen_N1_1_FD_194549 | JGI IMG/M metagenome (GOLD analysis project Ga0302288, IMG submission 194549) | Peat permafrost microbial communities from Stordalen Mire near Abisko, Sweden - III_Fen_N1_1 | ecosystem: Environmental > Terrestrial > Soil > Wetlands > Permafrost | place: Sweden: Abisko...
AGGCTTCACACATTTTGATACCCGCTATTTTAGCGATAGCGTAAGGTTCATTGGTGCTTTCCAAAATACCCGTCAACAATGCATTTTCGCTCATTGGTTGAGCAGCATCGCGTGGATAAATACACGACGAGCCCAGAAACAGAAGTTTCTTCACACCATTCAAATAGCTTTGATGAATGATATGATTCTGTATCATCAAATTCTCGTAAATAAACTGAGCGCGATAGGTATTATTAGCAACAATACCACCTACTTTAGCAGCAGCAAGCACCACAATTTCAGGTTTTTCCGCTGCAAAAAAAGCTGATACCGCTTGCTCACTGAGTAAATTGAGTTCATCTTTTGAACGGGTAACTATGTTTGTGAATCCTTTTGCTTCGAGATTACGCTTAATGGCCGACCCAACCATTCCATTGTGACCGGCAATATATATTTTTGAATCTTTGTTCATTCGTTTATTGTGTGAGATTGATGTAATACTTGGTGTAAAGGTGTAATGTCTTGTGTAAGTTTAATCCATTCGCTTTTTATACACTTTGATTAAGATAGTGATTATTTTTAGTTCTCGTAAAAACAAATCAATTAAACCTTTACACCATTAAACCATATTACACCCATCCACCATTTAGGGTTATTCGAAATAATTCAACACATTGTATCCACCTTCTTTCAGATAGGTTTCTTTTTTCATTAGATGAACATCAGAGCGCATCATATCTTCAACCAACGCTTTTAAATCATATTCAGGGATCCAGTTAAGTTTTGTACGCGATTTTGTTGCATCTCCGATCAACAAATCAACTTCTGTAGGACGGAAGTAGTTTGCATCAACTTCCACAATCGGACCTTCAATGGCACGAATCGCAGCTAAAAACTCTGCTCCGATTTGAGTCGTAAATACATCCTCGTTTATTTCTGAGATATATCCTTTTTCATCGATTCCTCCGCCTTTGAACGCAATAACAATACCTATTTCGGCAAAAGCCATGCGTACAAACTCACGCACTTCGGTAGTAATGCCGGTAGCAATTACATAATCACTCGGTTCGTCTTGTTGAAGAATGAGATACATGGCACGTACATAATCTTTTGCATGTCCCCAGTCGCGTTTAGATGATAAATTACCCAGGAATAACTTGCCCTGCATACCCATAGCAATACGAGCCGCTGCACGGGTAATTTTACGTGTTACAAAGGTCTCACCACGTAAAGGTGATTCGTGATTAAATAAAATACCATTACTTGCATGCATTTTATATGCTTCGCGATAATTTACAGTAATCCAGTATGCATACATTTTAGCCACTGCATAAGGCGAACGTGGATAAAATGGAGTTGTTTCCTTTTGTGGAACTTCTTGTACCAAACCGTAAAGCTCAGAGGTAGAAGCCTGGTAAACGCGGGTTTTCTCAGTTAGACCAAGTAAACGAATTGCTTCTAACAAACGTAATGTACCGATACCATCAGCATTAGCAGTATATTCGGGGGTATCAAAACTTACCTTTACATGGCTCATGGCTGCCAGATTATATATTTCATCCGGCTGTGTTTCCTGAATAATACGGGTAAGATTCATCGAGTCGGTCATATCACCATAGTGCAATACAAAATTACGATTATCAACGTGCGGTTCCTGATATAAATGGTCAATACGTTCGGTATTAAACATCGACGAACGACGTTTCAATCCGTGTACGATATATCCTTTCTTTAACAATAATTCGGCTAAATACGCGCCATCCTGTCCGGTTACTCCGGTAATTAATGCTACTTTTTTCATAATTAACTCTTACTATATATATATATATATATATATATTTTAATTAAATCTACAAATTACTCAGTGTTTCAAACATTGTTCTGTGCTGAAGCCTACATATTGTTAGCCATCAAAGTTTTTATCTTAGCCGTTGAAACCACATAACATTATGTTAATTTATGTAACTATTTTGTATTGGGTGGTAAATGAATAAATCGCAACATCATTACTTCTAATAACACTTTATTGCTTAAAAAGGATTCCAATTTTCCGAAGACTAACCATGCACCCCACCGAGTTACCATAGAGTTTACCTATATCGGCACCCACAGAGCATCCAAGTTCTATATTCGACAGCTTCGGAAATTGTTTTTTTACTTCCAGCAGCAGAGATGTATTTCTAATCATTTCCGGATAAGGAACCCAATACCTACCATAATTTTTACTTAAAGAGCATAAGGCTTTATATCTATATCCACACACATCACCTTCTACCCCAAGATGATGGACCTGTACGCGATTATTAGCAGTAACGAGATCTCCATTTTTATTATACACCGGTGACGATATAAAGGGTGTGCCTATGGTTCTGGAAAAATAGGACCAACCATTTTTATAAACACTATTGTCAAAATAACCATCATTCCCACCATATACAATACCATCTTTATCGTGAAATGGACCTGATTGATCGGTGCTGTTCAGGTACTCATACACCAATCCAGTTATTATCGGGAATCTATTGCTCCGAATAGATATCCCCCATAATCCATCGGGTTTATTCATCGTATTGGTCATAAATTTAGGACTGTCCTCCGATATATTCTGCCAGTAACCACTGATTATAAAGTCACAAATCCGATACTCCACCTTCATACTCTGCGAAAGAATATGATTCCCCAACGCATTGGTTTGATCCATTTTAAGTGCGGAGCTACCACCGGAACTACCCATTACTATCCTCAAATAATCACTTAATGAACTAGGTTGCTGCCCTAGTCCGGGCACATTACCACCCCACTGCGCCACATGATCTACCCCATATTGAAAATGAAAGGGTAAGCTTCCGCCTGCTCTAAAATAAATATACTTATGATGAAGTAAAATATTTGTTCCCCCGATATTATCTGTAAACCAACCATGCGTCACAGCACCTTTTACTTCCAGATAGCCTTTGGTGAAGGGAACGGGGGTAAAATATTCTATTCCAAGGGTAATTTTAGGCATCGGGCGGGCATTCTTAGAGAACAGAAAACCACCACAGGACAAACTGGAATCCTGAGTCCCCAGATGTTCTTCATGTGCCCCTACGATTAGATCCAAAACCGAAAGGCGGGCTTTCAGATAGACTTCGTGAAAATAAGCTTTTGTTTTATTATCGTAAGTCTGAAGTAGTATATCGGCTTTAAAGCCGATATCAAAAATTGCTGACTTTTTATTGAAATCTTTGCTGAACCCCACATTTACATTAGCGGAGTTTGGAGAAGCTGAAATCTGTCCATAGTTAGCACTCTGCAACCAAAACGGAGCATACGCCCCGGTGGAAGCTACTCCCGTAAAACCCACTTCATACTTTAGCGTATCGTTTTGTGCTTCGACGACAAAAGAAAGAAGAAGTAGTAAAACAGCAGAGGTAATTATCTTATAATTTATCATGTACACAACTTTAACAAAATACAAAATTTTAAGATGAAATTGTGCTCACACAATATCGAAAAAGATAATATGAACTAATTTCTATTTCACAATATGCCAAAATGTCAAGAAGATGATGTAAAAATACTCTTTGATACTTTTATGCTCAATAAATTTCATATTGAGTCTTATTTTATGGGGCATTATTTCTTCTATATACACTTTCTCTGGATCAGTTGCCGAACCAAGTATTTCATTTTCATCCACATATTCAATCGATGCATAATCTGTTATTCCCGGCCGTACACTTAATACTTGTAACTGTGCATCATTATACATTTCCACATACTTTCTCACTTCAGGTCTGGGACCAACAAAACTCATATCACCGACAACAACATTCATTAATTGTGGTAATTCATCCAGTTTAAACCGACGGATAAAATAGCCCATCCGAGTCATTCGTGGATCTCTGCCACCAATAGTTATTAATCCCTTTTTATCCGATCCAACACGCATGGAACGAAATTTATACAGCGAAAAATCAATATTATTCCGACCGACTCTTTTCTGAATATAAAAACCACCACCCTTACTTTCAATAACTATTAATAGATAAATAATAATAAATAATGGAAAGCAAAGTAAAATCCCAACGAATGAAAATACAATATCAAATATTCGAATCATTATTTAAGTATTACGGTACGATAGGCATCCACAACAGTATTAATTACAAAATCAACCTCTTCAGTTGTCAATTGCGGATAAATAGGTAATGATATTTCAGCAGCATAATTTTTAAAAGCTTGAGGATAGTTAGTAATATCGTATCCTTTATTTTTGAAGAAACTCAACATAGGCATAGGTATAAAATGCACATTAACCGCAACCTCTCTTTTGGCAATTTCATCAATTATCTCATCACGTTGGTCTTCTGTTATGCCAGCAATTCTCAACGCGTAAATATGGTACGAACTTTCTTTCCCCTTATCTTTTGAAGGTGGTAAAACAGCCCATTCATAGTTACTAAATACAGTATCATATTGTCCAAAGATTCGTTTACGTGATGCGAGTAAGTCGGAATATTGACGAATCTGAGCTAATCCTATTGCTGCATTTACATCGGGCATATTGATCTTCATTCCAAAGTCAACTATATCATATCGCCACCCACCGGCTTTACTTTTCGAAAATGCATCCTTGGTTTGGCAGTTTAAAGTCATTTGACGTAATTCTGCATATAAAGCAGCATTATCAAAGGGTTCCGGTAAATTTAAACAAATGGCTCCTCCTTCTGCAGTAGTAATATTCTTTACAGCATGTAACGAGAAAATCGCAATATCCGTTTCACAGCCAGTGCGCTTATCTTTCTGATAATAAGCTCCCAGTGAATGCGCAGCATCATTCATCACCAATATACGCCCTAGCTTTTGTTGAACGGTAGAATCCGGTTGAAACATCGCCATTACTTCATCTTCTGTAACTACCTCCATAATTGCATCATAATCACAAGGAAACCCTGCTATATCAACGGGTATAATTGCTTTCGTTTTGGGAGTTATTGCGGCACGAATAGCCTGTACAGAAATATTAAAGTCCTCACACGAATCAACCATTACAGGCACCGCTCCAGCATGCAAAACAGCCAATGCTGTAGCTGCATAAGTATAAGCAGGAACAATAACCTCATCTCCTTCTTTCACTCCCAGCCATTTCAACATCATAATAGCTCCCGAAGTCCATGAGTTTACACACAACACTTCTTGTGCTGAACATAATTTCTTAATCTCTGTTTCTAAAGCTTTTACTTTAGGGCCGGTAGTAATCCAACCGGAATTTAAAGAGTCTACCACTTCTTTAACAACTGATTCATCAACGTAGGGTGGAGAAAAACTTATTTTCATAATAGTTAGTTTATTTTTTTTATCATTCTATACATTTTTCTATTTGGATAAGCTATAAAATCGTAATAAATTTCATAACCTAAACTTTCATAAAATTTAATTGCATTTTCATTATTGTAAAAATCAGTAGTGAGAGATAAATCAATACATCCTTTTTTACTCAGTTCTACTTCTAGCTCCAGTAGCAATTTTTTGCCAATACCAAACCCTTGCATATTACTCGAAATACCTATAGATAGTAATTCCGCATATTCGCCGTTATCTTCTATTGTTGAATTACTTTTGCTAAAGTTTCTAACCAATCGTAATATAGCTGCTGGTTTTGAAAATAATATTCTTGTTCCAACTATTAAGTAGGTCAAGAAGTTACTTTTGACAAGGTAAGAATTATATCCCTTTGAAAGGGAGGTGGCTGCACAAAAACCTAATAAATTGTCACAATCAAAGATTCCCAAAAGTACAGCTTTGGAATCTGTTCTTAGGCTATTATAATAGGTCATTAGAAAATCATCACCCAACTCAGTAAGAAAAAAACCGCTGAAAGAGTCTTTATGTACCTCAACTAGATTGGAGATATTACATTTTTCAATATTTTTTATTTCCACTTGAAAATTATGTCATTTAATGAGTAATAAAGAAAATTGAAGTGCACTTTTAAAATCAATCAAAAACTGTCAACCAGTTTTTTTGTAAGAACCAAATAGTCAAAATTTTGGATGGCCCTATGAGCTCTTTCACTCATTTCAAACAAACTCTTTTGATCTAAAGATACTAATTCAAGAATTGCTTCTGCGTACTGTTTGTCTGAATTAAATTCTTTTGCAATGCCTAAATTATGTTTATTTATTAAACAGTACATCATTTTTAAATTGGAACAAATCGGTTTTCCACTTGCCATGTATTGAAACATTTTACTCTGACTTCCTCCATATTTACCAAAGTGGCCAGACATATAATTCAAAATATTCACATCACTACATGAAAGCAAATAAGGAACATATTTGGGTTCAATCCATTTTTCTTTGAAGATTACATTAAAAATCCCATTATCACGGCAATACTCTTCTAGATAAACCCGATCATCGCCATCACCATATAATAGAAACTTTATATTAGAATACTCTTTCAGTATTTGGGCAGCGTTAATAAGTTCTTTTAAATTGTTAGCTAAACGAATTGATCCAATATAAATTATTTTTTTTGTATTATCATTTTCTAAATCAACATCTTCTAATTTGTAAATTGATTTAAAATGGTGAAAGTCTTTCAAATCTACACCATTATTTATATATTTTACTTTTCGAAGGTCTATTGGACCACCTGCATTTTTATCCCACTTCTTATCTACTATATAATTTGCTCCTCCTTCCATCGAGAATACAATATTATCTGCTTTTTTGTATAACCATTTTTCACAATAATATAATAGAGACAAAATTGGATTTTTCTTTTTTATTAAGCCTAAATCTACAAATGATTCTGGCCATAAATCGAGCACTTCAACAATGTATTTCGCATTTAACTTTTTTGCAGTAAAATATAAAATATTTCCAAAGGGTGGAAGTGCTGTATGAATAATTATATCCGGTTTTTCAAATTTGTCTCTATATTTATTTAATTTGAAATGAAATTGAAAAAGACTTAGGAATCGGGAAAGACCATTACTTTTATAAGCCATTGTATGGATATGTACAAAGCTAAGATCATCGTATTGTTTTTCAATAAATTCTTTATTATCATCAATCAAATTCAAGTTCATATTATGCATAAAACTCGAACTAATTATTTTGACATTATAACCCATCTCGGATAAATAATGCGCAAACTTTATAGTTCTATGTCTCGACTCCAATTTAGGAGGCATTGCATAATAATTCACAAGCCAAATGACTTTATTCATTTTTTCAATTACCATAAATTTACTAAATCAACTATAGTTTTCATTTCACGTTCTGTCAAAACTGGACTAATTGGTAGACTTAAAATTCTATTATGAATCAGTTCTGTAATAGGAAGTTCTAAAGAGTTCCACTCGTGATAACATAATTGTTTATGAGGTGGTATCGGATAATGAATCAATGTTTGTATCTCATTATCCGATAAGTATTTTTGCAACTCATTTCTTCTCGGACTAAGAATAGTAAATAAATGGAAAACATGAGAATTCCAGTCTTTAATTTCAGGCAATTTTACATCAGGGTGTTTAATATTCTCAATATAATAATGAGCTACTTTTTTTCTTAATTCAGTATCTTCGTCTAAGTACTTTAGTTTAACATCAAGAACAGCGGCTTGAATCTCATCTAAACGACTATTTAACCCTTTATAATCGCACTTGTATTTAACTTTTGATCCATAATTTGCAACTGAACGCACTGTTTCAGCAAGAACATGATCATCTGTGGTGATTGCTCCTCCGTCTCCCAAGGCTCCAAGGTTCTTACCCGGGTAAAAACTATGCCCAGCAGCATCTCCCAATGATCCCGTCTTTTGTCCATTAAACAGACATCCATGTGCCTGTGCATTATCTTCAATCAATTTTAATCCATTCTTCTTACAAATGTCGCCAATTTTATCGGTGTAAGCGCATTGACCATAAAGGTGAACAATCATGATGCCCTTCGTTTTAGAAGTAATAGCCTGTTCAATTTTAGAATCATCGATTTGAAAGGTGTCAATTGATGGTTCAACAAGAACTGGTATCAATTGGTTATCAGTTATTGCTAAAATTGAGGCTATATAGGTATTTGCAGGTACAATAATTTCATCACCTGCCCGCATAACACCAAGTTCAATATATGCCCGAAGTATTAAACGTAATGCATCTAATCCATTTGCAACTCCAACACAATAATCCGTACCGGTATAACTAGCATAATTCTTTTCAAAAGAATTATTCTCTATTCCTTGCAGGTACCAACCCGAACCTACAACCCTTGTTACAGCCTCATGTATTTCTTCAGAATACTTTTGTGTTATCTTTTGTAAATCTAAAAACTTAATCATAATTCTAATTTTCTTATAAATTTTGCTGGGCTTCCATACCATAATTCATTATTAGGCACATCTTTCGTAACTAAACTACCAGCCCCTATCATCGAATTTTCACCTATTGTGACTCCTCCTAGAATTACTGAAGCAGCACCAATTGATGCACCTTTTTTAATCAATGTTCTTTGCATTGTAAAGTCATGTTTTGCTCTTGGATATTTATCATTGGTAAAAGTCACATTAGGTCCAATTTGCACATTATCTCCAATAATAATTCCATCCCAAACATACACCCCACATTTTATGGTTACGTTATCCCCTATCTTTACATCATTCTCTATAAAACAATGGCTACATATATTACAATTACTGCCAATCTGTGCATTTGGAAGAATAACCACGAATTGCCAAATACGGGTATTCTCAGCTATATTTTCAGACTGAACATCTGCTAAACGATGTATCATTATAATTTGTTTTTATAACGTTCAAACTCAGAATAGTCTCTTATATAATCTTCTTCATCATATTTTGTTGAAGCCAATACTAAACAGACTGAACCAGATGAAAAATCATCTAATTCACGCCAAATTCCCGGAACAACAAGTAAACCCTGATAAGGACGATTTAGTGTAAATGTTCTTTTTACATATCCATCGTCTAATGTAACATTAAAACTGCCACTTACAGCGATAATTAATTGCTGAAGATCTTTATGTGCATGCCCTCCTCTGGATTCTCCTCCTGGAACATCGTATAAATAATAAGCTCTTTTTACATCAAAAGGGATGGTAATCCCATTTTCAATTACACTGATGTTTCCTTTTTTATGGTGATGCTTGTCTATTTCAATAATTGAACAATCATAAACAGTAGATATAGTCATTTCAACTGATTTTTAAAAGTTTCATAATCATAGATATAATCCTCTTTATTAAATTTATTTGAGGCTAAAACTAAGGCAAGTGAATTGGTTGAGAAATTTTCCATTTGTCTCCAGATTCCCTTTGGCACATATAATCCATAGTAAGAACGATTTAGCGAAAAAGTTTTCTGTTCTTTACCATCATCTACAATCACATCAAAACTTCCGGAAAGGGCAATAATAAATTCCTGATTTTCTTTGTAAGCATGACCACCTCGTTTTTCTCCACCTGGTACATCATAAATCCAATAGCTTCTAACTATTTTAAAAGGAACATGATTGTTTTCTTCAATAAAAGAAAGATTTCCACGTTCATCAATAATTTTAGGTAAAGAAATTATTTTTACATCATTCATAATATTTAGCTTATCATATATGTTTTAAACATTTTCATACTTATATCCTTTAAGTTTAAAAACAACCTTTCGTCTAATCTTCCAGGGAATATACTGATATAATAATTTAAAAACAAACAAGTATGTTTTAAAAAACAGCTCTTCCTTCCAACTATTAATCTTCCTGTCTTTTATATTTGGATTAAACCCTAGTTCTGTGATTTTTTTATACTCTGACCTTAACCATTTGCCCTTAATTATCGTGTTTGACATTTTGAAAAAATTCGTATAAACCATGAAAAAATTATCATATTTATCACTCCTCACAGATCCAAATCTCTCAAACTCCCATGCATTCTCTTCCCTTATAAGTAAATCTTCTAAAACAGAAATTTTCCACAATGAATAAACGCAAGTAGGTCGATACAAAGATCCTTTATCAATTATGCCGAAGTATTTATTGTATTTTCTTGTAGCTTTACCCATATTACTTTGAGTAAATAGTGAAAGGAAATTCCCATCGGCTTCCCAAAAAGCATTTACAATTAAACTTAATTTGTCTTGATCTACATTTTCAATAATTGGACTGTCTTCTAATGTTATCAGTAAATAATCATATTTGTTTTTTAAAACAGAAATTGCTTTCAACAGACCATCTGACCAACTTTCATCCTTCCCTATTTTTATACATTCAAAGGTTGATTCAGGAATTGATTTATTGTTTGTTATAAAATATTTATCATATGGGCAATCCGGCCAAAATTTTTCTGAAAAATTTATATACATTGGCCATAGATCAGAATAATTGTCACATGTGAGAACTATAAAAGCGATTGATTTATTCATAATAAAATAATTAAACTATTTCCTTCTTACTTAAAATTTGTTCTTCAACCCAATCATATTGTGCCTGTAACCCATCTTTTAATGTAACCTGAGGTTCCCAACCCAATACTGCTTTTGCTTTCGAATAGTCAGCACTTCGGGCTTTATCTCCTTCTGGTTTCGATATATCATAAAATGCAGCAATATCTTTTCCTGATATTTCTATTATTTTTTCGGCAATTTCTTTAATAGATGTGCAAACAGAAGGCCCTATCTGAATAACTCCCTGACCCCAACCTTTTTCTAAAGTTAAGCACAAAGCATTTACTATATCATCAACATGAATAAAAGCGCGGCCTTGCTCACCACTACCCCAAACATGAAAGGGCTCTGTAGGAAATTCAATTGCTTTTCTTATCAATGCGGGAATTACCTGACTTCGTTCACCAAAATCACATGGAGAACCATAAACATTATGAAACATCAATATACTAGTTGGAATACCTGTTTCTTTTTCCAATAACTCAGTTTCATATTGCCCCATTAATTTACTCCATCCATATGCAGATTCAGGTAAAGCTGGATACAATTCTTCCTCTCTAAGTGGAATAACATCCAACGTATTTTGGCGAGTGAGCGGAAAGCTACAAGCTGTTCCTACATAAATAAATCCTTTGACTATATCATTGCCAGCTTTACGACAAGAATCAATGATATTTGAATTGATCAAATTATTTTGTCTAAATAATGAACCTTGATTATTAAACACATAGTCAATTCCAGCAACTATATCAGCTAAATGAATAATGTAATCCATATCAAGAATAACATTATCCGCCTGTCCTGCTACAGACAAATCTAAATTATAGAAATGTGTATCAATATCTATAACAGGATTTCCATTCTTATCATTAAGATATTCTAACTTTCCACGCCATAAATTATCTATTATGTAAACATCATTTCCTTCTTTTACCAATCGTTTAACAAGGTTGGATCCAATCATACCACATCCACCAGTAACAAGTATTCGCTTCATACAAATTGTATTTTTTAAGTAACGTGGGCACTTAAAACCCACTGATTATTAATTTATTTGGATTTGATTTTCTGTTTTGATGATTTTATCTTCAAATACGGACAATAAAAACATACTATATAATAAATCTACAATGATCTTATAATAATTTATAAAGATCAATTATCTTTTTTTCTTCGCATTCCCAATTATATTTTTCCAAAATAATCTTTCTTCCGTTTTGTCCCATCTGTTTGGCAACTTCTGGATTCTCTTTCAAATATTTGATAGCATCGATTATTTCGTCAATATCTCGCGGATTAACACATAATCCACAATTGTTTTTTTCAACAACTTCTTTCCATAGAATGAAATCCGTACAGATTACGGGTAGTCCTGCCAACAAATATTCAAACAACTTATTGTTTGACATATTGCCTACATTTCCTTTACAAAGAGGGATATAATCTAATAGAGCCATCCCTACAAATGATTTTGAATATACCTTATTATAAACATCTTGATATTTAATCTGTCCTAGGTAATTCACTTTATTCCAACCTTCATTCCCTTTAAATTTTTCAAGAATCGAATCACTCCCATGTCCCGCCAAATTAAATTGAATATTATCTATTTTAGTCAAGGCACTGATGATATTATCGATATTCCACATCGCCGAGAACAGCCCGGCATAGCATAAGGAAGAGTTTGAGTCGGCAATTTCAGTCAATAGTCCTAACTGGTTGTCTTTTGTAATAGGAAAGTTGAAAACCAACTGATTGTTCTTGCAGGCTTTATTAAGTCGATCTTGTGTCCAATGGTAACATAAAATAAGTCCATCAAATTTTTTACATTTATGAAACTCATAAATAGAATATATTTTTGATAATAAATGCCTTAGGATTTTGGGAAATTCCTTATGCTCTAAACATAGCGTAGGATGATCTTCAAAACTATCAAAAATTACTTTTTTACCTTTTCGCTTCAATTTTGATCCATAAGGCAATGATGCAGGGTCATTAAATTGGTATATGTCTGCATTAATGCTCAATGCGCGTTTGTATAGTAATTTAGGCAAAAGAAATAATCTGGCAAAGTTTCCTTTATTATGAAAGGGAACTCCAATTATATGAATACCATTTCTTATTTCCTCTTTTGCATTTGGAGAAACTAAATAAACTTCATAACCCGCTTTAGCCAATGATGTACACTCCTTTTCAAAAACACGCACATCTGAAGCGGGCTTTGACGTAAAATAACAAACTCTAACCATATTAAATTATATTGAACTATTTACAATCCTACTGCAAGCCAGTCCATCTCCGTATGGATTGATGGCTTTACTTATTTTATCATAATACGCCTGATCATCTAATAAGCTGGAAACAGCCTTTACAATTTTATTATAATCCGTTCCTACTAATTCTACCGTTCCAGCCTCCAAAGCTTCCGGACGTTCTGTAGTATCACGCATTACTAAAACGGGTTTACCTAGGCTTGGAGCTTCTTCCTGAATTCCCCCACTATCAGTTAGTACTATAAAACACTTTTCCATTAAATAAATAAAACTTAAATAGTCTAAGGGCTCTATAAAGAACATATTTGATGAAATTTCCGTACCAAATATATCCCTAATCGGTTTACGAACATTCGGATTAAGGTGCATTGGGTATACAAAATCCGAATCTGGATATTTAAGGGTCAAATCTTTAATGGCAGTACACATATTAATAAACCCATCTCCAAAATTTTCTCTTCGGTGACCAGTTATAAGTACAAGTTTTTTTCCATTCAACAAACGAGTCACATCGTAACCTGTATTTTTAATAATTACTTCTAATTCCTTTTCAAGATTTATATCATTCTTGATTTTTTCAACAACCATGTACAAGGCATCTATCACTGTATTGCCAGTTACTGAAATCACATCCTCCTTTACTCCTTCATCCAATAAGTTTTGCTTACTAAGTGGGGTAGGCGAAAAATTAAAAGCCGCAATCCTGCCTGTTATTTGTCGGTTCATTTCCTCAGGCCAAGGGCTATAGATATCATGAGTCCGAAGTCCTGCCTCAATGTGAGCAACTGGAATTTGTTGGTAAAAGGCCGCAAGTGCAGTAGCTGTTGAAGTGGTAGTATCTCCGTGAACGAAGACGACGTCAGGCTGAACATCCTTTAACACATCACGCATACCAAAAAGTACTCGTGAGGTAACATCATAGAGGTCTTGTCCTTTTTGCATTATGTTCAGGTCATAATCAGGTTCTATTTCAAATATATTCAGCACTTGATCAAGCATTTCCCTATGCTGACCGGTTACACAGCAAATTGTTTCAAATTTATCTGGATATTTTTGAAATTCTTTAACAAGTGGAGCCATTTTAATTGCTTCTGGTCTCGTTCCAAAAACTAACATGATTTTCTTCATAACATTCAATTATTAACGATATTCAACTCGTAGATTATTTCTGTTTATCTGCAAAAACTATATTTTTCATAATATTCAAGTAGCCTTTACCGTGTTTTAGGTCAGGCTCCATATAATTACCCTCTCCCCACTCATTCCAAGACTTGACAATAATTATCTGTTCTTCCTTTGGTTTATTTTCTACTGCGCAAATCGCACTTTTTAATACTTTGCCAAAGTATTCGGGTTTTGAATTATGAAGAACCAAACCATTACCGCGTGACCGCGGTGTATGATCCCAATTCGGAGCAACAACAGGTATAACTCCAGTTCTGTAGCAATCATCCGTAATCATATATTTAATAGCTTTCTTATATTGAAAAACAGATGGTATACCAAAAAATTTGCGGCCAAGCATTAGAGTTGCCTTTTTAAAAGTACTCGAATGATGATGAATATTGAGCGTGTTATCATTATACACTGCATCAAAGCCTAATTTCAGATATTCATTTTCACGACGACAATCAAAAACTTTCGCCACGAAGTAAAAATCATTCAATCCACTTTCCTTTGCAAGCCGTCTCCATATTTTAATTATATTAGGGATTTCTGGAGAATCGGCAGCATTATAAATAATAAAGAATAACTTACCGTTAACCTTGATATAACGTTCATCTTTAAACGCAGGCAATAAACTATTAAAATGATTAACGCAATCCACTTCACCTAAATACAACTGCTCAATTAACAATTCATCCTTTTGAGTATCATTTATATTCCACAATTTTTTATACCATGATTCATTAGCCCATGCTAAACAAAAAGGAAAATCTGGTTTTCCAGAAGCCAACACTTCATTAAAAGGTTTTTCAAGTAGTTGTTTTCCGTTGCCGAACCAATAATGCCAATAGCAAAAACCTTCTATACCGGCTTCGCGTGCCATCTGAGCTTGAGCTTCTCTGATTTCAGACATTCTAAGATCGTAAAAACCTAAATCGGAAGGGACATTGGGTTGCTGATGTCCCGGAAATAGTTTACGAGCTCTCGCAACATTCGTCCATTCAGTGAAACCCTTTCCCCACCATTCGTCATTTTCAATAACAGGATGAAACTGAGGGAGATAAAGAGATAAAAATCTAGCCATATTTATTTAAATTGTTTTTATAATTTTTGCAGGAACCCCCACAGCTATTGAATTACTGGGTATATTCATAGTTACAACGCTACCAGTACCTATAATGGAACCTTTCCCTATACGAACTCCAGATAAAATTGAAACATTGCTCCCTATCCATACACAATCTTCCACTACAACTGAACCCTTTGATATCAAAGGACGTGTTGCCGGATGCTTTTGCATATATTGAGCATCAAGAGTCCCATGAGCATTATCAGTAATTAATAAATTATTACCAGTTAAAACATTATTGCCAATAGTGATATTACATATCGCCGTTATGTGCGCATAATCTCCTATTGTACAACCACTTCCAATTGTAATCATTGGAGAAAATTCATTACCATTTTGACAATCCCAAGCTGTCAATATGGCCTTTCTACCAATAGTAGTATAATCACCAATTGAAATATATTTTGCCCCTACAAGAGACCTTACATGATGAAGCGTTGTTGAGTTCCCAAAGAATTTAAAATTACGGGAGATCCAACCTGAATAAAATTTGTTGATACAACGCTGTTTAAAACTCAGAAAAACATATGGGATGATGTATGAAAATACCATTCCTAATTTAAATATAAATAATTTCATTGTAAAAAACTAAAATTTAAATAATATGGGATTTGCCCATAACTATTTACAGACAAGCCATAAATAAGTATATATCCATAAACAATCATAATCGCCGTAATCATTACTAATTTGTTTCGTGAGAATCTATTTCTATCAAAAAAATAAGCATAGCAAACTACATTAATAATTCCAATACTGTATTTGATTCTACCAAAATTACCATACAAATTTATAAATAAAGTATATATCAAAATTGAAACCAGAAATAAATTTATCAAATTTTTATTTGCACCCCTTTTTTGAAGTTGAACAAACACTATAATATTAATCAAAAATATACAAGTATTAAATAAAATAGTGCTCGAAGTCACTTGCATTTCTTCTGTTTGACTTAAGTAATCACTATATTGATTATAAATAGATAGTAGGTTTATAATAGGCTGCATCAATTTATTAACCCATATGAAGCAAAATATATAAAAAGCAAAACAAAAAACTACAAAAAACCACTTATTATTTGGGGTAATATTGATATATCGTACAAAATATAGAACTATAAAAACAAATGACACTATATGAAAACCACTAGCTAGAATCACAAACAAAAAAAAACAAAATCTCCTCCTGTCTATATATTGCAAATATGAATAAGCATATAATAAAATAGATGCTGCAGCAAACTGTCTTGCAATATTTAACGATAAAGTGTAATAATCAAATAAAACGTAGAATAAACAAACAAGAGATACACTAACATTGAAACGCTGAGATGATTTTACAAGAAAATAAAAAGTTATTATTGAAAAAAAATATATTACATATTGTGTGCTGAGATTAAGCGCAATACACAATCTTTCGAATCCTATAAAAATGAACTCTGAACTATATACAGAGAAAGAAGATAGATCAAGTTCTCTTTGAGAAAAATCGGCTAGATAATGTGCCGTATCTATTCCTACATTCATTCCGCGAAACATTGAAAAAAAGAGTAATAAAACAACAATTAATCCATCGCTCCATTTATTTTTCACAAAAAAAGCTAATATAAAAATTATTGAAAAAAATACTAAGTAAAAGAACATAGATTATGTATATTTTATTTGAAAGTCATTATTAAACATTCTGGTTAGAAAAAATAATATTCACATAGAAATTTTCAAGCCGATTATCAGACTTTTCTGAATTTAGCACTTAATACTTATTTATCTAATATTCCATGGAGTAGAATTAAACTTTCAAAAGCATATGAACAATATTATTAAATTACTTACTGTCTATTTCAACACAGCAAGTAATACATGTTTCTAATATCTAACTATTTATCTACTTATGATTTTAAAAACAGTACCTTTTTTGAACATATAATTATTGTATTATTATTTGCCGGTAATATTTAAGTATATAATTTGTTTACAAATTATACAACAACTATATCAATATCTAAATTGAACACATTGAGTAAATAAACATCTAAATATAAGTTGAATAAATATTATTTCCTTTTATAAAGGAATTTAAAGATCATACTTTTTATATCCAAAAGTACATTTAGTTTTCTAATGTAGAAAACTGATATTAGAATACATATAGAAACATTAATCGTATATTTTAAAATTACATCACTAATAAGTAAAGAACATACCAAAACAACTAACACAGAAACACAGCTAATTAATATGTAATCAATATTGATTCCCGAAAATTTAAATTCACCCAAATACTTCACGCTCGGAATTACTAATAACATATATACAAAAGACGCTATAAAGAATCCAATACCCAATACTTTCAACCCAAAAAAATTAAAAAAAGCAAATACAATCAAAACAAATATTAACTGTTTTATCAATTCAACCATAATAGCATACTTTCCCTTATCTTTCGCAAGAAACATTACTCCTAATGGCCAACTAATGAAAGTCATGATCGAAGCAGCCATTTGCCATTGCAAAACAGGTATAGCTGGAGAAAATGAAGAAGAATAAAGAAGGCTTATTATTAAGTTTGAAAATGTTATCATTCCTATTATCATTGGAGTACCAATCAAGAGCGTCAATTCTAGTTGTTCATTAATCAGTTTATTTGATGCGACATTATCATTATTAACCATTGACAATCTAGGAAAAAAATCGGCCAACATTGAGTTTAATAAAATATTTATATATAATGTTGAAATCGTCATTACAGCTTGAAAGTATCCAACCGAATTAATTCCGAGTTTTGACATTACCAACGCTCTGATTATATAAATTGATACAGCTGCTACAAGTCCATTCACAACTATAAAAAAACCTAATTTAGCCATTTTGAGACCAGAATTGAATGATTCTAAAATTGATATATTATCGAACTTTATTTTAACACTTCTTGCAAACGACCACGAAATGATTAAAGAACCAATGGCCGTAAATATTAATCCCGGAACAATTCCATTAATTCCTAGCCACCAATATAAAGGCAAAGTTATAACTATTCCCAATATTGCTCCAATTAAACTAGCTTTGGCCATTTTACCTATCATCCGCAACCCCTGCAGAAGGGCTATCTGAGCAGAAGAAATCGATGATATCAACAATACAATTGATAAAATAGCTATACTTATAGCATAAGAATTGTCACCAAACGAATACTTACTTAATGGTACACAAAAGATTATAATAACAATCATTCCTAAAATCCCAGTACCCCAAGCCCAACGTCTTAGAACTTGTATTGTTTTTGATATTTTAGTTGAGTCTTCTGTCACACTAGCCTCCGCAATATACTTAACAGAACTAAAATTTATACCAAATCCTGTTGCATTCCTAACCATATCAATAATAGTTTGCATAATTCCAAGTATTCCGACTCCCGTGGGACCTAGTAATATTGCTACAAATTTTGTTCTAACAATTCCAAGAATGATAACAAAAACCTGAGAACCACCTACGATACTAGTAGATTTAAAAATTTTCTGATACGAATTTTTTTCTGTCTCCATTTTTAGAAAATTGTTTTTTTGTTGACAATAAATCTCTTTGCTAAAATCATAATTGCTTTTAGATATGCTAAAAAAACCATTCTGTAATATGTAGAAGTTGAATAATAATTTAGTATTGAGTTTTTGACTCCCGATAAATCATATGTGTAATCATTCTCAAGTATTTTTGTATTACAATACCAAGTAGATAAGAAATTTATACATAAATCAGATTTTACATGGTCAAAAGTCCTCTTCGAAATATTATTGTTGATAAATAAAGTTTCCACCATCTTTAAATAAGTAACTGCAAACGTATCAAATAAGTTATATCCACCTTTTTTCTTTACTTCTTGGTTAATAAATATTTTTTCATCATTGATAATATATAAATTTTTATCGCATAATTTAAATAATAACGAAGTATGTGGAAACATTCTGTTATATTCCATCATATTACTCTTTTGGAATTCTGTGTTCCAAATACAAAATCCTGTGCTCCATGAACTAAAATAAGAGAGAGCGTACATAAATTCATCAAAATTTCTATATTCCTCAATATTTTTTTTTCTTAACGACCCATCTGTAAAAAATATAGTTGGCTTTAATTTTTGATACAGTCTTATGGAATCTAATATTATACTCAAACTCCCATTTTTTAACTCAGTATAATTATTATGAAGTTTCAACATTTCACCCCTCCCCATTCTTAGGGCATTTATAGAATTTAAAAAACCAGTCTCATCAGATCGTTCATATATAATATTAGAAATAGTGGAATACTGCCTTAACAAAATTGGGAGCTCATCTGTTTCGGAATTATCAGAAAGCACAACCTCAAACTCCGACAAATCATCTGTTTGAGAAAAAATACTATCTAAAGTATTTTTAAGAATGTCGATCCTTCCGTTTGTTGGAATGCATATTGATAAAAGAATATTATTCATTATTTCCAGTTTGATAATTTTTAAATTGTTTAATGCCTTTTTTTATTGAAATAGGGGATAAACGTATAGCAGTCTTTAATTTTGAAATATTCAGTACCAAAAAAGGTAAATCAACATTTCGACCTGAAGAATATTCCACTTCAAAATCATCATCAACCACGCTTTGAATTTCTTGAATAATTTCATTAACTGAATGACCTATTCCACTACCTATATTGAAAGTTTCATTCTTCACATTTAATCTTATCAACTCAGCCATGGCATATGATAAATCATCAATATAAATATAATCTCTAACAACACTACCATCACCCCATATTGTGATTTTCTCATGATTTAAAATTTTCCCAATTGAAACAGCAATTAATCCTTGTTTACCATAAACATTTTGTCCTGGGCCATACGGATTCGAAGGCCTGATTATCAAATATTCTAATCCAGAGAATCTGTGTTCAAAATGAACAGAGTCTTCCAATACTTGTTTTGACAAACCATAATAACATATAGGAGACGATTTTTCAGTTTCTTTTATATGCAATGAATGATTTAAACCGTAAATAGTTCCACCGGATGAGAAAAAAATAAATTTGACTTTTTTCTTTGATAAATAAGGAAGTAATTTGATAGTCGGATATATTACGGTTGAATACTCTTCCAAGTAGGAATCAATATTACTACATGGCAATAATCCCGAAACAAGATGTATAACTATGTCAATAGAGTTCTCTTCCAATATATTGCACAAATAATCATATTGACTTAACTGTCCATGATATATAAAAATTCGGTCTAAATAAGATTCCAATCTAGCTGTATTTGCATTAGGAATATCATAAATATAAACATTATGACAATTTATTAACGATTTCACTAAATTAGAACCAATAAATCCGGCACCACCAATTATAAGAATATTAGCCATTAAATTACTGTTAATTGAATTACTTCTACAGGATATTTTCTAAGAACATTGTCTCTTTGAACTTTGCATATCTATATATAAAAAAAACATTCTCAATTTATATTAATCAGTGTTTTTATAGAACTCTTAAAATAGTTCCCTAATAATAGAATTAGGACTTTCATATGTACTAAAAACCAAATCTGAAACTTGCCAAATCCATTAATCAAAATATTTTCTCTACGCAACAACGTTGTAAATTTTATATTTATTTGAATTAGTTCACTTAAGCCAATTTCACGAGTTGCTATTCCATGATGTAAACAGACTGATTCATCTGCTAAAATTGCTTTATAACCAATTGTAGAAGAACTTAGTGCCTTTAAATATAATAGTTTTACTAATCTATATTTTTCTTTCTTCGATAAGCTTAAACTACTGATACTTCTTACATATACTAAATACTCATTAAACCTTTTAAGGGGTTCAAAATACAAATTACTTTTACTGTATGTAAATGAGGGCACTTTAGCACAATCACTCTTTTTCTCTGTGTAAAATAAAGGTGTATTAATTACCATTGATCTACCTTCAAAAGACATTTCTGCATTAATTAACTCAAAATTGAATTCAAACCTACTATTGTTCTTAAATAATTTTGCAACAATTTTCGAACTTTTGTAAAATTCAGTTTTATAAAAATAGCCACTTGGATGTTTTGCTAAAAATGCCATATTCAAAACTGAATTAAATCCTTTTTCATAGATTTCATCCTCTTTCTCCTCAGCCAAATTGAGTGAACAATATCCGAAAATTATTTCTCTATTAGCCCGAATACGTTTAATTAAATTAGGAATTTTATCAAAATCAACATAATCTTTATCTAAGCATAAGAATGAATACTCAGCAGTAGACTCTGTGATTACTTTAAGTACATTCAAAACACCTCCGATATTTTCTGTATTTAAAATATATTTAAAACGAAAGTCATGTATTTTATCTAAAAGGACTTTTGTATTATCACTTGAACAATTGTCCACAACAATAACTTCAATATCCGTCCCTTGATAATTAAGAATATTAGTGACAAGTTCAAAAACTTTATCGCATCTATTAAAAGTTGGTATGCAAATACTGAGTAATGGTTTATTCTTTAAATTCATTTTAAAAATTAGTTGAATTTATTCTTTACTTTTTCAGAAACAAACATACTCAAATTTAGTTCTTCCTTAGGCAAAATAGGAATAGGCATCTGAATTGGTTTATTATATTCCAACTTTGGAGAGACAGTTGTAAGTCCTTCTGTGAGATATTCAATAATGCAGTTTCTATTGGAAAATATACTATCCATCAAGTTTTGATTCCTTAGATCACTCTCTAAAACTTTAAAATATGCTAATCCATATGCAGATGATATATCCTTTATATTAGGAACCACATATCCACCCTTAATCGTTGTACCCGACATTCGACCATCGAAGTATAAATGTTGAAATTGAGTAATCATACCCAGAGCACCATTATTAATAACAATAACTTTTATGGGTAAATTATATTGAGATATCAGCATCAACGATTGGGTAGACATATGAAATCCTCCATCTCCATTTATAGAATAGATATCTTTATTCGGATTCGCAAAAGATGTTCCGACAGCAGCCGGTAAAGAAAAGCCCATTGGTGCCAGACCACCACTTGTAACAAACTTTTGTCCTTTTTTCAGTTGCAAAGTCTGAGCCGCCCACATTTGATTTTGTCCAATATCAACACAAAATACATCATTTTCCTTACTGTAGGTATTCAACAGTTGCATAAAACGATATGGAGCTTTATTCTCCACAAAGCGCTCTATTTCTTTATCTTGTTTGTAATTATCTTTTAATTTGAGCAAATAACTTATCCACTCTTCTTTGTATGTAGGTTTAATGTTTAATTTGTTAATTATTTTCATAAAAGAAAACACATCCGAATGAACTTTTATTCGATTAGTAAGTCTGTGATTTTCTAATTCATTACTGTCTATATCCACATGAATAATTTGTCCATGTTCAAGGAATTTATCTACCATTGCTCCTGTTTGACGGGTATCTAATCGCGTACCCAAAGCAATAAGTAAATCCGCATTGGCAATCCCCATATTGGCATTACGATTCCCGTAACTTCCAATCATACCTAAATAATTTGAATAGGTTTCATCAATAACTCCTCTACCTAATAAAGAACTTAAAATTGGAATATTAGTTTTTGTAAGAAACTTATCAATTTCAACCTTAGCCACTTCTGACAAACAACCTGCACCAACCAACAACATTGGGCGCTGAGCATTTACAATCATTTCAGCTATTGCTTTATAATCAATTGATGCAGTTTCTTCCAAAACGGGAACAAAACTAAGTAACTCGTTCGGATTTATTTCAGAACGCTGAATATCCATTGGAATATCCAATAAAACCGGTCCTCTCCTGCCACTCATTGCATAATAGGTTGCCTTTTCTAATTCATATCGAATATCCGAAGCCTTATCTACTAATTTAGCATATTTAGTAATCGGTTTAACCATACTTACAACATCAGTCTCCTGAAAACCTTGCTGACGAATGGGCTTGTCGTATTTATATTCTGAAGTATTAACCTGACCGGTGATATAAATTACAGGAACTGAATCGAAGAACGCATCGGCAATACCGGTCATCATATTGGTAGCACCTGGGCCACTTGTAGCAATTGCAACTCCAAACCTCCCAGATTCTTTTGCATATCCTTCAGCTGCAATAGCAGCAGTTTGTTCATGATAAGTCTGTACAAAATGTACATTTTCATTTTGCGCAATGGAATCAACAAGATGAGTTATCATCCCACCAATATAACCAAACACAACGCGAACGCCTTGCTTTTCAAAATAATTAACTATATAATCGGATAATTTCATTCTTTAATTTTTAAATGAATCAACAACCTTATTCAACTTTAAAATAAAATTAGTTGAATCGATTTTGGCAAATGTACTATTAAATTTTGTAGAATCCCCTTCAATGTGCATCGACTGATTTGCTCTATAAGCTAATTGACCAAAGTTTAGTTTAAAATATGGATTCACTCTGTCTTTAATCGTACCTAAGATATCTTTTAGGCTTAATGGACTATCTGAAGATAAATTATAAATACCTGAAGATCCATTTATTATCACAACGTTCGCTATTGACTGTGCAAAGTCACGCACATATAAGTAAGCATATTTTTGCTCACATGGCGTGAAATTCATTTCACGCCATGTGAGCATCGTTTTGATAACACTTGGAATCAGCCATTTCTCATCTTCACGTTCTCCAAAAACTGAAAAAACCCGTAACCAATACCACTTTATATTATTATCCTCACAAAATACCTTAAGTATTCTCGAAGCGGCAAGCTTCACTGCTCCATAAGTTGTAGTAGGATTCAATGGATAATCCTCAGAAATCCTTCCTTCAAACTGACCATATTCAGCCTGACTTCCCAATGAAATAAATTTATCAATATTGCATTCCTTCGCAATTTTGAGTAAAAAATACATATAATCGATATTCGATAACTGGCTCTCCCAATCATCTCTATAGGAAGATGAAACACCATTCCAGGCTGAATGAATAATAATTCTAGGATTAAAATTTATTACCTCATCCATCCATAAATCTTCATCTGTATTCACCCAAGCCACATTTGAACTGAAAGATTGACAGTTTTTTAAATTTGAATTATTTCTTTTTGTGAGAATTAATTCAAAACCATTTTCCAACAGATTTTCGGCAATATGTGAGCCCAAAAATCCTGTTGCACCTGTCAATAATATTTTCATTTCGCTGTAAATTGTTTTATTTGATCCAAACAAATACTATACACCTCTTCTGTTCTATATCTTGTATACCAATCCACAGTCAATTCCACCGTCTGATCAATATTTAGCCTTGGTTCCCAACCTAATTGAAATTTCGCTTTAGAAATATCAAGCATCAATAGCTTAGCCTCGTGTAGAACCCCTACTCCCTGAAGGGGAACAGATAAATCACATAAATGAGTTGATAGTTGATAGTTGATAGTTGATAGTTCATCATCTATATCTTCCTTAGTTCCAGTTATCGCAGTGGAGAAATAATTCTTCACTACTTTGGTTGCCACATCCCATACACTAGCAATAGATTCTGCATCCGGTCCAAAATTCCATCCTTCACAATACTTGGTCGGTTCATTCCACATTTTTTGAGCCAACAACATATAACCGCTTAATGGCTCCAACACATGTTGCCATGGTCGTATAGCTTTCGGGCTACGAATATCAATGGTTGTATCAGCTTCCAAAGCTTTTATACAATCAGGGATAATACGGTCTAATGCCCAATCGCCACCACCAATTACATTACCGGCACGTACGCTGGCAATAGATTTACCGTGAATAGCATGTTTGTCCGGGTGAAAGAACGAACGTCTCCAGGAAGCAATCGCAATTTCGGCAGCACCCTTGGAAGAAGAATATGGATCATATCCACCCATAGCTTCATTTTCACGATAGCCCCATATTTGTTCTCGGTTCTCGTAACATTTATCGGTGGTAATCATAACTGCCACTTTCACGCTATCCGTTACCCGAATGGCCTCCATCACATGAATACTACCCATTACATTTACTTCGTAGGTTTCTACCGGTATATCGTACGAAAGTCGGACAAGAGGTTGAGCTGCTAAATGAAAAACAATCTCCGGTTGGTATTTCTGAAAAACATCTTTTACTAATTGACCGTCCCGTATATCTCCTCTAAGGTCAATAATTTTATCCTGAATGCCCAAAAGCACATAATTATCCCGTTCTGAGAAAGGATCTAATGCAAGACCTATCACTTCCGCTCCCAATTCATGCAACCAGATAGCCAACCACGAACCTTTAAAGCCGGTATGCCCGGTTATTAAGACCCGCTTACCACGGTAAAAGTTGTCAAATATATCGATATTCATTATTGAATGTTTAACTGTGAATCTTTGAATTAAAAACTACTCACTGATAACTGTTTACTGATAACTGAATTT
>Ga0302288_1000692_pt1 | contig 25402 bp, 26 predicted proteins | sample III_Fen_N1_1_FD_194549 | JGI IMG/M metagenome (GOLD analysis project Ga0302288, IMG submission 194549) | Peat permafrost microbial communities from Stordalen Mire near Abisko, Sweden - III_Fen_N1_1 | ecosystem: Environmental > Terrestrial > Soil > Wetlands > Permafrost | place: Sweden: Abisko...
AACAACCAAAGAGCAAACCGATTTTTATATTTTCATTTGTCTCAGGATACATCACCTTATAGTTTTTGGATCCAAAAAACTCATAACCGGCACCACAGATATCAATATCCGGATTGTTTTCCAAAAAGTCAAACTGCTTTTGAAGCCTGTTTAACACGCTGATATCATCCCCATCCATGCGGGCAATATATTTCCCTTTGGCCAATTCAATACCCCTGTTTAACGTATTGGCTAACCCAATGTTTACTTCATTTTCTACAAATCGAATACGCTCATCTGTAATTTTCAGTACCTCATCCCGCGTATCATCTTTAGATCCATCGTTAATGATCAAAAGTTCAAAATCAGCAAAGGTTTGATTTAATATACTTTCTACAGCTTCCTTTACATATAAAGAAACATTATAGACAGGCATCAGTACTGTTATTTGTGGTTGTTTGCTTATTTTTTCAGTATTCATATAGACTCATATAACCAGGAACGTTTTAAGAAATAGGAATGTTGAAACTTGCGTTGCATTCCTCCATCTATCTTTACTGCAGAAAAATATCCGGAGTTTTTGACTGCAGTTGCCACTTTCTTATTCATATCGCCGTAAGGATAAGCAAAATGGGTTATCATAGTTCCTGTTTTCTCTTCAATTATTTTTTTGGATTCTCTCAATTCAAAGTTCAAAACATCATCCGAAACTATCGTTAACGACGAATGACTCACCCCATGCGAAGCTATGGTACAAAGACCTGAGCGTTGAAGTATCCGAACATCTTCCCAATTCAACATCTCGGGTTGTTTATAGTTATCGGACTGATAACGGGCATCTAAATATTGATAAAACACGTGTTCCGTTACAATCGGATTTTTCTTCAAAACCTGCTTTATTGCATTAAAAGTCTCATTCTTTTCCTGTAAAGTTCTACAGAAATGACTCTCACCATTGCTTAGATAAACTTCTTCATTCTGGATGATGATGTCTTCTAAAATATACCACCATAAAAATGATTGCTGATTTATAAAGTCAGTAGTTACATAAACCGCAAATGGTACCTGATATTTCTCAAAAACCGGCAAAGCTAAACTCAGGTTATCACGATACCCATCATCGAAAGTAAAACAAACATATGGCTTATCAGAATGAAATTTCTGCATTTTAAGCATATTGTCCAAACTCACAAATTCGCAACCGGCACTTTGGTACTGCAATATTATTTTTTCCAGAAATTCAGGCGTAATTTCCAATAGCCTGTTATCATTCATTAAGCTCAGTTCGGTTACCACCCTGTGAAGCATAAGAATAGTACCTCTAAAAGGGTTTATCCAATTATAGAGTCTCCCGAAGGCTTTAAACTGTTTTATTGATTTCAGGTACTTCATTTCACAATTTCACGCTTCATCAACCTAACTATAGAGTCTGTTCTTTGCTTTACTCCCTGTTTATTTAAATGATATACCGTATTAAAATACAAGGAATCTGGAAACACGAAACTTTTTGGTTTTATTTTAAATGGTGTTTTTTGTTCTTTTAATTTAATGGTGATATTTCCTATTACTTTTTGATAGCCGGAATATGATGACGCCATAAAAGCCGGAGGAATTATAATTAATTTCGCACCCTTTGCTCTTAAGTACTGGTCAAAATCACAAATTAAATCCAACGTTGAAGATGATACATCTTCACTAGCACTTGTACCCACCATTTGATGAATAACCTGATTGGGATAGTTCCAATGCATTACTTCATCTCCATATTTATTAAATGAATTTCGTTTGTAGTTCTTATCAAATTCATTGTTAACATCCTCATCCATTACATCAAGTTCTTTGCGCATAAGCTTGGATACAGAGTATTCAACTGTCAGAGGAATTAAATGCAAAGCCTGTGTGAAAGTAATATATTTCAAATCCGTTCTATTAACATCAAATAATAAGGCCACCAGTATTTTTTCACCATCAAGCAAACTATTATTGAAAAAATGATGATATTCCGGCGAAAGAACAACTATATCTCCTTTCCGGATTGAAGACTTCACTTCATTAATCATAAATTTCAGACCAAGTCCTGCATGGAGTCCCATATTTACAACCGGTATGTGTAACGAATCCTCCAACCGTTTACTATCCAACCCAAAGCCTAAATTTGAACCACCCACAAACACAATTTTCGGGGAAGTTAACGAATCTAATCGATGATGTTTATCTATATTAGCATATAGTGAATTGTCAATCAACTTCTTATTCGGAATCAGAAACAGGGAAAGCAGTATAATCACAACCATTATACTAATAAAAAGAAGACTTTGTACAATAAGTTTTTTCATTCTATATTTCGGCTAAAACTGAAAATAAATAAAGGTTTCTGATTTTCCTCCAAATTGGATAATACTTATTATCAGAACAATATATAATCCCCATCTCAGGGGTCGAAATCGAAGAACTGATTCAAATTGAGCCAAACCATGCTTTTTTTCCCGCTGAATCCATTCAACCAGTAATAATACAACAATATAAACACCAAGGGTCGAAACCTTATGAGTGGGCAACGTAAACAATGAGCGTGAAAATAACGAAGCAATGTATCCAAATGCATCACTGATCGATGCTGCGCGGAAAAATATCCACCCAACAACCACCAAAGAAAAAGTTGTCAACATTTGAACTAACTCTTTCAATGTAGGTAAAATATTACCTTCGGCAACCGTATTTGTATGCAACCTGTTACGACCAAAAATCAGTAAAGGCATAAACAATGCTGCATGAAAAGCACCCCAAAATAAAAAAGTCCAGTTAGCCCCATGCCAAAATCCACTAACTAAAAATATAATAAAGGTGTTTCGCACCGAAAGCCATTTGGAACCCCGGCTTCCACCAAGCGGGATATATAAATAGTCGCGAAACCAGGTTGTGAGTGATATATGCCAACGACGCCAGAATTCAGCTATATCGCGCGAAAAATAAGGGAACCCAAAGTTCCGCAACAGTTCGATACCTAAAAGACGTGCAGTTCCTAATGCAATATCAGAATATCCCGAAAAATCTCCATATATCTGAAAAGTAAATAATATAGCCCCAACTACTAGGTTGCTTGCACTTTGGGAATGATAATCTGCAAATATTGTATTTACTACAGAAGCACAATTATCAGCAATAACAATTTTTTTAAACAATCCCCAAAGGATTTGCCGCAAGCCATCTACTGCTTTACTGTAATCAAATTCCCGTTTTCTGATTATCTGCGGCAACAAATGGGTAGCCCGTTCAATTGGACCGGCTACCAACAGTGGGAAAAAACAAACAAACACCGAATAATGAATAAAATTACGCTCTGGCTTTATCCGGTCATTATAAATATCAACAACATACGAAAGACCATGAAACGTATAGAACGAAATTCCCACAGGTAAAATCACCTGTAAAGTAGCAAAATTTGCTTTTAATCCAAAGCCTGACAGCAAATCTGCAAAAGAATCAATAAAGAAATTATAATATTTAAATACGCCCAGAAATCCAAGATTAACACAGATACTCAACCAAAACCAAATTTGCTTTCTTTGTTTATTCGGAGCATCAGCCATCATTAACCCGGTAAAATAATCTAATCCGGTCGAAAAAATCAAAAGAGCCAAAAAATGCCAGTTCCAACAGCCATAAAAATAATAGCTCGAAATCAACAATAATATATTTTGTACCTTATATTTTTTTCCAAAAACAAACCAATACAAAATAAAAACAATCAGGAAGAAAATGGCAAATTCAATAGAATTAAATAACATATTTTAAAAGGATAGTTGAGTAAAATCAATAATTACATACATTAAAAACACTGATTTCAAAGTTTGATTATTATTAATCATGCTTTAACAGACTTACTGTCTTATTCTTAAAAGCTCTAATTGATTTATATATATTTAGTAAATGTAATTTATCTAATAATATCATTCGTTTCTGAATATTATTTTTCTTATCCCAACTCGTAGCATTATGATGATATGAAATTGAGTATTCTGGCTGAATACTGTGTTTATAACCAAAAATACCTGTTGGATAAATTATCATGTTATTTGATAGCTGTTGCCTTTGATTAATATAACGAAAACCATACTTCACTGCCATTTTTGCTACCAACCGGTCATTATTGATATATTTCCTATAGTCTCTTACATATTGCGCATCAGCTTCAATACCCGTATAGTAATCCAAACACTCTTTTATAAGTGCATTTCCTGGAGCGCACCCAATGGTGGAAGTCAGCATTTCCAAATGAGGAATCTCTGTTCCAGGAACTTTAGGGTTACCTTGAGTATCTAATAAAGGTAATCCTTCAATATAAAACTCGTTATAAATTTCTAATGCTGAAAAAAAATCAGCATCTAAAAATGGATCAAATGGATTAAAAACTTCTACATCTGTATCCAAATAGATACCTCCGTATTTATTTAAAGCATAGTAACGACAAACATCCGAAACCGGAGAATAAATCTTTTCTTGTAGTGACCATTTTGAAAAGGAACACATATTCGCATCAAAATTTGATTCGTCCCACCGCATTATTTTATAATCCGGCATAATCTTTTTCCAAGATTTGATACAGTCTATCTGCGACTTTGGCATTAAACCCTTACCAAACCAACAATAATGAATAATTTTTGGAATCATCTGAAGATGTTTAGTTCTTAATAAAAAAATTTAATGGAGCTAAAATAAACTTCCCAATTCTATATGCTTTGGATTTTCTCACATTTTTAGCATCGTTGGCAGCACCAAACAAACCATTTAATCTATCCAGTACGTAACCGGGAACTTCATCTAATCCCCTGGATATAGGAAAGTGTTCTTTCCATTTATCAAAAAAAATATTTTGGCTCTTGTAAAACGAGTCTAAACTTCGTTTACTGTAACTATCTGACCAGAAATGCTCAACTAATACATTGTTACAAATACAGACCCTAAAATGATTATTCAAAACCTGCATACAAATATCCATATCATAATAATGAAATCCAGTATAATTTTTATCGTCAAACTTAATTATATTACTCTCAAACAATTCTTTTCGTATAAAAAGGCAAAAGCCATCACAAGCCACAACATCCAAAATATTCTTTTCTTTGAAAAAATCCAATTTTATACATTCTTTTATCTGACCCTTATCGTTAGTCAGATTATGCTCCGATATAAATGGAGAATGTGTCCAATAAGTGGGTACCTTCGGCAAAAAATGTGTACCGGCCATCCCAATCAACCCAATAGTATTATCCTCAAAATGCTTTACAATATTCATTCCCCAATTCTTGGTACGAAATAAAACATCTTCATGCATAAAGCATAAATATGGATATTTAGCACGATGTACTCCTTCATTATAAGCAGAAAAAATTGAATAGGTATTTGCTGAATTATTAATAACAATCAATTCATATTCTACACCAATAGTTTCTGCAATATTATCTTTCAAACTTTGAGGAATATCAGAATGCCGGGAACAAATTACAATGGATATCATTTTAGTTGATTATTTTAATTAGCATTTCAACGTCTTCAATAAATTTTTCCCTTTCACTTTGAATCATCATTTTATATTCAATGAAATTATTCCTATGTAATTCAAAGTCCTCAAAGATATTAGTCACAAGTTCAAAAAAATTTTCTGACTTAAGTATTGGATCGTTAAATTTATATGTCGGCAAAATGGGAATATCAACCTTGTTTTTAGCAGCACCTTCTTTATTGGTGATTATACAGCAATTATTTAATACCGCTTCTCGTGGAATCCGATCTTTACCTGGGTGATTTCCAAAATCAATATATATCTTAGCCCTAGCTAAGAGTAAACCGATTTCTTTTGGTGTCATATTTTCAATAGGTATCCACTCAAAATTTGCGGGAGAATTTGCTTGAAGATATCGGACTGTTTCAATCCCTTTCATTGGATTAAAAACTATAATATTCGTTTTTTCTATTGGATTTCCAATAGAAATTGCATCTTCATTAATATAGTCCGATAAACTCAATGTATGTTTATAACCCAGTTTTTTTAAAAATAACCTAGCATATTCAGATTGATATAAATGAAATAGCAAATTTGGCTTGTATAATGTTTCTTTAAGTATATTGTAAGGTGACATATTGAGGAAAATTTTGATTTTCCCCTTTATATTTATCTTTGTAATATTTTCAGTTCTATAACCGTTGAGTAATAAAAAGTTATCAACACTCAACCACCAAAACAACATATTAATACGTTTATAATCAACCTTTTTAATATACACTTCAGGGACAATCAGATAATTATCATTCAGATCTTCAATGAAGTCTGCAACTTCGCTTCGTTGAATATACTTATCAAATCGTTTGTTTGTATATACAGGGTCTTCTTCTGTTTTATCTGTATAAAATATAAACGAACTTAAACCCAAAATTTTCAACTCATAATGCAGTTGATGAAGTAATTCTGTCCCTCCAGTAGCTAAATATGATGGACATAGAATATATATTTTACTCTTTTCTTTCATATTTGATTTTTTTTACCATTTCTAATGCTGCTCCGATAACTTGATGCATATCATAATATTTATATTCTGCCAGTCTTCCTCCAAAATATATATTTTTTTCAAACAGACTCTTCTCAAGATATTTGCTATACAAATTATTATTCTTTTCATCATTAATTGGATAATAGGGTTCATCATCAACCTTCGTTTCAATTGAATATTCTTTTGTTATTAGCGTTCTAGGTTGTCTGCCAAATTCAAAATGCTTATGTTCAATGATTCTGGTAAAAGCAGTTTCACTATCAGTATAATTTACAACAGCATTTCCTTGAAAGTTCTCAATATCAAGTAGCTCATGTTCAAATTTCAAACTTCTATACTCTAGTCTCCCGAATTCATAATTAAAATATTCATCGAGTGCTCCTGTATAGATAATATTAGTTGCAAGTGAATCAAAATGCTCCCTATTCTTCAGGAAATCACATTTAAGTCTAACATCTATACTCCCTAAAATATTATTAACCAATAATGTATAGCCTCCGATTGGAATTCCCTGATATGTATCATTAAAATAATTATTATCAAATGTAAATCTTAATGGTAATCTTTTAATTATGAATGCTGGTAATTCTGTTGCTTTCCGCCCCCATTGTTTTTCAGTATAACCTTTTATCAATTTCTCATAAATATCTTTACCTACCAAATTGAGCGCTTGCTCTTCTAAATTTTGAGGATTATCTGTCTTATATTTAAATGCCTGGTCATCTATTTTTTTCTTAGCTTGTTGTGGTGTAATAGTCTTCCATAGTTGATAAAATGTATTCATATTGAACGGAAGATTATAAAGTTCACCTTTATAATTGGCAATTGGTGAGTTTGTATATCTATTGAATTCTGCAAATTGATTTATATACCTCCATATATTTTTGTCATTAGTATGAAATATGTGAGCCCCATATTTATGTACATTAATTCCTTCAATATTTTCAGTGAAACAATTACCGGCAATATGATTTCTCTTATCAATTACCAAACATTTGTATCCATTATTCGTCAATTCTCTGGCGCAAACGGAACCGAATAGTCCTGAGCCAACTATCAAAAAATCATAATCCTTAGACATTTCAAAAAAGCCAATTATTTGGATTCACAATATATCCTCGAATACCTGCACCAGTAATTTCCATTTTATTTCGTGGTTCGACTTTTATAAGCATAAAACAGTCATTACTTTCAATTGTACCTTCTCCACTTCTCCAAAATGCACCCTCCAAATAATAGTCACCTTGTTTAAGTACTGCATCAGGTAGTTCAATGCTTATTTTACATACACCATTATTGGTATTTTCAACAAATTTATCAAAAACTTGACTTGATATTAGAGGTTCACCATTTAAAGTAAAAATAGTGCAGCCAAATTCCAACCCTTTAGGATCTTTAATTTCAAATTCAATATTTAAAAAGTATTGTGAATCGTAGCTACTAATACTATATACTTTTGCATTATTGCTTGACAAATATATTTTTGAAATTTTATGACTTTTCTGTTGTACATTTACATATTCAAACTCTTTATTAGCTATAGTATTTGAAATGTAGTAGTTAACTGTCTGCTCAATACTGCCATTAAAAGCAATAGTCCCATTTTCAAGAACTATTCCTGTTTTACATAAGTTCTGTACCGCTGCCATATTATGGCTTACAAACAGCACTGTTCTTCCCTCCCCTTTGCTTACATCCTGCATTTTGCCAATGGCTTTCTTCTGAAACTCCGCATCACCCACGGCAAGGACTTCATCCACAACAAGGATTTCAGGCTCCAAATGTGCGGCAATAGCAAAACCCAGACGCACCGTCATACCGCTGGAGTAACGCTTCGCAGGAGTATCTATATATCGTTCCACGCCTGAGAAATCGATGATCTCATCTAATTTACGGGTTATCTCTGCTTTGGTCATCCCCATAATAGCCCCATTCATATAGATATTTTCACGTCCGGTCATCTCGGGGTGAAAACCCGTACCTACTTCCAGTAAAGAAGCGATTCGTCCACGGGCTTTAATAGTTCCGGTACTGGGAGCAGTTACTTTGGAGAGAATTTTCAAAAGGGTGGATTTCCCTGCACCGTTTTTACCGATTATACCCAATACATCACCCTGCTGTACTTCAAAGTTAATATCCTTCAATGCCCACACATAGTCGCTTGTACCCTTGGTAGCACGGTCGTTCACCTCCCCAATTTTCAAATACGGATCTTCCTTGCCCTGTACATTGGTTACCCACCAGCGTTTTAAATCGTGGCTAATGGTATTGGTCGATACTAATCCCAGTCGGTACTGCTTGGAAATATTTTCAAATTTTATAGCTGTTGGCATGTATTTAGTTGATAGATAATAGTTGAAAATTGATAGTTGATAGCTTGAATTGGAAGCAAATTCTGGGTTCTTGACTCTTGACTCAATACTCAGAACTCAATACTCAGTACTCAATACTCAGAACTTTTTTTCGCACCACAAATATACAAAAAATGTTTATCTTATTAATTAAGTTGTAGCAAATCCATATCCATTCAATCTATTTGAGCACTAAACCTAACGTGAGTTCGATATAAGAATCAATTATTAACGCCGAAATGTTGAATTTAATAACCCCGTACGAAGTGCAAGGTAAAGAACCAACAACAACCACAGCCCCAATGGAGTTGAACTAATTTCGGATTGTTCGATCCGCCAGCTGGCAGAGTCGTTTTGTTAGCTATTATCAACTCCCCGCACTGCATTTAGCTTCGCTACACTTGTACGGGGTTATTGAAATTTTATCCCTTCGGGATATGGTGCACACTTGCGGATAATCATTTTAAATTATTTCCTTTTGCGTCTTAGCGACTTTGCGTGCAAAATATAAATAGATGTCTTGCGAGAGGGCAAGTGGGAGGTCGGAAAATACAAAACCTTATTACAGATATTTATACCCAAAAGCGGCTGTTGAAAACCATTGGAACGTTATTTTTATTGACGAAAACCCTGCGAACAACAAAAATGTAAATTTGCATAAAAAAAAGTACCCGGATTTGTTGTTAATGTAAAACCTAATTTTTATCTTTGGAGTCTTTATTTGACCTTATTTACAAACTTATAAACAGATCGATTATGAAACGAGTATGTACACTCTCGCTAATCTGGATTCTTGTGTTTGGATTCAATGTATCCACAATTGGTCAAAACCTGACTATACCACAAAAATTAAAAATTGAAAAACAAGTTGATTCAATTTTTAATGTGATGGTAAAAGCGGCTGAAAAGGTTGATTACAATAAAATAAGTATGGGTGTTGATGACAGATACAGTGCAGGTTTTCTTGTCAATAACGTATATTATCCAACGTACGAATCGCTGATTAACATGTTGAAATCAAACATGCGAAGTGGAGCAAAACAAAGTATTACCATACAAAATAAGAAAATTACAGTGCTTACCGATAATATAGTTCTCCTCACAGCGTCGGGTGAGTCCAAGGTTGAATCAAGTACCGGACAATCGCTTACAATAGAATTCTTATGGTCATTTGTTTATGAAAAAATAAATAATAATTGGAAAGTAATCCAATCGCATCAATCACTTGCAAACTGATAAAGTAGCCGACAGATGAATCATAAAATTACAATAAAAATTTAAATAATACAGATATGTTTACAGTAGAACAAATAGATAAAGCTCACGAAAAGGTAAAATCGGGAGCTGATTTTCCTACCTATATCAAGGAAATAAAACAACTGGGTGTAACTGCCTTTGAAACATGGGTGCATGACAGTCACACGGTGTATTTTGGCAGCCATGACTTTCAAACGGAATCGCAACCTCAGTATGAATCGTTGACGATTGCTGACAGTAGTAACAGCGATAAGTTTATTCAGTATCTCAAAATTCATCAAGAGGGCCAGACCGATTATTTTACTTTTTGCAGGCATTGTGCCGAAACCGGAATTGAAAAGTGGTTTGTCAGTCTTGACGAAATGACTTGCACTTACTACGATAAAGCAGGAAACAATATTTTAGTAGAACAAATTCCGCAATAAAAATCCGGCATAGATAGCAGGCTCTTTTTATCCACAAAATAAAAATTTTAAAACACATTTAAACCATGAAACGACTTATCCTCCTCCCCTTTCTTTTTATGATTGTTGTGTTTAGTAAGGGACAAACCTCGAATGTAAAAATTGATAGTGAATATTTTCTGTTCGGAACATTGGATGATTATATGGGACGAGAAACGTATAAGCATATCGCCAATCGGGTGGATGCCTACTATAAGAGTAACACTTCGCTGGTAACCTATCTTTGTTCTATTTTAAAAGACCGGTATCCGGATTTGACCTATAAAACCAATAGTTATAATGCTGATCGGTTGGATTTACTATCGGAATCGTTAGCGAAAAAAATGAATTCCTTATATGATTTCAAAGCAACAGGATTGGGACATTATATAGGAAAGGAAGATATGCGGACCATCAGACTTGATACGATAATCAACAACAAAAGAGCATTCAATACTTACTTTGACTCAACGTTTATCGGGACCGTGAAGAAAGACATTTTCAAGAATAACATTCAAAGACTCTCGTTTATTGCCGGAGCGTTCCAGCAATTTGGAGAAAAAAAGGACTCGACCTATTCTATCACCATGTATAATTCCAACAGTAAAGCCCAAGCGATCTATGAGCAGTTGACGGAGTTGAAATGTACTGCTGAAAATAAAATTAATAATACATTTAGCATTCCTAATCCGCATAGAGTCATTTTTACTCCAACTGCTGAATTAAAAGCATACTTAGAATACTTCAGTCAAAAGATTCAATGATTTTATAAATAGCAACGAAAATAAGATATATATATTTAAAGAAAAAAACAATAACTTCTTTGGGATATAATAATAGATTATAAATTTTAAACATTCATTCTTATGAAAAAACTAATTTCAGCAGTAGTATTATGGGTGTTATGCATGTGTATATATGCACAACCGTCAGTTCTAACCCTTAAACCGGCAAAGATAGAAGCCGGCAAGGTTGTGCAGTTTACTTATACCGGGAAACTGGCTAAAAAAGGGACAAAGATTGAAGTGAAACTGTACAATATAGGATCAGTTAAAGTTAAACCCATCCAAACCAAATTTACCGGGAAAAGCATTGTGGGTGCGTTTCATGTGCCCGATACCATTGTATATGTGTCTTTCGGTATTACCAACGGAGATAAAACCGATAAGAAAGATAAACAAAGTGTAGGGTATGATTTTAACGTATACAAGGACGGTAAGCCGGCAAAAGGAACGTATGCGATTCAAGGGATTTTATTAAGTACGATGGGAGGAGGTAACAAGGCCATTGAATTGATTGAAAAAGATTATGCCCTTCATCCTGAACTGCGCGAAAAAACAATTTTCAACTATGCCTATGCTATGTGGAATATAAAAGACAGAAAAGCGGAAGCCATAGCATTGGCCCAGAAGAAATTCGATTCCGGTTTGCAAACAGGTGCAGATGAAATGGATTTGTCAAACTTAATACGTTTTATTTATAATGGAGATTATAACAAAAGAGATTCCTTGCAAAAGGAAATTATGAAGAAATATCCAAAAGGAATTATCATTTTTAATTCAAAACTAACTGAATTGGACAGAATTCAAGACCCGGAAAAGATTCTCCTCGGATTGAACAAGTTAGAAACTGATTTTCCGGAAAGATTCAAACAAAATAAAAGCATGATTAATAATATGCTGGTTAAAGCATATAGCATGAAAAATGATTACCCTAATTTTGACAAATATGTCGTGAATATTAAAGACCGAGAGCTCAGAGCACACCAATACAATCAAATAGCATGGAATCTGGGCATTGCCAATAAAGACTTACCCATAGCGAAAGTCTATTCCGAAAAATGTATCGTTACAATGGATTCGGTGATAAAACACCAAAAGCCGGAAGCTAAGTATCTGAAAGAATGGGAAGAAAGCACAAGTTATACTCAGGGAAATTACTACGATACCTATGGTTATATCTTGGAAAAACTGGGTAATATAAAAGAAGCAGCTGAGAAAGAAGAACAGGGAGTTGTGCTGTCGAGATTAAACAATACCTATATGAACGAACAGTTGATGAAATACCTGATAACCCTGAATCAAAACAAAGAAGCCCTCGTATGGGGTGAGAAATTTTTAAGCACAGACAAGAGTAGTGCTAAATTAGACTCGCTTTACGATGTGGCTTATATCAAATTGAATGGTTCAACAACCGGGTTGGCAGCTGCTAAAGCTAAAATTATTGACAAAATGAAATCGGCACCCGATTTTACACTAAAAACCCTGGATGGCAAAACAGTTACCTTTTCGGCGTTGAAAGGTAAAATAGTAATACTTGACTTTTGGGCTACCTGGTGCGGACCTTGTCTGGCTTCCTTCCCCGGTATGCAAAAAGCAGTTGATGCGTTGAAAGACAACAAAGATGTTTGTTTTTATTTTGTCAACACATCGGAACGAACAGATCCTGAGACACGACTGAAAGATATAAAGAGAACCATTGAATCCAAAAAAGTCAACTTCAATATTTTATTAGACGAACAAAAAGCAGATGAATATGTGGTTAGAAATCTTTTCAAAATCACCGGTATCCCCACAAAGTTTGTGATTGATAAAAACGGTAAAATCCGTTCAACCATGGTTGGCTATAACGGTAATGATGAGGAATTGGTGAATGAGTTGAAACAAATCGTTGAAAGGCTGAAGTAGATTCAATAAAACAAAGATAGTAACATAAGAATTCCTAACAGTAAAATTATAACATGAAAAAAATCCTGCACATTAGCACTTTACTTACTCTAATCCTGATCCTCTTTTCGTGCTCTGCAAAAATTGGTGACTGGGATGATAACATAAAACTATCAACGAAATCGGTTGAGTTCGGAGCCGCTCCCGATTCGGTTACTATAACCACCGGTGGTAGTTGGTGGTGGGTCAATAATGTATCGGTTAATGGGAAAAGTTATTGTGGTTTTGCCGGCGTTTCAGCCGAAGCTGACACCTATAAAATTCAACAGGATTGTTTTCTTGTGGAACGACGGAATAAAAATACGCTGTTTATCAAAATTGGCGAAAATAAAGAAAGCATCAAGAAAACAATCATTGTCAACCTCGAAGCGGGCGATTACTTTGGGAGTGTTATGATAACTCAAAAACCAAGATAAAGCGAGTTCTCCCTTCGTCATAAACAATTATAAGAGTGTAAAATATGTTGAGAATTTATATACCTATTGCCTTGATAATCCTATTTATTTTCTGGACTTTGTACCGTTTGTTGATAAAGAAAGACTTGAAAAGCAATATGAATAACCTTTATTTTGGATTATTTTTTATTGGCCTTTGGGGATTAATTTATTTTCTGATATATTGAAAAAATGGAAAAGAAAACAACGAATACTACTGCTCAAAGTCCGTTTGCACAGACTTATTTTCATGGAACAAAAGCCGATCTGCAGATTGGCGACTTAATAGAAATAGGTTTGAACTCAAATTACGGACAAAACAAAAAAGCAAAATACATATACCTTACCGCCTCCTTGGATGCAGCCATTTAGGGAGCAGAACTGGCATTAGGCGAAGAACAGGAAAGAATATATTTAGTAGAACCAACAGGACTAATTGAAGACGATCCCAATGTTACGGATAAGAAATTCCCCGGTAACCCGACAATGTCGTACCGTTCAAAAGATCCGTTTAAAGTGGTTGGCGAGATAACCCGTTGGCAGGGACACTCCACCGAACAGGTGAAGGCAATGAAAGATGCTTTGGCAAAAATAAAAGAACAAGGGATTGAGGCCATTGAGGATTAAAACTTAGCCAAAAGAGGTAAAAAAATAACTAAATAGTTTTACATTAATTTGTATCGTGGGGAATAAATGAGAAAAGTGGTAACACAACCTAACCCCTCACAAGGTGTAAAAAACCATTTTGTAAGACATTGATGTTTATTTCTGGATTGAAAACAGATCGTAAATTTTCAAAAAACAACCCGTAAAATTTTAGAATAATGAAAAAAAAATCCCTGATAATGTTGATGGTATTATCAACAAGTTTATGTTACAACCTGAGTGCACAAACACCAACAGACACAACCCATGTAAGTAAGTATATGTATTGCGAACTGGTAGGATTTCCAAAGCTTTTAAGCAATAAAGTAACTATTTCTGTTGATTATGGCGAGGAAACGGAGTTTTTTCAGGACAAACGAATCAGAGACGAACAAACCGGGAAAATTAAAACATTCAATTCCATGATTGACGCTTTAAACTTTATGGGAAAAGACGGATGGGAGTTTGTGCAAGCCTATATTGGTGCTTTATACGGTCATCAAACTGAATGTCACTGGATATTAAAGAAAAGGATTAAATAGTTGCAAGTTAATTTGACTTTCCCCTAACCGATTTTTCTTTAGAAATACTATTAAGTAAACTCAGTAAAAAATTAGTTGGCACTTTACAGAACCAAAAATAAATAAATTGGGTTATAGTGTAAAACTAACATATGGAAACAAATAAACTACCAAAACCGAATAATACAGCTGTCAGAACGGCATTGTGGCGAGCATTGCATGTGCAGGTTGATGCATTACCACATATTATTGAAGATGAAATTGGGTTAAAACTGATAGCACCTGATGACGGTTGGCAGGAACGTCCGGATATGAAATACACAAAGCGGATTCGGGCTTCGATGGTGGCTAGGGCACGTTTTATAGAAGATTTTATTACGGAACAAAGCCAGCAAGGAATTAATCAATATGTTATTTTAGGTGCCGGACTTGATACCTTTGCTCAGCGCAGACCGGATATTGCTTCCGGTCTGCAGATTTACGAAATAGACCAACCCGATACACTAATCTGGAAACAACATCGGTTGGTTGAAATAGGATTGGAGATACCGGATAACCTGCATTTTGTATGTGTTGATTTTGAAACCGCTTCGTGGTGGGATGAATTACTGAAATCAGGGTTTGACCCTACCCTACCAACAGTCCTTGTAAGTACTGGAGTAACCTTATATCTAACAAAAGAAGCCATCCTAGAAATGTTGAGTACCATCAAAAAGTTTGCGTCGGGTTCAGCATTAGCCATCACATTTTACCTGCCTGTTGAAATGCTGAAAGATGAAGATAAACCGTTGATGGAAATGTCGATAAAAGGAGCGCAAGCATCGGGAACGCCTATGATAAGCTTTTTTACACCGGATGAGATACTCAATTTAGCTCAAAATGCCGGTTTTAGTAACATACAGATCGTTTCAACCAACGACATGGAGCAGCTTTATTTTGCCAACCGGACGGATGATCTTTTACCTTCGGACGGTGAAGTATTCCTGCTGGCTACCATTTAAAATGTCCTGTATATAGCGCAACAAAAAAAGGTTTGGAATCATCTCCAAACCTTTTTGCTTATTAATATTAAAATCTTTCTGTTTATTTAAACTCAATTTCCTTGGGTAGTTGTTTGCCAATTACTTCCCTGTTCAGTTCCGAATAATGGTATGGGTACAATACCTTCGGGTGCACGGTTTTAGCAGCTTCCACAAATTGTTCGTCCGTCATGGTGTAAGGCAGGTTTTTGGGAAGAAAGGCAATATCAATCTTTCCAAACGTAGCCATTTCGGGGATATTCTCCGTATCGCCGGCAATGTACAGCCGAAAGGTTTTGAACGAAAGAATATAGCCGTTTCCAATGCCTTTTGGGTGATAGAAATTACCATCCGGACGTTTGTGCAACAGGTTATAAGCCGGAACAGCTTTAATTTCAATATTATTCCAGGTTTGTGTATCACCGTTACTCATTACCTTAGCCTGTGGCAATCCTGCGGCCACCACGGTTGCTGTAGTTATAATGCTTGTTTTGTCGGTCGCGATTTTGTCCAACGTTTTCTTATCGAAATGATCGGGATGTTCGTGCGTAATCAGAATCAAATCGGCTTTGGGTAATTCGCTGAATTTCGTTGTTCTTTCATACGGGTCGATATAAATTACTTTTTCGTTTATTTTCAGCAGAATAGAAGAATGATTCAGCTGTGTAAGTGTCAGTTGACCAAGAGGCGTTGAATAAACATCATCCCGCAGTTGTTGAGCCATGGCTACCATTGGTAAGATTAGTAGCAGTATAATAAGTTTTGCTTGCATAATTTGAAGTGTTTTAGTTTGTAATTTCGAAAATTATCCCCACAAAATTATGCAATTAAATGGAATAAACAAGAATGAAGAAATTAATTGTTTGTGGATTATTCTTTGGCTTGAATTTTGTATTGTGAATTTTACTTACATATTTTTAATAGCATCATTCTTAAACAATTGAAGAAAATGAAGAAATCATTCCTTATTCTGCTAGCATTAGCTCAATCCTTGTTTGCTATTTCACAGACAGATACAGCAATCGTAAAAGGACAAGTACATTCAGGAGACATTAAAACCGTGAAAATTGAATGGATCGAGGACAATAACGTTTACGACATTCAAAAAACCTATGATGGAGTTGTTGATAATCAAGGAAGATTTGAAATAAAAGTCCCGCTCTCTCGAATTGCTCATGGCAGAATTACTGCTGGAAAATATTCCCATTACATTTCACTATTGCCAACCGACAATTTTTTTGCAGATATAGATGCGGACGACATAAGGTATGTGGGTAAAGGTGGTGAGAAAAACAATTTTCTGTATTATATTGAAACAAAAGGCTATTCAGAAACCGATTATTATAATGACCATAACGAAGGGAAGTTAACACTTAAGGAATTTGCAGATAAAATGGTAAAGTTCAGAGATAAAAGAAGTGGATTGCTTACCGAATATCTAGGCAAAAGCAAACCTTCATCTAATAAAAAGATAAAGGTTGAAAAAGAGCCGACTCATTTCAATGAAATAGAAAAAGGCTTTGTCAATTATTTCCTTGCTGATAATCAAGCTAAATATGTAGGTCTCCTTATGATGTACCCCGACATGTACGAATACCGAAATAATGTTGCCCATAATACATCGGAATTACCCGAAGAATATAAGAAATATCATATATTTAAAAATATTGTCAATGATGGTTTGTTAAGTTCACATACATATATAAATACGGTAAGTAATTTTTGCGTGAGTAAAATATCAGAAATATATAAAGAAAATAACATTAAAAAAATAAAAACCACTAATAACATAGAACATACCATTCTCTTCGATTCCTTGAAGGGTAAAACTCAGGAGTACGTTTTAGCTTACAAACTATGCAACTCGTTTGCAGCCGATAGAATTGATACAACTGTTTTTAAAATGTTCACAAAAATTGCAAAAGATCCCTTGACTATCAATACGGTAAAAAAAGCGTACAATAATTACACCCGAAAGAATATACTGGTTGGCAAACCGTTAGTAAAAGAATTTGTAGAAACAATATTGGAAGATACGCTTGGAAATGAAATTACTTTTGGAAAAATGATGGAAAAATACAAGGGCAAGGTAGTTTATTTAGATTTCTGGGGTATGTATTGCGGCCCATGCAGAGGATTGATGCCTGCTGCCAAAAAACTTAAAGACGAATTGGAAGGAAAACCAATTGAATTTGTTTATGTATCAAATGATGTAAAATATAAAAATTACTGGAGCAGCGTTGTAAAACTTACTGAGACTAATAAAAATCATTATTTGCTTAAAGACGGCTTTAATTCTAAATTAATGAAGTTTATGGAAATGAATTGGGTACCGTGTTTCATGATATTCGATAAGGTCGGAAGATTAATTAACTATTCGGCTCCCCAACCAAATGATAATGCTGCCAGAAATATATTGCTAAAACTGGCAGCAGAAAAAACAGCCCTGAATTGACAAATAAAAAATCCCACGTATCGTTCTTTCTCAGAACGATACGTGGGATGATAACAACAATCAGCCAAAAGTAATTTACAACAATTTCAACTGAACCCTTTTCCTCGTGGCATCCAATTCCAACACCCGTACTTTTACATGCTGGTGAACCGATACTACATCGGCCGGATTGGAAATAAATTTGTCGGACATATTGGAAATATGCACCAGTCCGTTTTCTTTAATGCCTATATCCACAAAAGCCCCGAAATTGGTGATATTGGTAACGATTCCGGGTAATTCCATGCCAATTCGCAAATCAACAATGGTTTTTACATTGGCATCGAACTCGAAAACCTGAATGGCATTACGTGGGTCACGTCCGGGTTTTTCCAACTCCTGTAAAATGTCATTCAACGTAGGTAATCCTACTTTTGGAGTAATATACTTCTGTAAATCAATGGTTTTACGGAGTTCTTTCAGTTGAATTAATTCTTTTACATCTACTTTCAAATCCTTAGCCATTGCTTCTACAATACCGTAACTCTCGGGGTGTACAGCCGAATTGTCCAGCAAGTGTTCCGCATCGGGTATTCGCAGAAATCCTGCACACTGTTCAAATGTTTTTGCACCCATCTTGGGTACTTTCATCAATTGCTTGCGACTTTTAAAGGCTCCGTTTTCGGTTCTGAAGTCCACAATGTTTTGAGCCAGCTGCGGTCCAAGCCCCGAAACGTAGGTTAGCAAATGCTTGCTGGCGGTATTGAGGTTCACTCCTACCCGATTCACTGCATTTTCAACCGTTTGATCCAGCGCTTTTTTTAATTGGGTTTGATCTACATCGTGTTGATACTGGCCTACACCAATTGATTTTGGATCAATTTTTACCAGTTCGGCCAGCGGATCCATTAATCGCCGACCTATCGAAACAGCACCACGTACCGTTACATCATAATCCGGAAACTCATCACGGGCAATTTTAGAAGCCGAATAAATGGAAGCACCGTTTTCGCTCACCACAAAGAGTTTTACTTCCCGGTCGAAACGGGTGTTTTGAATAAATTGCTCGGTCTCGCGTCCGGCCGTTCCGTTACCGATAGCAATAGCTTGAATATTATAAGCTTCTACCATTTTCTGAACCTTACGCATGGCTTGCGAAGTTTCATTCACAGGCGGATGCGGATAAATGGTTTCGTTATGCAGTAAATTTCCTTGTGCATCAAGACAAACCACCTTACAACCGGTGCGAAAACCGGGATCGATACCCAGTACCCTTTTTTGTCCCAGGGGTGGTGCTAACAATAACTGACGAAGATTTTCGGCAAATACCCGTATAGCTTCTGTATCTGCTTTCGTTTTACTTTCGGCAGCAAACTCGGTTTCAATGCTGGGTTTTAATAACCGTTTGTAAGCATCTGTCACCGCATCAGCTACTTGATGCGATGATTCTGTTTCTCCTTTCACAAAAATTCGATCCAGTCTATCCAACGATTTATCGTCATCGGGCGAAATACCTACCCGTAAAAAACCTTCAGCTTCTCCCCTGCGCATGGCCAGTAACCGGTGAGACGAACAGCGCGCCAGTTTTTCGGTCATATCAAAATAATCGCGGTATTTCTGAGCTTCCTCTTCCTTTCCTTTGATTAATTTTGAAGTAATCACAGCCTCGCGGGCAAATATCTGACGTATAGCGTTTCGGGCAGTTTCACTTTCGTTTATCCACTCGGCCATAATATCACGGGCACCTCCCAGAGCTTCTTTCACATTTTCAACCTTATCCTTGACAAACTGTTGTGCCAACCGATCCACATCGTTGGATTGCTGCTTCATAAGCATCTTGGCCAAAGGTTCCAATCCCTTCTCACGGGCAATCTCGGCTCTTGTCCGGCGTTTAGGTTTGTAAGGCAGGTAAATGTCCTCCAACTCGGTTATATTCCAACAATTGTCAATCCTGACTTTGAGTTCTTCAGTCAGTTTATCCTGTTCTTCGATTGATTTCAACACAACCAGTTTCCGTTTTGCCAATTCACACAATTTATCGTATTGCTCACTGATATTGGCTATTTGTACTTCATCCAGTCCGTCGGTCATTTCCTTTCGGTAGCGACTGATAAAAGGTATGGTAGCGCCTTCGGTGAGCAGCAGAATGGTATTTCTGACCTGTTTTTCAGCGAGTTGAAGCGAATTGGCAATAAGTGATATAAATTTAGCCGGAATTTGAGTCGTTTCGGTTGACATGGAGAATGAGTTTGTAAAGTTGAAAGTATGAAAAGTTTGAGCTTTTAAGCCCCTTTATGGGTTTGGGGTCATTTCAATGCAATATTTTAAAGACCAGCTCCTTCAGTAGTTCACCCTCATCGGTACTGGGGTTGTCAACGCCTTTGTACCGGGCATCTGTTTCGCGAATCCACGAAATGATATTCATGGTTTTCCACGCCCCAAAACTTTGTGCTGCTTTCTGGTAGTCTTTTACGAAATAAGGGTTAATCTTCAATTCAGATGCTACAGCTCCCGGACTTTTATCCGACAAATAATGATAAATCATTAAGTCACTAAAAAACTTGAACAGTTGCGAAAGAGTTAGTACCATTGGATTTGCTTTCTTATTCTCAGCAAAATACCGGGCTATGCGATTGGCTTTAAGTACATCTTTATTCACCAATGCCACTTGCAATTCAAACACATTGAAATCCTTACTGATTCCAATATTTTTCTCAATTAGTTCGGGAGTGATACTGTGCGATTCGGCAGGTTTGGTTAGAATCAGTTTATCCACTTCATTCACCAGTTTACTCAAATCAGTTCCCAGAAAATCCGAAAGGATGGCCACAGCTTTTTCGTCAATGGCCACATTTTTTGATTTACAATATTTTGAAATCCACGAAGCAACTTCATAATCGCGCAATTTGACCGATTCGTAAACCGTGGCAATTTTATTAATTTCCTGAAACCATTTCTTGCGTTTATCCGGTGTTCCATATTTATAGCAGAATACTAAAATGGTTGATTTTAATGGATTGGAAAGATAATGAATCAAATTATCCCAGTCTTTAATCATTTGGGCTTCTTTCACTATCAAAACCTGATATGTTCCCATCATGGGATAGCGCTTGGCAGCATTGATAACTACCGATATATCAGTAATATCTTTTCCGTAAAGAATGGTTTGATCAAACTCTTTTTCCGAGTCATCCAACACATTATGTTGAATGAAATCAGAGATAACATCAATATAATACGGTTCTTCACCCATTAAAAAGTAAACGGGAGAATATTTCTTTTGCTTTAGTTCGCCTAAAATATGATCGTGGGAAAATTCTTGTTTGGCCATGTATATTAAGTCCCCATTAGGGGATTTGTGGGTCTATTCAAATCGTAAGTGTTTAATAGTCTTACTATTGTTGATTAATGAAGACAATGATTTTACGCCTATTTTGATATGTTCTTCCACAAAACTGGCAGTAACCTTTTTATCACTTTCCGATGTCTTGATGCCATCTTCCTGAAGAGGCATATCCGAAACTAATAACAAAGCACCGATTGGAATGCTATTGAAAAAACCAGCTGAAAAAAGCGTGGCAGTCTCCATATCAATAGCAATTGCTCTGGATGCCCGAAGATATTCTTTAAACTTTTCATCATGTTCCCATACCCTACGATTGGTAGTGTAAACAGTTCCTGTCCAGTAGTCTTTCCCAAAGTCACGAATGTTCGACGAAACGGCACGTTGCAGGCTAAATGCCGGCAAAGCAGGTATTTCGGGTGGAAAATAATCGTTTGAAGTACCTTCGCCACGTATTGCAGCACTTGGCAGAATATAATCACCCATTTTATTTTTATCTTTCAATCCGCCGCATTTCCCCAGAAATAGAACTGCTTTCGGATGAATTGCCGACAAGATATCCATTATTATAGCTGCATTAGGACTTCCCATTCCAAAATTTATAATAGTGATACCATTAGCCGAAGCATTAGGCATATTACCATCTCGTCCAATTACAGGCACATTATACCATTCCGCAAAAAGCTCAACATAATTATTAAAATTGGTAAGCAGTATATGATCTGTAAACTCATTCAGCGGACGTTTTGTGTAACGAGGAAGCCAGTTTTCTACAATTTCTTTTTTGGTTTTCATTCGGTCAATGTAAATATTGTTTGTAACTTCGCACTATGAATTAGTGGAAACAAAAATACTAAAAAATGTTGCAATTAAATCTTCCGCAGTATAATTTTAGAATAAAAAAGCAAGACGAAAAACTACTTATTTTCGACTCGCAACGTAAACGCTACGTTTCACTAACTCCTGAAGAATGGGTTCGCCAACATTTTATACGATTTCTGATAGACGTGAAAGGTTATCCTTCAGCTCTACTTGCAGTGGAAAAGCAGCTCAATCTAAACGGAATGAAGAAACGTTGCGATGCCATTTTGTATGATTTGGATGCAAATCCTGTTATGATTATCGAATTTAAAGCGCCTAATGTGACCATAAATCAGCAAACATTTGATCAAGTAGCAGTATATAACGCTAAATTAAAGGTCGATTTATTCATAATTAGCAATGGTTTTGAGCATTTTTGCTGCCGAGTGAACACCAAAACCACGCAATATGAGTTCTTTTCTGAAATACCTGACTATCTTACCATCCAAAACAGTTAATAAACACTCTTTTTAAATTACTGAAAATCAGACTTCTTTTCAAAATACATGCTATACAGCAGTTAAATAGCAACTTTCAAACAAAGAATTAACTCAAATAATTCGTTTTTTATGTTGTATAACATGTAATTTTGCAGTGTCAAATAGAAATAAATGACAAAACAAATCTAATACAAGGAATACCCAACAGAAAATCACGTGGGAATTCTTTGTATTCTTTTTTAAAATGGGTTTTATTTAATAGGTATATAAAAAGATTATTTCATTAAAAATTTTAAGTTATGAAAAAGATTTTAGTTTCAGTAATGATTTTGTTGTCGTTTACAACAATGGGATTTGCATCAAATCCGGAAGATTACAGCACACTTCACAAGCTAAACAACAAAGAAGTGTTTACGATCCTTACAGGATACATTAATGCTGACGAAGACCAAGCGTCGCTTCTAAAAAATGCTATCACTGTATCAGACAGAGAATTATATTCAGCAGAGAAAAAACAAAATGCAAAACTTGCAACCAACGCTGTTTATTACAATTTGTACAATGCTAAATGTTATTTGAGTGAAGAACAATACAAGAAGTATTTAGTATTTATCAATTACTACTTGAAGAATGACAACATGTTGTCTTTGAACAGTAAATAAGAAATATTGCTAACATAAATAAGGCATCCAACTTTTTTTTGGATGCCTTTTTTGTATTATAGACTCAAGTAATGAAAGCAAAGCTATTATAATACAATTAATTAAAATATTAAGAACAGAGAGTGTATAATAGATACTTTCTAAAAAATGCGGAAAGTCAGGGATTCGAACCCTGGGTACAGTTGCCCGTACAACGGTTTTCGAGACCGTCCCGATCGACCACTCCGGCAACTTTCCTTTTGAATAGCGAAGCAAAAGTACAATATTTTTTTAAATCCGAGCATTTCCCACTCAGTTTTGAGTGTTTTTTTGTAATTTCGCAGACTATTAGCCACATAAGCAAAATAAACAAATAAATGAATATAGATTTTCAAAAAACAAATGGGCTTGTTCCGGCAATTATTCAGGATGAACTAACATCTAAAGTATTGATGCTTGGATATATGAATGAAGAAGCACTTGCGAAAACACAGGAAAGCGGACAAGTTACATTTTTCAGTAGAACTAAAAACCGATTGTGGACAAAAGGTGAGGAAAGCGGTAATTTTCTGAATGTAGTTTCAATTACACCTGATTGTGACAACGACACGCTGTTGATTAAAGTCCATCCTGTTGGACCAGTGTGTCATACGGGAGCCGATACGTGTTGGAACGAAAAGAATGAAGTGGATATTACTTTCTTAAAGTACCTACAAGATTTCATCACCGTTCGTTTTAAAGAAATGCCCGAAGGTTCGTACACTACTTCACTTTTCAAAAAAGGTGTAAATCGCATGGCGCAAAAGGTTGGTGAAGAAGCAGTTGAAACGGTTATTGAAGCAACCAACGGAACCGAAGAAGGGTTTATTTATGAAGCGTCGGACTTGATATACCACCTGATTGTATTGCTTACTTCAAAAGGCTATTCGTTGGACGATTTAGCTCGCGAGTTAAAGAAAAGACACAAATAAATCCCTGATTTACAAACCGAATCATAAAACTATTTCTTGAGCTTACGTTATGGAAAAAAAATTATTGATTAAATATGTCGATGTTGACATTTATCAACAAGAAAATCTTGTTCTTAAGGATGTACAACTCGAAATACATTCTGGCGAATTTATTTACCTTTTAGGCAAAGTTGGAAGTGGCAAAACATCGCTATTAAAATCAATTTATCACGATGTTCCTGTAAATAATGGAACTGCAGGCGTTCTTGGATACGATTTGAATGATCTACACATGAAGGAAGTGCCATTTTTGCGTCGCAAGGTAGGTATTGTGTTTCAGGATTTTCAGTTGCTAACTGATCGCAGTGTTTATAAAAACCTGGAATTTGTACTTAAGGCAACCGATTGGACAGATCAAACCACTATTGATGAACGTATTGAAGAAGTTTTAAATCAAGTTGGAATGTTATCTTCAGCTCTAAAAATGCCACATCAGCTTTCAGGCGGTGAGCAACAACGCATAGTTATTGCACGTGCTTTGCTTAATTCACCTGAAATAATTCTTGCAGACGAACCAACCGGCAATCTGGATAATCAAACTGGAAACGAGCTAGTTGAATTACTTTATAATATTTGCAAATCAGGTACTACTGTACTTATGGCAACTCACAATTTGTTTTGGATGGATAAATTTCCAGGTCGCATTTTCAGATGCGAAAATGAATTAGTGATTGAAGAAACCGCACAATAAATTACGTAACAATCTATAAATGAAAAATCTACGCTGTCCGCAATGCGATGTACATCGTT
>Ga0302288_1000693_pt1 | contig 25380 bp, 19 predicted proteins | sample III_Fen_N1_1_FD_194549 | JGI IMG/M metagenome (GOLD analysis project Ga0302288, IMG submission 194549) | Peat permafrost microbial communities from Stordalen Mire near Abisko, Sweden - III_Fen_N1_1 | ecosystem: Environmental > Terrestrial > Soil > Wetlands > Permafrost | place: Sweden: Abisko...
AACTACCCCATTGAAACCATCATCCCTTATATAGACTGGACGTACTTTTTCTACACCTGGGACATCCGCGGGGCTTTCCCCGAGTTGCTGGAGCACCCCGAGAAAGGACCTGTCGCCCGCAAGTTGCTGGAAGATGCCACCGCTGTTCTCAACGAGTTGGTGGCCGGCGGCAAGCTTAGGGCTAGGGCTGTCATTGGTCTGTTCCCGGCTCAGTCTGAAGGCGACGATATTTTTGTGGAGAAGGACGGTCGGCGCATTCCGTTTTACCAACTCAGGGATCAACGAAAACGAGCCGAAGGCGAATACAACACCTGCTTATCCGATTTCATCGCCCCCGTTGAGTCGGGTGTGAAAGATTACATGGGTGGCTTTGTGGCTTCGGTCGGGCTGGAGCCGGCCAACCTGTCTGCCAAGGCACGGGAAGCGGGCGACGATTACACCGCCCTGCTCATGGAAACCCTGTGCGACCGCTTGGTGGAAGCTTTTGCTGAACTGCTTTTCAAAGAAGTAAGGACCACCTATTGGGGGTATGCACCGAATGAAGCCACCACACTCGAAGACTTAATTGCTTCCCGTTACCGGGGCATTCGACCGGCCATTGGCTATCCTTCTTGTCCCGATCACAGCGAAAAGGAACGTCTGTTTGACTTACTGGAAGCAACCGAACGCATCGGCACCACGTTGACGGAAAGCTTCATGATGCAGCCCGCCTCTTCGGTGAGCGGGTTCATGATGGCCAGTCCTCATGCACGGTTCTACAACATCATCCACCTCACCAAAGATCAGGCCGACGACTACTTCAAACGAAAAGGACGCGTGTTCGAACCGCTTAGGCAGCTGATTATCTGATTTCAGGAGCGATTCGCTGTTGCTCGTACGCCTTCACATCCTTTCTCAATTCAGGGGCGAGAATGTACAATCCGATAATGTTGGGAACTGACATGGCAAGTACCAACATATCCGAAAAATCAATGATGGTGCTTAGGCTGGTGGTGGTTCCCACTACAATCATAATCAGAAAAAGTACCTGATAGGTTTTTTCTGCCGCAACACGTTTTCCGGTCAACCGTTCGAACAAGCGGCCGAACACGTAATCAAAGCCCTTCACGCCGTAGTATGACCAACCAATTAGGGTGGAATAGACAAACAGCAGCATGCACAGGAGCAGCACGTAGGGTGCCCAGGGAGCAAAGGTGGAAAAAGCAGCCGAGGTGAGTTGCGCCCCCTCCAAATGGTTCGGATTCATATAAACGCCAGTGAAGATAAGGGTAAGCGCCGTCATGGTACAAATGACAACGGTGTCCAGAAAGGGTTCCCACAAGGCTACGTAACCCTCAGTGACAGGCGTTTTCGTCTTGACCGTAGAGTGAGCGATGGCTGCCGATCCGATACCGGCCTCGTTGGAGAACACAGCCCGGCGGAATCCCATGATCAATACGCCAACGATGCCCCCTTTGGCGGCGTCGGGAGTGAATGCACCATCCCAGATAACCCGAAAGGCATCCCCAATATGGGAAATGTTGGATAAGATGATGAGCAGACACATGGAAACATAGAGAATGGCCATGAAGGGAAACAAGCCTCCGCAGACCTTGGCAATGCTTTTAATGCCACCCAATATGACCAATCCTGTTAGAACGGCCAATGCCACACCAATCCAAAAACCGTGTGGTTCCAAAGAGGGGAACATGATGGAAAGCTGAGCGTACACCTGGTTGGACTGAAACATGTTGCCGATACCAAACGCCGACAGGGAGATGATGAGTGCGTACACCCAGGCAAGCACGGATCCCAATTTTGGCAGTCCTTTTCCTTTCAAGCCGTGTTTAAGGTAGTACATAGGGCCGCCCGATACGACACCGTTTTCGTCGATTCTTCGGTATTTCACGCCCATCGTACATTCGGCAAATTTAGAAGACATACCCAAAAAGCCGGCCACGATCATCCACAACGTAGCACCAGGTCCGCCAAGGGAAACGGCAACGGCTACACCCGCAATGTTTCCCATGCCGACGGTAGAGGAAAGGGCAGTCGCGACCGCTTGAAAATGAGACGTATCGCCTTTTCCGGCCTGTCGCTTGTCTCTTCCCAATGCCAAATCAAGGCCGTGCTTCATACCGCGGATGTTGATAAAGCGCAGGTAAAGGGTGAAGAACAATCCTCCTGCGATTAACCAGACCACAATAAAAGGAACGGGCGCTCCCAGTTTCAGTCCCATAGCGGCAAACGGATCCCAAAAAAGGACAGAACTTAGGCTATTCACCAAGGGTTCGAAATAGTGATTGATGTCGGTGTTCATGATCATAGATTAAAGTCGCCCTGTTCGTTTTATCAGCGAGCGAATGGTTTCGGTTAAATAGGTACAGGCTATCAATTGTTCAATGGTTAGGTGCATTCGGTAACGCCAGTAATGACGGGGGTTGGAGGGAATGTTGATGCGCTCAGCTTCTGGGTGCTGACTGCGCATTACCGCATCGATGGCCAGCCAGTCCTGCCAGGGAATCACCACCCACATGGCGGGAGACTCCAGGTGTTGAAGCAGGATGTCCCGCGCTATTTCCGGGGTACATTCGGTTGGTGTTACCCCCGGCTTCCACAACACCTGCTGGTAGTACTGTGTGGTGGTTTCCTTGTTTTCCAGCCACCACGCCCTGAGCGGATTCAAATCGTGCGTGGACGTGGAGCAAACCGACAAATAAGGAATGGCGTTCAGGTTTTCAAACCGTTGCCCCTGTTGCTTGGGCATGCGCTGGATTTCCAGGCTGAGCAGTTGCAGGTCTCTCATCACTTCGGGTACACAGGAGGGTATCATGCCCAAATCTTCTCCACAGGCCAACATACGCGATGATTCCACCAAGGGTTTCAGTTTCTCACGAGCCGAGTTTCCCCAATACTCGTTTTGTCGCCTGAAAAAGAAATCATCGTGCAAATGGCGGTAACGCTCCTGTTCTGCCGTAGAAAGCAGCTTGAACCGATACGTATTAAAACCATGAATCCGTGGATGCAGCAACTCCCTGGAAGGGATGCCATCTTTAACAAAGAGGACTTCTTCGCAGAGGGTGAAGAGGCCTTCTTTCAGGTCTTTTTGTTTTGGGTGTTCGTTCAGCCAGGTAAGCTGTTTTTGCTGCGTGTTGCAAAACGCTTTCAGGGTAAACAGACCGCCGCGTACCTTCTTCAGGAAAGTGGTGGTAACAAGATCGGTGTTTTCGCCAAACAAGATTGAAAGGGTTTCCGCCGTAAAAAGGGGAACTGTCATCTCCTCCGTAAAGTCGATGCCGTTTTCCACCAGTTCGATTACCGTGTACGGCAAGGCCGGGTTGAACTGCCCCAACAACCCCCTGACGGAATGAGTGGGAATTTCCCACATGCGGAAAAAACCCAGGATATGGTCAATACGATAGGCGTCGAAATAGACTGCCATGTGTGCCATGCGCTGTTTCCACCAGTCATACCCCTCCTGCTTCATTGCCGACCAGTCGTAGGAAGGAAATCCCCAGTTCTGACCCGTCACCGAGAAATCGTCGGGTGGAGCCCCCACCTGAACGGACGTGTTGAACAAATGCGGCTTACTCCAGGCTTCTACACCGTGTCGGTTGACGCCAATGGGAATGTCTCCCTTCAGAACGACCCGCCGATGATGCGCTTCGTCGCGCACCTGTTTAAGTTGAAGGTGTAACCAGTATTGCACCACAAAATGGAAGGAAATCTCGTCGTGCCACGGTTGTTGAGGATCGCACAGGTTGCCGATTAGGGAAGGTGTACACGTAGCGTAGTCGCCCCACTGCCCGAAATCAGCGGTTTTTTGGGTATCCCTTAAGTAACAGAATGCCGCATAAGGCGCCAACCAGTAGTCGTTTTCAGCCACGAACTGGTGGTATCCTTTGGTCTTCATGCAGGCGTGTCCTTCCTGCTTAAAAATAGCGGATAAAAATTCTTTTTTCAGTTCCAAGGTGGCATTATAGTCCATTTCCGGCAACTGGTTCAACGGAACTCGCCTTGCTTCAAGCGAAGCAAGAAGGGCCTCGTCGCGCAATGGCGGTAATTGGCTTGGGCACAGGTACATGGGGTGTAAGGCATGAACGGAGATGGCGTTGTACGGATAAGAGTCTGTCCACGTGCCCGAAAGAGTCGTGTCGTTGATGGGAAGCAACTGTACAAGCTGCTGGCCGATATTGGATACCCAAGGAATAAAACGCAACAAATCGCCAAAATCACCGCAGCCCCAGGACGCTTCAGAACGAAGAGAAAATACCGGAATAGCCACACCAACCCCTTTCCAGGGAGCTTCCTGACATCGAAACGTCAATCCTGCCACGACCTGCAGTTTCCCCGGGTCATAAGAACCAAGAATTACCTCACGGGGCATCCCCCATTCCCAGGCAACAAAGGATGCATCGTCTTTATTCACCAATACAAATTTGTAACGGAAAGAGGGGGGCAGGATGGACGCATCCAAGCTTACCTGCCATTCGGGAAAGGTACCGGGAACCATGGGTAAAACGCGAGCAAGATCCCAGTTGCCCAGACTATTGATGTCTCCGGAAATAGCTACAAATTGATGACTACGCACCAACGGTGCATTGACGTGAAAAACGATACGACCCGCTTTGCCGGGTTGCTCAAGCGGTTTATCGGTTACTCTCAGCAAACTGTCGGAAAAGGCCGACGCATACCAAATGGGTGAATCCGGCTCCGCTTGCCAGAAATCATCCACCGCACAGCGTTCCACGGTTTCAGACAGCGATAACCGGTGTGGATTCCCGTACTCTTTCCGAACCACCTGCGTTCCCTCACGCACATAATAGCTGTATTTCAACTCCTTGCAGGGTGAATGCTCGAGTGATAACAACCAGTGACCTTCTCCATGGTGGGTCATAACAGGAGCAGCCGAAATAGCTAAATATCCGGTTTCACGGGTATCTCCACAGACCACCAGCACTTGTCCGGGCGATGTGAAATAATGGATGTGAAAAAGCAGGTTCATCGTTTGGTATGGATTAGGTTTCCTTCAACCTGCATGGCCTTGAACGGTACGGCCGGGCAAACGTATTCGCAGCCGCCGCAACCTATACAAATAGCTGTGTTGACCGAAGGTATGGTCAAAGAGTCCCTGTAGGGTACCATTTGAATAGCCTGTGTGGGACAGACCTCCGAACATGCACCACAATACGTGCCATTGGTAACCACCACACAGTTGTTCTTGATAAAAACGACATGACCCACGTGCAGCCGGTGCTTTTTTTCAACCGTTAACGAAACAAGGGCTTCGTTTGGGCACACCCCTGAACAGATGGTGCAATCGAATGCGCAGTATCCGTGTGAAAAATTCATCATCGGCTGCATGATACCGCCCACCCCGTATTCGAAGAGCGAAGGCTTGAGCACGTTGTAGGGGCATTTTGCCACACACAAATGACAGGCCGTGCAGTGATTCAGCAGGTGTTCGGCGCTCTTGGATCCCGGCGGGCTAATGGGGTTCTTTTTTTTGTAGCGTGCGCTTCCCGCAGGTGCCGTCAACTGTTGGGCCAATGACAAAGCCGGCAGGGAAGCTGCTGCCGTTGCGGTAACAGCTACTACGCCCATAAAACGACGCCTCGACTCGTTCACCGGAGTCTCAGCCCGAACAACCTTTCGCCTCGAGGCATTCACCGGCACAGTTGCCACGCTCTTTTTTCGGCGCAGTCCGTACCTGATGCTGTCAAACTTGCAGGTTTCAAGGCAGTCGAAGCAGGCTACGCACCGGGTATCATCCATCTGCTTGTTCTTGTTATCTATACAAGAAGCCTTGCACACCCTCTCACATCGTCCACAACTGGTACACGTCTCGCGATCGATGCGTATCTTGAACAACGAAAGTTTCGACAGGTAACCCAAAACAGTCCCCACCGGACAAAAGGTGTTGCACCAGATACGTCCATGCCGCGTAGCCAACACCCCAATAACCAGCAAGGTTGCCCCCGCGATAAGCAACGAAGAAAGACTGTACAGGATAATCGGTTTGCCTGGCAGATACACAGGACGAAACACGTGGGTGACTATCCGTCCAAACGCGCTGTAAGGATCCAGCACGCTCAATACGAAGGTGATACCACACACGTAAGTAATTATGACCACAGCCAGCACGCTAAACCGCAATGCCCGTTTTTCCTTGGAAAAGTGGACCTTCATTCTGGGTTTGAATCGTTGTCTGATCCAGGTGATACTGTCCATCGAGGTGCCGAGTGGGCAGATGATGGAGCAATAAACGCGCCCAAAGAACAGGGTCAACACCACCAAAAAGACAACAATGCCGAACATGTCCGACAGCAATGCCGGTACAAATTGGAATTTGGCCAGGATAAATAAATGATCGGGCAGCCACCCCGTATTATCAAGAAAATACAGGGTGAGCAGAGAAAAAAAGAGCAGTGCAAGGATGATGCGCAAGAGCCTTAGCTTCATGATGCTTATAGGTTGATGTGTTCAAACGTTTTTATACGGTCAGGATTTCGGGATGCGTTTTGATGTATTCCTTGGCTTCCTTGTACCCAATCAGGTAAATTTTTTCATACGCGTCAAAGCGAAATTCGTGGTATTTCGCTGCCACCTTCGGTTCAATCAGGTGGTCGCACAGTCCGCGACCTTCCACGGAGTTGACATGCTCCATGCCACGCAGTGTGCTACGGATGGCATCCAACGGACGCTTTATTTCAAAAGGAGGCATAAACGGAAGGACATCCACACCGATTATGGCCCGGCAAAGGGGCTTGAGAGGTTGAGCGGGCAGATTGTTCAAAATACCCCCGTCCAAGTAATATACGCCATCTTTTTCGTAAGCTTCAAAAACACCGGGAATGCTGGCCGACGCAGACACCCATGAACAAAGGTTTCGTCCCTTCTGCTTGATTTCCCATTGCATGGTTTTCATGTTGGTTACGCAGACCATCAGTTTTCTGGGCAGCTTTTCAAAGCTGTTGTGGGGGATGATTTCCTTGATTAAAGCCCTGACCGTGTTGTGGGTGGAAAAACCCGATCGCCAGAATGAAGGTTTAATCTTCATCAGCCTTGAAACCAGGTACAACTTATCTTCCTTGATGACGTGCAGCATTTCCTGCGGGGTGAGCCCTGCCGCGTACATGGTTCCCACGATGGCACCCATGCTGGTTCCCGAAACAACAGCGGGTTGGATGTTGTTTTCAAGTAGGGCTTGCAGCACGCCAATGTGTGCAAATCCAATCGCTCCGCCTCCACTCAGGCATAAGCCCAGCGGTTTTTCGCCTACTGGTGTCAGCTCCTTTTCATCAGATTCCGTCATATTCTGGTTGACCTTTTCACTTCAAACAAATATAGGTGAAACATCCCAAAAAATAGGTAGGTACGCCACTTTTCCGGTACGTTTCAAACAAAGTTTACTGTACATTTGTTACATATTCGGTTTTTATGGAAGAGTACTTTCCGTTGGTTGACGAAACAGGCGCCGTCGTAGGAAAAGCGACGCGCAAGGTCTGTCATTCCGGCACGTTTTTGTTGCATCCTGTGGTGCATCTGCATGTGTTCAACAGCCAAGGCTGCCTTTACCTGCAGAAAAGAGCCATGAACAAGGACGTACAACCCGGCAAATGGGATACGTCTGTAGGCGGCCATATAGACTTGGGCGAAACCGTTGAGCAAGCACTCTTCCGGGAAGCAGCCGAGGAATTGGGTTTAAGCGGATTTAATCCGGTTTTCTTGTTTCAATACACCCATCGCTCGAGTGTGGAACAAGAGTTGGTGTACACTCACTATACCGTATTCGACGGGCCTCTGATTGCAGACCCGACTGAAATTGAAGAAGGACGTTTCTGGACGCAGGAAGAAATTATTCAACACCTTGGTTCCGGTGTATTTACCCCCAACTTTGAAGCGGAAATAGAGCGGGTGTTTAATCTCTGTCCAACTTCTTGACCATACCCCCGTAGTAACGGTTTAGTGTGGACAGGTGTTCGTTGAGCTCAGATACCTGCTTGCGGTACTTTTTCGATTCCACGGCCGAAAAGACCAGTTCCCTCAGGTACTTGTCCTCCTCCCGTTTCTGGTGCGAGTACACGGTATTGAGCGTACTCAACAGCTTGTTCAGCGTTTCCATTTGCTGCTGATACGACCTCGACTCGGTTTCTATAATTGACATGGACTGGGCAATGCCTTTGTACTTGAAGACCGTCTTGGTGGTCACCTTTGAAATGGTTTCCTCGTAGGTTTTCGCCAGCTTGTCCAACGATTCGTCGGCATATTTAATGGTGTTCACGTAATGCTGCGAGGCTTCCGTCACATTTCCCACCGATTCCAGGTTGTTTACCGTTTCCCCCAGCTTCCTGAGCCCCGATCCAAACTGCATCAACAGGTCGGGCGAAATATCTGCCCGCTGCAGCATCTCGTCCAGCCTGGCCAATGCAAGCGTACTGCCCCCACTGCTTTCAACTTGTCCGCCAGCGAAATCGCCTCCTAAGCCGCCTCCTAAGCCGCCATCGTAGTTGCCTCCGTAGCCAACGCCAAACACAGGCCGCCCTTCGCCGTAAATGGCAGGAGTCGTACCCTGAACGTGCATGCCACCACCAACAGCCCGTACTCCGCTTGGTTCAAGGTGTTCGGGTTCCGCTTCGGAGTCGAATGCGTAGAAAAAGAAAATCACTGATTCGGTTAATAAGCCTGCTGATAGCATGATACTGGCACCCCGCCAGTGTTCAATCTTGAAAAGGGCTCCAAGAATTACCACAGATGCTCCAAATCCATATAATCTAGATAGGAACTTCTTGAATTTTTTATTCGAAACTATAGCCTCAATCTTGCTCTCTAAGCTCATTCTTCTGCAAATATGACGGCGAAAACCGTCTAAAGGTATTTATTATTTTTGTCTAAACAAGCGTACTTGCCGATATATAGGGCTTTTAGCTTCAATAAAATGCATTAACTACTTATTATAATTGTTAATGGTTCAAGCGTACGATTCTTTCCTTCAGGCCCCCGAACAACAATATCTACAAATTCAATTATCTGACCTCTGTTCGTACGTGAAATCTCCGTTTTCATTTCATCGGTAAGATCCCCACCTTTTGAAGAAAGTTCGTAATCGGTAAACCCTCTGTTCATCTGCATTTTAAAGGATACAACCTGAAACTCATAATTGAATTCAAAATCTTTAGGCATTTTAGGGATAATCTTAGCGTCTGCCAGAATCTTTGCTCTTGTTAAATAGCCATCTTTTTTACCCGCGAGATAGGGAGTAGGATCAGGAATGTTTTTTATTCTGAATACCTCTGTACCCATTTGTCGAATTACATTATTGATGGTTGCAGATACAGATATCATCGCCTCTTTAAAACCTGTTGGAACTGTAGCTATCCAGCCCTTTCCATCTGAGCTTTGCCTAATAGTGCCTATTGAAGTAGTTACATGTACATCTTTTGTCGGTATTCCTGATACCGAAATCTCAATGGGATTCTCAACACCAACATACAACACGTTCATTTTAGTTGGTGAAACAGAAACAATAGGTTGAGCAACATTAAATTCTCCCTTAAAATGATAGGTGTGTTCTTTACCGGAGAAATTGTACATACTTACAAAACCCGCATATTTCTGAACGCCTAGACCATTAACCGGGAATTTAAAATTCATTTTTCCACCAATTCTAGGAATCACTTGCGCCTGTGCTCTTTTTGATACTGGAAGAGAATCAACGCCCATCATGTAATAAACATTGGGTATTGGCATGTGACTGGTATCATACGCAGCAACAATCACTTCAGCTTCGTAGTTATCGCCAGGGAACAAATAGGTACTTTTTGGCATAACCTTTGCTTCAATCTTATCGTATTTAAAGTCATCGGCATTCATTTCATGAATTAATCCGTTGACAACTTCAAGTTCTGCGTTGTTAACCTCGGTAATAAACTTATTCAAAATAGGAACATCTGCTCCTAAAGGAATGTCATAAAAATAATGCCTTTCCCAACTTACTTTCTGACCGGATGCATCGCGGAATTTATCATCGGTTTCGAGTCCAATTTTTACCAGATTTTTAAACCGTGGATTAATGAGTTTTTTCATTTGTTCACGGTACTCGATAATCTTGTTCTTTAATTCTCCGGCCTTACTTTTTGGTAGATTTTCCGCATTCCCAACTAAGAAGCGCGTTGCATTGGTGTAGTCATCTTTTTTCTTCAGCTGATCAAACGTTATTTTTCTTGCTTGCTCAATGGGGATGTCTTCCGTGGTAGCAATCAACTCGTCTCGTAGGTTTTCTATGTATTTCACCATTTCGGCCGACAATTTCATGGCTATCTTCGATTTCTCCCAAAAAGGACCGATTTCCTCTTTGTTGAGTTTGTATTCGCTTTCAAGCTGAGCAAAGGAATCCCCTCGCTTGAGGGGATATTGTTCGTTGGTGGTAACAATGCTCTTATTCACAACCGCATAACCATCAAGCACTTCCTTGGAGACATTCAACGCAAGCATAGCCGTGAGTACCAAGTACATCACGCCAATCATTTTCTGTCTGGGTGTCTCTTTTTTTCCTGCCATTAAAAATTAATATATTGAGTAGGTAACAATAAAAGATTTATTTCCCGCTTTTAATAAGTTAAAGTTATTAATATCAATAGTAATGTTTTGTGTCAAACCTCTTGTTGCACCGCCAGCACTCCAAATGTCTGTAATTATTGCCTGTTCCGTATCGCTTAATGTTATCGTACCAGCAGAGTCACCTTTTTCTCCAAACCAACCAGAAGAACCTGTTGCTAAAACTGTCATTTTATAACATGCGGGGAACCCGGTTATGGATGCATATATTTTTGAATATATTTTATCACCACCCAAAAATGGCCAAGAATATTTAACGGTTTGGTCGGTATACTTGGTGACCATGTCACCCGGTCTGTCTCCGGCGGTTTGTGTGTATACATTGTAGCTACTAGGGCTGATGCCTGATGGGTTTAATGATATACTCTGACTCCAACAAACCATGTTCACCAACGACAGGCCGATTAATAGAAAAAATTTGATTGGTTTCATCGCATTAATTTCTTTGGAATTGAATTTGTCTTGCCTTCTTTTGTATCATAACTTCAATGAATTCGTGTTTGCCATACGTCAATTCTATGTTGAATATACTGGTAACTAAATTGTATCCTTGCGGCAGTCCATTTGGATACACTTTCACTTGCCATTTTCCCGGCAACAAATCATCAAAATTGAAATTACCATTTTTATCCGTATAAACGCGCAAAAGTTGATTTTCATTACTGACTTCAACAATCAATTTTTCAATAGTCTCTTTAACCGCAATAAAACCCTTCTGATTCGACCGTTCGTCTTCCTGAACCACCAAACGTCCGGAAATGCTACCGGTTGTTGTCATAGGGATGTTGTATTCTAAAATTCTTCCCGGTTCAACTTTTACTTGAAGGGGGCCGGTACTTTCAACCATGGTATGTATGCCCAAGCTTGAAGCATCAACTGCTAGGATATGAGTTCCAACGGGAACAACAGGAAATCGATAATTTCCCTCTTTGTCGGACATGGTTAAAATTCCATTCAAATTTAATCGAATATCTTCTACTTTCGGAATGCCATGATTGAGAATCTTTCCGCTTACACCACCCAAATCCCTTTTTCGACCAATGGGCATATTGAGTTTGTGAATATATCGGAGTTGGATGTTGTATTCCTTTTGATTCAGTGTGTTTTTCATCAAATTATAGTTTGCCGTCAAACTAAGTTCATTCTTTGGATTGATGTGTGCCCCCAGTATCATGGAAAGAAGACTTCTGTCACTGGTATAGTATTTCCATTCGTAATTGCTTGTGTATTGAAGGGAGGCATTTATGCTGTTTAGATTGGCAGAAAAACCTCCACCATAATAAAACTGATTGTTGCCGGAAGTGTTTTTTTCAGCACCTCCCTGATAACTTGCAAAGAAACTGGCCGTAAACTTTTTTTTGAATAAGTAATATCCGGCAAAGGTGCCGTTATAAGCAATGGTATTTCCATTACCCATTGTATCAAGTCGATTGTTCATTTGACCTACATCTCCTAATAAAGACAGGGTAAGCGACCCCAGTCGATTCTGAAGTATGGCCCTGGCCCCTCTTCTAGTATAATCAAAGAGCTTCTTTGTGGATCTATCGGTCAAGCTGATATCATTATATGACAGGTTTAACGTATTCTGCTGATTGACGCGGTAACTAGCATTTGCAGAGATACTTTTACTGATAGGCATGTTTGAATATAAGGTATCCAACGCAAAATTGGTGCTGTTCATATCATAATTGACCGAGAAGGTGATTTTCTTCAACTGTAAGGACGATCCGAAGTTGAATCGTGAACTGTTTTTTACAAAACCTTGAAAATCAGGATCAGCATATAGGTATACGAAGTGAGTGTTTAGTTTTGAGATGTTTAGTTGTAGGGATGTTTTAAACGCTTTAGCAAGATGAGACTCGTTTTTTTCAAATGCGATTTCGCTTTCTGAACTAATCCAGGAAAAGGGGCTAAACCCGCCGGAAATTGAATACAAGGTATTTGTTTTATTCAACGTATCAACCTTTGAAAGGAAACCGGCAGATAGACTGTTTTTAGGATTAAACTGAAAACTACCAGATAAAGCATATACAGAAGTTATCAATGGGTAGTAACGGGGTATATTATAGTAACCGCCTACTGTAATCTTCTTGAAGGTCGTACTCATTTCAATACCTTTTCCACTTCTGGACGATTCGGTCAATTCGCTCAGTCCAAAACTATAATCACCCACATTTAGGGAAAACTTAGGTGATTTATACTTCAAATAGTATTCATCGTTCATGCCAAAAAGGGGGTTGCCCGAACGGTTAGGACCCCGAACGTGGAATTCAAGGCTATTGTCTGCATTTTTTCCAAGTGCTCCCATCCCCAAAATATCATACATTCCACTATAGAGCAGTTCTCCTGCCCTGTTGCTCATTGCCGCAACGGTGGAAACTGTAACAGGAAATCGCTCAAACTTGTCAAATTTGATATATTCGGACGGGAAAATATCAATGGGGGTATAAACGGATGATTCAGTTTCTGGCATACCCTCAATCTGAGCTATGAAAAAAATAGATTGGGACGAAAAACCGGAAACCTTCTTTTCTGTTTTGTAGTTTTTTTTGATAACAAGAGACGAATCTTTAGGAAGTTCGATCATCTTGGTTTCATTCTCAGAACCGTTCACGAACGTCGCTTTAACCTTTACTGCCAGGTTGGACAAGTTCTGGAGTTCATAGGTGATAGGAATATCCTCTCCCGATAAGATATAACTCGGAGATTTGAGTTTGTTCAACGAGAATTCAAATTTGGGAAGCACGGTCACAGGCAATGCTGATCTTCCAACCTCACTGTTTGATTCTTTATTTTTGCAGAGAATGGGTATAGAAACATCGCCGGCGGCAAGATTTGTCGGGATTTTTATTCCAATGACCTTCTTAATGGTAGATTTCTTCTCCACTTTAATGGAGGAATAATCGGAAAGAAACCGAAGATTTTGTACGTCAGATGACAATTCGAGCTGAAAGGTTTTTTCGCTGTCGGATTGGTTACTGAATTCCAACATCAAATTGATGTTGTCTCCTGGATTGATTTCTCTTTTTTGTGGATTTAACAGTTTAAATTCAAGTTCATCTGTTGCACCATATACAGGTCTTATTAACGCCGTTACCAACAAAAAGATGAATGTGCGTTTAAACATTTACAAATGTATAATATCCTCAAGGTGCCACCCGTTAAAAATAGAGGGTATATTCCAATCCAAAGACATCATCATCTGAACCCGCAGCAACAATCATGGCTGAGTAGGTTTTCTTGGATGGGATCCCTTCTAAATCTAATTTAAACCGTGTGGATGTGGTTGGGTATAATCCACGTTTAGGAGCTGTAATTTTCTTAACCAAATTGCCATTTGAGTCGTATAACTCCATGTTCACTTCGGGTGAAATATAATGATCTCCTTCGTTTTGAATGTCAACGGCCAAGAATAATTTTTTACCATCTTCAGACTTAATTAAGGTGGGGGCTGCAAATTTCAAAAGCCCTTTGCCATGTTCATTGATTTCATTGACAATTTGAACGGCGTATCGAGTTGCTGTACGAATGCTTAGATCTCCCTTTTGGTTTGGATCGATGGGCTCAACGCCTTCAACCATGATGATGCTCCAATACGAACCAATGATAGAGTCTCCTTTAGGAACCGTTATTTCAAAATCAACCATTCTTGATTCCTTACTCTTCAAGACAACCGTTTTTGGACTGTAATTTATCCAGCCTGCATTTGAACGTTTAACCTTACCGGGTTCGTCGTAAAATGTCTGATCTTTGCTGTTAAATAAAAAGTCGGTCTGATAAATCCGGACTTCCTGATCGGTGGGGTCGTTGTTTTGAATTTTAATTTGCCCTTTGACTACTTCTCCCGGATTTGAATTAAAAACCTGTTTTAAACTACCAATAACTTCAACGGATGCAAAAATACTCAGTGGTAGTAATGTTAAAAGAAAAATAAATGCGAAGAACCGTTTGTTATGCATCTTGTGTTTTTTTGAAACAATTAGACAAGGTCAATAGTTGGCTGAAATTAAGTACGTAACAACGCAAAAGTATTTGTTGTTTTTTAAAAAACCTAATTTAGTCAAGAAAAAACACACAAAAGGCTTCAGATGACTGAATTTCAGAAATAATGAAGTGAGAAAAATAAAGAAAGATGATTACAATGCAGCAGTTAAAGTAAAAGTGACGACAATTTGAGTTCCAGCCGTAGCCCGTAACGCTCCATACGTACTTAAATTTGTGTTGAGCGTATAATCGAATTTTAATGGGTAGCCGTCTGATAGACCCGTACCGGAATAACAAGTTTCGATATTGGTAATAAACGGTTTATCCGTACCGTCTAATGGAATGGAGGGCGTAAACAGACCCGGAAGGCCCACAAAGTTGGGATTGGGTGGTTGAGCCTGAAGTTCCAACGTTGTTCCTGTAGGAACGGTTCCGGACGTTATTTTTGCTGTCAAGGTTCTCGGGTTTGATGTGGAAATTACCGAGGAAATGAGTAGTCTTGCTGCTGAGTCTGTTGCCATGGTTTCAATGGATTGACCAGCTTCTCTTTGTTTCAACTGCAAGTTGATGATGTTGGAGCTCGCTTTGATCAATGAAACCTCAGTCACACCCAATACAATAGTTGCATTTGCCGTATTTGTCGTCAATGTCTGTTCCGGTTCCTGTGCGAAAGCCGGAGTAGCAGTCAGTACGATAAATAGAAAAACTAAATGTAGACTATGTTTATACATTGGAGTCGGATGGGACGGTTGAAATGGTATACGTTACGGTAATTGTTGTACTTTTAAGAATGGGAGCATTGGGAATGGCTTTGTAGATGTACCTAATTACATAACCATCTCCTTCTGTTTTGCCTGACCAACAAGTTTTGATTCCCTCTGCCAGTGTAGCATCCGTTTCATTGGATAATGTTTTCTGCCCCGTCAGTGAACCCCTGTTTTCCGGATTGACAAAATTGCCGTTTGGTTCTTTCAGCTCTACACCCAAGGTGGTTCCGACCAAGGCTTCCGATATTTTTGCAGTGATTGATCGGGATTCTCCATCAGTGACCAGCGACGAAATTCTTAACCGGGTTTCCTGGTTCTCTGCTGATTCCTGAATGGCATCACCGGCTTCAACAGCCCCTGCAAGTATCAGGTGGACAGCTGGCCCGGATACCGCAAGCAATGCGGATCCGGCCACCTGTAAGTCCACCGATTGAGTTGCAACTTTTGAATCCTGACCGTAACAGAAAGTCGAAATTGCGGCATTGAAAAGAAAAACCAATAGAATTGATTTTGTTTTTGAATGCATAATTTGAATCAGTAATAATTTAATTTCAGTTATTAACTCACATTTGAAATTAACCCTCATTAGAAATCGTGTAGGTTACAGTAATAGCAGAACTTTTAACATTTGTAGCATCCGCTTTCTTTTGATATAAGTATGTTATTTGATATCCACTATTAGTTTCAGTGCCCGACCAACAGGTCTTAATTCCAGTCACTACCGTTTGAGCATCTCCACTTGTCAATTCCTTTGTTGCGCTACAGGTGCCTGCATTTAGAGGATCAAGTTGGAAATTTTTAGGATCGGTAAGCGTCACAAATAATTGAGTGCCATCGCTAGTCATTGCAGGCGTAATTTGCGCAGTGATGGTTCTGGTAGTTGCACCATCATTAAGAGATGAAATTCTCAATCGACTGGCATTGTCTGTTGCCGTAGGTGAAATAGCCGCACCAGCCGTAGTCGCGCCTGATAAAGACATGGCTATATTTGTATTAGAAGCACCTACTGCTGTGTTAAAAATGGCCAGTAGTGCAGATCCATTTACGGTCAAAGTTAGTTTTTGGTCAGTCGATTGAGCGCCCACTATATTTGGATTTTGTGCGCTTGCAACAAACGGTACGGCCAAGAATGTGAATAAAGCAATACCGCTTAAGATTAAATTTCTTTTCATAATTGTACGGTTTAAATGTGAACTTGTTTTTTATTGTTTGTTTAAGATTCTCCGGAAATAGTATATGTAATGATGATATTCTTGCTTTGAAGAGCTGTTGCCCCTGATTTCTTTGCATAGCGGTAGGTTACCGTATATCCGTCCGTGGCCCCTGTGCCCGACCAGCAGGTTGAAATACCTGTTACTACAGTTTTGATGGTTGCATCGGTAAGTTCCTGTTCGACAGCAGTGGTACCACCGTTTGTAGCCAATGGTTGAAACGAAGCCGGTCTTGTCAAAGTGACAAAGAACTGTGTGCCAGAAGAGGATAGATTCGTATTTATTTGAGCGGTGATCGACCTTGTTTTTCCGCTTTCAACCAAAGAGGATATGCGCAAACGCGTATCAGAATTTGTTGTTACATCTATCATGGCGGCACCGGCTTGGGTGGCACCCGACAGTGATAATGAAACGCCCGTGCTGGTTGCGCCCGTAGCTGAATTATAAATGGCCAATAAGGCGGAACCGTCAACCTTTAGACTTATGTTCTGTGTGACAGTAGCTGCAGAGGTACCAGGGTTCTGTGCAGTTACACCAATTGTAAGTGCCAAGCCAAACAGTGCAATGAAGACTATTTTTAAGCTATTGCTCATTAGCAGAGGTGTAACATTATTAGATAAGTGTAAAGAAAATAATTCATGATGCAAATTTAGATAAAAAAATTCAGCCAAAAAATATAAAATATAGAGCAATAAAGATACACTAGGTTATTTTTCAGGGAAGCAAAAAGGATACGGCAATCTTTTTGAGTGAGAAAAAGGATCAGAATTATAGAGTAAGTGGTTGCTGTTATGGATTGTTTGAAATGGTGTACACCACTACGGTAGAGATGGTTTGAGTCGATCTTAACTGTGAATAGGTTGCTGGGTCAACTTGCAGCGTATAATATAATATAAACCCCTGACCGGATGAAGAACCGGTATAACCACTGGCAATGTTGTCGATGAGTAGTTCATTTGAAGATAAGCTCAGTTTTATTTCAGGTGCCGGGATACCGACATCTCCATAACCGGATATTTTTTCGGCATGTAAGGTTAGCTTTGTGCCAGGAGGAACTCCATTTGAATTGGTGGAAGATTGAATCTTTGCCATTATTTTTCTTGTAACATTCTCAGGAGGGATGGATGTCAGTTGAAGATAGGTCGAATTATTCGGAACCGAGCTCATGCTTCCGCCTGCCTGGGAAGAAAGCAAGTTTAAACTAAAAGTTGTGGATGGGTTTATACGAATAAGGCTTACATCGTATACATTGATGGAAAAATTGTATGTGATGATGGTATCAGCATATACCTTAACAGTATATAGTACGTTTATTACTATGATCAAACATAGGAAAATGGTTTTTCTCATGGCATAGTACGTTTATTATTCACCGGTAATAAAAGTATAAACAACCTTAATGTGTAGGTTGCTGAGTTGCTCTTCCGGGAGTATTTCGGGGTCGTAATTGGATTTTAAGACCCAGTTAAAAATCAACAGATGCCCCATATTGTTTCCCTGCCCTGTATAACATGAACCTATATTAGTGATGATGGGTTGTGGAAACATGGAAAGATAAATGGGCTCTGAGGGAATGCCCATTTGTCCGTTTCCGGCACCCACATCCGGTTTGACGGTAAGTTTGATGGCTATTTCAGCGGGTAAATCCTCGGAACTTAAACTGGCGCAAATGCTGTTGGGATTGTTATTTTCTATAATGGAAGAGTAATTGATCCAAACTGAGTCAATGACAGATGACGCCAATTTTCTTTTATTCCCTTCTCCTTCAAATATGGAAAATCTCAAATCGGAAGATAACATACTTAGTTTGGCACTTGGGGGTATAGCCATTTGAATGGGCATATTTGCCGCATTCTCTTTGTTTTGAGCGAATATAGTTGTTGTCAAAAACAGGAACAGCAAAAAAATAGGTATGTTTCTAATCTTCATTATCCTTTAGTTTGTAACTATTCCCAGTTTAAAGAACAGTTTTTGCACAGCTAAGATAGGATTTGTTTTTTAATGGTGTATAGTTGTGGTCAATAAAACGGTAGCAATGTGTACAAAAAAAAGAAGGTTGTCTCCCGACAACCAATCTTCCTTTACCTTAAATCTAATACCATGAAAAACACGATACAAAGATAGCCCTCGATTTTGTATAGCACAACACTTTTGCCAAAAATATATGTTATTTAACATGTTTATTCGCAAATAATCATTCCGAGGTGTTTTTTTGGAAGAAAGAATTGTGTCAGACTACCCCTACATGAGTTTTCCAAAATCCGTACTACGATTGGGGCATTCAACTATACATACGGCAAAACGGTCTTTCTACTTTTATATCAAGATTAGAAGGTGCATAACCACTCTCCTTCAACATCGAGGATATGAAGACACTCTTTTTAGCAATCACACTTTTGATTTGCTTAAGCAGCTCGGTTGTTTTTGGTCAGGGAGAAGTATTCCTGTTTGGTCAGTTGATGAGTTCTGCTTCAACTTCAAAAATTCAAGAAGTTACTAGGCTTAAAACCAATACGCCTCTTGTTACTATTTCCACAACGACCAATCCCCTTTACAAGGGTAAGATTGTTGCTTATAACAACTCAACCCGAGTACTTGTTTCAACAATAGCCACAAATCTTAGGCACATTAGTGCTTCAATAACAGATGGTGAAGTACCAAATGGAGCATCATTATCGTTGTGCGTCCTTGATCCGAACGATAATTTCAACGGAGAGTCGGGCATTTTTTCCTCCGAAATAAAGCTTATGAAAGCGGATAGGGTAATTGTTTCGGAGATTGGCACTTGTTACTCTGGAAAGAATATCAGTGATGGTTACGGAATAGAATACTCATTTACGACGCATTCATCATTGATCAATAGAAAGGCTACATCAAACAAGGTAACGGTTACATTGACGATTGCTTCTGATGTCTGAAATAGTGGAATTGATGTGAAAAAGATGGTTTTCGAAAGATGACCATCTTTTTTTTGGTGCGCTACGCAGGTCGCATCACTTGACGGTGAAAGTACGTTATGGGGGCTGGCAGTTGCCAACCATTAGCAAAAAGCAAGGGTGTCCATCGTGAGGTGGACTCTTAGTTACGCAGACGCATTCGTATGGTCATTTGGAAGCAATGGAAACGGGTAAGAACCCGCTTTCGTAACCTTATAAAACTTGGTATCCCCAAGCATAAGGCATATATGTTTGCTAATACTAGAAAGGGCTACTGGCTCACAGCCAAAAGCCCAATTCTTCAAAGGTCTATCCGCTCCGATTTACTGGTACGAGCTGGGTATACGTTTCTCTCCGATTGTTATCGGTCGTGTCAATGACGTAAATACTCGATTTGTACCAAAATGTTCCAAACATAGAATCTTTTAGTTGAAATGTAGAATCATTTTAAGTGGATAGTGATATCTTTGCTTCGCATTGTTAATCACTAATCTAACTACCAAAGTATACTTACCTTTTTGAAGAACACAATGAAAAAACAGCATGTATTTATTTTGGTCATTGCCCTTGCCTTCATGGTTCCTGTAGCCGTGATGTCTGTGATAGGGATGACAGAGGCCGGGAGTGGAAAGAATCTACCCGCCAGACCTGAAGGGCCTTGTGACATTTATGCCACAGGTGGTGATCCATGTGTGGCTGCACACAGTACGACCCGCGCTTTGTATGCTTCGTACAACGGTCCGTTGTATCAGGTGATGCGCCAGTCTGACGGGAAAACGTTGGACATCGGTGTTGTCCAGCCAACAGAAGGTGATCCCGGGGGTTATGCCAATGCTGCTGCTCAGGATGCATTTTGCGCCAATACCTATTGTTGGATTACTGTTTTATACGATCAATCGGGAAAGAAAAACGATTTGGTGCAGGCTCCACGTGGAGGGTTTGGCGGACCGTCCATGGGTGGTTTCAACAACGTGCCGATGGCCGATTGGGCTCCGGTTACCGTGATGGGGCATAAGGTCTATGGTGTATTTATTGCCCCGGGTATGGGGATGCGTTGGAACGATGCCAAAGGAACGGCTGTTGACGACCAGGCTCAGGGCCAATATTGGGTGATCAATGGACAACATTATAATTCGGGTTGTTGCTTCGATTATGGTAATGCGGAAACGGATAGCCGTGATGACGGTGATGGTACCATGGAAACCACTTACTATGGGAACGCCAGTTCCTGGTATCATGGTGAGGCTCCGGGTCCGTGGGTTATGACCGACCAGGAAAATAATTTGGTGGGATGCGTCAATGCCAATCCCAACGATAAATATTGTCCCAATTTGGAAAGTATTTCCTCGCGCTTTGTGATGGCTACCGCCGATGGTGAGTCGCATCATTGGAGAAGCATGGGTGGTGATGCTCAGGAAGGTGCGCTTAAGGTCTATTACGATGGGCAGCGTATTCAAAACGACAGAAGCAGTTACGACCCCATGCGCAAACAGGGTGCCATTCTGTTGGGTAATGGGGGTGATAACAGCAACGGTTCGCAGGGTACCTATTATGAGGGTGCCATGACGGCTCCGGGCACGTTCCCTTCAAAGGAAATCAACCAAAAAATTCAGGCCAACGTCGTGGCTGCCAAGTACGATGTGGCGCGTGTAACCATTGCTCCTGCCACTTCGACCGAGGCCCCTACGGGCTTGCAGACGTTTGCTCTCCGTTCCACTCAAAGTGCAACGGTCACGTTTGTCAATACCACGGGGAAAACCATCAACGATGTGGTGTTGAGTGTGGCAACTCCCTTGAATTGGAGTTCGGTGGTATTGGGTACGTCTTCGGCTACGAAGCAGTTTACCAGCTTGACTCCTGGCCAATCCGTGATGGTCACGTTCTCAATCACCTCTTCGATGGAACCGTTTAACGGTGATCTTGTAGCCAAGGCTACGTGGAAAGCGGAAGGAAGTAGCACGTTGCAGTCTGATATTGCCATCGAAAAGGCGCGCAATGTCAATCCGATTAAGATCAATGAATTCCGTTTAAGCGATGGCTCTGCTGACAATTCATCCAACACGTTTATCGAGTTGTACAACGAAAGCGACCTGGCAGTGGATCTTTCCAACTGGTCGTTGACGCAACACGCTACGCAACTGCCGGCTTTCTCTTCTGTCAAGATTCCGGTCGGTACCAAAATTGCGGCCAAAGGGTTCTATTTGTTGGGATTGTCCAACTCGGGTCTGGCCGTTGCCGCTAAAAAGGGTACGTCCACCATATATATAAGGGATGTCAAGGGTATGAAGGTGGGCGATGCGATTCGAATTGGATCGGGGGCTTCGGCTGAATCCCGTAAAATCACCAAGATGGTGGTTCCTGAAGAAACGACAACCGCTCAACAACCCGGTGCACGTCGTATGCCGACAGGTGGTACGACCACTGTTTGGCAACCGTTGCCCGATGGTCCCGTCATCACCATTCCGGTTGGTTCTACCAATATTCCTGTGGCCAGTACGGCTGGTATGAAAGTGGGAGATAAGATTGCCATCGGTTATGGGGCGAAATATCCGGCGGTGGCCATGGCCATTGAAAAATACGAAGTGGTTACGGTGACCAGTGTCGGGAAGCCGGGTACTCAGGCCTATTTGTCCATGGATGCTAAGGCTGGAGAGACAAACATCAAGGTTTCTTCGGTTGCCAATATTTCCGTGGGCGACAAGATTCGTTTGGATATTGACAGCAAAGGTCATGGTGTGGAGATGGTTACGGTTAAGAGTGTCGGTACGCAATCGGTGCGCAACACGTTGAATGGCCCGCTAAAAGCCAACGAGGATGCCGGCACGGGTTTGGAGTTGACGGCTCCGCTTAAATACGCTCATGCTTCCAATATTCCGTTCAGTGTTCGCGGTACAGGTATTACGTTCACGCCGGCTTCGGCTTACCCGCACTCCAGCAACGAGCCGGTCTTGTCGCTAAGCTACAGCTTGGTGCTCGATCAGCCCTTGGCTTTTGAGCACGGCATTGATGATGTGGTGCTTGATAAGAATGTCACAACAGCCGGGTACCAGGGTACGCCTGCTCCCAGTCAATGGTTTGGAGGTCCCGCTTTGTCCACTTCGGCAGGCAGCATGGTGCTGCGTGATGCTAGGGGATTGGTGGTAGATGCACTTAATTACGGTGGCGTGGTTGACCCATGGGCTGCTGAAGGTTTCCAGGGTTTTTCCGGTGCAGTCGAAAACGGCTGTTTCGCTCCGACTCCCAGTGCCGGTAGAGGCTTTGGTGGTATGAGACCGGCAACAACCGGGCCTGCCCCCAGTCAACCCAACATCAGTTCGGGACGTTACCCGGACGGTGCTGACACCGACGACAATAAACGCGATTTCTCGCTTCAATCGTCCATGAACTTGGTGGTAGCTGCTTCCGCCGGATCGAAGAATATCAAGGTGTCAAACGTGCAGAACCTGCGCATCGGGCAAATCGTGTACATCGGTTCGGGTGAGTCGTTGGAGACGGCGTCTATCGCCATTATCGGTACGGCCGGCAATACATCGGCATCCACCGCAATCGGTGCCGGTTCAAGAGTGATTTATGTGAGCGGTACGGAAGGGTTTACGGCTGGCCAAACTATTTTGGTTGGCAGTGGTGCCTCGATGGAAAAAGCGGTGGTTGCTGCTGTTTCGGCAACGCGTCGTCGCGGTGGCATGGGTGGAATGGGCTTTGGCGGAAATGCCACTGCAACGGCTGTTCCCGATACCCTTGTTTTGACGGCACCGCTTAAGCTCGCATACAGTGCGGGTGCACAGGTGTCCGGAACCGGTATCACCCTTGGCGCACCGTTGAAGAAGGATCATGTAAGTGGTTCGCAGTTGGCTAACTTCGTGCCCACACCGGGCATGCCCAACCGCTATGCCAAGAGACAGTAAGTGGCCCTGGTGGCGGTTGGCCGTGATGGGGCTTGGCGTGTTGGCTTTTTTATTGAGCCTACTGCTGAGTTGGCACTTCCTTACGGGCGGTTCGATGATTGGATGCAGCGGCGGCACCTCGTGTGATGAGGTGCTGCAAAGCCGCTGGTCACTGCTGGCCGGCGTGTTGCCTGTCAGCAGTTTGGCGATTGGTCTTTATTTAGCTTTGCTGGCTTCCACCTTATATATAGGCCCCGCAACGGAAATGCCGGTGCGGTTGATGGCTTGGAACGTGTTGATGGTTTTATCAGGAGCCATTCTTGGTAGTGCTATTTGGTTTACCGTAGTTCAAAAGTGGTTCATTGGAGCTTTTTGTCCCTATTGCATGAGTGCGCACATCACCGGTGTGGTAGTGTCAGTGCTGCTGTTGGTCAGGGCGTTGAAAGAGGTTTTGTTGAAACCTCGACGTGTGATTGGCTTTTTTGTGGCTGGCATGCTGTTGTCAGGCCTCATGGCCGTGGTGCAGGTGGCTGTGAAAACGCCGGTTCAATACAATGAGGGTGAGACGCCCGAAAGTCTGCCCCTGGTGAATGTGCAAGAGGCGCCCATCATCGGTTCGCGCGATGCGACGCATACGATTTACCTGTTGTTCGACTACAACTGTGCTCACTGCCAGAAAATTCATTTTATGGTGCAGGAGGTGGTGGAACGGTATAAGGGCAAAGTGGCGTTTGTTTTGTGTCCTACTCCTCTAAATACTCATTGCAACGCCTATGTGCCAAAGGATGTTGATGCGTTTAGCACCTCTTGTGAGTTGGCTCGAATCGGGTTGGCTGTTTGGAGGGCTAAGCCTGCTGCCTTTGCTGATTTTGAAAACTGGATGTTTACCTACGATTCGGGCGATCGTTGGAAATCGCGTACGCCTGAAGCGGCCACTAGCAAGGCCATTGAGTTGGTGGGCAAGCCTGCATTTGAATCGGCGCTTGCTGATCCTTGGATTGGAGCGTACATGGAATCGTGTGTCCGCTTGTTTGGTCATACGCTTCAAAGCGGAAAAGGGGGCATACCCAAATTGGTTTACGGCTCGCGCTGGGTGATTCCTCAACCGGCAACTACCGATCAGTTGATGTCCATCGTGCAAACGAGTTTTTCCTTGCCGAAGCCTTGAAATCCGGTTACAACATCCAACTCCTGAAAGAAACTCAACTCCAGAAAAATTACGTTGAATACAATACTGGCCAGACCATGAAGAAATATCCGTTTATTCTAACCCTGTCGTTGGCATTTTTAACGCCTGTTGCTGTTTCCTTGCTGTTGCTTTCTGGTGCTGAGGCCGGTTCCATCATGAAACGTCCTCAAGGACCGTGCGATGTCTACAAAGCCGGCGGAACGCCCTGTGTGGCGGCACACAGCACCACACGTGCGTTATCAGCTTCTTACAATGGTCCGCTTTATCAACTCCTGCGGCAGTCGGATGGAAAGACCCTCGACATCGGTATCATTCAGCCCACGCCAAACGATCCGGGTGGTTACGCCGATGCGGCCGCTCAGGATGCATTCTGTGCCAATACGATGTGCTGGATAACGGTGATTTTCGATCAGTCCGGCAAGGGCAATGATTTGCTGCAAGCCCCTCCGGGCACCTTCAAGGGTCCGGCCAAGGGTGCGTTCAACAACTTGCCCATTGCTGACATGGCACCGGTAACCATTGCTGGGCACAAGGCCTACGGTGTCTACATCATGCCGGGCATGGGTCTTCGCAACAACAATGCCAAGGATTTACCCATCAACGACGAGGCGGAAGGCATTTATTATGTGGTAAACGGCAAGCATTACGACAGTGGGTGCTGCTTCGACTACGGCAATTCCTCCACCAACAGCAGAGCCGTCGGCACCGGCACGATGGAGACCACTTACTACGGTATTTCTACGGCTTGGGGTAGTGGAAACGGTTCGGGCCCCTGGATCATGGCCGATATGGAAGCGGGTTTGTTTTCCGGCT
>Ga0302288_1000694_pt1 | contig 25360 bp, 23 predicted proteins | sample III_Fen_N1_1_FD_194549 | JGI IMG/M metagenome (GOLD analysis project Ga0302288, IMG submission 194549) | Peat permafrost microbial communities from Stordalen Mire near Abisko, Sweden - III_Fen_N1_1 | ecosystem: Environmental > Terrestrial > Soil > Wetlands > Permafrost | place: Sweden: Abisko...
TAATAACGGGCATTCGAAATAAGATGAAAAATACGTTGATGGAACTTAAAGATAAAATACTTTTACGAAAACGTTCTGTCATTGACACGATTAATGATGAACTCAAAAACATTTGTCAAGTTGAACACTCTAGGCACAGAGCCTTCGCTAATTTCTTAACAAATACAATATCCGGATTAATTGCATATTCTTTCTTTGACAAAAAATCTGCTATCAAATTTGATATTGATAAAAACGATTGTTAGTTAGAACTATTTTATTAATCGAACTCTGGTTACTAAAGATTTTACGGTAGCTCAATATCTGCAGCAAATAGGCAAACAGCTCACCGAATTGCAAAACACCATTGACGATTCACAATTGGTTGCCGGTTCGGAAGCCTACACCGCTTCGCTTGCCATCTACAAAAACATTCAGATGGCGGCAAGTCATGGTGTGGCGGGAGCTCAGGAAGCTGCCGACGACATGAGCACCCGTTTCCCCGGTCACAAAGCTTCTTCATCAAAAACAGCAACCACCAAGGGTTAGAGCCTCATGGTTCCCCATCCAAGCCTCGGCGTTGAAGCTCAAACCTTCGACCTCGAGGGTCATTTGGTCGACGCCGACCTAAAAAGGGAGAACGTTGTGGGTAAAAGTAATAAGATCGGTGGTTTGGAAGTCAACCGCAGTCGGCGAAAGAACAAGCCCGGTGGTTGGAGTGACAACCTCGAGGGTTGAAGGGAGGAGCTTGTCGGTCTATTACACGAGCTCGTGCAATAGACCGACAAGCTCGGGATTTCAGGGAACTGGTTACCCCTTCAAAGCTTTCAGTATCACTTCAAAGGTGTGCTGATATTCGGAAAATTCGTGCAGATTCTTGTGCCTTGTCTTTTGTTGAAACATTACCAGTTATCGGTTCTAAAAGGCACTGCCGGCAAGCCTTCCGCATTATAGAGATTGCATTCAGGATTGTCTGCCCAGGCATATCGCACCGCCACCGGATTGGCCACCTCATCCGATTCAACAATAATCTCTGATCCGTCTATGACAGCTTTAGCCCAATGAAATTGTTTATCGACTCCGGCAACGGCAAATCCGGTAAGAACAACATCGCCCTTTATCTTCAAGCCTCTGCCAACATGTTTAAAATGAATACGGATGGAACTTCCGTCAATCTGCACAACATCGACCATGGGTCCTGAGTATATGCCGGGTTTCGAATATGCACAATGATTGGCAGCGAGCACCAATCGCCGTGCGACATCTCGTTTATTTTTAGGATGGATATCATCCGATTGTCCCAAATCGATGGTGGCAGCCATTGCCGTATTGGGGAAATTGAGCGATTTTGCCTGAGCTTCACGTAACAAAGCCCAATCGCTTTCCGACGGGATGGTTTTTCGTTTCATATAATTTGGCAACTGAACATACACAAAGGGTAGATCGCCTTGTTTCCAAAGTGCCCGCCAGTTGTTTATCAGTAACGGAAACAGGGTGGTATATGATTTCGGGTAACCGGCATTTTCTTCACCCTGATACCACAGGAAGCCTTTCAAGACATAGGGAATAGCAGGATGTATCATCCCGTTAAACAGAAAGCTTGGATATTTATGGTAATTCATAACCGTTGGCAAGGCTGTCTCTGCATTTTTTAGATACCGCCATTCACCACAGAGCGAAACGCGTTGATTTCCCACGGTGAGATACAGACTGTCGGCAGGTTCGTTTAGTCCGCCACCGCCCCACATCACTGCAAGACGAAGTGTTATGACATTCTTACCTTTGGTCAACAACGCGGCAGGGATTGTATACACATGTCGTTTCTCTGCATTCCACACGTTTTTACAAATGAGCCGGCCATTGAAATAGAGATTATACAACATATCGGGATATCCCAGACTAAGTCGCAAATCACTACCGGACATGGTTTCAGGAATATCAACAGACTTACGTAGCCACACGATTCCCTGATATTCATGATTGTCAATTTCTTTAAATGCTTTAGGCATGACAATCGTCTGCCATCCATCGTCATTGAACGAGGGTTCGGTGAAATGGAGTTTTTCACCGTTCAACGAATTGAATGCTATATCAAAGAATCGTTTTTCGGTAAGCGTATCCTGATTGAACGAATCATGATTTATATTGGCATCAGCATCAATCCTTTTGTGCATTTCGGGAAGAGTCATCAAGGCTTCTTTGCTAGTCCAGGTTTCAACCGGCGAACCACCCCAGGTTGCTTGAATAATGCCTACAGCCACCTGTTGTTCCTGCTGTATTTGCTTACCAAAATAATATGCCACAGCCGAAAACCCGGCAGCAGTATTGCCATCGCACACGAGCCAGCTACCCGATGTAAAGTCTTGCTGTGGTTGGGTTTCTATTGTATGGGGAATCTGAAAGAAACGGATATTGGAATTTTTAGCTCCGGTAATTTCAGCCTTTCCATTTTCCGATTCACGAAGCTTTAATTCCATATTCGATTGCCCCGATGCCAGCCACACATCACCAATCATCACATTCTCGAACGTTTTTTCCGACAGCACTTTATTCCCGTTTAGTTCAGTAACTTTCAGGGTATATGGACCACCGGCAATCATCGGCTGAATCCTAACCATCCAGCAGGAAGCGGTATCGACGGTGGTTATTGCAACCATACCATTACATTCAACGCTTATTGTTGCATTCTTTTTTGCATTTCCCCACACTGGAATAGGAGCGTTTCGCTGCAAAACCATATTGTTGGAAAACAATCGGGGCATACTAAGTTGTGCTTTACTTGAAAAAGTATGTACAACCAACAATAATGCTATAAAAACCCGGTACATCGTTTTATTTTATAGTTTGAAGGGTGTCTACCAAGAAATCTTGCGAGACAATTCTCGACTCACTCTGTTTCGAAAGCTTCACCGACACTTTATATAAACCTGACTTTGTCGGTTTAAATTCGCGTGATGTTCCACCGGCTGTGACAGCCACCATCACTCTATCGCAATACCACTGATACTCCTCGGCTTTCGGAGCAATTAATACCCTTTTCGAATATTTGAGTTCAGGTTTTGCCTTGGTTAACATTGCCTTGACTGTTTTTGCAATAACAGCACTACCCTCTTTTGTCGGATGCACACTATCGCCAAGCAACCAAGCACTTCGGTTGTTGTTCAATGCACTATATAAATCAATAAGCCCGACACCGGTCTCAAGAGCTATTTCTTTAATCTTTGGATTCACAGAATCTTTCACATAACTATTGTAAATATCCCATCCTTTATTTTCACCCGGGATTAAAAGAGCAATCCATATTTCAGGCTTTGAAGGCAGATTCCTGAACGATTGAATCATTTCTTTATAGTCGGTTTTATATTCCGAACCATGTTTGTTCCATATCCATCGCTTCGAATCGTTTGTCCCTAGTTTTATGATTACATAATTAGGATTAAACGCCAGAGCATCATTATATTGAGTTTCGTTCCAATAGGGCAAATCGCCTGTTTTGAGCATTGTCCGCGAACTGATTCCAAAATTTTCGACCATCCACTTTTGCGGATCAAATAAAGCCTGCAACTGTGCAGGATAACTTTCGGTTTTAGGATTTGACAACCCATAACCATACGTTATGCTATTACCCACGCAGGCAACTTTATTGAGCGTTTGTTGAGCAACAAGTGTTTGTGATAGAAAAACAACAAGGATTAGTAAAACGATTTTCGAGGTTTGCAATCTATAACAATTCATAATGAGTAATATAAATATCTTTACACAAATATATAAAAATTACCTTCCGATATTGTTATTTGGTTGGTTTATAAAAGAGCCCGGAAATAAAAAAGGCGTCTTAAAAAAACGCCCTTTCCTTTCTATAAAATCTGAATATCTTCCAGTATTTCACTGCCTTTATGAAAGGCTTCCATATTTAGAGGAATCAATTTATAAGCCCGCTCGGGTAATGTTTTTTCGAGAGCAATCTTAATGTATTGGGGATCGAGCGATGGTATTTTCTTAATTAATGCCCCAAGAACAATCATATTATAAATCTTCAGATTGTTTAGCTGAGTAGCCTCAACATAAGCTGGGATATGAAAAATATTTATATCCTTTCGCGATGGTAGACGAATTAAACCATTACTATCATAAAAGAGAGACCCGCCGAGTTTCACAGCACTTTCAAATTTATCGAGCGATTGCTGATTAAGCACCACAATAATATCAAATGTACTTAAAATAGGAGAGTTTATTCTTTCATCGCCAACAATTACCGATACATTGGCTGTGCCACCACGCATTTCGGGTCCATACGAAGGCATCCAGCAAACTTCCAGACCTTTTGTCATTGCTGCGTATGCAAGTATTTTTCCCATAGACAAAACACCTTGTCCTCCAAATCCTGCTATTAATATTTCGACATTCATTTTTGTAATCTTTGGATTTATTCTTGGGCTATTATTCTTTAGGAACCTTTATATCTCCGAGTTTATAAACAGGAAGCATATTTTCTTCAAGCCATTTTATCGATTCAACAGGGGTCATTTTCCAACCCGAATTACAATTCGAAACGATTTCCACAATCGTAGTCCCCTTATTCAACTTTTGATATTCAAAAGCCTTTTTAATTGCCGTCTTGCATTTACGGACAAGATTGGGTGTATGTACCGCTTGACGGGTAATATAATATGTTCCTTCCAAATGAGCAAGCAGTTCTGTTATATTCAAGGGAAACCCTTCCGTCATAGTATTGCGACCGGCAGGAGAGGTTGATGACTTCATACCTTCTAACGTTGTTGGTGCCATTTGACCGCCGGTCATTCCATAAATACCATTATTAATAAAAATAATGGTAATATTTTCACCGCGATTACAGGCATGTATTGTTTCTGCGGTTCCTATTGCTGCGAAATCACCATCACCCTGATATGTAAACACATATTTTTCAGGCATGGTTCTTTTTATTCCGGTAGCAAGTGCAGGAGCTCGTCCATGAGCAGCCTGCTGCATATCAATATCAAGGAAATCATAGGCAACGACAGAACATCCCACAGGTGCTATTCCAATTACTTCTCCTTGTATATCGAGTTCTTCTATTACTTCCATTATTAAGCGGTGAGCAACTCCGTGTCCACAGCCGGGGCAATATGATAAAGTAGTATCAACGAGGTTTTTAGTTTTCTTAAAAACAACATTTTCTTCCTTTACAATTTCTAAACGCAATTCATCAATTGTCATCTTTTTATGATTTTAGTAACAATGATTTAAAATTATCGAGAACTTCTAATGGTGAACTTACAGCTCCCCCCATTCTTCCATAATGTTCTACAGGAACTTTGCCATTGACGGCCAATCGAACATCTTCCACCATCTGTCCCGAACTCATTTCAACAGCAAGCATTCCTTTTGTTTTTGAAGCAAGTTCACTGAGTCGTTTTGATGGGAAAGGCCAAAGCGTTATTGGACGTAACATTCCCAGTTTTATACCTTCAGCACGTGCCAATTCTATCACTTTCATACTTATTCTGGCACTTATGCCATAAGCAACAATTATGTAATCAGCATCTTCGGTCTGAATTTCTTCAAATCTGACTTCATTATCCTTAATGACGCCATACTTTGCTTGTAATGCAATATTCTTCTGTTCCATCACATCTGTTTTCAGATATAAGGATGTAATAAAATGGCGTTCTCTGTCTTTGGTTTTACCGGTGGTTGCCCAAGGTAATTTTTCGTTAGAACGGGGTTTTTGCTCTGAAACAAAAACTTTTTCCATCATTTGTCCCATAGCCCCATCAGAGAGTATCATCACAGGATTACGATATTTAAAAGCTAAATCGTACGATAGCTCTACAAAATCATATTGTTCCTGAACTGATGATGGAGCCAATACAATTATATGATAATCACCATGTCCGCCACCTTTTACAGCCTGAAAATAATCAGATTGTGAAGGCTGAATTGTTCCTAAACCGGGACCGCCTCTTACGACATTAACAATCAAACAAGGAAGTTCGGCACAAGCAAGATAAGAAATTCCTTCTTGCTTGAGGCTAATTCCCGGACTCGAAGATGATGTCATAGCCTTTTTACCACAACCAGCAGCACCATAAACCATATTTATGGCTGCGGTTTCACTTTCAGCCTGAAGAACAACCATACCAGTTCGTTTATATGGATTCTCATGTGCCAAATATTCAATAATTTCCGATTGCGGAGTTATGGGGTAACCGAAATAAGCATCAACGCCACAACGAATTGCAGCCTCTGCTATTGCTTCATTCCCCTTCATTAATCTCATTTCTCGTTCCATAGTTCAATTTATTGGGGCTACTTAAGAGTTTGCAATTTGCTTCAGACGATAAACAGTTATAACAGCATCGGGACAAACCAAGGCACAACTTGTACAACCGGTACAAGCTTCCGGATTAATCATCTCTGCATGATAATATCCTTTACTATTAACTGTCTTGGACATTGCTAACACATGTTGATGGCAAGCAACTGAACATAACTCACAACCTTTACAAGCTTCACTATCTATTTCAACTAAACCTCTTGCCTTTGCCATTTTTATGGATATTAGCGATTCGTATTACCGAACCGAAATTCATGAAAGCAAATATACAGTAATTTATAAAGGTTGCAAAAAAATGAAGAAATTGAGCCATTACATAACACTTTTTATGGAACACTTAATTTACAACGTCAAGATTTATTGTACTTATTATAAAAAGATTATATCTATTCAAAAAGACTTAAAACCTGTTAATATCATTTTCATATTTAAAATTCCAGACTAAGGCTTCCTTCAAATTTTATTAGAAATATTTAAGGTATCTTTGCAATGAATTTTAATGTGACTACTTTTATTTACACAAATAGTTATTCACAAGTTTTTAAGAACATAAACTATTATATATTAATAAAATAAGATATATTTTAGAATTTTAAATAAAATAAACATCACATTCTGTTTTGGATGTGTGCTTTTTTTGAATAACTTTAGGCATAAAATTTAAAATACGTATGACACTTAGCGATAGAGATTTAAAGCAATGTGATTCTTTTGGAATTAATCCAACAGAATTAAACAAGCAATTGGACCGCTTCAAAAATGGTTTCCCGACATTAAAAACGATAAAACCGGCAACAATAAATGATGGCATCATTTTAATGGATGAAAAAAAAGCTTCAAAATGCATAAATATCTATAATTCAGGCATTAAACATCTACATATCTCTAAATTTGTTCCTGCTTCAGGAGCAGCAACCCGAATGTTTAAAATGCCATTTGAATTCATGAATTGGTACGATGCAAGCGAAGAATCATATTCTAAATTTCTAAGCGACAAATCATTCTATTCACCCTATTTTTTTATAGCCAACATACATCATTTCGCATTTATTGAAGACATCAAGCTGATGCTTCGCAACTATACAGAGACATTCGACATATTACTTCAGTCTAAAAAATATCACATCATACTAAAAACACTTCTTACCGATGATGGATTAGGTTATGGCAATCTTCCCAAAGGATTATTAAAATTTCATAAATACAAGGTTTATTCGCGTACAGCTATTGAAGAACATGTTGTTGAAGGAGCAATGCACGCTATAAATAAAAACCATGAAGTAGACATTCACTTCACGATATCACCCGACTTTATGGACGAATTTCAATGCCATATTGAAGAGGTTAAGAAGACTTACGAACCCAAATATAATGTAAAATACAAAACATCATACTCGGTTCAAAAAACATCAACCAATACAATTGCCGTTGATGAAAACAATGAGCCCATTCGTAACGAAAAAGGCGAATTGCTTTTCCGTCCCGGAGGCCATGGAGCATTAATCGAAAATCTTAATGCAATAGAAAGTGATATTATTTTTATAAAAAACATAGATAATGTTGTTGCTGATAGATTTAAAGATCAAACAATAACCTATAAAAAGATTATTGGTGGCATATTAATGTCTGTTCAAGAAGAAACCCATAATTATGCAAAAAAACTTTCGAAAAAGAAAAAAATTGCACATTGGCGGAAACGTAAAATAGTTCGTTTTCTGAAAGAAGAATTGAATGTAATAATGCCTGAAGCCTTTGAATCATGGACTTCAGAGCAGCAACGCGATTTTCTTTTTAAGATTCTTAATCGTCCGATACGAGTTTGCGGTATGGTGAAAAACGAAGGAGAACCTGGTGGCGGACCATTTTGGGTAGAATCAGAAGATGGCTCTATGTCACTTCAAATCATAGAAAAAGCACAGTTCGATGAAAAAGATACAACACAAATGGAACTGCTCAACAACTCAACACATTTCAATCCAGTAGATATTGTCTGTTCAGTAAAAGATTTCGAAGGCAACAAATTTAATCTCATAGATTTCGTGGATCAAAATGCTGGCATAATCACCGTGAAATCGAAAAACGGCAAAGCTCTTAAAGCAATAGAATTACCCGGATTATGGAATGGAGCAATGGCAAATTGGAACACAATATTTGTTGAAGTTCCATTAATAACCTTTAATCCGGTAAAGGAAATTAATGATTTACTAAGAGAAGAACATCAAGATGTTCCAATCAAACTAAAAGAAGTTTAACGACTTTATACAAAAAGATGAACGAAGACGAAGACGATATCTTCTTATCAATTGACGAACAATCGAATATTTTAAATCGATGCGAACAAATGCTCATTATGCAAACTGAATTGTATTTTGACGTTCATGAGTACGAATTTGCTATTGATTTTTATGTAGATCAGCAAGAAACCGATAAAGCTTATACGCTGTCTTGCGTTGCATCAAAACAACATCCATTATCGTCGGAAATAAAATTGCGAAAAGCAAAAATTTATCTTAGCAAAGGAAAGCCCAATAAAGCCTTAGAACTTGCAAAGAGTCTCAATGATTTTGATGTAGAAAAACACGAAATAGAGTCGCTCCTTGGATTCTGTTTAATTGAGCTAGACAATATCAAAGAAGCTGAAACACATTTTGATAATGCAATAGATGCATCTTTAGACGATTTAGATATTTCATATTATATTGCCACCAATCTCATTAACAAAGAGCAATATTCATTAGCAATAAAATATTTAGAACAAACCTATCATACAGACAACAGCAATCCTTTTGCTATTTATGATTTAGCATTTTGTTATGAAAAAACCGATCAACTAGAAATGAGTGTCCTTTTTTACAAGAAATTCATTGATATTGATCCATACTCCGACAATGCATGGTACAATTTAGGCATACTTTACAATAGACTTGAAGAATATCATGATGCAATATCCTCGTTTGATTATGCTTTAGCGATAAACGAAAAAAACACGATGGCTTTATTCAACAAAGCCAATACTTATGCCAATAGTGGTCAATATGAAACAGCTATTGATTTATACAAAGAATTTTTAGATAGCGATAAAGATAATGTTGTTGCAAACTATTACATCGGAGAATGTCATGAAAAACTTGAACGTTACGAAGAAGCGAAAAAACACTATCTAACAACATTATCAATCGATCCACTCTTTTCTGAAGCTTGGCATGGATTAGGAGTTGTTGCTTTCTATGAAAAAAATTTGGTTGAAGCATGTCAAATGACCGAAAAAGCACTACAACTTGATTCCGACAATTCCGAATTCTGGTTTAGTTTCGGGAACATCAACAAATCAATAGAAGGTAATGAACAAAAAGCCCTTTATTGCTACAAAAGAGCAACAGAACTTGAACCTTATGATGCAGAATTCTGGCTTAATTACGCCGAAATGGAAAAAATAACAAGCAATACGGAAAATGCTGCAAAAACGCTCGAAGACGCATCAAACCTACTTGAAGATGACGCCGAACTTGACTTTGTCCTTTCTGCATATTATTACGAATTAGGCAATAAAATCAGATCAATTGAATTGTTTAACAAAGCCAGAGGTTTAGATGTGGAAATGGCGACGGCATTTTTCTCAAACTGCAATTTAAAAGAAGAAGATAAAAAAATATATACCACAATTATCACCCATTAATACAAAACAATGAATTACCCACTTTCTCAGATTCCAGCCCGCACAGAAAAACCTCGTACAACAGGCATAACAATGGTTATGGACAAAGGATTAGGCTTAAGAGAAACCGCCGACCTTGCTGAAATAGGTACTGATTATATTGATTTCGTTAAACTAGGTTTTGGAACGGCACTTCTAACAAACAAACTTGAAGAGAAACTGGCTATTTACAGACAAAATAATATTACGCCCTATTTCGGAGGAACACTTTTCGAAGCATTTGTAGCCCGAAACGATTTCAATGGATATCGTTCCTTTGTAAATAAATACAAATTAAGTCATGTAGAAGTATCCGATGGATCACTAAAAATGAAATCGGACATAAAATTAGGTTATATCGAAACATTAGCTAAAGAGTTTACCGTTCTTTCTGAAGTTGGTTCAAAAAAAGCTGACATTGTTTATTCTCTCGAAGAATGGGCAGAAATGATGCGTAACGAATTGCAAGCCGGTTCTTTTATGGTGATAGCAGAAGCCAGAGAAAGTGGAAATACAGGCATCTATAACACAGATGGTTCTGCAAACAAAGCTTTAATCAACGGGATAATCAATGAAATAGATATTAACAAAATACTTTGGGAAGCACCTCTTAAAGCTCAACAAACAATGTTTATAAAACTTCTGGGATCAAATGTCAGTTTAGGAAATATTGCGGCAAATGAAGTATTATCACTTGAAACACTTCGTCGCGGATTACGCGGTGATACTTTTTCTGATTTCCTAATATAAATTACACACAAAAATACGGTTAGTATTTTCGTAAAAGCTATAAATCAAGTTAACACAAGTCTCCTACTCCCTTCCCGACAAGCAACTCTCTTTTATACAAAAGAGCCTAGTTAATTTAATTATTACGAAAGGCATTTTTTATTTATTTTTATTTGGCGGTTTCAAACAAATAAGTATTTTTGCTAATCAAACAATTATTATTAACTTATTAAATAAAATATTATGAAAAAGGGTCTACTATTTATTTTAGGAACAGCATTTATTGCATCAATGAGTTTCACATCTTGCAAAAAAGAACATACTTGTGTTTGTACTGCAAGCGATGGAACAAAAGAAAACACAACTATTCCAAAGTCTTCAAAAAGCGATGCAAAGGATAAATGTGCTGCATTGAGTATGATTCAAGCATCTATGGGCGGTGGTTCTTGTTCACTAAAATAGGACAAAATAATTATTTAACAAAAAAAAGAGGCCTTCCTTACAATGAACAGCCTCTTTTTTTATGGAATATGATTTAGAAAAACAATTACCATCTACGATAACAATTGTTTTACCTTCTCCGAAATAGTTTTACCATCAGTTTTACCGGTAAGTTTTTTCGAAGCAGCTCCGATAACTTTTCCCATTTCTTTCATCGTTGCCCCCATCTCAGCAATAATTGCCTTTATTTCAGCAGTAAGTTCTTCATCGCTCAATTGTTGTGGAAGATATGCAGCTATAACATTGGCTTCTGTTATTTCTTTATCGGCAAGATCTTGACGATTTTGAGCAGAATATTCAGCAGCCGAGTCACGGCGCTGTTTAACCAAACGTTGAACAATTTTCAATTCTTCATCATTAGAGAGAATATAATCAGAACTTTTTTCGGAACGTGCAAGAATAAAACCGGTTTTCAATGCACGTAAGGCTTCCAATTTTTCTTTTTCTCTGTTTAGCATTGCCTTTTTAAGGTCTTCAGTAACTTGTTCAAATAATGTCATAGCTATATATATTTAAATTCTATTTGTCATGTAAAAGTAAAAAAAAAGCGACACTTACCCTATTAAACTGTTCGTTGTTTTTTTATGTTTTAAATCATTAAACCGACATAAGATGAGCACCCTAAAACTATTTAAGTCCTATCAACTTTTTAATTTCACTCAACTTATTGAGGGCTTCGAGTGGTGTCAGATTATTTATATCAAGACCTTTAATTTCATCCTTTATTTGTTCAAGAACTGGGTCATCGAGTTGAAATATACTAAGTTGATATCCAGACCGATGATCTGCAATACCTGCAATTGATTTCGCGGGAACTTCTGTTTTGTGAGTCTTTTCCAAATCGGCAAGAATCTCATTTGCACGATTAACAACGCTTTGTGGCATTCCAGCCATTTTTGCAACATGTATACCAAAACTGTGTTCGCTTCCTCCACGGACAAACTTGCGAAGGAAAATCACCTTATTATTTACTTCTTTTATTGTAATGTTGAAATTTTTTACTCTACCAAACGAGTTTTCCATTTCATTCAACTCATGATAATGAGTTGCAAACATTGTTTTTGGTCGAACTGTTGGGTGTTCATGGAGGTATTCAACAATAGCCCATGCAATGGAAATTCCATCGTATGTACTGGTTCCCCTACCCAATTCATCAAGCAAAATAAGACTGCGATTGGTAATATTATTCAAAATACTGGCAGCTTCGGTCATTTCGACCATAAAAGTCGATTCGCCTTGCGAAATATTATCAGAAGCACCAACGCGGGTAAATATTTTATCGACGATTCCGATCTTTGCTGCTTTTGCAGGAACGAAACAGCCACATTGCGACATCAGGGTGATTAATGCTACTTGACGCAACAATGCCGATTTTCCAGCCATATTGGGTCCGGTAATAATTATAATCTGTTGTTTTTCACAATCAAGATAAACATCATTGGGAATGTATGGTTCTCCAATTGGTAATGTTGTTTCAATAACCGGATGACGACCTTCTTTAATATCGAGTACTAGAGAATCGGTCACTTCCGGCTTACAATAATTATTTTCGTAAGACACTTTAGCAAAGGAAAGCAGACAATCGAGTTGTGCGATTTGATTTGCATTCAACTGAATAGCTTCAATATATTCTGAAAGACTAGAAACCAGATTATTAAAAAGCCGCGTTTCTATTGACAATATTTTTTCTTCAGCACCAAGAATCTTCGATTCATATTCTTTCAATTCCTGTGTAATGTAGCGTTCAGCATCGACAAGTGTTTGTTTCCTTACCCATTCTTGTGGAACTCGATCTTTGTAGGTATTGCGAACTTCTATATAATATCCAAATACATTATTGAACGATACCTTTAATTTTATTCCCGTCCGTTCTTCTTCACGCTGTTGTATTTTGAGTAAGAAATCTTTGCCTGAAAAAGATATTTGTCTTAGTTCATCGAGCTCTGCATCAACACCATCATTGATTACACTTCCTTTTGAAATGACATTTGATGTATCGGGACGAATTTCTCTTTCGATGCGGTCTCTTATTGCATTACAAGGATTTAAACGATCACCGATTTGCAATAGAAACTGATTGTTGGTTTCTAAACACAATTTTTTAATTGGTTCGATAGCTTCAAGTGCCAAACGTAACTGCACAATTTCGCGAGGAAGAATTCGTTGAGCGGCAACACGTGAAATCACACGTTCCAAATCGCAAATTTGATTTACATACTCACTCATTTTCGATGCGAGTTTATCGTCTTTCAGAACATATTCAACAACCGATAGCCGATTATTTATTGCTAGTACATCTTTCAGAGGAAGTGCAATCCAGCGTTTCAACATTCTCGACCCCATTGGTGTAATCGTTTTGTCTAAAACATCAACTAAAGATTTCCCACCTTCATTTACGGTACCATACAATTCAAGATTACGAGCTGTAAATCTATCAAGCCAAACGTGATTTCCTTCCTCAATGCGTGAAATTGATCTAATATGATCAATTTGTTTATGTTCTGTAAGATCAAGATAATGAAGAATTGCTCCGGCAGCAATTACACCATAAGGCATAGCATGAACGCCAAAACCTTTTAAGGTTGTCGTTTCGAAGTGTTTCAGCAACCGTTCGCTTGCTGCGGCTTCTTTAAATGCCCAATCATCGAATTTGAAGGTGTAATATTTAGATGAAAAAGACTCTGTAAACAAGGATTCTTTACTTCGTTCGTACAAAACTTCTTTGGGTTGAAAATTAGAGAGCAATTTATCAATATAATCAACAGTGCCTTCTGCACAAAGGAATTCGCCAGTCGAGATATCTAGGAAAGCTGCACCAACAATTTTTTTATCGAAATGGACACAAGCTAGAAAATTATTTTCTCTATTCTGAAGTATAGTATCGTTAAATGCAACACCAGGCGTAACTAGTTCGGTAACACCACGACGCACCAATTTTTTTGTCAAAGCCGGATCTTCGAGTTGCTCACAAATAGCTACACGTTGACCCGCACGAACTAATTTAGGTAAATAAGTATCAAGAGCATGATAGGGAAATCCAGCTAGTTCTATATATTGAGCTGAACCATTAGCACGCCTTGTAAGTGTAATTCCTAATATTTTAGAGGTAAGAATAGCATCATCGGAGAATGTTTCATAAAAATCACCTACCCTGAAAAGCAATATCGCATCAGGATGTTTCGATTTGATTTGATTATATTGCCCCATTAATGGCGTTTCTACAATCTGACTTTTGCTCAAGTTGATAATTTTAAAGTTTAAACAAAAGTAATGTTTCTGAATGGGAGTTTATGTGGAATGGTTTGTTTTTGGCGAACATTTTTTCAACAGAGTTATTTTAAATCAACCCATGCTGTACCATTGTAGTAATATATTTTTTGAGTCGCCTTATCATATACTATTTCGCCTTCAATCCCCGGATTTGGTAATGTTGTATTATAATTTTCAATAGCTGGAATACTACCAACAAACGTCCATAGTGGCGTTGTTGGTGAACCTGCATTATACATAAATTTCTTTTTTGTTCTATTATAAATGAGTAATCCATTTGTTGGATTCGTTATTTTCCCACCGGTAATATCTGCATCTGTAAAACGTGGGACGATAACTCCTGTATTATTATTTTTAGATACAACATCCAATTCGGCTGCACTATTTGGAGTTACCAACGGGTTTTCGGTTGTTATACCAACTTGAGAATATCCGGCAAAACTTAGTATTAAGAATATAAAAAGAAATAACTGTCTCATGATTTTTTGTCTGTTAAAATTTTGTTCCAGTATACGTAAGAGCTATCCAACTTGCTCCATTCCAGAAATATAATATATTGGTATCTGAATTATAATATATTTCTCCTAAATAGACGCCTGTTGCTGGAGCTGTTGCTGTGGTATAAACCGTTGTTTTTCCTAGCCTATCCCACGTTGTACCACCGAATACTTGAAAACTTTTATCGGTAGTATTATAAATTAACAAAGCAGTATCGGGTTTCGATATCGAATACATTTGAATTGCCGTCATTTGAGGAAACAACACTCCTTTTTTAGGACTTGAACTCGTATAGATTCGTAGTTCTGCACTTGCGTCCAATGTAGCGGTATTATCTGAAGAAATAACCACCTGACCTATTGATGAAAGGGAGCCCAAAAGCAATATATATATAAATATATGTTTCATTTTAATTATGATTTAGTTCATTCCACGAATTGCCATCCCACACACACATTGTATGTCTTGTAACATTATAGCGTAATTCACCAATATAATAACCATTACTATTCATAAGGTCTGTTGATGTTTGTTTTAAGGGAGCTCCAACAAATTTCCAAGCTGTTCCATTATAATACATAAAGCGATTATGTGTTGTATTATAAAACAACAGCCCAGTCACTTTACTGATTGTTGCTGTATCAGAAATAGCCATTGAAGGTAATAAAATTCCTTTTGAGGTGGAATAAACTTCCAACTCAGCAGTATTTTTTATTGTTGGCATCGGAGACGTGCTTGTAATTAAAACCCCTGGTGTTGATGATGTTGCTGATATTAACAATTTAAAATATTGGCTTTTATTATTACTAAATATTGTATTATAGGTAAGATATGTACCATCATAACTTCCATAGATACCATTAACATTCGTTGTAAAAGCGGGGTCATCAGCCACAACAAGAATAGGTGTTGAGGCAAGACCGGATATTGCAAATTGTAAATAAACTTTTTGTTTAAAGTTAGATGCTGTTATTTTATATATTCTGCTTCCATCGGAAACGGAACCTCCATTATGTCCCCAAATCAAATAACTTCTATTATTTGTTATATTAGTAGTTACCGATTTTTGATTATATTGACTGTTATCTATTGCAGCTGTTGATATAGTAAGCTCTGCTCCAGGGTTGCAACTTTTCGATTTTCGCTGATGTAAGATATTCATATCTTCTCTTGCTAAACCTGCTATGTCGTTATTATATGTCGCATCAATTGCTCTAACAATGTTACCAACATAATCTCTATATGCATGAGATAATGTAATACCATATTTTAATGCCAAAAATGATTGTGTTGCTTCTTGAATAGTACTTGAAACACAATTTGCATATACAATAATATCTCCAACGGTACCTTCGTAATCAAAAGTATTTGATGTTGTTGACGACCAACCTAATGTAAATGGACCATTTGTAGCTGTAGCAGGCGATGCTTCATTTATTTCATTCGAGGTCAATTGAGTTAAAGTCACTCCCGATGTTGTTACTACAGATAAACCATCAATAAACATTGATTGATTTCCATTCCATGCTGTTGTGGTTGATAAAAGTGTTGGTTTAGTTGTGCGAGTATGAGCATACGTTTGTGCAACACCGTTACCCGATCCAGTTGATGTAGCAGTATAAGCAAAAGCATTTTGGGCACTATAGGCTAAACCATAACCATTCGTTGTTCGAAGTCCATAATCAACAATTGCAGGAGTTCCAGTTGATCCTGAAGCTGGAATTGTCACGGCAAACATTGATAAACCGCCGCCGCCACCAGAATTACATTCTAAAGGATGTGAGTTTAAATCCAAATGTTTTTCACCAGTACTAAAACTCACAACCGGATTAAAGTTTAAGTTATCAGTTGCATTATTTTTTAATATAGGCTGATAACTTGTATTTGATTGTGACATATAAAAGCCAAAGGTATTGGCAAGGTCAAACCATCTTTTAATCAATTGTCCATCGGATCCTAATCCATAACCGATAAAATCGGGAGCTAACCAAATTCTACGTCCGGGGCTAATGGGTTGAACGGTAGATTGTCCTAAAAACCAAGACTCGCAGGAACTGCCATTACACCAATTGGGAGAATTTATCGAATACGTTTTATAATAAAGATTCCCCATAGTATTAAGATTATCACATCCTGGACAGCTATTTGAACTTTCTGTAAAACTTGATAAGGCAATTAATGTCCCAGGTAACGAAAGACCATAATTTACTGATGTATAACTATTCCTGGCATTAGCAACAAGAACTAAATGAGTATCATCTGTAATAGATGCAACAGTTCCAATAACATAACAATTTGCAGTATTTGTAATTATACTACCAACAACCAAATCATTTGTAAATAAGGTTCCTGTTCCTGTAACACTTGAACTTCCATTTGCTACAGTAATTGTTCCTGTTAAACTTGAAGAACATGTTGCATTAACAAAATTAGAATTAGCAATACTAAACGTATTACATTGTATTAAACCATAATTTGTAAAAGTACTACTGTTATCTACAGTCACATCTCCAAAAACAAAAAATTTACCCGTTATGTAATTAATAAAATTGGTTTTACCTAGCGTAAAAGACTTATCTACAGTAACTATACCATAATTATAAATATTTATCACAGAACCTGCAGAAGAAATACCTCCATGAATCAATAGTACGCCTGTTATATTATTAGTCAATGTAATTGGATCTGAAGTTACACTACCACCGACCTCGACATATCCTGAATTTATAAACGTTCGGGCAGAAGTATTATCTCCAGAAGATATATTTCCCCCAACATTTAATGTACCTCCTGTAGAAACAATAAAACTTGGGGTTGACACGTTTGTTGTAAATTTTAAATCAAATGCTCCAGTAATAGTGATAACTCCTCCATTAATAATAATAACCGTATGATTACTAGTAACGTCTAAATCGCCACTAGAAATAGTAAGTATTCCTGAAACCGAAAGCGAATTGTAATTAAGAATTGTAGACACTCTTGTAATACTTAACCCAACGGGGATTACAACATCATCAGAAACAGTAGGCGTACCACCAACTTTATAAGCGACTCCTGCATTTGTTGAAGTTGCATTCGCGACAAGCATCAAATTTGAATTATCGGTAATAGACGATACAATTCCAATAAGTACCCCGGTGGTTGTTCTTATTTCACTACCAACTTGTAATTCGGTTGTAAAACTTGTTCCGACACCTGTAACCGATGTCGAAGTATTAGACGTTGTAATGGTTCCTGTACAAGTATTTTCCCACGAAGACACAAAGCCAACAGCTACATTTGTTGAAATTGCATTTGCGGCAAGTACTAAATTCAAATTATCAGTGATAGACGATACTGTACCTATAAGAACCCCTGAAGCAGAATAAATTCTATTGCCTACCTGAAGATCTGTAGTAAACGAGGTTCCAACACCTGTTACCGTTGTTGATGTATTATTTGTTGTTATTGTGCCAGTACAAATTTTAGCCCAAGTAGCCCCTGCATTCCAATCACCACTGGATATAGCATTAATTGTTGCAGCATACATACTATAAGACATTAAGACAGCAACAATTGTATATAATATTTTTTTTACCATTTTCCCTTTGATAATATTCTTGAATTTACTTATCTCTATTTTTGTTAAAAAACACATTAATTCCAAGAATAAATGTACTACTATTTTTTGTTCTAAACAATACTAGGAAATCGGAATTAATTTGTTGACCAATGTATACAACAAAAAAGGTCGAGTAATTTTCACGACTCGACCTTTTACCAGTTTTTTATCAATTTATTTTTCAACCGTTCCAAAGAATTTAATTATAGATAACGCCTCTTTTGCATTGGTGGTCACATTCACCGATTTCGAAAAATTGCCTAAATTTTTAGCATCAAACGAAACCTTTACAATTCCTTTTTTCCCAGGCATTATAGGTGATTTTGTATAATCAGAGGTTGTGCAATTACATGCCGGTTCAACCTTTACGATCAAAAGTGGAGCATTTCCTATATTGGTCAATTCAAACTCAACGGTTACCGGTTTATTTTGTTTAATTTTACCAAAATCATAGGTTTCTTTGGACCATTTAATTTCAGGAGCTTTTAAATCCGACGCGGTTAATTTTCCACCGCCAAACTGTGCAAATATTGGTGTTGATACCAACATTGAAAGAGCTAATAAGATTACAAAATGTTTCATAAGTCTATTTTTTGAAGTTTCTACAAATTTAAAGCCAAAACGATTTAATTACAAAAACAGTTGCTAGAGTTTCGCCATTTGTTCCTTTATTTTTTTTAATTGATCTGCGGTCATTTGACCCGGGGCTGTTGCTGAAGCCGCATCGAAAGCTGCAAATGTAAATGGAGAGCCTAAAAAAGAAGCTATTACACGAGTTAATTTACCAATCGACCCCATTCCAAGAACAACAACTTTTTTATCGGTATCATACAATGCTAAAAGTCTGGCATTATCTTGTACGGTATGAACCATTGTTGCAATTTTAGCAATATCGGCTCCCAAGCTAAAACATGTTTTTCGAATTGACAGAAGTTCTGAAGTCTCTGGCGTTATTTCATAGTTATGGTATGAAATAATAACCTTTGTATTATGCTGTTTTGCAAAAATGATTAATTCTTGCGTAAATTCCTTTGTACTTTCTATTTCTATATCGACATAGGCAGCTCCTGATGATATAGCTGTTTTAAGCAACTTTAGCCTTTGCCCATCGGAATAGTTATCTGGTCTACAGGTTGCTATAAGTTTTTTGGGGGATTCCGAGAATATTTTTGCAACATCATTTTCCGACAATTTAGCTAAATCTATTCTAATTTCAGCCATTTCCACAGATTTTAAAATCTGCAAACATTTATTGACATTACTTTCCTGTAGAGCGACACAAATCATCAATTATAGGTTTTAATTCATCAAAAGTAATTTCCTGAATTTGAGCCTTACCAATATTTTCCAAAAGGATAAAATTGATAGAATCTCCTTCGCGTTTTTTATCATGTTTCATAGCTTCCAATGCTTTATCCTTATCCAGCCCGACGGTATTAACCGGCAAATGCATTTTTTTCAGCACATTGAGCAATCTATCTGCTTCTGATTTTTGCATCAGTCCTTTTTTTACAGACAACTCAGCAGCCACAACCATTCCGATACTTACTGCCATTCCATGCGAAATTTTAGAAACTTTTTCAATTGCATGACCAAATGTATGCCCAAAATTTAATTTTCGTCTTTCGCCTTTTTCTCGTGCATCACTATTAACAACCGTTGACTTTATAAGATTTGATTCGTACACGAAATAATCGACAACTATTGGGTCTAAATTCATAGCCTTTTCAACATTATTTTCGATGTAACGAAATAAATCATTACTTGCTATTGCACCATGTTTAACAATTTCGGCAAAACCGCTCATCACTTCTTCTTTTGGAAGCGTTTGCAACATAGTAGTATCACAAATCACAAATCGAGGTAATGCAAAAACGCCAACCATATTTTTAAAACCTTCGAAATTTACACCATTTTTACCTCCAACACTAGCATCTACTTGAGCCAACAATGTTGTACTAACGAAACCAAAATCGACACCTCTCATAAATACTGAAGCAACAAAACCGGCTACATCGCAGACAATTCCACCGCCGATTCCTAAAATAAAGCAAGTTCTATCGAGTTCCAGTTCAATTAGTTTTCCTATAATTAATTTAACGGTATCAAGCGTTTTATTTACTTCGCCAGCACCAATTTCGACGATTGTAGCAGCAGGAAACTGATGTCCATATAATTTTCGAACATTAGTATCGGTTATTATTACAATTCTTTTGTTTTCCGGCAAATAGAGAGATACATTCTTTAAAGATTCACCTACGATAATCTTTGATGTTCCAATGCTGCTTTTAATTTCTAATTCTTTCATTATTTATTATTATTTACTTGAATTGTTTTTTGTGAGAAGCAACGATGCTATTACTCCTGAAAGTAGAATTACAACAATAATTCCAAGAGATAAAGGAATAGAAATATGCACAAAATGAGTAATTAACATTTTGATTCCTATAAAAAGCAACAAAACGACTAAACTATATTTCAAATATTTAAATTTTTCCATGAATGAAGCTAAAACGAAATAGAGAGAACGAAGCCCCATTATTGCAAAGACATTAGATGTAAAAACGACGAATGAATCGGTTGTTACAGCAAATATTGCAGGTATGGAATCAACAGCAAAAAGTATATCGGTGGTTTCTATAACCATCAATATTACAAATAATGGTGTTACTAACTTTACACCATTTTTAACAGTAAAAAATTTACCGTTATCCAATTCATTTGAAACCGGATAAAACCTTCTAATTATTTTCACTGCAAAATTTTTATCTGCATTGAATTCATCATCGCTGCCAAACATCATTTTGAAAGCAGATACGATTAGCAATATTCCAAAGATGTACAATACCCATTCGAACTTATTTACAAGTGAGGTTCCTACTCCAATCATTAAACCACGAAACACTAAAGCCCCCAAAATTCCCCAAAACAAAACCCGATGCTGATATTTTAAAGGTATTTTGAAATATGCAAATAACATCGCCATCACAAATATATTATCCATGCTAAGCGATTCTTCGATTAAATATCCGGTAAAGAACTTTAAAGCAGCATCCTTTCCCGTTTTAATATCATGCGAACTTGTTGCCAGACTGAGCCAATCATTTTGAAATGCGAAATAAACAAGAATATTAAATAACAATGCCAGTCCAACCCACAATGCTGTCCACGAAAGTGCTTCTTTTGTATTTATTTCATGATCGCCTTTATTGAAAACTCCGAGGTCTAGCATCAATAGAGACAAAATGACAACAATAAAAATTGCCCAAGCTAAATATAACATCTGGTTATCGTTTTATGTGTTTCAAACATTTTTCAAATATCATTATTTTATATGTGACTACAAATCAAAACGATTATAAAATCACAATATCTTTAATTTCAGAAACTTCTTTTTTTATAGCATCACTAATCGCATTTTGAATGGTCTGGTCAATATGCGGACAATCTTTACAAGCTCCTGATGGTTTTAGTTGCAGAATCATATCCTCTGTCAAATCGACTACCTGTAAATCGCCTCCATCTGCATGGAGAAAAGGTCGAAGAATTTCAATCGCCGAATCAACCCTCGATAGAATTTCTAACTTATCCATGTGTTAATATTTTATCTGCAACCGATTAGTCTCCGGCAAATTTTGATTCCGTATTTCCAATGCTTTCAGAACTTTATCACAAATTGTAGAAAAGATGGATTGTAAAATTGATTCTTCGCTTATAGAAACAGGTTCTCCTTCATCGCCACTTTCTCTGATTCCTTGCACAATTGGAACTTGACCTAAGAATTGTATGTCAGATTCTTTGGCAAGTTTTTCTCCACCACCTTTTCCAAATATAAAATATTTATTTTCAGGCAATTCAACAGGTGTAAACCACGACATATTTTCAATTAGACCTAATATCGGCACGTTAATATTTTCCTTTCGATATAAATCAATACCTCTTACAGCATCAATTATTGCAACATCTTGTGGCGTTGTAACAATCACAGCACCGGTTAATGGTACAGATTGCAGAATGGTTAGATGAATATCGCTGGTGCCTGGAGGTGTATCAAAAAGCAAAATATCAAGTTCGCCCCAATCAGCATCATTAATCAATTGCTTCAAAGCACCGCTAGCCATTGGTCCTCGCCAAGCAAGCGATTCATCTGGTTTTACGAAAAAGCCAATAGATAGAAGTTTTACTCCATATTTTTCAATAGGAATAATCAGATGTTTATCATTAACAACTTTCGATATTGGTAATTCATTTTCAACACCAAACATTTTAGGGATTGAAGGTCCAAAAATATCGGCATCGATCAATCCGACTTTGTATCCTTTTTGAGCAAGCGATACGGCGAGATTTGCGGTAATGGTTGATTTTCCAACGCCTCCTTTTCCTGATGCTACAGCTACAATGTTTTTTACCCTTCCAATACCGCCATCTTGCAATTTTGCTACCGGAAGTTCATATTGGACTGCAACTTCTATTGTCGTATCAATCTGTTTTTGTATTGCATTTCGAACAGTATCGGCAATTGCCTTATGGAATTTGGCTTCATCACTATTTGTTATAATAATTAACGAAACGGTGCTTTGATCGATTTTTATATCTTTAACTTTCCCTTGACTGACGATATCGTTTTTTGAACCGGGGAAGGTCACTTTTTTTAGCGATTCGAGAATTTGTTCTTTTGATATTTGCATTTTGAAATCTTTAAAAATGAGATTGTTTAACGCATAAAAAATGCTAAAACGTTCTCGTTTTGCTTTTGCTACAACACAAAGATATATATTTTATCGGCAAATAGCCAATTTTGATTGTTATTTCGGTCGACATGTTTTAATTTGCAAACAAAAACGATTATGATTTTAGATACAATTCCGAACCTTAAAAGCTATATATCCTGCCATCCTCATTTTGGAGATGTTATTTCATTTATCGATAAGACCGATCTTCAATCGCTCTCAGATGGAAAACACCTTGTTAACCATTCTGGCACTTTTGTTTCTGTAAATGAATATGTACCGAAATTAGAAAGCGATTGTTTTATTGAATGTCATCGGAAATATATAGATATTCAACTGATTACAAAAGGAGAAGAATTCATTGGCTATTGTCATGTAAGTGATTGTTCTGCCGAACATTACGACAAAGATGCTGATCTACAAAAACTTTCAGGAACGGTTTCTTATATTTCAATGCAACCAGGTAAATTTGCCATATTCTTTCCACACGATGGGCACATGCCATGTATTCGTAAGGATGGAAAATCGACTGTTGTAAAAAAAATTGTGTTTAAAATTCCTATTTCGAAAACATCTGGTGATTGCATTTAAACAAAAAAGACAGAGACTATCGTTAATAGAAAGCCTCTACTTTACAATTAAGAGACCTTTATGATAAAATAGTCTTTTTTGCCTTTTTGAACAAGAATATATTCATTTCTAATCAAATAAGACGCATCAATAACGACATCTGCTGAACCAATTTTTGTTTTATTGATGCTCAAGCCGTTGCCTTGAATCAAACGACGAACTTCACTTTTATTTTCAAAGATATTTGTTTCTGTTGTCAGTAATTCAATAACATTTTGACCAGTTTCTATTTTCTCTTTGCGGATATCGAACATTGGAACCCCTTCAAAAATTGAGAGGAATGTATCCTTATCAAGCTTCGATAGCGATTCGGCAGTTCCTTTTCCAAAAAGGATCTGCGATGCGTCAACCGCAGCATTATAATCTTCTTCCGAGTGGCACATTATTGTTAATTCACGAGCCAATACTTTTTGCAATTCACGAGCATGGGGAGCTTCTCGATGAGCTAAAATATGACGATCAATATCATCTTTGGCTAACATGGTGAAAATTTTTATATACCGTTCAGCATCTTCATCGCTTACATTTAACCAAAATTGATAGAACTTATATGGAGATGTTAATTGGGGATCAAGCCATACATTTCCGCTTTCGGTTTTTCCAAACTTGGTTCCGTCTGATTTTGTAATAAGAGGACAGGTTAACGCAAATGCTTCGCCGGCTTCTTTCCTTCGAATAAGTTCTGTTCCGGTTGTTATATTTCCCCATTGATCAGACCCGCCCATTTGCAATTTACAATTCTTATGTTTATACAGATATAAATAATCGTAACCTTGTAATAATTGATATGTAAATTCACAGAACGACATCCCCGATTTTGACTCTTCGCCCAATCGTTTTTTTACACTATCTTTAGCCATCATATAATTTACCGTTAGATGCTTTCCTATTTCTCTGATAAAATCAAGGAATGTAAAATTTTTCATCCAATCGTAATTATTAACCAACTCTGCAGCATTAGCAACATCCGAATCAAAATCCAAGAACTTGGATAATTGTTTCTTCAAACAATCAACATTATGTTGCAATGTTTCTTCATTCAAAAGATTTCGTTCCTGCGATTTTCCTGAAGGATCGCCAATCATACCTGTAGCACCACCAACCAAAGCGATTGGTTTATGACCTGCACGTTGAAAATGACGTAACATCATCACACTAACAAGATGCCCAATATGTAAAGAATCGGCCGTCGGATCTATACCAACATAAGCTGTAGTCATTTCTTTCATTAACTGTTCTTCGGTACCAGGCATGATATCGTGAATCATTCCTCGCCAACGTAGTTCTTCAACAAGATTCATAGTTTATATTTTTGTTTGCAAAGATATTTGTTTTGTGCCAAAATCCAATAACCAAGAAAGCCGGCACATAACCGGCTTTCTTGTAGA
>Ga0302288_1000696_pt1 | contig 25320 bp, 21 predicted proteins | sample III_Fen_N1_1_FD_194549 | JGI IMG/M metagenome (GOLD analysis project Ga0302288, IMG submission 194549) | Peat permafrost microbial communities from Stordalen Mire near Abisko, Sweden - III_Fen_N1_1 | ecosystem: Environmental > Terrestrial > Soil > Wetlands > Permafrost | place: Sweden: Abisko...
TGAAACCGTTTTCATTCTAACTCCCGTTTTGTCTGATGTCCAGATGAAGGAAGCGGTAGAAAAGTACAAGGCCATTTTGACAGAAAATGGTGCTATCATCACCAATGAGGAAAATTGGGGATTGCGCAAGTTGCAATATCCGATTCAGAAAAAAACATCAGGTTTTTATTCGTTGCTACAATTTGATGCCGAACCTACTATCATCGCAATTTTGGAAACACAATTCCGTCGTGATGAACGTGTACTCCGTTTCTTATCGTTCCGTTTGGACAAATATGCGTTCGAGTACGCTGAAAAAAGAAAGAGTGTTAAATCTAAAGAAGTAAAGGAGAACTAAACCATGGCAGCAAACAACGGAGATATCAGATACCTGACTCCACCCTCAGTAGATGTAAAAAAGAAAAAATACTGTCGCTTTAAAAAGAGCGGTATTAAGTACATCGATTACAAAGACCCGGAATTTTTGAAAAAATTTCTGAACGAACAGGGAAAAATTCTTCCACGTCGTCTTACCGGTACTTCGTTGAAATTTCAACGTAAAGTAGCTCAGGCAGTAAAAAGAGCACGCCATATCGCGTTGCTTCCTTATGTAACCGACATGATGAAATAATAAACAAGGAGGAAAAAGTATGGAAATTATATTAAAAGAAGACGTATCTAATTTAGGATACAAGGGCGATATAGTGAAAGTTAAGAACGGTTATGGACGTAACTTCCTTATTCCAACAAAAAAAGCGATTGTGGCAACAGAATCTGCTAAAAAAATGTTGGCTGAAGATTTAAAACAACGTGCTCATAAACTGGATCGTATTAAAAACGAAGCGCTGGAATTAGCTGATAAATTGAAAGATATTGTGTTGAATGTAGGTGCTAAGACCAGTACAACAGGAAAAATTTTCGGTGCAGTTGGTCCTATCCAGATTGCTGATGCGTTCGAAAAGGCAGGTTTTATTGTCGATCGTAAAGTAATTATCTTAAAAGATCCTATCAAAGAAGTAGGTTCTTATCACGCTACATTGAAACTTCACAAAGAAGTAACTGTTGAAGTTGCTTTCGAAGTTGTAGCCGAATAAGTTACACTTTTCAAATTATAGAAACCGTTGCACAATTGTGTAACGGTTTTTTTATTGATATTTTGACAGACAACGAAAATAAAAAGGACAACAAAACCAGAAGCAATCATTTCATATAGAAAACCGGAACCTATAGAATTGTATTCAACTATCTGAGCATTCTGAAAGCAATGTTCCACTTGGATGATAAAAAACCTATAATAACAGCATAAATATAAAAGAACTGAATCATTAAATAAGACCTGAATAAATATAAAAATAATTTTAAAATTGATTTTAGGGATTTCAAGTTACAAAAGCGTGAAAATGATACAAATTAATAGTATAAAACATAGAAAAATGCAAATAACTATGAAATGGAACTTCAAAAAAACACTACTTTTGTAGTACCATATTTTCAATGGTAAATCATTAAGCATTTTTTATGATAAAACCGATCATACCCCCTATTGACAGGGAAATTCTAAAAAAAGAACTTACCAGAGACAGATTTCTGCGTCCGACAAACAAAGCTCACAACGAGATATATGTAATTACAGCGCACAATTCGCCAAATGTCATGCTTGAGATAGGCCGTTTGCGTGAATTATCTTTTCGTTCGGGAGGTGGTGGTACCGGCGAAGAAATTGACACGGATGAATATGACTACATGATTAAACCATATAGTCAATTAATCGTATGGGATCCGACAGGTGAAGAAATTATAGGAGGATACCGTTACTTACCCGGTAAAGATGTTGATTTCGATGCAAATGGACAACCTAAGTTTGTAATGTCTCATTTATTTGTTTTTACAGATAAATTTATAAAAGATTTCCTTCCGTATACCGTTGAGTTGGGACGTGCCTTTGTTCAACCCGATTACCAGACTTCCAAAATGGGCACAAAAAGTCTGTTTGCTCTTGATAATTTATGGGATGGACTGGGTGCTTTGGTTCATACAGTAAAGAATACCCGTTATTTCATCGGTAAAGTGACTATTTACGAGCACTACCCCCTTATAGCTCGTGAATTGATCTATGAATATATGCTTCGTTACTTTCCTGATCCTGATGCGTTGATTAGCCCCAAAAAGCCGATCCACGTTAGTGAAAAGACGAACGAAATGGCAAAGGAAATTTTCGTACACAATGATTCGGCATCCGACTATAAAGCCCTTCAAAAAGCAATCAGGGTGGAAGGTGAGACAATACCATCTATGTTTAGCGCATATATCGGGCTATCGCACACTATGCGTTTTTTCGGTTCTATTTACGATCCTGATTTTGGTTCTGTATACGAAACCGGTATTATGATTACGATGGATGATTTATTCGAAACGAAACGGAAACGTTATATCGAACCTTATCTGGAATACCTGAAAATTGTTCTTGAAGAGCGTAAGGTTGCAAAAAGAGCTGCCAGAGAAATGAAGATAGCTGAAAAGCTGGTAAAAAAAATAAATAAAACCGTGAGGAAAAACAAGCGAAGAAAAGACAAGTCAGAATAAAAAATTAAATTCTTCAAAACAAGGCAATCTTTCAACAGAATTACCCATTTGCAAGTAATTCGCGGGCATTAAGAAGAGCAGCATCTGTCACATTCTTACCACTTAACATATGTGCCAATTCATCCAACCGTTCGTTGTTATTTAAACGCTGGATGTGAGTTTGAGTCTGCTTTCCGCTTTCGTCTTTATAAACCCTGTAATGGTGAGCACCTTTTGCTGCAATTTGCGGTAAATGTGTAATGGTAATCACCTGCATATCCGAACTCATCGTTTGCATTATATCTCCCATTCGATTCGCAATTTCACCCGAAACCCCGGTATCTATTTCATCAAAAATGATGGTTGGTAAATCTGCTTTATGAGCCACCAACGATTTGATTGCCAACATCAGACGGGACACTTCGCCACCCGAAGCGATCAGTGCTACAGGTTGAACCGGACGGTTTTTATTGGCAGAGAAAAGAAATTGTACTTCATCATTTCCATTTTCAGTAAAATCGATATCCGATGAGATAAGAATCTGGAATTGAATGTTTGGCATTCCAAGCTTAGTGAGTTGATCAATAAGATAAGTTTCAATCGGTTTACAGGCTTTTTTTCGACTCAGGGTTAAACTATCTGCATCTTTCACCAACTGCTTTAAAACAGCCTCTGATTTCGTTCTGAGAGTTTCCAGCTCTTCGTCGTATGAATCTATACGTTGTAACTGCTTTCCAAAACTATCCCGCATTTGTATTAATTCTGCCACTGAAGTAACCTTATATTTCTTTTGCAATGTAAAAAGATCGCTTAAACGGCTTTCAACCCATTCAAGACGAGTGGGATTGAATTCAACCTTTTCTTCGAATGAACGCATTTCATCTGAAATATCTTTTAATTCAATAAGAGATGATTGCAATCGTTCAAACCAGTTTATCCCGTTAGGAATAAAATTTTTAATATGAGATAATGTTGAAATAGTTTCCTTTAGTAATGGAAGAGAAGCATGTTCTTCTTCTAAAAGTTGCTGCGTTTTGAGCAATTCGGATTTAATCTCTTCGGCATGACTTAAAGTATCCTGTTCAGCTTCCAACTCTTTTTGTTCAGCATCAATTAAGTTTGCATCGGTAAGTTGTTGAAACTGGAATTGAATATAATCAACATCCAGAGCTTGTTTCTGTGCTGTTTTTTGTAACCGGTTTAACTCAGCCTGCAAATCTCTCCAGCCTGAATAGGTTTGCTTGTAGGCGGATAATTCCTGAACATTTTGTGCTATTGTATCAACTACATCCAATTGATAACCGAAATCAGACAACAATAAATTTTCGTGTTGTGAATGAATATCAATCAAACGGAGGCTTAAATCACGTACTACATTCAATGCGACAGGAGTATCATTGATAAAGGCACGTGATTTTCCTGAACTTGTCAGTTCCCGACGGATAATACAAATGCGTCCTTCATTATCCAGATCGTTTTGTGTGAAAAAACTGTTTAAATGTGAGTAAGTTGATATATCAAATTCTGCTTCTATCACGCATTTATCGGCATCAATCTTTATAGCTTTTGTATCGGCACGTTGACCTAATATAAGCGAAAGTGCACCCAGTATAATTGATTTACCTGCACCTGTCTCACCGGTTATTACAGACAAACCTGATTCAAAATCTATACTTAATTCAGTAATTAGAGCATAATTCGAAATATGTAACGATTTCAGCATAAATTATTGTTTTAAAAGGACAAAAGCAGAAGAACAAAAACAAGATAAAAGGAAGTATTAAGTTTCCAACTGTTTAAGAAGTTTATTGTCTTAATATTTTTTCATACCTTGAGCTTTGTGTAGGATTTACATCCGAAAGGACTTGAACAGCATCTGTTTTTTCAGGTAAAGTAGCTTTTGAAAATATGTTGATTAATTCATCATTTTTTGCATCCAGAAAGGATGAAATAACAATGGTTGAAGGATTTGCACGGTTTGTTTCTCTTAAAACAGGTAATCCCTCAGCAATACGAGCTCTTGCATTTGTTGAATTTGTAGACATTTCATCCAATCCCAACCTGTGATATTCATAAAAATAATTTCTGTATTTTTTAAATGATTCATCCAATAAATTATTTATTAATGCATAACGGTTTCGTGTACTTTCGAAAGCATTCCAACCTACCAGATTGGCTCCCTGAGCTGAATTCACAATACCTTCGGCTGCCTGGAAGCATGATGTGCCGCCTAATCTTGAATACGAATCCATATCATATCCGATTATTATATAGGCATAATATGCTAAAACAGCAGTCAGATTGGATGAGATCGCATTTTGATTCAATTCGAGTTGATCGAATTCTTTGTAGTTAAACGTAAAATCCAGATCTTTGAAATTAAAGAGAGTACTATAATAAGAAGAATTAAAAACCGGACGGCGTGATTGAATTTGAATTTCCGAAGTGTAAGCATCGGCATCTACTTTTTTTACTACAATAGTTATATTACAGTCAATACGCTCTTCATTAGAGAATGACAATTCAGTCCATTTCCGGTTATTCAGGAATTCGGTAATTGACTTTTTAAGTGTATTATAAACAGATCTGTTTGTACCCGGAATCTGATCGTAATTAATTTGTACAGTACAATTCAGTTCCTGTGCCTGAAGAAAACCTGCAAAAAGCAAGAAGTTCAATATAATAATCCAGTGTTTCATTTGTAATCAGTTGTCAGTTATAAACTTTCAATTATCGATAATTTGTTTTATTTCAGTTATAATATCTTCGGCAACGTTGTTCTTACTTTTTAATTCATACTCTTTTTTTAATCCGGAACGATAGATTATGCTGATTTTATTGGTATCGTACCCAAATCCGGCTTCTTTATCCTGTAATGAATTAAGCACAATAAAATCAAAATTCTTTGCGATCATTTTGCCTGTTGCGTTCGCCTCTTCATTATTTGTTTCCAAAGCAAAACCGACAAGGAATTGCGAATCGATTTTCATACTTCCGACCGAAGCAGCAATATCCTGAGTCGGGATTAATTCCAATATCAGGTTTTCATTTCCGCGTTTTAATTTAGTTGAGGCTTCCTCAATTGGTGTAAAATCGGCAACAGCAGCACAAAGGATTGCACCATCCATACCGTAAAACCGGTTCATAACTTCATTGTACATTTCTTTAGCAGTTTCAACATCTATCCGTTCGACATTCGGATGAACCGTTTTCAGGAGTACAGGTCCTGAAATAAGGCATACATCAGCACCTTGTTTAGCACAGACTTCAGCCAGGGCATATCCCATTTTTCCTGTTGAATAATTGCCAATAAAACGTACGGGATCAATCTTTTCGTATGTTGGCCCTGCAGTAATAAGTATTTTTTTTCCTTTTAAGGGTTTCAGTGCAAAAAAATCATCCAGATAGCGTACTATATTTTCAGGTTCTTCCATGCGTCCTTTTCCTTCCAGTCCACTTGCCAATTCTCCAAATGAAGGTTCTATAATCCTGTTACCGATTGAAGCAAGCAGTTCCATATTGCGTTGCATTGCAGGATGAGCAAACATATCCAAATCCATTGCAGGAGCAATAAAAACAGGGCATTTTGCCGACAGGTAGGTTGTCAACAATAAATTGTCGGCAATACCTGAAGCCATTTTTCCTATAGTATTGGCGGTTGCCGGGGCAATAAGGTATGCATCAGCCCATAGCCCTAAATCAACATGGCTATTCCAGTTTCCGTTTGTAGGATCGAAAAAGTCGACTAGAACAGGATTTTTTGCTAATGTAGCCAATGTCAAAGGAGTAATAAATTCCTTAGACAATGTAGTCATTATTACCTTCACTTCGGCACCTTCCTTTACCAGAAGTCGAATGAGTTGTGCGGATTTATAAGCAGCAATACTTCCTGTTACTCCTAAAATTATTTTTTTACCCTGTAACATAATCTGATTAATTTACACTTTTACGATTGAGTGTTTAAAATTGAATGATAATGCACATTAATTATGTGCTATTACAAAACTGTCCTTTAATATTATTCGTATGCAAAAATACGAAAATGAATTGAACTTAGTGCAAACAAAAAAAGATAAAAGCACATTGTGTTAAAATTAGCACAATATACTTTTATCTTAATAAGTACAGGAATTGAAAGATTTATTTCAATTTATCTTTAATTGGATTACGATAGTACACTTTATCTTCAAGGAACTCTTGTGTAGCTATTAAAACTGCTTTAGGAAGTTTTTCGTAATAACGTGAAATTTCTATTTGTTCTCTATTTTCAAAAACTTCTTCGATATTCTCATTAAACGAAGCAAATTCAAGCAGTTTTTTATCAAGTTCTGCTTTGATTTCAACACTGATTTGATTTGCACGTTTACCAATCACTTTAACCGTTTCATATACATTTCCAATATCTTCACTCATAGAGTTCATATCCCGGGAAATTGTATTCAAAGGAGCATTTACTTTTTTATAGTCCATAATACTATTATTTTATTCTTTGACAATTTTTTTAGATTCAATCGATATTCTATCAGCTTGTTTCCTGAATTTACCATTCGGGAATTCGTTGATATAGTTGTAATACTCATCAATCGCATTACGATATCTTTCTACTTTTTTCTCATCAACACTCTGCATAGCCTGTTCGTATTTCGAATTAAGGATGAGCATTAGCAACTCTTCACGATACTTAGTAGATGGATACTTTTTTAGAGCATTTTGAGCAGAAATCACTGCCGATTCATAATTATTTCCCAAATAATTACCTAAATTATAATATAGGTTTGCATTTAAATAAGCTTTATAGGCTAACTTATTTGTCAGTTCTTCAAGTAATCTGTTAGCATCAGGAACCTTGTCACTTTCAGGATAAACATCCAGGAATTCCTGGAAAGCTGCTATTGCACTATATGTAGAAGTCTGATCCAATCGCGGATCGGGTGAATCAAGATAATAACAATATCCGATCATGTATTTTGATTCAATTACATATTTTCCTTTTGGATAGGTTTTTACATATGTTTTGTAATACTCACTGGCTGAAAAGTAATCTTTCTGACCCATATACGATTTGGCCATGTAGTTAAGGACTGTTTCAGATCGATCAGTACCCTTGTAATAAGTAGCAATGGCATCAAACAGAGTAGATGCACGCATAAAATCACCTTTATTGAAATACTCTACTGCTTTAGTATATTTAAGCTCAGCATCGTCGGATTTCAGCAATTTTTGATAATTGCTACACGAAAACAAGGTTAAAACTAAGATTACAAGAAAAAACGGGGTCTTTTTCATAAAAAAAATTGGAGTGCAAAAATAGTTATTTTATCATGAATAAAAAAATATAATGTTTCTATTTAACAAAAGTAGAGTTTTTTAAGCTCTTTCCTGAAAATTATTTTGTTAAGTATTTTTTAAAACCTTCTGTATAGACTACCTGATTCTTACCGTCTTTGCCTGTATATATAATATAACAATCCATTCCGGGTATCCTTTTACAAACTTTCAAACAACTATCTACACCAATCACCATAAAAGGTGTGTCATAAGTATCTGCCATGAGACCTGTAGGAGCTACAACAGTTACACTCAACATATTATTATCAATTGGATAACCGGTATGCGGATTAATTATGTGCGAATATTTTTTACCATTCCGGATATAGAATTTACGATAACCACCTGATGTTGTAACAGCACAATTTGTAATATGAATAACTGTTTGAATCTGACTTATAGTACTGGTAGAATCATCAATAGGTTTATTAATTCCAATCGTCCACTTTTCTCCTTTACTATTTAAACCTTTGCATACAACTTCACCCCCAATATCAACCATATAATTTTTACACCCATTCTCTTTCAACAATTCAGCAACAATATCCGAAGAGTATCCCTCTCCGAGAGAATTATCATCAATCATAGTGCGGGGATCATCTTTAATCAGTTTATGATCTTTTAGATGTATTTTTTTATATCCTACGTATGGTAAAAATTCAGACACATTTGGAAATTTATTGAGTTTGTTATTCCCGAAATTAAAAAAGCCCCAGGCCTTCACTAATGGTCCGACTGTAATGTCAATAGCCCCGTTTGTGCGTCTTGCAGCTTCCTGAGCAGCATAAAACATAGTTTCAAAATACAGATCGGTTTTTACTGCCGGATCATTATTATTTATACGCGAAATGATAGAATTAGGGATGTAAGTTGAAATAGACATATCAAATTCATGAATTCTCTTTTCAATTTTATCTTGTAAATCTTTGCCTTCGGGTTCATCATAAGTTGCCGAATAAATGGTACCCTGAGTTTCACCTTCATTATGAATATAAATCGGTTTTGGTTTAATAATCAAATAAACAGCGATACCAAGTGCAACAAATATCACACCAAATACAAGCGAAATTACTACTTTGTTTTTCATATTTCAGATTGTTTAATCGATCAATAATCAAACAAAAGACGTTTACCATATATAGTTTCATCAAATTGCCCGTTGTCGTACACCAGTTTCCCGTTAACCCATGTCTGTAAAACCGAAGCATCAAATGTAGCACCTTCGAATGGTGACCAACCGCATTTATAGAGTATATTATCACTGTTTACTGTCCATGAGCGATTGGGATCAACGAGCACTAAATCTGCGTAATAGCCTTTTCGGATATATCCTCTGTTTTGTATCCGGAAAAGCACAGCTGGCGAATGACACATTTTATCAACAACTTTTTCTAAAGTAAAAATGCCTTGTCGTACAAGTTGCAACATAGCAACCAGTGAATGTTGAACCAGTGGACCACCTGAGGCAGCTTTCAGACATGATCCTTCTTTTTCGGACAGTAAATGAGGTGCATGGTCGGTAGCAATAACATCCATCTTATTGGAATTTACGGCATCAATTAATGCCAATCGATCTGTTTCGGACTTAATGGCCGGATTCCATTTGATACGATTGCCATATTGTGCATAATCTTTATCGGAGAACCATAAATGATGTACGCAAACTTCGGCAGTTATTCTTTTATCTTTTAAAGGAATATCGGAACTAAATAATGACATTTCCATTGCCGACGACAAATGAAAGACATGTAAGCGTGAATTATATTTAGTTGCAAGTTCCACCGCATAAGCTGATGATTTATAACAGGCCTCAGCACTACGGATGAGTGGATGGTACTTAACCGGAATATCTTCCCCCAATAATTCTTTATAATGTTGTATATTTTTCTGAATAGTTGATTCATCTTCGCAATGCGTTACAATCAGTAAAGGGATTTCGGCGAATACACGGTTTAAAGTATCCTGATTATCCACTAACATATTCCCTGTGGATGACCCCATAAACATTTTTACACCAGCTACTTTATGTGGATCAACTTTTTTAAGTTCTTCCAGGTTATCATTGGTCACTCCCATTAAAAATGAATAGTTTGCCATTGATTTAGTGGATGCCAGTGTATATTTATCTTCAAGGATTTCTATGGTTGTAGCTTGAGGGCGTGTATTAGGCATGTCAAAATAGGAAGTTACTCCACCTGCTACAGCAGCTTTGCTTTCGGTATAAATATCTCCCTTTTGAGTCAGGCCGGGATCCCTGAAATGTACCTGATCATCAATTACTCCAGGAAGAAGTAAAAGCCCTGTAGCATCTATTTCGGTATAAGGTTGAGAGATTTCAACAGGTTGGGAACCTTCGAATATTTCTTTAATATGATCACCTGAAATTACAACAGAGCCAATAAAAGTTCTACCTTCATTTACAATTGTAGCATTTCGAATAATTTGTAATCTACCCATAATTTTCAATGATTCAAATATTTATTTCTCAATGATCAGATTCATTTAAATCAGGATCGTCAAGTGATCCATAAAGTATTTTTAAGAAGAACAAAAAGAAAATCTTACTTTGTCTTTTTGTGATATTTTCGAAACAGACTACTTAATTTCAATTGTATAACTCCAAAGAAAGCTTCTCCAAAGATTCCACTGTTCATTTTAGAAGTTCCTAACACACGGTTAATAAAAATAATCGGAACTTCTTTCAACGTAAATCCACATTTAAAGGCAGTAAATTTCATTTCAATCTGGAAAGCATAACCTTTAAACCTGATTCTGTCCAATTCAATTGTTTCAAGGACTTCCCTTCTGTAGCATTTAAATCCGGCAGTTGTATCCGCCAAATGTACACCGAGCACAAAACGGACATATTTTGAAGCAAAATAAGACATTAGAACCCTTCCTATCGGCCAGTTTACTACATTAACCCCTGTAACATACCGTGATCCGATAGCAACATCTGCACCCTGATGAGCACAGGCATCATATAATTTATTTAAATCAACCGGATTATGTGAAAAGTCAGCATCCATTTCAAAAATGTATTCATACTTCTGTTCCAGAGCCCAATTAAATCCTGTGATATAGGCTGTTCCCAATCCAAGTTTGCCTAACCGTTCGATCATGAACAAGCGTGTAGGGAATTCTTTCTGTAAGTCTTTCACTATAGCAGCAGTACCATCAGGCGAACCATCATCAATTACCAGAACATCGAAAGGATTTGGTTGTTCGAAAACAACGCGAATTATATTCCCGATATTTTCCTTTTCATTGTAAGTAGGAATAATAACTAAATTTAAAGGCATACTTAGTTTGTTTGAGAGTTTTTGTGTATAATGAAAAGTAATTCGAATATATTGATTCTGTTTCTTTACAGTCCGACTAACTTGAAGCCTATGTGCCTTATTCTCAACAATGATTTGTATTGACAGAGTTTAAACAGAGCACTAAAAGACATAGATTTCAGAAGGTACCAGTCTATCCAATGTAATTAACTGTACATCTTTACCAACTATTATTTGTTTGTTTTCCAAGTAGTTTTGAATAGTTGTATAGGCAATATCCGGTAAATTATTTTCACGGCTTAAATGGCATAAAAATATATTTTGTAACTTATTGTTATAGTTTTCAGCCAGGTAATGACCCGTTTGATCATTGCTTAAATGGCCCGTATCAGCTGTAATTCTGTTTTTTAAGTGTACAGGATAAGGTCCCTGTTCCAACATTTGCACATCATAATTTGATTCGAGTACAATATAATCGGCTAACTCTAAATGGGCAGCAACTTCTTCACCTATAAATCCCAAATCAGTTGCAAACGTAAATCTTTTTCCATTATATTCGATGGTATAACCTACATTATCAGTAGCATCATGCGATACAGGGAAGGAAGTAACGTTAAATTCACCAACCCTTACAGTTTCGTTCTTCTCAATATATTTTCTACTTGTATATAACTTTTCGGTAACACAATAACTTCTTTGTATACCTTCGTGAACCTGCCGTGTTGAGTAAATAGGGACACGGTATTTTTCACCTATCGGACCGACTGCCTTTATATGATCTGCATGATCGTGTGTGACAAAAACTCCCCAGATATTTTCAAAATCAAGTCCAAGATTTCGTAAACATTTTCGAATAGAACGAACACCGATACCTGCATCTATTAATAAACCACTAGAAGAATTGCCAATAAAATAACAGTTTCCACTACTCCCACTACCGAAACTTTGAAACCGTAATTTATCCATTATCTCCTTTTAAGGTTACAAAATTAACACTAAAAACGGAAGAAAGAGTACAATTAATCGGAAATAACGTTAAGTGAATATAATCGAATTAGCAACATATTAATAAACAAACAGATAGAAATAATTTCTACCTGTTTGTTTATCAAAAATAATTGAATGAATCTCTATTAAAATCACTTTTAGCATGCGTTACGATTAAGCAGGGGATTAATTGACCATTTTCGACACAACTATTAAAAAATCTATTAAAATTCTTCACTTATCCAATATAAAATGAATTTAAAATTTAATATTAAGGAATCAATATATTGATTTATACATTCATTATCAGTTTAATATGTTTTTATTTTAAAGATAAAAGACATCTTAATTTGAATTTGATCTGCCTTAATTTAATATTGTTGTTCAGGGAAAGCAATTATAGCCGAATCTTATTTATTTTTTTTCAGAAAATCAATTTCAGTACTTCTGATCTGGTTTATTTTAACTGGAATCTGATTTTTCATTTCCAGATTAATTTTTTCCAACTCCATAATCTTAGGAGCAATGGCCTTTCGTTCTGAATCATTTTCGGAATGAGCATATTTTGCTCTGAGATCAGATAATTCTTTTGTTTTGCGATTTAATTCAATTGAAAAATTATGATAATCAGTCCAAAGTTTGACTGCAACATCACTTTTAAATTGATTCACATTGGTATATACAATCGAGTCATTTACAACAAATTCTATTTGTTTTTCAGATTCAGGCAATTGGTTAGCCTTATCAGAAGTCCCGTCAGAAACCTTAACAGTTATTTTATGATACGTTTTTAACTGAGCAACTTTTCGAAGATATTCTTTATCTTCCGAATGTACGATTGTTTTTTCAGCATTTGGAATAAATGTATAAATCATCACTTTACCAACCGGTTGATAGCGGTCGGTTGCAAACCAGCCCAACTTCCGTTGTTCGTCAATGACCATCATATAATCATTAAAGGGTGAATTAAAAGGCATACCAACGTTTTCGGGAGTTAAATAAGTGTCTGTAGCAGGATTGTACCGGGTAATAAAGAGGTCATAACCACCGATAGAGTTTTCACCATCTGAAGCATAGTATACAGTCACTCCATCGGCTAGTAAAAAAGGATAGTTTTGATTTGCCTGAGTATTAATTATTTCCGAAATGGAAATTGGTTTAGACCAGCTATCCAACAATTTGTAGGAAGAAAATATATTCATATGACCCTTTATAGAATCAGAAAAATACACCCGATCCTGTCGCTGGGTAGTGTATTTTATTCTATCCGCTTTGTGATGATTTTTAAGTTGAATTGTTTCCTGATTCAATGATCCCAGTTCCTTATTAAACTTATAAAATTTTAAAAAATCAGTCTTACTAACTACTGTGCTGTCGACGATAGAAACATCTTCGATTCTTGACATTAAACTTATTGCATTTTCGGCTTTTTTTACTTTTTCGAGATACTCAGGGAGTCTGGCATCAGTAGGTAACAATGTGGAAATATAATTTTTATAAGCCAAAACAGATTCATCAAACCGGTATGAATTAAAATACAACTCTCCCAAATAGAGATTGCGCAACGGATATTTTACACCAGCCTTCTCAAAATGGGTTATTGCATCTTCGTTGTCTTTTAATTCATAACAACAACGGGCATATCGATAATTGAATAACCCATCTTTGGGTCTTTTCTTCAATAATTCTTCGTAGACAGAGCGGGATTTTTCAAATTGTTTATTATTAAAGTATGTTTCACCTTCTGATACGCTCTGACAATAACCGATAGAATAAAAAATCAGAGACAGGAAAATTAATTTATATTTCATCCTTAAAAAATTAAGTCTATATTAGGTACAACAACATGACAAAATTACTACTAATTAACGAAATATTATTGGATTTGTTCGAAAAAGTCCTGTTTCATCGGATTTTAAAGAATAAACAACTAAAAGCGACACTTGATTTTTATTCATTTCATCAACCTGAATTCATATATTATTGAACTTCTGAAGACTATAAATTCGTTGATAATAAATTAAATCGGGAATCATTCGGAATCAAGATTTTAGAATAATATATTGAAATCGGAAGAAGAATAATGCAGTGATTTTATATCTTATTATCGGAATAAACGGGAAAGTATAAGTATCTTTATTTTATATTATATTTGCTTATTTTGTTCTATATAAACATATAATTAACTAATTTATACGAGATGTTTTCAACTATTTATACATAATATTTAAGAACAGAAACAATATTGACCCAAAGGTAACCCAAAGGTGACTCCAAGGGAACTCCAAGGTGACCCGAAGGGAACTATAGACCAAACGTGATTAAAGAATCCTCTTTCGTAAGAATACTAAAGATGTAAATATTTAATAAAATGATTTAATTATTAAAGTAGTTCAAGAAAGAAATTAAAAAGAGATTGATAACTATCAATGAATCCTTACTCCGGTTGTTATATGAAAATTCTCGAGGCTTGAATACTTTACAAAAATCGGAGATTGCTTACCTGAATCAATCTGAGTTTATATGCGTTTTGCACCGAATGCAGTTTTTTATCCATTTTTATCCAAATAAAAAAAACAGGGAACTGAATATAAAGTTCATTTGAAACACACTTATAAACCTGATAAGTGCACATTATTAAATCATTTGTGCAAAGTTTAGGTTTTTTTATACATGAATTCACTCTTTTAGTGTTTGCCGATAATTTAAAATTCATAAATTTGCAGCTGTTAAAAATGGCCGATTAAAGAATTATTTCTTTAATCGTCTGTATATCAAATTTTAATTTGGTTTATTTGATTACTATCAAATTGAGATTGAAATTAAAAAATAAAAGACCTTAAATTTAATCACATGCTTTCATTTAAACAAACTATACATCCGAAAAATGCATATTTGCCAATGTGCATCTTTTGGAAATCTCTCCTTTTTAAAAGCAATGCTTTTAATCCAATCCTGACACAAAACACAGTCAGTCTTCACAGTCAATATAATATCCAACATACTAAATAAAATACAATCCAGTGCACGATTTAACCCATCAACACCATGCAAACACCTTGAAGTTGCAGGTGGAAGAAGCAACAGGAGTGATCATTTCACATTGTTATCAATGTGGGAAATGCAGTGCGGGCTGCCCACTCAATGAAGAGATGGACATAATGCCCAACCAGATTCTTCGCATGTTGCAACTAGAACTTCCGGGATATGAAGATAAAATATTAAGTTCGCTATCCATTTGGCTTTGCCTGGCCTGCGATACCTGTTATTCACGCTGTCCACAGGAGGTGAAACTTTCGCAGGTAATGGATTTTCTTCGTCAGGAATCGCTGCGTCAAAACAAAGTAAACCCTGAGGCAAAAGATATTCTGCAATTCCACAGGGCATTTTTAGATTCAATAAAAATGAATGGAAAACTTCATGAAGTAGGGCTAACTATCGATTATAAACTACGGACATTGAATCTGTTGCAGGATGTACAACTTGTACCCTCCATGATTGCCAAAGGGAAACTCAATATCTTTCCACATCAGGTAAAAAACACGAAAGAGATAGCGAAGATTTTCAGGAAGATTAGTGACGGATTGGTTGATTAGTTGTTCCGTGTTCCGTGTTCCGTGTTCCGTGTTCCGTGTTGCCGGTTAATGATTCAAATTATAGGTTAATCCCGTAAACGGGACGTCGCTTCGCTCCGTTGGTTGATTGATTGGTTGATTGGGTTTGCATTATTTTAGATAATAAAAGAGACATTTTATATTAGTCTTTAGACATCAGACTTTAGACTTTAGACTTTAGACATAATTATATGAGAATAGGTTTTTATCCCGGATGTTCGCTCGAAGAATCGAGTAAAGAATACTGCGATTCGCTTTTTGCAGTTGCCGAAAAATGCAACGTAACTCTTGAAGAGATTAAAGACTGGAATTGTTGCGGAGCATCTGCCGCACACAATTTGAATCATGATCTGGCCATTGCACTTCCGGCACGGACACTGGCGTTAGCCGAAAAGCAAGGGTTGACAGAAATCGTTGTTCCCTGTGCAGCATGTTACAGCAGGCTGGCAACTTCCAAAAATGAAATAAGCAGCAATGTTGCAGCAAAACAGAAGATTGAGAATGCCATTGATCTGAAACTTACCGTGGAGATTACCATTCTTACGGTATTTGAATTTCTGAAAAAATATATCTTTCCGGTAGTTGACGAACATATTGTGAACAAACTGAATCAAAAAGCAGCCTGTTATTACGGATGTTTGTATACACGTCCAAAGGAAACTGCGGCCCTTGAGCAGATTGAAAACCCAATGGAAATGGATGAAGTATTAGCAAAAGCCGGAGCAACCCCTATTGAATGGGCATTCAAAACCGAATGCTGTGGTGCCGGACTATCTGTTTCACGAACAGACATTGTAGCAAAACTATCGGGTAAAATACTGGAAGATGCAGCCGATCGTGGTGCAGAATCAATTGTGGTGGCTTGTCCCATGTGTCATATGAATCTGGACATGCGCAGACCCGAAATAAAGAAACAAATCAAAAAAGATATCAATATACCTGTTTTGTTTATCACACAGGCATTGGGACTCAGCATGGGCATCTCAGCCGACAGGCTTGGGATGAACAAACATTATGTTCCGACAGATAAAGTAGTAACCTGTATTGTTAAAAAGGAGGCTTAGAATATGGCAAGAATTGGAGTTTTTATCTGTCATTGTGGCGAAAATATATCTGCAACAATTGACGTAGCCAAAGTTGCCGAGAAAGCAGGTAAACTTTCGGGAGTAGCATTTAGCATCGATTACAAATATATGTGTTCGGATCCGGGCCAGACCCTGATCATTGAATCCATCAAAAAACATAAGCTTACAGGAATCGTTGTGGCAGCGTGTTCACCACGAATGCACGAAGGAACATTCCGCAAGGCAGCAGAAAAGGCGGGTATCAACCCGTATATGTGCGAAATGGCAAATATCCGCGAACAGGTATCGTGGGTACATCCGAAATCTGACGCTACCACCCAAAAGGCACTGGATATTGTCCGGACTTTGGTTGAAAAGGTTAAGAAAGATGTCGCTTTATTCCCCATTAAGGTGCCTGTAACAAAAACAGCGTTGGTCATCGGCGGTGGAATAGCAGGTATACAGTCAGCTCTGGATATTGCCAATGCCGGTCATCAGGTGATTATGGTAGAGAAAAAGCCCTCAATTGGCGGTCACATGTCGCAATTATCTGAGACTTTTCCCACGCTCGACTGTTCGCAATGTATCCTGACACCGCGTATGGTGGAAGTGGCACAACATCCGAATATCACATTGCATACGTATGCAGAAGTGGAGAGTGTTTCAGGCTTTGTAGGTAATTTTGATGTCAAAATCAGGATGAAAGCCAAGAGTGTGGACATGAAAAAATGTACAGGATGCGGTGCCTGTTCACAGAAATGCCCTACCAAGAAAATACCGGATGAATTTAATGAAGGTATGGGATTCCGTACGGCCATTTATTCACCGTTTCCACAGGCTGTACCGAACAAACCTGTTATCGACCGTGATCATTGCACCTGGTTTACAAAAGGTGGAAAATGTGGCCTTTGTAAGAAAATATGTCCTACCGGTGCCATCGACTATGATACTCAGGATGAATTTATAGATGTAAAAGTAGGAGCCATTATTACTGCCACCGGGTTTGATTTGAAACATGCCGACTTCTTCCCTGAATACGGTTATGGACAATTTAAAGACGTGATCGACGGAATGCAGTTCGAACGGTTGGCATCTGCATCGGGACCTACTGCCGGTGAGATACGCAGACCATCGGATGGAAAGGTACCTGAAAAGATAGTTTTCGTAGCCTGTGCGGGATCACGTGACAAATCAAAAGGAATAGAGTATTGCTCAAAAATATGTTGTATGTACACGGCGAAACATGCCATGCTTTACAAACATAAGAATCATGAAGGAAAAGCTTATGTGTTCTACATGGACATCAGGGCTGCCGGAAAGAATTACGATGAATTTGTACGCCGTGCGATTGAAGATGATGACGTAAACTATATCCGTGGACGCGTTTCACGTATTTATGAAAAGAACGGTAAGCTTATTGTAAAAGGGGTTGACACTTTAATGAACTCAGAGCCTGTAGAAATTGAAGCTGACATGGTGGTACTAGCTACCGCTGTCGTGGCCAACATAGGAGCTGAATCGCTGGCTCAAAAACTGCATATCAGTTACGATCAGCATCATTTCTTCTCAGAAGCGCACCCAAAACTAAAACCTGTTGAAACAAATACTGCCGGTATCATGTTAGCCGGAGCTTGCCAAAGTGCCAAAGATATCCCTGAATCAGTTTCGCAGGCATCGGCTTCGGCCAGTAAAGCAATTGGTTTATTCTCGAGCAATGAGCTGACCCGTGAACCGATTGTAGCTGTGGTAAACCGTCAGGCACCCCCAAACTTCACCAGTTGTACAGGTTGTTTGCTTTGTATGGAAGTATGTCCGTATCATGCCATCGAAAAAGAAGAAATTAAAGACCGTGCCGGGAATCTGATTAAAGTGGCTGCCCGTGTCAATGCCGGACTTTGCCAGGGCTGCGGTACCTGCGTGGCTATGTGCCGCAATAAATCAATTGATATACAAGGTTTCACGAATGACCAGATGATGTCGGAAGTGATGGCACTTCTTAATGCATAATTCATAATTTATAATTCATAATTGAATCGAATGTCTGAACAATTTGAACCAAAAATAGTGGCTTTTGTCTGCAACTGGTGTACCTATGCCGGGGCCGATCTTGCCGGAACAAGCCGAACAAAATACGCGACTAATGTGAGTATCATCCGCTTTCCATGTACGGGGCGTATTGATTTTATGTTGCTAATGAAAGCCTTTGAGAATGGAGCCGATGGGATTATCGTATCAGGATGTCACCCCAACGATTGCCATTATACTTCGGGTAATTTTCATGCCCGCCGCCGTTGGATCGTATTTCGTTCATTCCTCGATTTTATAGGATTTGATACCGACCGTATCACATTCTCATGGGTATCGGCTGCCGAAGGAACAAAATGGGCCCATCTGGTGGACGAAACAACAGAGAAAATCCGGCAGAAGGGTGTATATACCGAATTCAAGAATCTTGATTATTCAAACTTTGAAAAAATAAACAATGACGCCATTACAGAATAAAGTAGCTGAATTGTTCGAAAACGGAACCATCAATCTGATGATTGGATTTAAAAGTGCCCTCAACAAGCTACCTGTTCCTTTTTTCTTCGATTCAGTTTCCAGGGTGGAGGACCTTATTTTCACCCCCGAATGCAAAGGAAATCTTTCAGTTTACCTTCAAAAGACAGAAGTAAAACAGGCAAAAAAAGTTGGTATACTGGCTAATATATCAACTTTACGTTCACTTGTACAGCTTACTTCGGAAAATCAACTGGGTGATATTGAGAAAACTGTACTCACTATCAACACACAAAACGAAGTGGAAGTTTTTGAAAATATGGACGAGGTGGAAACATACGTTCAGGCTAATTTTCCCGAATACAGTGAAGAAGATAAAAAGCTGCTGGAGCAGTTGAATTCAATGACACGGGACGAACGTTGGCAATACTGGACCGATCAATTCTCATCATGTGTAAAATGTTATGCATGCCGTGCAGTTTGTCCGATGTGTTATTGCCCCTCTTGTACGGTAGAATGCAATCAACCGCAATGGATCAAAGTTTCCTCCGAAACAACCGGTAACCTGGAATGGCATACCATAAAAGCTATGCACCTGGCCGGACGTTGCATTAATTGTGGCGAATGCGGACGAATTTGTCCTGTAGGAATTCCTGTACATCTCCTTACAGCACAGATGAATCTGGATATAGAAAAAGAATTTGGTGCTAAAACAGGTTTTTCCTGCAAAAGCGGATATGCTTTGAATACTTTTAAAACCGGAGATAAAGAACAATTCATCAAATAATTCATAATTCATAATTCACAATTATGAATTAATTTAAGAATATGGAAATAAAAAATATTAAATCGTCTGATATACCGGCTTTCTTTAACCAACTTATCAAGCAGGGCAAAGTAGTGATGGCACCCGTGTTGAAAAAAAGCGGAAAGGTATTCTTCGAACAGGTGCAATCGTATAGTCAGGTGGCAAGCGATTATATCCAAACAGGATTTTCGGCTAAATCAGTTGTTTTTCCAAAAGTGGAAGTATTGTTTTCTTATACTAAAACAGAAGAGGGCATAGAACTAAAAGATTCCATCGCGGATATTCCTGAAACAATTGTCTGGGGCTTACGTCCATGCGACGGATCGGCGTTCAACTATATGACCGAATTTTTTTTAAGAGAAAATCCTGACACTTATTATGCAGCCCGCAAGGAAAAAACGACTCTTATTGCAGTGAGTTGCCCGAAAGCCGATGATGCCTGTTTCTGTACTTCAGTGGATTTGAATCCGGGAAGCACTTCAGGAAGCGATATACTTCTCACAATCATGGGTGAAGATATCTATGTGGAAGTAATGACAGAAAAAGGAAAAGCAGCTGTTGAGAATTCGGCTTCCCTGTTCACAGTAAGTGAAGAAAAAGACAAAGAAGAGTTTCTGGCAAAAATCGATGTCAAATTCTCTTTGGATGAGATTAAAGAAAAAATTAAAAATGCCTATGACAGTGCAGAATGGAAAAATGTATCGATGGGTTGCTTCGGTTGCGGAGCATGTGCATTCTCGTGTCCTACCTGTACCTGCTTTGACATTCAGGACGAAGGAACACAGAATAAAGGTCAACGGTTGCGTTGCTGGGATTCATGCGGATTCGGCCTGTTCACCAAACATAGCTCAGGGCATAACCCCAAGACAAATCAGACAGAACGCCGGCGTCAACGGTTGTTGCATAAATTCAAATACTCTGTTGAGAATCTGGATATCGTCAGTTGTGTCGGTTGCGGACGTTGCATACGGGTATGCCCGGCCCATTTGAATATATTTGAAAATATATTGAGTGTGACAGCATCGAGTATTGAGCGTTGAGTGTTGAGCATTAAGCATTAAGCGTTGAGTGTTGAGTGTTGAGCGTTGAGCGTTGAGAGCATCTAAGAATGTTTAACCGGATTATTAGAGAGTATTAGTAAAGTCAAAACAATAGAATCCTTTACAATCCTAAATTGTAAGGAATGAAATATCAAATCAATTTCATGGAAACAAAGAATCAGTATATTCCGTATAAAATGCGCATTGCCAACATTATTGAGGAAGCTCCGCTTGTTCAGACTTACAGGTTGGAATTTATTGACGAAAAGGATGCGGACCAATTTACATTCAGAGCCGGACAATTTGCCGAATACGGAGTATTTGGTGAAGGTGAAAGCACCTTTTGTATTGCCTCCTCTCCTACCCGTGAAGGGTATCTGGAATGCACATTCCGTAGTTCAGGTCGTGTTACCAAAGCCCTGGCAAATTGCGAACTGAATGATATTATCGGACTACGTGGTCCTTTTGGAAATACTTTTCCGATTGAAGAGTGGTACGGAAAAAACATAGTCTTTGTTACCGGTGGTATTGCCCTGCCGCCACTTCGCTGCGTCATCTGGAATTTGCTCGACCAGCGGGATAAATTCGGCGACATATCCATCTATTACGGTGCACGCTCTGTGAATGACCTGGTATACAAAGAAGAACTGGAAGAATGGAAAAACCGTGGGGATGTAAAACTCTTTCTCACCGTTGATCCGGGTGGTGAAACTCCCGACTGGAAAGGACTGGTAGGTTTTGTGCCAACTATCCTTGAACAAAACCCACCCAAAAGTGAAAACGCAGTCGCCATTGTTGCCGGGCCCCCCATTCTGATTAAAATGGGAATGCCTATCCTGAGCAAGAATGGTTTTGATAATGCAAATATCTATACTACCCTCGAAAACCGTATGAAATGTGGTGTGGGCAAATGCGGACATTGCACAGTAGGTAAAACCTATGTATGTAAAGATGGTCCCGTATTTACATATGAAGAAGTATTGAAAATGCCGGCGGAGTATTAATCAGAGGTAAGGATTAAGAGGTAAGGAGAAAGAGTTTATAGTTAATAGTTCATAGTTTATAGTTGGAAGTCGGTAGTTGGGAGTAAGAAGATATTAGAATGGAGTTATATAAGTGATACTTATACAACTCCATTCTTTTTTAAAATATTAGAATATGGTTATTTCTTTTCTTCAATTTTTCCCATCATTGCATTTTTAATTTCCGATATCTATTGAATTTATTCATCTCTTTTTCAGGTTGTGGTGATAAAATTATACCATAAATTATTTTTTTCAATAAACAATATATTCTATGTAAGAATATCGTCTTCAATCCGTCTATATAAATGGAAGGATGGATTAATCGAAAGATTTATAAGGTGTTTTCATACTTATTTTCGTTTGTGAATCGACCATCTGGAAAATCACAATTTATTACCTGCAAGTGTTATTTATAAATATGGTTTTATTTTTTTTATAATCTAAAAAACACTTCATTTATTTTTAATCAAAATAATTATAAAGGTTAAAATTTAAAATAGTTATTTTATCTTTGCACCCTCAAACAATAGCTTCTGATTTTCTGTTTATTTCATTCAAATCTTCAATATATATATGTGTTCAATATCACATAATTTTTTTGATAAAATATGAAACAGGTCACCTTGCTTTTAATCGTAATGGCATTTTTTTCCGCCTCATTGGCTCAGGTTAAGAAGAGCGTTGAAGCAATCCGCATTACTACACCCCTTACGATAGACGGAATATTGGATGAAGATGTCTACAAACAGGCAAAACCTGCTATGGATTTTGTCCAGATTCAGCCCTACAACGGCAAACCCTCCAAAAAACCTACAGAAGTTTATTTTTTCTATGACGAATCGGCCATTTATGTGGGTGCCATTCTGCATGATAATCCTGACAGTATATTTAATTATCTGACTGCACGCGACAATACAGGTATGTCCGATTATTTTGGAATTTATATTGATCCTTACAACCAGGGACAACTGGCATATGGTTTTTTTATAACACCGGCCGGAGTTCAAATGGATTTAAAGGCAATTAAAAGTGATGACGATAATGAAGATGCAAACTGGAATGCTGTATGGGAAAGTAAGACCAAAATAACAGATAAAGGATGGACTGTGGAAATGCGAATACCATTTTCGGAACTCAGGTTTTCTAAAAAGACAGGGAGTGCCTGGGGTTTGAATATGTTTAGGAATATCAGGAAGTATAACTCCAATAATTCATGGAATTTTATCGATCGCAATGTATCAGGATTTATTCATCAGGAAGGACAGCTGACCGGAATTAAAGACATTAATCAACCTGTCAGACTATCATTCACACCTTATCTGGCTTCATATTTTCAACCGAAAACAGGTTCAACTTCTTCCAGTTTTTTATATAAAGGCGGTATGGATCTTAAATACGGAATCAATGATGCATTTACCCTCGACATGATGTTGGTTCCCGATTTTGGTCAGATACAATCGGATGATAAGAAGCTTAATCTTTCGCCCTATGAATTGTATTACAGCGAAAAAAGGCAATTTTTTAACGAAGGAACAGAGCTATTTCAACGTGCAAATGTATTTTATTCACGACGTATTGGAGCATCTCCTATTTTTTCAGCCTATAATTCCATGTCAGATAATGAAATTGTAGATTTCAATCCAAGTGAAACCCAATTGGTTAATGCAACCAAATTATCCGGGCGAACAAAAGATGGATGGGGAATCGGGATATTGAACGCTCTTTCTCTTCCATCCTACGCTATAGTGAAAGACACGCTTTCAGGCAGCAAGCGGAATGTTCTTGTTCAACCGCTGACGAATTACAATATATTGGTGGTTGATAAATCATTGAAGAATAATTCGTATATAAGCCTTATCAATACAAATGTGTCCATGTTTGGAAATCCATTTAAAGCCAATGTAACTGCAACAGAGTTTCAGTTCAGGGATAATACTAAAACCTATGCATTGAAAGGAAAAGGAGCCATTAGCATGAGAGGTGATTCAACCATTGAAAAAGGTTATTATGGATTTCTTCAATTGCTGAAAAACAAGGGTAAACTGCAGTATGGGGTTTCACAAAACCTCTATTCCGATAAATACAATCCGAATGACCTGGGTTACCTTCAGCGGAATAACCAACTCACAACCGAATCGTATATTTATTTGCAGAAAGTAGAACCTTTCTGGGTTATCAGGGAATATAACGGCAATATCTGGTGGGATTATATCAGAATGTATCTTCCGAATACCCTTTATGGAAATCAAACCGGGTATAATGGTAACGTTATGTTTAAAAACAATTACAGTGTAAATATCAACGGTTACTATTCAACCGACATCCATGATTATTACGAACCCAGGGTAATAGGACGTTATTATGTTAATCCGCGGCTTTTCCAGTACAATTTCAATCTGAACACCGATTATACAAAACCACTGTCCTTTTACTTTCATTACGGGCATTCCAATCAACTAACAACAGATCAGTATTCCAATTTTGGTGATTTTCAAACTGCGCTCAGGGTTGGGCAGAGATTTGAATTTGATTATTCATTCAGTTTCAATTATACCAGAAATGGTGTGGGTTTTGTGGATAAAAACGATTCGAATGATTCAATTATTTTTGCGAAACGGAATGTAAATTCGTTGGAAAATATCTTCACAACTTCCTATATTTTGAGCAACAAAGCCAGTTTAAGTTTACGGGTTAGGCATTATTGGTCGGGAGCATTGAACAAATCCTTTTATTTACTTCAAGAAAACGGAACACTTCTAAACAATCCAGCTTACTCTCAAAACAAGGATCAGAACTACAATGATTTTACAGTCGATATGATTTTCACATGGAACTTTGCTCCGGGTTCCGAACTTGATTGTGCATGGAAAACAGCATCGCTTACCAATCAGACCGGTTATATCAATAATTACTGGTCGAACCTGAATAATTCATGGATAAACCAACTCAACAGTCTCTCAGTAAAAATTCTTTATTACATTGATTACAACAAATTGAAAAGAAAGAAAAAACAGACTTAAAAAGAACTGAAATGGAGTTATCCTGATCTTAAAAATCCGGATAACTCCATTTCGTTGGAAGGACAGTTTAATAAGTGGAACAATATAATGTTCTTTTTTTTATTCCAGATAAC
>Ga0302288_1000698_pt1 | contig 25235 bp, 23 predicted proteins | sample III_Fen_N1_1_FD_194549 | JGI IMG/M metagenome (GOLD analysis project Ga0302288, IMG submission 194549) | Peat permafrost microbial communities from Stordalen Mire near Abisko, Sweden - III_Fen_N1_1 | ecosystem: Environmental > Terrestrial > Soil > Wetlands > Permafrost | place: Sweden: Abisko...
TTACAGCACCAAGAATACCTACTATAATATTAGCAAATATACCCATTCTCCCATCCGCTTTCATAATGATACTTGCAATCCAACCTGATAATGCACCTATAACTAACCATGATAATAATCCCATAACTCTTTACCTCGCTCTCTTTGATCTACTAATAGACATTAACTATTATAATTATAACTGTCTCATTTTTAAAACAGCCATGCCATAAGCCACAATGCTTTCGGATCCCTGATTCAAATTTATTCCTGCTTCGTTAATACCATCGTGACAGGCTCCCGTAACTTCGTCAATAAGAGAGAGTTTTTTTGAATTTTCACCAAAATACCAGCCATAACATTTTTTTGCTATTTTTAAATATTTTTTATCCTTTGAAATTTCATAATATTCCATACTTGTATATAGCATTTCGCAAGCCTCAATTGGCTGTTCATCAAATAATGCCGCTTCTGAACCCTTAACCAACCATCCATTGCTACCAATAGGTTTAAAATATCCCGGCTTTAAAACAATACCTTCTAAGAAATCCATACTTGTCTTTGCTGTTTCCAGGTAACTTTTCTTCCCAAGTATTTTATAAGCTCTAAGAAGTGCCCATGGAAAAAATGCATTCCCGTAAGTAATGGAATTTTCAAACCATTTCCAATTCTTATCTTTATATTTATCAAACTGAACTACCAGCGCCTCTGATAAATTTTCAATAGAATTAAGGATATCTTTAGAAGGTTTCATATAACTTAGACCAACGATTGCATATGCTTTTGCTCTGGGTGATACCAGTAGCTCGAGATTTTTTTTGGCACTGTTTATAATAAATTGGCAGGTTGTCCTAATGTTTTTTGGCACCTGTTTGCTTGCCATGGTTCTGCCTAATGCCCAGACACATCTTCCGTAACAGTCTTCTGAACCCTTTTCATCGATAAAATCCCTTTGATAGGTCATAAAATTTTTAAACATTCCATCAGAATCAAGTGCATGATGGACAAATGATAAATACAAGCAGATTAGTTTTAAATATTTTTCTTTTTTTGATTCTTCATAAAGCATTACTGCCAGAATTAATGCCCTGGCATTGTCGTCCGTTGTGTATCCAAAATTTCTATCTGGTACTCCAAATTTACTATGCTGAAAAATACCAACATCATCTGTCATTACTTCAAGATATTTTTCAAAATTATTTTCATTTTTATTCTTTAACATTCAACTACTCCATTTTCTATGTTTACCATTAACTGTGGAAATACAATTAGCGAAGCTTCCTGATTTAGTTGATCTTCTCTTGTAAATAGATCAATATAGCACTGTGCAACGATTGGCCAAAACATTGTTTTTCCAAGGGTCAATGTTCGTTTCTCCATGTCCGCTTTTTCATCAGGGTTTTTGATAATAAAATCCAGACATTTATATAGCGAATCCGCATTTTCAAATTCTGCCAGCATACCTCTTTTATCAGCAAGCATTTCCTTTGCATACAGATATGGTGTGGAAACTATTGCTCTGCCATAACCAACCGCATAAGCCAAAGTGCCACTAACGGCCTGCTCTCTGGAAAGGTATGGTGTCATGTAAATATCTGACATTTGCAGATAGCGGATAATTTCTTCCTTGGTCAGATATTTATTGATGAATTTCACATTATTTTCGATATTATATTTTGTAACCAAACCTTCCAACATTTCTCTATATGATTCATCTTTCTGATCCGGATGGGTTTTCCCTAGTATAAGGTAGAGAATATTACTGGTCTCTTCCACTGTTTTTGCAATAGCACTGATGGCGTATTCAATTCCTTTACCAGGGCTTAAAAGTCCAAAGGTACTTATTAGAATTTTTTTACCATATCCCATTTCATTTTTAAGAGACTGCCTGTCAAGTTCATCCCATATCGGCACTCCGTGATGTATTACTTCGATTTTATCAGGCGAAATTTTATAAACTTTTTCCAGTATTTCTTTTGTGTTCTGAGCCATAGTGACTAGTTTCGTACTTCTTTCACCAAGTTCTCTTATAATTTTTTTCTGTTTTGGATTGGGTCTTTTTAATAACGTATGTAGGGTTGTTATTACCGGGATATTCACATTTTTAAGTAATCCCATAATATATTCACCATATTCACCACCGTAGATACCAAATTCATGCTCAATTACCAGCAGATCCATGTCCGAATTATTCAGTTTTCGTGCTAAATCTGTATAATCCAACTGATTATATTGATTGATTTCATGGATGACTTTATCACCATACTCCCTACTAATAGAATTGTTTACTGCAATTACATAACTGTTTACAGTACCTACTGCATCAATTGCCTCCATTAAATCCTGTGTGAATGTAGCAAGTCCGCATTCTCTTGGTGGATAGGTACTTAAAAATACTATATTTAATTTCTTTTCCTGCATATTTGCCTTCTTTCATAAAGATACGATACTATTTTGCAGCAGATATGTCTGTCATATCCGGTTTGCTTTTGTTTTTATTCAGGTTTTCATAAATGAGAGAACTGGAACCATAAATAATGTTTAAAAATATGGAATCCTCCTGAATGTTGATGTTATCCCAAATAATAGTGTCTGAAATTGTCTGCCCTGCACTAACCTGACAACCATTTCCAATAATTGTATTAGGACCAATAATGGAATTTTCACCTATGGTAACATCTTCTCCAATATATACCGGACTGATAATTTGTACTGTTGGATGAATTCCAGGATTCTTTCCCACATAGACATGCTGCGTGCTGTTCAAATATTCCGGTAATGGGCATATTCCCTTTAAAATATCCTGTTGAACCTGGATATATTTTTTTATAGTGCCTACATCCATCCAATAAGCATCACTTTTAAAAACACCAATCTGATGTCCCTTTTCTAAAATCAAAGGAAATGTTTCTCTCTCAACAGATACTACGTTAGCGGCTGGTATCAGCTGTAAAGCTTCTGGTTCAAACAAATAAATACCGGCATTAATATAATTTGATTTTATTTGGGAAAGTTCGGGTTTCTCCGTAAAAGAAGTAGCATATAAATTCTCATTGTATTCAATAACACCGAACGCTGTAGGATTTCCCACTTCTGTAACTGCGATGGTAACCATTGCTTTCTTTTCTTTATGGAAGTTAATCATTTCATTTATATCAATATCACAAAAAATATCAGCATTGAAAACCAGAAATGTTTCATTGAAATATTGTTCTGTATTTTTTATGGCACCACCTGTTCCAAGGGGAGTTTCTTCTATAACGTAGGTTATCTTAACACCCCATTTATTTCCATCGCCAAAATATTCTTCGATGTTTTCTGATTTATAACAGGTGCTAAGTATGATTTCATCTACGCCGCAAGTCTTTAATTTTAAAATATTCTGTTCCAAAATGGGTTTTGTCATAATTGGAATCATTGGTTTTGGAATACTGTCTGTTAATGGTTTTAATCGGGTGCCCATTCCACCTGCAAGAAATAATGCTTTCATAGATTTTCCTCCGTGTTTATTTCTAATCCTGATTTTTATTCGTCTTCACTTGGTTCAGGACAATTTTTCATATATTGAAGCAATTCCGATAACTTTGCCGTTGCCAGATTGACATTGGAATCTGCTCCTCCGTAATACATACTTACAACTTCGGTTGTTTTATTCAAAATCCAACCACAAGGAAATACTACATTATAAACGTCTCCAGTTTTTTCATAAGCTTCTTCCGGTTCAAAGACCCAGTCGTTGCTTCTTTTTAAAACAATCGTGGGATTTTCCAGATCGAGCAATGCCAGTCCAAGACGATATATAGCTCCTGAGGCTGTGTTCTTAACCCCATGATATAAAATTAGCCAGCCATCTTTTGTTTCCATGGGTTGTGCTGATAGACCAATTTTGTTGGCATCCCACCAGCCTCCATTACGGGCATTGAGTAAAATCTGATTTTCTCCCCAGCTTACAAGATCCGTGGAACTGGATATCCACATATGTGCTTTATGTCCATCAGAGCTAGGTCTGTGAATCAGGAGATACTTATCGTTAAATTTCTTTGGAAACAAAGCTGCATCTTTATCATCCGGTGAAGTAATGGAACCTTTCTTTTCAAATTCCACAAAATCATTTGTAAATGCCAGTGAAACTGTAGGTCCTTTTCTTGAAAAAGAGGTATAGGTAATAGCCCATTTTTGTAGTTCTTCCATATATGTAATTCTTGGATCTTCAATTCCCCACATTTCTTCTGGATAAATATCAGGTTGTGGAAAAATAGTTGGTGAATTATCAAATACCCATGAGGACACTCCGTTTTTGCTAACTGCCTTCGCCAGATGGGAAAATCCCTGACGGTTTTCAACTCGTGCAAGCAACAATGTGTGATTTTTAAATTCCGTTGCACCTGGATTAAATATGGTATGTGCCGGATAAGGTAAATCTTTTGCAACAATAATAGGATTGTACTTACTCCTTGTAAAAAGTTCCGGATAGAAATTATCATTTTCATTTAAAAGTGTTGGATGATTATATGGCATTTAATGCCTCCTTATATCATGTTGCTAAATTCGTTAGCGGGTTAGAATTCTCTGATATTTATAACGGGGTGGCTTGTAATGGTAGCCAACTCGTCGCAAAAGGGTGGAACTCTAAAATGTGAGTTCCACCCTAAAGGTTCAGATATTTAGTTGAATGTTGCTAATTCCTTTTAATTCCTGTTTATGCTTCAAGTACTGGTTATTCCTGCTTATATTTCTAAATATTATTAATCATTTTCCTGATAATTTTCTTTTATTTTTGTGATATCCGTTTCTTTTATATTTTCTAATTTTTCAATAATGGCGGAAAGTCTTTCAAATTCTGCTATAGAAAACAATACAGCATCAGGCTGGTTGTTTTTCATAATATATATCTTCCCGAAACTTTCTGCCTTTTCTCTACAAGTCTTATAATTCTTTATCATTTCTGAATTTGATACAATTGCTTTGGTTGATATATACATTTTTTTATCCTTCCTCACCGTTATTACAAACAAAGCATATCACAGTTCATATATTTAGTCAACTTATTATTCTAATTATAATTCGAATTATAATATATATTTTTATTGTTATATTTATTACATTAATTATATTACTATTTATTATTATTATTATTCAATTTATTGTTTTAATATATACGCTAAATATAATCATAATAATTATTCTAATATTTCTTCGTTTTCTGACACTTTTTGGAGTAATGCTATATTATCACTACACTCTTTCAACTGTAAATGTAACGTTTCTATCTCAAAGGTTTTTGCAATTTTGCTAGCAAGGTGGAAATTGGAATTTATAAATACATGCCATATCCATTTAATAGATATTACAATAATTAATATCCCTATAATCTTTAATTCCCAGAAATAGAACTTATATGTAATAAATATATTCATTCCCTATAGATATTAACGTTTGGCTCTGTCCCGAATAAACCGTTTGACCTATTGTGTTAATATCTTTTACAATATAAGAAGTTATATTTCCCTTCACAAAGTTACCACTAATGCAATCTTGAACTTTCAAGTTATCTGTGTTTAAGGTATGAGATGATTTATAAAATGAATTTATGCCAAATCCCAGGCATGCTAAGCCAATAATCAATAATGTCAATACAATTATATAACCCTTAGTAACTTGAATTCGTATTTGCATAAAATTCCTCTCTTTCACAACATTTGTATACATTCAAACCAAAACACATTATGTACTAATAACTCGGTATAAAGAAAAAGACCTACTTACTTTTTCGTAAATAGATCTCTGGTTTTTAATCCATTGCGCCTGACCATCTGCCTCCAGCCGGCCTCCGCTGCAAGTTTATATGCAAATCGGGGAAAATTAGGATTGATATAGACATTTTCCCATGTTTCCCTTTTTTTGATATGATCTGAAAAAGATTCCAGGGAATTGGTAAAGTTGCTGTTAGGGCCTTTTCCTTCGGGTACTTGTGCCAGCATGGAAAGCATTCCGCCTCCTCCGATACCCATCCCCTGTCCCCAGGTCAGACCACAATGACAGCACCAGTTTTCCAAAATTTCAAGTGCTAAGGCATTTTGATTGCTTTCATAAAAACCACAGTTTACAAGTCCATACACGGTAATATCTGATTTATGAATGGTTTTAAAAAAAGTTTCCATCTGACACAAACAGTTTAATAAATGGGCTGGGATAGCGTCAACGTATAACGGAAATGCAAACACCATCACCTGGCAGTCTGCAATGTCTGCGAGAACCTCCGCTTCCACCTGAGAACTAAGGAAATGATATTCACGAATTTCATTTCCCAAAGACAATCGTTTTGAGAGGGTCGTAAGTACCTGTCCTGATGCACTATCCTTTACTTTTGGACTTCCATTGATGAAAGCTATGTTCATAATTTTATGCCCTCCAGACTGGAATAATCTTTTAAAAATTCTAATTTATTCAGCTTACAATCCAGGTTAATGATGTTAGCATCAACCATTTTTTCTGCTGTTTTCATTTCCTGATTTGATATATCCCCATAAAAATAAATTTTGAGGTTAAACTGATTATCATATCTTCTTTTGTGATGCATCTCGTTGTTTCGAATGACAAAATAAGGGTGAATATAAGAAATACTCCGGTCAAAAACATTTTTAATAAAAGGACTGTACCATCCATAAGTACAACGGCTTATAACTATAATTTCGTCACATTTACCAATCAGTTCTCCCATATCACTGTAATGATCCTTAAGAATGCAAGCTCCTGGGGTTTTAATCCAGCATCCAAAACAGCCGATACAATTTTTTATAGTTCCATCATCCGATATCACTTTTACTTCTTCTGAAATCCCAAGGGAAAGGGAATTAAAAGCATCTGTTGTCAAATCATGTATTAATAATTTCATGGGATTCCTTCCGAATATGAAGCTTATTTTGGCTTTAAGTTCTGTATCTATAGTTCTGTATTTATAGTTCCGTATATAAAGTTCCAGTCTTAATATCTGGGGCTTAAATTTCCGGGTTATAGTGGGCTCTTTCGCCACCTATATATTTCAATCGGGTTCTTGCACAAACCAGGTTCGCTGCTCCAATGGATTTTATGCTGATTCTCACAGGCACAGCCACCGATGCCAGGTGCATGCCTATGAGAGTATCTCCAATATCGATACCAGCCTGGGCTTGTATTGATTCTACTGCCACCGGTTGTTCTAATTCTCTATAAGTTGCTGTAGCAAAGGAACCTCCGGCTTTTGGCTGTGGAATCACATTTACCATGGGATACCTATAATAAAGAGCTGCTTCTTTTTCCAGAATCAATGCCCTGTTTAAATGCTCACAGCACTGGGCAGCCAGGTAAATTCCCTGTTCTTTTAATACCGGGTAAATTCCTTCAAAAATTGCATCCGCAATTTCAGTGCTGGAATAAGATCCTATTTTATGTCCGCCAACTTCACTGGAAGAACACCCTACTACAAAGATATCCTTTTCCTTTAAATTTGCAGTTTCCAGTAACTCAGTTACCGCCTGTTTTGCTTCCTGACTGATTCTGTTTAACATAAAATTCCCTCTTTCTTACCATATTTTAAACAATCCTATTATTTTTTTTGCAATTTTATACACTGGTGTTTCCAGTTCTTTTACAGCATTTTTCAGTTCTTTCCTTATTTCAATCTGTTGTGGACAGTGTAATTCACATTTACCGCAATCTACACACTGGGAAGCGCTGCTTGGTTTTGACCTGAGAATAGTACATTGCAGATATTCACTTCTACCGCCTCTTTTATTTTCAATATACATTTCATTATAGCAGCGGAAAGTTCCTGGAATATCGACTCCTTTGGGACAAGGCATGCAATATCCGCAGCCTGTACAGCCGACTTTTGTTTTTTTATTAATTTCTGTTTTAATCTGATCAATCATAAGAAAATCTTCTTCTGAAAATTCGTTTTCCTTTACCTCAGAAGCAATTCTCATGTTTTCATTTACCATTTCCATGGAATTCATACCTGAAAGCACACTGGTAACTTCAGGCTGGTTCCATAGCCATCTCAGTGCCCATTCCGCCGGACTGCGTTTTTTCTCGTTTTTTGCAATTAGTTCCTTTGCAGATTCCGGTAAAAGATTTACCAGCCTTCCACCTCGAAGTGGTTCCATGATAATAACAGGAATGCCTTTAGCACTGGCATACTTAAGTCCTTTTTTCCCTGCCTGACTATTTTCATCCATATAGTTATACTGAATCTGGCAAAATTCCCAAGGATATGCATCTACCAGTTTGAGAAACATGTCGGAATTTCCATGGTAAGAAAAACCAATATGGCGAATTTGCCCTGAAGCTTTTTTTTCTGCTATCCATTCTTCGACACCAATTGCTTTCAGTTTCTCCCAAGTATCAATATCAGTCAGCATGTGCATCAGGTAATAATCCACATAATCAGTTTTAAGTCTGGATAACTGTTCTTTAAAATGCTTTTCCATACTCTCTTTTGATTTAATAAGATAATGGGGAAGTTTCGTAGCAATAAAAACTTTATCCCTGGCATGATTTTTCTCTAAAATCTCGCCTAATGCTGCTTCACTGCCAGGATATATATATGCGGTATCAAAATAATTGATACCGCCGGCAATTGCTGCCATTACTTCCTTCTCTGATTTTTCCATATCAATGCCTGTACCTTTTTTACTAAAACGCATACAGCCATAGCCTAAAATAGATATTGGCGTGCCTGCCATGTCATTACGATATTCCATTTGATTTTCCTCTATTCGTTTGTTATTTTCTATTTCAGGTGAGAAATCACCTGAAATTTATTACCTGGAATTTTTAAACTTCATCATTTATATATACATTCTTAATTGGTATTATCTTTTCCATTTTTTTCTTTATTTCCTTGGTAAGTCCTGACGGAAGTTTTCCATAACCAAAAAGCCAGGCTGTAAGTTCTCCAATATGAATTCTATCTGTGGCTTCCGGTTGGTCCTGCTTCAATATCTGTGAACCGCCTTGGGAAAATGTCCATAAAAACGTACCATTGTTTTCAGTTACAACAGAGTCTGTTACCTGGATTAGCAGTTCCATATCTTCTGTAGCTCCAATATAATGGCTAAAAGACTCAAGTTTGATAATGCGAGCCATAATATAAGGATTGCCCTTAGTTTTTATATGATTAAGGCTGCCCTTTACTGAAATGCTGTTGACTCCATAAATATCACATACTTTCTGTAAAAGCCTGTTTTCATATTCTTCAACGCAGATTAATTCCCTTATTTCTGGATTTTTATCATTGTCTGTGTAAAAATAACCAGTTATTTTATTGTTAACATATAAGATTCCTATCATCCCGTTTTCACAATTTGTTTCATTCAATAAAATATCAAAATATTTATTATTATGGTTTACATAACAATCAGAGTGGGTTTTTAATATCTTATTTAAAAAAGGTGTAAGTTTTTTTATCTGTTCCTGAAAATTATCTTTGGTTACGAAAACAATCTCTATGTCCTCATTCTCAGCGCTTTTCTCAATGTTTTTCTCAGCATCAGCCTCAAATGTTTCCGGAATTTTTACGGCTTCATAATTATAAACCCCTTGCCTTGATATAAATGCAAACCCATAAGGTTCATAGATCCCTTCTGCAACGGGTATCAGATAAGTAAAAGGTATATTTTTTGCATACATTCCATTCAGTGCATGATGTAACATCTCCCCCATAATTCCCTGCCTGCGGTATTGTTGGAGGGTAGCTACTGCAAAAATATAAGGAATGTTTTTTCCCTGACTTCTGATGCGTAGTGTATGGGGGTTTAAGTGAAGCATTGCCACTATCTGTCCGTGTATTTTCTTTACCAGCACTTTGTTCATTCTGATGTGTTCATTAAAATAATACTCCACAAAACTTTTGGAGTCTTCATCAAAAACTTCTTCATATAAGAAGCGGCAATTCTTTTTTCTTTTTTGTGGCAGATAAGATATCATAATAACCTCATATATTTCTTGTCCGGTAGTACATACCATATTATATCACCATTATACTTTATGTTATTGAGTAATTCTATGAAATTTTTATTAAAAGAAGAGTGCACCTTGACGGGTGCACTCTCTTTTTACCACTTATTCGATACTTTTTCAGCAAATCCAATAAAATTGTTAATCTCTATAACAGTACCGTCATCCAGCACCGCTTTACCTGAAAATCTGCCAAACACCTGATGCTGGTCAGATTTGAGACCAAAGAAAGTCATAAAGGCTTTACGATCCAGAATTGGCTTGAAATACATCTCAAACCTCTTGTCATCACTGGTGAACTTCCAGGGCTTCAGATAATTTTCTTTTGGTGTGCTTCTATCTGGTTTCATGGGTATCAGAAAAGTGACTTCACTTATTTTATGAGCCTTTCCATTATAAAAAATCATATTTTCCGTTGCAGCTTCTGTATTTCCGAAACCATATCCCAGGTTAAAACCAAAAGGTACTCCGCCTACAAGTCCTGACGCACTTCCCCAGTACCATGTATTCTGGTACGTCCAAACCCCACGACCCCAGTCAAGTACCCCAAAAGAGTCTTCTTCTTTAAACAGATATTCTTTATTTCCAACCTGAACTCTTCCTTTTGCGCTCATACAGTTGATTTTCTGATTATAATAAAAATGTCCTTTTGTTTCAAATGGTGTTGCAATTACCATACTTTCTTCTGGTTCATCGGATAATTCTATTAACCCAGATAAAGGTAGGGAATTGATAAAATTTTCCACCGAAAAATAAAGAATCCTTTTATTTCCCTTATGACTAAAACTAATTCGATGTTTTCTGCTTTTGGTTGAAACATCACCTACTTGCGAAGAAGCTGGGAGATTCTTTTTACCCAGAGTAAAAAACTGGGTAAAACTTCTTGTTTTTTCCCATCGTTCATCAAAATTAATAAAAGTAACTGAATCCAGCCCCATGTAAGAATTATCTGAAATAGTAAGTGCAACTGCAAAATGATCATTTGCTATTAGGTAATAATCCCACTCTTTAATTCTTAGAGCCCCTGCTTTAATCTGGAACCGGTCATAAATCGGTAGTAGGTTTTTTGCATAACCCGGCTCCCTTAAATCTCCTTTTTCATCCAATAACATTTCTGACTTTTTAATTTCATGTTGCATTCTAAATTCCCCCTTGAAAAACAAATGGTTTCCGTGTAATTTCTACTTTGTAAATATTGTGGAAAGGTACAAGTCATGCTACTATTAAATTAGGGTCAGTAAAACTAGGATATTTGACTATGTAATATCCACTTATATCATATTCCTTTTTACCCCCATTTAACAATAACAAAGTGATTTTTTTTAATGGAGGCCATATGATAACAATTAAAAATGATGAATTGCAGGTTTCAATTTCTTTACAAGGTGCAGAACTACAGTCAGTTCTTGATTTGCACACTCATCACGAGTATTTATGGCAGGCAGTGGAACCGAATTGGAAGAAAAAGGCTCCTGTCCTCTTTCCCTTTGTAGGGGCATTGAAAGAAAAAAAATACAAATTTAACGATGTGTGGTACCCTATGGGGCAACACGGTTTTGCAAGAGATTTTAATTTTGAACTTGTGAAAGAAAATGGAATTTCGGCTTCTTTTAGACTTCTTGCTAACGAACAGACGAAAACTATTTATCCTTTTGATTTTGTATTGGAAATCACTTACGCTCTGGAACAACGTAATGTTTTGGTAACATATAGCGTTCATAACACCACTGATGAAATTATGTGGTTTTCCATAGGAGCTCATCCTGGTTTTTCAATGAAGTTCCCTTGTGATCTGATTTTTAATCAGAGAGAAAATCTAATCAGTAAAATTTTAGATCCTAACGAAGGTATTATAACAGACAAAGAAACAGTTGTTGCTTCTGTATGGACAGGTTCAGAAACAGTTGTCCGCCTTACAAAAGAATCTTTTGATAACGGAGCCCTGATTTTTGAAAAGCTTAACTCTTCCTCAATCTCTCTGATTCCTGAAAATGGGCTTCATCCTATTACAATGGAAATAAAAGATACTCCATATTTTGGTGTATGGAGTGATAAAGGACCCTTCGTTTGTCTTGAACCATGGTGGGGTATTGCCGATTTTTACAATGCCACCCAGGATATTACTCAAAAAACCGGAATCCGAAATCTGGAACCCAAAAATTCTTTTTCCTGTAGTTACAACATAATTCTGTAATAATTGCCGAAGTACGTACTCGTATTACTTATTTCGTGATACTTTATTTACAATTCATCTTACTTGAATTATAATTCTTTTATTCTCTTTCGTAAACACTTTTACATTGGATCTGCTTTGTCTGCTGGCAAATTTTTTCTTTTCTTCTTTCACAAAACTACCCTCTGCTTATTGTTTATAATTTAATTATTACTTATTTTCATTTCGTTGGTCACGTTTTTTTCATTTCCGTGATCGCTGCTTTTTAAAATCTATTTGCTTTTTTTCGTCCTTCAATACGTAAGATTGTATTAAAACCCATACATAACTGGAAATATAGGGGAAATCCGGTTTTTCACAAATACTTCACTTGCACTTATTTCTTCTTTGTATTAAAGTCAATCTCGTGCTTTTAAATAACAGCTTCTAATAAAAAGGTGGTAACTTTCTTATGAAATTAACAGCTAAAATATATACACTTGCCGAAAAAACAGTATTGTTATGTGGCATGATCATATTTGCATTTTTATCTTATATTGCTTTTCGTTATTCCATTGACATAACGAATATGTCCATCATATATGATAGTTTTATTATGAATTCCGCTTTTGTTCTTGCAGTTTTTATACTTCTTGGAGTTCTATATTTTCTAATAAAAAGATTTCCTGTCTGGGGTAAACGTATTCTTCTGATTCTGGTCTGCATTTGGTGCGGTGTTATATGCTATTTATGGATTACCGGTGCTAAAAACTCACCTCAGGGTGATCAGTACTGCGTCTACACTCTGGCTGTATGGAGCTCAGTAAACGACCTGAAAGCAGTAGTTCCAGTAGATTCCTACCTCTCCCTTTATCCTCATCAGGCAGGTATCATATTAATATACGAAGCCCTAATACGACTTTTTTCTATAAAATCAGATCTACCCTTTCAGTATATGAATATATTCTATGTGCTTTTAATGGTGGTCTCAGGTTATAAAATCACAGAAAAGCTTTTTCATAATCTCCGAACTACTCTCTGTTTTTTACTTCTATCTGCCCTTTGTTTTCCTTTTCTACTTTACACACCTTTTGTATATGGAGATGTTCCATCCATCGGCCTTGTTTTTTTCTGTGGTTGGATGCTTTTGGAACTGATACAGCATCTGGGAAAACTTCCATATATGTTCTGTTTTGGAATACCTGCACTTTTTTCCATTGCTCTGGCTATTTTATACCGTAAAAACTCCATGATTTTTGCTGTAGCCTGTATCATTGTCTTATTTACGTGTTTTTTGAAAACCCACCGCATTTCATTATTAATAATGGCGTTTGTACTGTTTGTCGTTTCCAGTTCTGCTATACCTGCTGCTGAGGCTTTTTATGAGCACAGGGCAGAAAATACTATGGGAGCAGGTGTTTCTTCCTTTGCTTTTGTAGCTATGGGAATGCAGGAAGGTGGTGCTGCCTGCGGTTGGTGGAATGGTTTCAACTCAGATACCTACATGAATGCTAATTATGATTCTGCTGCAGAAATTACCGTAAGCAAGGCCTCTATTGCTGCTTCCATCGCTACTTTTAAAAAAGATCCTTCCTACTTTAAAGATTTTTACTTTAATAAAATGGTTACCCAGTGGACTGACCCGAATTATTCCGGTTTTTATGCATTACAGAATAATAACGGTTACCGATCATCTTTTGCCGAAAGTTTGTTTACCGGAACTCTTCATGATACCGTTATGGAAACCATGGACTGTTATCAGTTTCTTATTTACTTTTTTACACTGCTGTACTGTATTCAAAATCTGTTTGGCAAAAAAAAGCGTGGTGACAATACTCTTGCTGGTGAAATTTTTCTGGTGACTGTTATCGGTGGTTTTCTGTTTACCATTATCTGGGAAGCAAATTCCCGTTATACACTTCCCTATCTGGTTATGATGATTCCTTTTGCTGCCTCCGGGTTGGCTGAAGTTCAGTCGTTTATATCAATGAGATTGTTTGCAAGGGCAAACAACTCATAAAAAACCGGCATCTTCCTTCTTGGAAAATGCCGGGTTTTTTATAGTTTAAACCGATAACCTGCTCCCCAGATAGTGTCAATATACTCTGGATTAGACGGATCTTTTTCAATTTTTTCACGGAGTCTGTTAATATGAACCGTTACTGTTGCAGTGTCTCCAATGGCATCCATTCCCCATATTTTCTCAAAAAGATTGTTTTTTGAGAAAACTATATTTGGATTTTCTGCAAGGAAAAGCAGAATTTCAAATTCTTTGTTGGTAAGTGCTGCTTCTTCCTCCTGAACGTATACTCTTCTGGACAAAGGAAGTATTCTCAGATCTTTTATTCTAATTTCTTCGCTGATGTCCCTGTCAGAACCACTTTTTTGCAAAAGTTTTTCGTGAATGCCGATATGTGCTTTCACTCTGGCAACAAGTTCAGAGGGACTAAATGGTTTCACAATATAGTCATCTGCACCAAACCCAAAACCTCTTATCTTATCGATATCTTCTTTTTTCGCGGTTACAAATATAATGGGAGTATCCATGTCTTTTCGGATTTCTTTACATATTTCAAAACCATTCATTTTAGGGAGCATAACATCCAACAGGATCAGATCATATTGGTTCTTTCTTATGGCATTTAATCCCTGCAGACCGTCACAGGCTATTTCAGTTTCATAATTACTTGCATTGAGATAATCTTTTTCAAGTTCAGCTATCAGTTCATCGTCTTCAACAATTAATATTTTCTTCAATCTTATTTCTCCTCTTTACCTAGTGGAAGCCATATCGTAACAGTCAGCCCTTTGTTGTTATAGGCCGTTACCCTGCCGCCATGTCCTTCTACGATCTGCTTCACAATACTAAGACCTAGTCCACTGCCTTCGGCTGGTCTGGTTCTTGACATATCTCCACGATAAAAACACTCAAAAATTCTTTCCAGTTCTCCATCAAAAACTCCAGGTCCATCATCTGAGAACCTGAAAAATGCAAAACCTTCTTCCATTCCGCTCATAATCTGAATCACAGTATCTTCTTTTGTTCTGTATTTAATACTGTTTGAAAGCAGATTAGAAATAACTCTCTTAATTTTAAGACAATCCATATTTACAAACAGGTTTTCCTGCAGATAGTCCTCTTTTATTATAACATTATTTTTTACAGTATCCAGTTGAAATTCTTTTACAATTTGCTTTAGTAATGAATTTAATTCCACCGGCTTTAGATTGTATTCTTCTTTTCCACTTTCCAGATGTGTATATACCGAAAGACTGTCCACCAGATCTTCAAGATCATGGGTCCTGGTATGAATTGCTTTATAATACCTGTCTTCCTTTTCTTTTGTATCGGCAATACCATCCATAAGGCCTTCCACGTATCCTTTTATAGAAGTCAGAGGAGTCCGCAGGTCATGTGATATGCTGGATAAAAGTTCTTTCCTATACTGTTCATATTTTATTCTGTCCTCCACTGATTTTTTCAGATGTCCCCGCATCTCGTCGAAATCCTGGCATACACTTCCAAATTCATCTGTTTTATAATAACCTACATTAAAATCCAGGTCTCCCTCTTTGATTTTGTGACTTCCAATACTTAATTTCCGAAGAGGAATTAGAATACTTTTTGAAATCCACCAGGTAAAAACCACATTCAAAAGTACGATAATTACCACAACACAGGCAATTAACAACACCACGTAAGTTAAGATATACTTTTGAAAATAGGTTTGATTTCCCTCCATTGTGGAAATGTTGGAGGTATGAATAGCAACAATCTGACAGGCATTATTATAATAAGTATTTTTGATAATGGAAATATCTCCAGAATTCATGGTAAAACTATCAGTTGCATCCAGAGGTTCTTTCAGATATTCACTGATAATGGCATTTTCCTCATCCGTAATATTATCATACAATATGGTATCATTCACAGTAATAGAAAAATGATATCCCAGATTTGTTAATTCCTGGTCAAGTTCCCGCATTTTGGCACTTTTTGTAAGATCTTCCGGGGTATCTGTAGATTTCACGGTATTTGCGCTGGTGCCATAATCAGCCCATCTTTCATCTGCCAGTTCTTCTTTGTACGCAAAGATAATACTTTGAGCAGATAACGAACCGTTTTTATCTTCATACATAGTTTCTATAGTTTCAAAGTATTTGTTGCCGGTCCCTTGATTTAAAGCACTGATAATAATCACGGCAAATATAACCGGAATTACAATCATTAAGATATTGGAAAGCATTATCTTTTTTCTTATAGTCATTTATTTTCACCAGTTTTCAGTATTAGGATACCTTATGAAAAGTATAAATCTGGCTGAAACTTAGTTTTCCAGTTTCCACATCCAGGTAATCTTCTTTCATGTTCTTATATTTTACCTGATTTTCCAAGGTTTCTCTATAGATATCTTCAATTTTTCCCGCAAATGCTGTCATCGAATATTCTAAAGCAGTTATTCTGCTTTGCTCAGAGTAAGCAGTCTGAAGATTTTTGTCTTTTAATATTCTGTGGAGGCTTTCAAGAAAAGATACTTTATCGTGATAAAAAAGTCCATTTTTTTCAGGAAGCAATGTGTTACTAAGACTTTTATCTTCTCTGCATAAAAGAGGCAGGCCATTGGTCATAGCTTCTAATACGGTAAGTCCCTGAGTTTCACTAATGGAAGCACTTACAAACAGGTCCCCCAGCTGATATATTTCGTCCAGATCTTCATGCGGTAGCATTCCCGTAAAAATAACACTTTTTTCCATGTTGTTTTTTTGTACCAGCATTTCCAGTTCTTTATAATAAGGGCCTCCGCCCACTATCAGAAACTGCAGTTCTTTTTCTGCTACAAGTAACTCTTCCATATAGAAAATCAATTCCTGGATATTTTTTTCTTTGGCCAGTCTTCCAACCGTGAGAACGATTTTTTTATCCAGAGAAAGATGATATTTCAATTTTAATTCTTTTTTTCTTTCTTCACTTATTTTATCAGGCAGATTTCCAACAATTCCTGTAGGTACCACCTGGATCTGAGTATCTATTTTGTACTCGTCCAGACATTCTCTTACTTTTTCTGTAGGTGCTATTACACAACTTGTTTTGTTTAACACTCGGTGAAAATATTTTCTAACTGCAAAATCACCTAATTTTTTCCCTGGCAGAACATATCCCAGATAGTATTGATACAATGTATGATAGGTGTGAACAATGGGAATATCCAGTTTTTTTGATATATAATCTGCAAATAAAAATGCCGAAAACTCACTTTGGGTATGAATCAGATCCGGTCCCCATTCCAGAATCTCTTTTTTAATATTATTATTTAATTTTGGAAACATTCTCATATCCGGATAAAATCCCGCAGATATCGAACCATTATAATAAACATTATCTTCAATATAGCTACTCCGGTTGCTGGATAAAGTCAAAATTCTGACTTCATGTCCATACGACTCCAATTCCCTGACCAGAATATCAATGGAAGTAACCACCCCGTTAACCTGTGAATGATATACATCTGATGCAATAAGTACTTTCATATTCAGCTCCTCTTTGGTATTTATTTCCTACCGGATTTTCTTCAAACCAGATGTATTTCTGTCTGGGTGACTAAAAGACTGCTGTAAATTTCAAATAATTCATTTCCAATTCCGTTTATATTTCTTTCGTAAGCCACTAAGTACCCCTCCTCTGTTAAAAGAGGAACCTGACCTGCCACTATTTCTCTGATACTTTTTTCAAAATCTTCCATACTTCTGGCCTTATATACCTGTTTTTTATCCTCCAGCCATTTTTCATAAATAGGAATGTCACGTAATAAAATTGGGATTTTTGTAGCTAATGCTTCCAGTAAAACAATTCCTTCTGTTTCTTCGTGGGTCATAAACAGGAAAAGATCACTTCCACAGTATGCTTCTCTTAATTCTTCTCTTGAAATATATCCCGGAAAATGGAGATTGGGCAGATTAAGCTGAATGATTTTTCTAATTTTATCCGGTATCAGGTTCATATTGGTATATCCAAACCAGAGAAATTGAAATTCCGGCATTCTTTTTGCAAGTTCTGCAAAATCTTCAATCCCTTTTCTTTCGATGTAATGCCCTACAGACATAATTACTTTATCGCTGTCTTTATACTGATATTTTCCCCTGAAGTTTTCTCCAAGTTTTTTATCCTGATGATAAAAATTCAAGTCAATTCCATTGGAAAGGCTAACAATTTCGGTTTTAATACCATAATTTAATAATAACTCTCTGGAATATTGTGTAGGTGTTATTATAATATCTCCCATCTGATAGCAAAGCATAATCCATTTTTTAAATAAGGGAGCAAAAAAATCAGAGCCTTTAAAAGATTTTCTAAAATCCTCCATGGTAGAATGTGCGTAATAAACAACCTTTTTTTTCATCAGTTTTCCAAGAAGAGTTGCAAAAAATGAATCAGGAAAAATAGTGTTTAGCTGTATAACATCAAAATCTAAAGAAAATTTAGTGACAAACGGAATTCCCCGTTCTTTCAGTGCCAGTTTTTGGTGCTCATATGCCCTGCCCACTCCACTTTTTTCTACTATTTTCATACCACCTTTATACATCCAGACTTTCATAAATATGCTCCTATTCCTGCTTTAGTTCTTTTGATTTTTATGGATTCATTTTGCTGTACGGTAAACCCATTTACGGATTTATACAGTTAGAATCTGATTGCCATCAGATTATGAACCAAAACCGTAAAAATCAGATTTAGTCCCATCGAGTATGCTGCTATAGCAAAAGGTTTCGCTGTAAAAATAATAACAGAGAACTTTTTCATTGATATTTTAGTAATTCCTGCCAGATAACAGAGGAAATCATCAGGTGCTACCGGAAAAAAAATGGCCAGTGCAAACCATTTGTCAAATTTATCACTCTCCAGCCAGGAAGCATATTTTTGTAATAAGCTTGGTTTCGAAATTTTTCTAACAAATTCCATGCCATAACGTCTGGAAAGGGAAAAGGCAATCAGTGACCCAATACAGATTCCAATGTAATTATAGATAAATCCCCTGATTGGTCCAAAAATGATAACGCCTGCAAGGCATCCAATAGCGCCTGGAAGAATAGGCACAACCACCTGTACAGCCTGTACAAAGATAAAAATAATATCTGCAAAAATACCAAAACGATTGAGAAAACTCTGCAACTGATCTGCAGAAACAAAGATTTTTGACCGTACTCCATATATGATAAACAAAATGGTCAGACCCAGACCCAAAACCGTCAGAACATCAAACAACCTGATCTTATTTAAAATTTCAATTAATTTATTTTTTTCATTTCCTGGCTTATACAAGGCGGTTCTTTCAATTAAACTATTATTATCCATAGTTGCCTCCAAAAATTAAACGATTATTTCTTTATCTCTTTTCATAAGCATAAGTCAAATTATTAAACAATCCGTCACGTAACTATAAACAAATTATTAAGTTTTTTCAAAAGAACTTTTAAATTAATTCTTCATTCTAACAATACGCAATTTAATATATAACATCAATAGACTTTACCGCCATTTTACCCATATATACAGCTGTTTTACATAACCTCTTATTTCTTTGTATAACAATATAACGCAAACGAATCATTTATTTCTTCATCTATTTAAATTAATTTCAGAAAACATAAAAAAATTTAGGGTAAAACCAGATTTTGGCCACTGCTTTCTTAAGCTGCTAGCCAGGTATTCTTAGTTTTCACTAAGTTTACCTTCATCATTCTCTGGTTTTACCCTAAATACAATATTTTTATCCAGATACCATTTCCGGGGTGTTATCTGGATAAAATCAATATGCACAAATCTGTTCAAATATATGTTTTGAATACTTTACTACTCTATTTATTATATCAGAAATATTGATACTATGAGAATACATTACCGAAACTATTTTTACATTTTCGTAAACTTGTCAATTTTTACATGTCATATTTTCATTCTACACTTAATTCAAATTTCAATTTTTATTTACTTTTTCGCTTTAAAGTGGCATAATTCTTAGTAAATGACTTAGATTTGATTGAGAGGAATTACTACTATGCCCATAATGGATATTCTGGAACAAAACTGTAAATTATATGGAAACGACACTTGTCTTGTGGAAATTAATCCTGACATTAAAGAAATACGGAGGGTTACCTGGAAAGAATATGAACTGATTGAGCCAGATCCGCTTTCCCACTATCGCCGTGAAATTACATGGAATGTATTTAATGAAAAAGCTAACCGCTTTGCAAATCTTCTTACCAGCCGTGGAATTAAAAAAGGAGATAAGGTCGCTATACTACTTATGAATTGTCTTGAATGGCTTCCCATTTACTTTGGCATTTTAAAGACAGGTGCTCTTGCTGTTCCTTTAAATTTTCGTTATACCTCTGATGAAATAGAGTACTGCGTAAAACTGGCTGAAGCTGATATGTTGATATTTGGACCATCCTTTATTGGTCGAATAGAAGAAATTGCTGATGAACTGGGTAAAAACCTCCTGCTTTTTTATGTAGGGGACAATACTCCCAGTTTTGCTGAAAATTATAATGATCTGACTGCTAACTACTCCAGCTGTTTTGAACAGCCTTTTATTACGGATGAAGATGACGCTGTTATTTATTTTTCTTCAGGAACAACCGGTTTTCCAAAAGCTATTCTCCATAATCACACCAGCCTAATGCATGCATGCCGTGTAGAACAGGCTCATCATGGTCAGACTAAAGAGGATGTTTTCCTTTGTATTCCTCCTCTTTATCATACTGGCGCCAAAATGCACTGGTTTGGTTCCTTTCTGGTAGGAGCGAAAGCAATTTTACTGACTGGAGCAAAACCTGAAAACATCATAGAAGTTGTTTCCAAAGAAAAATGTACCATTGTGTGGCTATTGGTTCCCTGGGCACAGGATATTCTGGATGCTATTGATCGTGGAGACATCCAACTTAATAAGTATGAGTTATCTCAGTGGAGGCTGATGCACATCGGTGCACAACCGGTTCCCCCCAGTCTCATTGCCCGTTGGAAAAAAACCTTTCCTAATCATCAGTATGATACAAATTACGGGCTCAGTGAGTCCATAGGACCTGGCTGTGTTCATCTTGGTGTTGAAAACATTCACAAAGTAGGTGCTATTGGAAAAGCTGGTTTCGGATGGGAAATCAAGATTGTTGATGAGAAACACCAGACAGTAGAAAAAGGTGAGGTGGGTGAACTTGCCGTAAAGGGTCCTGGTGTCATGACCTGTTATTACAATGATCCCAAAGCCACTGAGGAGGTCCTTCAGGATGGCTGGCTCTATTCCGGTGATATGGCAAAAGAAGATGAAGACGGTTTTGTTTTTCTTGTTGATCGTAAAAAAGATGTGGTAATAAGTGGTGGTGAAAATATTTATCCTGTACAGATTGAAGATTTTCTCCGGTCCCATCAGGCTATAAAAGATGTAGCTGTTATAGGGCTCCCCGACAAACGTCTTGGTGAGATTACTGCTGCCATTATAGAAATCAAAGATAATTATTTCTGTTCCCAGGATGAAATTAATGAGTTCTGCCAGAAACTCCCTCGTTACAAAAGACCCCATAAGATAATTTTTGCCGAAATTCCTCGTAATCCCACCGGCAAAATTGAAAAACCAAAGCTTCGTAAAATCTATTGCGGTGAAAGTCTGGTTGAATCCCAGAACCGTGGTTAAAATATTCAAATAATATTATCTGAAAAGGTAAGCAATTTACAACAAAAAAAAGGATGAACCCGTTTCTGGTTTTATCCTTTTTTGTTTGTAAGTAAAAAGCTTTCCATTCATCGATTTAACTAAATAAACCTATAAAAGGTTTCATTCGAAATTAAATGGTAGCGCACACCCCGTTACATATCTTGCTGCATCAGAACATAGGTAACTGGCACCCTCAGCAATATCCTGCGGAGTAATTTTACTTCTTCCGATAAGATAACTGCTGTCATGGCAATAAGTGCAGGCTTCTTCAAGACTGGTAAAGTTTTCTATAGGGCCTGGCGCAATAACATTGACTGTTATTCCCTTTTCCCATACTTCTTTTGAAGCAAGTTTTAAAAGTTCAATTCTTCCTGCCTTAGCCACATTATAAGAAAATGCTGGTGACGGAATTGCCATATTTGTTGCTATTCCAACAATTCTGCCCCATCTTCTTTTTTCCATATCTTTGATGACAAGTGGCAGAAGATTATATATAGGACTGATTTCCTGACTTATATCCTGGAGCCCAATTTCAGATTCCAGATTTTCGATTTTTTCCGGATTCCAACCGGCACCTGGCCCAAGAACTAAAATATCAACTTTTTCATAAGTGTCTAACGTAGTCTGAACCAACCTTTTACAGTCTTCCAATAGAAATACATTCGCCTGGACAGCGATAGCCTGACCACCATTATTTCTTATGTATTCTACTACTTTTTGGGCTTTTTCTTCGTTTTTCAGATAATTAATGACAACCGAAACACCCTCTCTTGCAAAAGTCAAAGCGATGCTCCTACCCATTCCATCTCCTGCTGCTCCTGTAACAATGGCTACTTTTCCCATGTTGTTGCTCTCCTTTCCTAACCTTATCCAAATATTTCACTAAGTTCTTTACGGCTTCCCGAGTCTGCCATTATAATAATTTCATCATCAGCCATAATCTGCTTATCACCCTTTGGAATAATAACCGCTTCCTCACGTATAATTGCAATAAGTATGGACTCTGATGGTAATGGCAAATCCCTAATGTAACTATTGGCGGCTTTTGCATCACTTCGCACTTTCATCTGAATAATGGAATAATTCCCATGCCCCAGGCTCAGAAGGGTAAACATTTCCGTTATGTTCATTTCCTCTACCACAAAATGTGCCAGTAAATCAGCCTGGTTAATAGCTACGTCAACACCCATTACATCATTAAAAAGCCATTTGTTTTTAGGATTATTAATCCTTGCTACCACACGGGCTACTCCAAATTCCATCTTTGCAAGAGTAGAAGTCACCAGATTTATTTCATCCACTCCGGTAACTGCAGCCACTACATTAGCATTTGCAATCCCGGCTTTCTCAAGAATCTCCGGATCTGATCCATTACCAAGTACCAGAATGTTTTCCGGATATTCCTGTTTTAGTGTTTCATAAACATTTTCACGACTTTCAATTAATTTTATCTCATGTCCTGCTGCCAGTAACAGGGATGCCAGGTATGTACCTACCTGTCCTCCTCCGATTATGATAATTTTCATCTTGGTTCCTCCTTTATGACAGATCCAGCATAGACTTTAATTTATCAGTTGCAGAAATATTGACCGCAATATAAAGAATATCCTCTGCTTCAAAAATCGTTCCTGCCGTTGGGATGAAAGTCTTACTGTTTCTATTGATAGAAATTACCTGTATTTCACCCAGCACGGACAGGTTATTAACAGTATAGCCTACCATCAGGGCTGGAACTTCAATACGCACCATATTAACATTGCCATTTCCTATTTCATATACACTATCCAACTGATTATAAGTAAGATATTCCGTTGCTCGTTCGATTCCCCAGGCTGTGGTGTTTATTGTCTGTATTCCCAGGCGATGATAAAGACTGGCCTTTCTGGAATCATACAATCTTGCTATTACCCTGGGCACTCGATAAATATTTTTGGCCATTCTTGCTATAACTGCATTCACTTCGTCACTGGAGGTACAGGATACAATTGCATCAATCTGACTGATTTTTGCCTGATTTAGTACATCCCTGTCAAAACCTATCCCAACTATCTTATTTCCCTTAAAATTAGGTCCCAATAGATCAAAGACTTCCGGATTCATATCAATAACAGTTACCTGATGACCTTTTTTTTCAAGATTTAAGGTTAATCCGACTCCCATTCTTCCCAATCCTACTACGATAACTTTCATTTCCTTTACCTCCTTTTTCTGACAATTGCCTTTCTTGCTTCTTCGGCTAACAGTACCACTGGCGGCCAGATACATAAGAACAACCAGTCAACCAGGCTTAGAGCACCTGTATGGAAAATCGTTTGAAACCAGGGAACATAGACTAAAACAGCTATCAGGCAGATTTCAAATATTATACCTTTGTTAACGCTTTTATTACTAAAAATACCAATATGAAAAACTGACTGTCTTTCAGTCCTGCTATTAAATACATTTCCAATTTGTGCAAATACAATAGCGGCTAATGTCATGGTAGTGGCTTTTATGTAAACCGGATCTGTTCCACTGGCCAAAGGTATTTTGTTCCAGCCGTTCAGAACATTTACAAAGAAGTAAGAAACCATGGATGCCACCGACCCCAACATGCCATACCACAAAAATGCTTTTATAAAGATTTTTTTGTTAAGTAACGTTTCGTTTTTGTCCCGGGGAGGTTGTTTCATAATTCCCTCTTCCGCTTTTTCTGCACCAAGTCCCAGTGCAGGTAACATATCGGTACCTAAATCAATGGTAAGTATCTGCATAATAGTTAATGGTAACGGAATCGCACCTCTTGAAAATAAAAACATGGCAGAAGGAATTGCTTCAGGCATATTGGAATTAAGGATATAAAGCATAAATTTACGGATATTGCTGTAAACAGCCCTGCCCTCTTCAATAGCATGCACGATGGAAGCAAAATTATCGTCTGTAAGAATCATGTCCGCTGCTTCCTTTGCTACATCTGTTCCTGCTATTCCCATAGCTATCCCAATATCGGCTTTCTTTAGTGCTGGCGCATCGTTTACACCGTCTCCGGTTACTGCCACTACTTCGCCCAGTTCCTGCAGACAGGTAACCACCCGGAGTTTCTGTTCCGGTGCAACCCTTGCAAATATTACTTCACCCTTAAGATATTCTTTTAGTTTGTCGTCCGGTGTTTCTTCCAGCTCCAGTCCTGTAATAACTTTAACCTTGCTGTCTGTTACGATTCCGATTCGTTTTGCTATACTCTCTGCAGTTAATCCATAATCGCCTGTAATCATAATAATTCGGATTCCTGCATCATGGCATTCCTTAACTGCTGCCGATACCTCAGGCCTTGGCGGATCAGCCATAACTACTAATCCAATAAACACAAGATTTATCTCTATATTTTCCGGAGTATAGGCACTTAAAGCATCCGGTAC
>Ga0302288_1000708_pt1 | contig 24949 bp, 25 predicted proteins | sample III_Fen_N1_1_FD_194549 | JGI IMG/M metagenome (GOLD analysis project Ga0302288, IMG submission 194549) | Peat permafrost microbial communities from Stordalen Mire near Abisko, Sweden - III_Fen_N1_1 | ecosystem: Environmental > Terrestrial > Soil > Wetlands > Permafrost | place: Sweden: Abisko...
ATTGCCATATAAAACAAAAACAAATAGTGCGATAATGCTATATTGCACATACTTGTTTATCGATTTGTAAACTGGTTCGATTACAGCTTTTTCTTTTTTCGATTGTTTATTGCTCTTTGTATTTGGGTTCATTGGTATAAATCATTTTTTTTCGAACTTAGCTAGCGCGGACTTGTAGTTCGTGCTATAATTTATAACGAACGGACTGCAAGTCCGCTCGAGCCAAGTTTTAAATTCGACAATAATTCATTCTTATCACTTAATTGTGCCTTTAAACATTTATTTTAAAATTTCATCAATTACCTCCATCAAATCCAAACTAAACGATAAAGGCATTTTCTCACTTTCTAATTGTCCTTTTGCAAGGCAACGCATCACTTCTTCAGCCTCATAATTATAACCATTACCTTTCATTTTTACTGGTATTTTTTTTGTTTTACCATTAACGTTAAGGCTTATGCTTGTTGGCATGTGAAACATTCTATGTAAGGTAATAGTTCCCTCAGTACCAACAATTTCAGCTTTCGTTTCAAGCGATACTGCAAACGACGATGCCAGTACCGACAATCGACCTTTATCATGACTTAATAGCATGCCCGTACTCATATCCGTTCCAGTAGGAGCATTTATGGCTAACGATTTCACCTCCGTTGGTTTACCAAATAACAACATCGATAAAAATAAAGGATAAATACCAATATCTAAAACCGAACCTCCTCCCAGAGCAGGATCGAACAATCGGCTCTCGGGATTATAATTTGCCTTAAATCCAAAATCTGCTTTTATCATATGTGGTTCACCAATAACTCCCGATGCAATTAAACCCATTACCTTATCGATAGTAGGTAAAAAACGAGTCCATAAAGCTTCCATCAAAAACACTTTTTTCTCTTTTGCTAAGGCTATCATTTCTTTAAGTTGAGAACTATTTAAAGCAAATGGCTTTTCGCACAAAACGGCCTTACCTGCTTGCAAACAAAGCATTGTGTTTTCATAATGGAGATTGTTTGGGGTAGCAATATAAATAACATCAACCAACGGATCGTTCACCATTTCGGCATAACTACCATAAGCAACTTGAACCGAATATTGGTTTGCAAACTCTAGAGCTTTTTCCTCAGTTCTCGATGCGACAGCATAAGCTTTTGCACCTTTTACTGTTTCTAATCCTTCAATAAATTTACCCGCAATTTTGCCAGTTCCAAGAATCCCCCAATTTGTTGTTTTCATATCAATATCTTGTTTTATTCAATTCATTAACCCATTAGCACATTAACCCATTTGCAAAGTAACCAACTTTCCCTGCCAAGTATCCCTTTGTTCCATCTTCTTCTCAATCAATCGTAACACCTCATCGTAGCGAATCAGTCCCCATTCGGGAGCTACAACTAAGCGGGGAGGGCTTTCACTAGCAAATCGTTCAATCACAATCGACGGATGCAAATGTTCAATAAACCGAACAATAAAATCAAGATATTCGCTCATTTCAAAAAGCGAAAAATTATCAGGATTCTCTCGATATTCTTTCTCGAAACGCGTACCCTTTATGATTTGTAATTGATGGAATTTAATAGTGTTTAAAGGAAGTTCCGATATAATATCGGCTTGACGAAGCATATCTTCTTTCGTTTCACCTGGTAAACCAAAAATAAGATGACCACCAACATTTATGCCTCTTTCGGCAGTCTTTTTTATGGCCGAAACGGTCGTTGCAAAATCATGACCTCGGTTCACCCGTGTAAGTGTTTTGTCGTAACATGATTCTATGCCATATTCAATAATAACATAATAGTCCTTTGCCAGTTCAGCAAAATAATCCAACTTTTCATCGTCAACACAATCGGGACGTGTACCAATAACAAATCCCACAATGCCTTGCTGTTTGGCAGTATTGTAAATAGCCTTAAGGCTTTCAATGTCTTTGTACGTATTCGAATAAGCCTGAAAATAGGCCAAAAACTTATCGGCACGCCTATATCGTACTTTATGAAATTCAATACCTTCTTCTATCTGTAAAGCAATTGGTTTATCGGGCTTACAATACGATGGCGAAAAGCTGTTGTTGTTACAATACGCACAACCACCCAAGCCCTTACTTCCGTCTCTGTTGGGACAAGTAAAGCCAGCATCAAGTGAAATTTTTTGAACCCTTTCGCCAAAAATAGTTTTGAAATATTCGGTATACGAATTAAACCGACGACTATGCCCCCACAAGTACATTCTATTTCAACATATCGTTGATATCCATATCGTCATATTCTTCATCATCCTCGTCCACATTATCGTCCGAATTTAGGAAATCGGAAATTTCTTGAGTCGATAGTTTTTTTACATTCGTAATAATGAAGTTTTGCATTATAAAATCACCATACAAATTACATTCGTCTATAACACTCGTTATCGTTTCTTTTATCGGAACATCAAGGGGAATAAGCGATACTATTTTCGAATAATTTTCATCAAAGTCAATGCTTTCTACATCGCTTCGTTTTTCGTTAAGCATAAACTCAACTTCGTTTTTTATAACCTTTTGTTGCGTTTCGTTAAACATATCGCCTGATTTTGATACAAACACAATAAAATACCTCAGCTTCGATTTCTTACCTCCTAAACCCGTCGATATCAATATTTGTTTTTCGTCTAACAGTGATGACTCAAGCATCATTTTACTTTCCTTCAGTGCCAATGCCGACCAGCTTTGCATAAAAGGATCTGTTTCTGCATTATAAAAAGCTTCTATAGCCCTATAAGCTTCCACATTTTCGAGTGTAGCAAGTTGCGATAAAATTTGTTTTTTCTCGTCCCTCGATACCGCCTCGTCTACAAGTTTTTCTTTGTCGACAACATCAATAGCAGCATCTTTTGTTTCCTTTATACTTCGCGACACTTTAAAATATTCCATCTGAATATCTATGTCTATTTGCTCCTCTACAATCGTTAGATTTTGAGGATTGTTCTTCAATATTTCACCTAAGTGTTCAAGTATATTATTGCTCATGATTATAGTCCTTATTTGCATAACAAAGATACTATAATTTACAATTGACTTCGCTTGTTTTTTTGAATTGTCAATATAATAATTAATAAAAAATGATGAAATTATATTTTTATTAATTATTGTAATTCAGATTTTTAGAAGATAAAATATAATAAATGTTGAAAATTATTATAAAATCTATGGGAGTATAACAAGAATCACTTGTTATATGTATGAATGATTCTAGAAAAATTACAGCGGATGCCGAAAAGCTTAGAGAGTAGGCGTAAAATTATAAAAATAACAAATAAATGAAAACAAAAAGAATTTTAGTAGGTTTATTAGCTTTGGGAACATTTTGTTCTGTAAATGCTCAACAATTTGTTGCTGGAACAGGAACAAATGCCGGAACTTTGTATGTAAATCCAATTACAACAAAAGTAGGTATTGGAGTAGATGGAACATCAAATTTAGGATTATATCCATCAAATTTAATTGTTAAAGGTACAAATTTTGGATTAATGAGAATTGAAAGAACTGGTGGATTGGGTGCATCTTTATCCATTGGTACTGATGTTACCTATCCAACGGGAGTATCTTTAATTGGAGGTGTTGATTTTCAAACAAGTTCTGTAAGAACATTTAACACACAACCTGGCGTTACCAACTCTGTGTTGGAATATTCTAATGCCGCAGGAATTCAAGCTTTTTCTGAGAAAACATGGAATATTAGTAGTAGACCTACACAATTACGTTTTTATACAATATCGGAAAATTCTGTTACACCTGTTAATAGAATGATAATACAATCAGATGGTGGGGTTGGAATAGGAACAACATACATTCCAAGTGCATATAAACTTGCAGTAAATGGAGATATTATTGCAACAGGAGTAACAGTTATGCTAAAAGCAAATTGGCCTGATTATGTTTTTAAAAATGAATATAAACTTAGACCATTACAAGATGTTGAAACTTATATAAAAGCAAACAGTCATTTACCAGAAGTTCCTTCTGAAGCAGAAGTTAAAGAAACAGGAATTAATGTAAGTGAAATGAATGCTACTCTTCTTAAAAAAGTTGAAGAATTAACATTATATATGATTCAACAACAAAAAGAAATAGAGGCATTAAAAACACTAATAAAATAATTGTTTGCATATGAAGAAAGGTTTAATCGTAGTATTATTAAACATATTTTATTGCTATTCATATGGAACGAGTGGTTTTTCTATTGCAATAAATAAAAGTAATAATGAAATTATCACAATAGATGCTTGTACTCCTAAAATGACCATTTCTGCAGATGTAGATATGCCTCAAAATATTAATTATTATTTTACATTATATAATAATAATGTAAAGATAATTAATAAAGCAACAATGACTGTAACCCCAGTAGAAGGATGGGGATCAGGCGGTGCTTACAGTACATATCAAGTAAGTATATCACAAGAAATCTTAAGAAGTGGAGGTACATACAGAGCTAGTATTTCAACTTATGCGGGTATAGAGTTGGCTACAAGTAATGAAATCGCTGTTACAGTTGTACCATATACTTCACCAAAGTTAACATTTAATATTAATGATAATAATGGGGCTGTTGTTACTATTTGCGACGGTAGTGTTATTAATTTAAACGGCAGTTTATCTACATGTGAAGACAAATATAAAGTTTCTGTTATTCAATCTGATATTATAGGAAATGCTTTGGGATCTGAAATATTAAATCAGTATGATGGAAATGTTCCTAATGTATTTTCTATTGCAAATATGTGTGCACAAAAAAACTTTAAGTTAGAAAATTCAAAATATTATAAAATAACTTTAAGTATCTTACATAGTGGAGAATGGAAATCATTAAGTAAAATTATATATATGCTTCCCGAAGTGTTATATTTATCTTCATCTGATTTACCCATTGGAGAATATTCAGCAAGAAATCAAATTGTTCTATCAAGTGGTTTTAATATGAAATCTAATGGTTTTAAGGCTTATATTACGTCCTGTACAAAATCATATTTAGAAGATTCTGATGATTTAAGTTTTGATATTTCTAATACTATTGATTTACCTAAAATAGATCAATTATTAGTTTTGGATTCATCTATTACAATCTATCCACAACCATCAACTGGAATTGTGTATATTAAAACTAACGATAATAGGGATATTGAGTCTTTAGAAATTTTTGATAACAGTGGTCTTACTTTATTACCTAAAATATACCCAAACGATAATAATTTTAAACTTGATTTATCAAAACTATCGAATGGATGTTTTATAGTAAAGGCAAAAACGAAAACAAGTTCTTATTCGAAAACTATAATAATTAAAAAGTAAATCTCTACAAATGATAACTATTAATAGACCTCTCAATTTGGAATAATAGAGGTCTATTAATTTGTTATATAATAAATATTAATGAGAATAAATCATTGTTATTAATTTAAAAATCAAATATGAAATGAAGAAATACCTTATTATAATTCTATTTTGTTTTCAAATAATAAATCTATTCGCATTTGATAACAAAAGTGTTCATCCTGCTATAATAAAAAAAGCATTTGAATTATTGAAAGTGCGATATATTCAATCAGGAGGAAGTGAAGCAGATTTAATGGAACTAGAAAATTCAATTTCAAATGGGGGAGCAATTGCATATGGTGCTGAATTAGAGGATCAATGTGAAAATATTTTAGATGTTGAATTAAAATGGATAAATGGTCATCCAGTTTATAATCCTAAGAATTATGATCCTATCTATCATTATTCAATACCTGTATTAGCACATTTTTGGGATGCTGATAAAGGTGATGATTATAACCATTATTTTACTTGTGGAGATATTGTTAGTACACCAATTTATCATAATGCATGGCAAAAATCTAGAGAGTATTTAAGCTATTTAAATGTTGATAATTATAATAATGATAAAAATAAAAGTTATCAATATTTAGGACGATTATTGCATTTATTTGCAGACATGGGAGTTCCTGCACATACACAAATTGACCCTCATACTGGAGGTATAACATCTGAAATTTGTAAAGAATGGAAGGATGATTTATATGAAAGTTATTTTATAGAAAACTCGAACTATTATACTATTTTAAATGAAAATACTGATAAAACAGAATTTTTAGATTTAAATGGTGATGGAGGATTTTTATATAATACTCCAAATATTAGTTCTGTTTCTTTAATGAAATTCTTGTTTTATACAATGAATCAATTATCAAATTTCTTTCCTAGTAACAACATAAGTGGGAATATTAATTTAAATCAAGGAACGAATGAAATTATAACTAACCATTATAGTAAATTTGGATTATGTTCTAATTATAAAAGTAGTTCTCCTAAAACTATAGCTGAAAATTTAACTCCATTTTTGATAAGTGCGACAGCAAATATTCTTTATTGGTATTGTTTACAAACAAATCAAATTCATCCTATTAAATCTCTTACATTAGATAAAAACTATTCAAAGTATAATCAGGAACTTTTTTTACCAAATACTATTAAGTTTAAACCTGGATTTAAATTTTCTGCTCTTGAATCAAATAAAATGTTTAGTGCGAAAATTGGTAATTATCCAAAAGAAACACTAAAATCTAATGATGAAATTTTTAATAATTATTTTGTAGATTTAAATGATTCTTTAGTTAATACAAATCAAGGAAAGAATGTACATAATGATTATTCCGAAATTACATTATATCCGAATCCAGTAAAAAATAATGTAATTATTGAATTAGGTAATAATAAATCTTTAATTTCTATTATAGATAATTATGGGAAAATTGTATATAAGAAAGAAACGATTGCCAATTGTGAATTAATTGATGTAAGTAATTTCCCCAAAGGTTCATATACCGTAACGATAAAACAATTTACAAATTTAATTTATAAAAATATTATTGTACAATAAGTTAGCTATAGGTTTAGATTTATCTTTTGACTTAATCAGATATTATATTATTTATTTAAAAGATTAATTGAAATAGTTAAACAATTATTAATCTAAGTTTACCGATACTTTTTTCCAAGTAAGTAATACCGAATAAAATGAAAAAGCCTGTAAATCATTAAATTTACAGGCTTTTATTTGGTTTTAATACCCATATGGTGATCCGGGCGGGATTCGAACCAAGTCTGTAAATGCCTAATTGTCAAGTTTTTAAATTTTCAAATTTCACCGTGGGGTGCGATTTGGAGTACTACATTTCGTAAAAAATCTTCGTCTTTCTAGCAAAGTACCAAACTCAAGTAAAAATACAGAAATTTTATGAAAATGCAAGATTTCTTTTTTTGAATTCTATTTTTGGTTTCTTCAATCAAAAATTCATTTATTATGACTAAAAAAGAAATAGATTCAATCTTAGATTACAACTTCATTATTCCAAATAAGTCATTTGATGGAATTAATATCTTTAGTGGAGAAAAGGTTCAAATTTATACTGATATAGTAACAAATGATTGTACCGAAGTTGCAGCTATTTATGCTATTACTTGTGAATCTGAAGAACCTAATACTTTACATCAAAAAGAATGCTCTACATTTCTTGTAACATCCTATCCCAAGATTTATTTACGAAATTCATTAGATGATGCTTTGAAAATTATTAAAGCATTAAAAATTGTAAATAAGTTTACTAAAATAGATTCCAAAATTAATTTAAAAGATATAGTTTTTTGAGATTATGGAAGACATCTTTGAAATTCGTACTTATAGCCTTTGTGAGCTTGCTCAACTCTATTTCCCATGTAGAACAAAAGAATCGGCAAGTAAAATGTTTAGAGCTTGGATTTATTCAAATGAAAAACTAATGAACCAACTTAAAAAGTTGAATTGGAAGAAAAGTTCTCGAAATCTAACTCCAAAACAAGTAAGTGCATTAGTTGACCATTTTGACCCACCGTAACAACTAGAATGACTAACCACATTCTTGAATGTACTATAACTCACAAACTATAACATTTGGTCATATTTTGATGCACACTTATTTTTAACTTGTATATTTTATCAGTTTTATCAATATTAATTTCGCACGTTCATAGATAAATTCTTCAAATTTATCTTCTGTCCATAAAAGTTCATTTGTTGGTATTAAATGAACTTTTACAAATGCAGATTTATCTGAAACGTAAGTTGGATTATTAATCCAGATAATAAAAGATTTTCCGTTTTTCTCACCTCTGTTAGTTCCATAGTCAATTAGTTGAAAGTTTTTAATACTGTTGATTTTTGCCCAGTCGTATTTTAAGTTTTCTAAAATTGATTTTGGCATAATATGGTCAATATCATTAATTCTTATGGTTTTAGCTTGGTCATACATTAAGAAATAGACAAAAGAACTATCTAATTGATCTAAATTAGTAACATCATATTGTGTTGTAAATGTTACTGGATGATTGGTATAAACTTGAAATAAAGCTTCTAATGGAAAATCTTTGTTTTTATGGTCTTTAATTTCATTTAGTATTTTTCTAACGCCTGTTTTATATGGAATCCAACCTGCACCTTTACTTCTAAAAACACCATTTACGAGAGAATGGAACAACCATTTTTTTAATAATGGAAATTCCGAGTTACCTGCATCATAATTATCAAAATATGAAGTAACACTTTTATTGTCAATTTGTTTATGATAAATATGATAAGCTATAAAGAATAAGGGAATAAAAGAACGATTACCTTCTTTATAGTAATCATATATTTTAGCATGTATTAAGAAGTCTTTAAGAGCTTTTAATGTACATTTAATTCTTTCTCGATTATTAATTGCAAAATTTGCATCATCTGCATCAATCGATGCCATTTCTTTATTATGATTGTCTTGAAGAATAAAAATAAGTTTAATTAAGTTATCTTGAGAAAGGCCAATTTCCTCGTAATTTTCAAGTGTCTCTCTCAAAAAGCTTTCCATTTCCCATGCAAATCCTTTTAAAATTGAAGCAACCAAATCAAATGATGAAAGCTTTGTTCCACCGTCATTAAGTCGTCTAAATAATTCAACAATTCTCTGCCTATTCGCAGTTTCATCCAACGATTTATTAATGACTACTTTTGAAATACCAAGTGTTTCTGCTGTTATAACATTTTTGTAAAATGCTTTTACATTCTTGGTTATATGTGTTTTATAGTTATCGTCAATAATTCTTTGAGCATTTATAATTTCAGTTACAACTTGGTCTTCGTCATTAGTATCTTTCAATCTTTTAAGAAGCCCACTAGCCAAATACCAATTATGTTCAGGTATAGCTCTGTATTCATTATCCTTTGAATGTGAAAGTAGTTTTTTTTTGTCGTTTTCAAATTTGAATTCAAATTCTGTATTATAATCACTATATAAATCAAAATATAAAACCTTACCATTAAAACTACCTTTCAATCCGATATAAAATGTTTGAAGTCTTTGTTGTCCATCAATAACAAAATTTTGTAGTTGAGTTAATTTATCAACTTGCCTAGATGAAATAGAATCACCGTCTTTTGTGAAGGGTCGATAATTAAATAATGGTTTACTATCTCTTTCCTCTTCAATTACCATAACACCGCCAAAACTATCTCCCTTCAAAAGCGTGTCAAAGAGTAATTCCATTTTTTCTTCAGTCCAAACAAGAGGTCTTTGTATTACTGGGAGTACAAATTTTTCATCTGCAATTTCAGCAACGATGTCCGCTATTCTATATGTTTTCCAAATTGCCATAGTACTTTTATTTATGTGGTTTAATGTTGGGCATTTCAATTCTCAATACTGTTTCAATGCATTTTGAAAAACTAGTTTAATTTCTTCAATCAACGATTTTGGTTCAAGTACTTTTAGTGATTCTCCGTGAGATAAAAGCTCCATAATAAAATCTTGAGTAATGCAAAGTTTTAGCCCAATTCGTAATTCAATCTCATTATCAAGAATGATTTGTTGTGTATCGTGAAGTGGCAACGTTTTAATATATTTTCCTTGAAATGGATCGAACGAAAGAATTATATCTTGAGGCTTTTCATTATTCGGACTGATGATGCCAAAACAATAACAGAAATGTTCATTCGCATCAAAATCTTTGGGCAATTGAAAACGTTTTTTTGTAATTTCAAGGTCACTTAACCTATCCAGGGCAAAACTTTTGACTTGATTATTTTTCAAGTCGTTTGCAAGGATATACCAACGATTTTTAAATTCCTTTAATGCATACGGTTCTACAACTCGTGAACTGATTTCATCTTCCCAAAATTTATGATACACAAATGTAATTTGCAATTTATTTTTAATTGCATGAAGTAATCCATACAGATTTTCTGTTCCTTGAGGTCTTCTTTTTTCGAATACAACATAGTTTGATAAACTATCGGCTGTATTAAATGCATTGAAAATATTGAATGCCTCTAACATTCTTTCATTTGCATCGGGCTGTTCATCGGTTGTAATACAATAAACTCTTTGCGAGAAATTATATTCAATGTCAACATTAAACAAAGAACAAATATCTGCAACATCTCGTTGAAACGTTCGTTTTGAAATGCTAAAATCGTAGCCTTGCAATTCTGATTCTCGTATCAGATAATCGTTTATCTCAGCTAGCGTTGCTGGACTTTTTCGTAATCGAGTAATGATGAGGTTATACCTCAAATATGATTCACGTTTAGACATTCGTTTTTGTTTTAGAATTTCAATTTAAAGCAGAACTTGATTTAGTATTGATTATTTAATTTTTGATCGGCAAAATCATGTCTATAGAATATAATTCAGAGTTGCTTTCAGTAATACTCCATAAAACGGATGCTCTCAGTAACACTTTCAATGAATCAATAATATTCATAATATCGGCAAATAAGGACTTATGAATTCCGATATCAATATTTATTATAATTCTTGGATTTTCGATTACATTCCATTCTTTAAATTGAATTGGAATATTTGCTATAAACTCAGTAACCAATTTGTCATTAACGTTAAAAAGCACCAAACTTTTATATACATATTTTTGGATTTCACCTTCCAAATTTTCTGAAACAAGCATTTGGAATATATTCAGAAAGTCAAATCCAATAATTACCTTTTTAGGGATTACTGGAATTAAATTATCAGGTAACATTGATTTGACTTTACACATTGTACATTGGTTTTAATTTATATTCACAAAATTAAAACATTACAACGCCAAATTATGACACAGGTAGGATAAAATATTTATATTTGCTTTTAGGATGTTTTTGATCGGTTTAAAAATCAAAACATTTCTACTTATTTGCAATTCCAAATGGAATATGAACCAAAGGAATATTATCAACATGCTCCAAATGTGTAATCTGATCATCGAAATACATATGAGGTTTTAGAATTTCAAGAATTTTACTTTTCTTTTCACCACCGAGGAAAAATGCTTGGTCAACAGAAATACCCCAACTTTTTAATGTACTAACAACCCTTTCGTGTGATGGAGAACATCGAGCTGTAATAAGTGATATATTTAAAAGACGATTATAATTTTTATCTGTGGCGAGTTTTTCTGTTTCCAGTTTTTGAAAGAATGAAATCTTATACAAAAGGTCTTTTAATGGACCTGCATTATGAGGAATAGTTGACTGAGTAGTTTCAAATTCATGGAATTTCTGTAAATCATGTGTTGTTTTATACACCGTTTCAGCTGCATCGTCAGCCAAAACGCCATCGAAGTCGAAAGCTAAACGAAGATTACTATCGGTTTCATCATCTTCAATATCTGCAACAAGAACTCGACCAGCAGCATATCCTGCTTTTATAGCATTTCGCACATCATCTGCATTTGCAGATAGAAATAAAGAAACACCAAACGCTGGGAGATATTCATACGGGGATTTCCCTGAAAAGAACGAAGCTTTTGTAATATCTAAGCTATAATGTTGAATAGTTCTGAATACACGCATACCCGTTTCTGTACTATTACGTGACATCAATACAACTTCAACAGGTTGTTGCTCGTGAAAAGCATTATTGAGATTTAGAATTCTACGAATAAATGGGAAAGCTACTCCTTTTGCCAATGGGACATCAATATTTTTCTCTTGAAAAATTCTATATGCCTCATCGCCATGTTCTCGATAAACTTTATCGGATTCCGACAAATCGAACAATGCACTTGAAGCAACAGCGATGACTAGTTTATGTTCTTTTGTAAATGGCATTGTGACGCTATCATTACGTTTATTCGTTTTGTAAATGTTTTATATAGTTATTCAAAAGTCCTCTAATTTGTTCCGATGCTACAGGATTTGCCGAATGAACCGAAAATTTTAAATTTCGTAAATCTAAACCTGATTCATAAACCAACCATTTAGCGACAGAATAACCATCGGGTGCAATGTTTCCATTTTCGTCAAGTCCTAAATCGTTATCGAAACTGATAAACTCGGGTAATCCATTTTTTTTGATGTATGCAATAAAATCTTCGGCAGTTCTTACAATATCAAATTCCATTTCTTTCTGTTTTCCATAAACCTTTTCAATTGAACGTATATCATCTAGAAATAGGTTTTTCATTTATTATTAATTACAGGAATTGTCAAATACAATGAGAAAATTTTAAAAGTTTTTCTCTTTCATAAAATAATTTACAACGACATTCCCATTTACGACATAGTTATTTACTTTTAATTCATAGTTGGGAACTGTATCTGCCAAAATACCTAAAAAAGATAATTCATCTTGTTCCGTTATTTTTTCATTCACATAAATATCCTTTAAAAAATCATCGACATTATATTCTGCTTTTTTAATAAAATCATTAAGATTTCTCAAAAAAGTGTTGTCTTTAGTATTTAGAAAATCGTTTATAGCATTTGATAATGAACCCATAAAAATTTCACCCATTGTGAATTTTTTATCTAAATGCTGAAAATATTGCATCGTAACATGACTGCAATTATTAATTTTTGCTAAATCCCTATACTCCTTATCTTTTGGACAAGTATATATTGCATGGCTACAGAACGGACAATAAATTGTTGTCATATCAGAAATATCATGAACAGTATTAACTTTTAGTTCAATATCTCTTTTTTTTTCAATGCCAAAGTCGCTACTCTTTATTGGTATTTGAGTTGTTAATTCAACACCTAGATTTGCTGCAATTAATGAAACATGTTCAATAATTTCTTGAAGATTATTGTATTTTGATTCTTTTTGTTCAATAAAATTTGCTATTTCATCAGACATTTCTGTTAATGCTGAATAATTTACATAATCCAATGTATTGTATGGCAATTGAGGATTATAAATATCAAACGACTCTAAATTTTCAAAATCAAGTTTTGTATCTAATTTTAAATGCTTTATTATTGATGCTTCTATACCTAAAAGATAAAAAAACTTAAAACTAACATTTAACATTTTTTTTAGATCAATATCTCCATTCTCAATATCTTTCAGTTGTGCCGAAAGAATGACCGTAATTATTGACTTTAATAATTCATCATCTATTGTTATATTATGCAATTTTGTTTGTTCAATTATTAAATGCTTTTTTGCAATTTTTCTAACAACTGCTTCAATTGATTTTATGTTTACATTTTTCATTTGACTGTTTTTAAACATTATATAATTCACCAACATTTAGTGAAGCATACCAGTTGCTTAGAATGTCTAATAGCAACATGGCTTTCTACTGAATATTTGGCATTAAATTTTAATTAATTCATTAATATCTTTATAAGTAGTAGCCTTCTCTCCTAGTAGTAAATATGTTTCACCATTACCAATACATATGTTTTTTTGTAAACAATATTTAAGTAACTCATCATGAACAATTAAATAATGCATCCAATCTATCTTTTTATTCTTATTAGGGTAATCATTAATAATTTCTAATAATTGGGAATCATATTCTAAAGTTAAAACTAAAGACTCTTTATTTTCAAAAAATGATAAAAGTTGTTTAATAGCATTTTCCTTATAATCTTCTTTTAAAATTCTTCTCCAACGTTCTGAATCACTTCCAAAATTATATCTTGATAATTCAAGAGTTGGAGAGTAGCCATGATAAATAGAATAATCACCAAATGTTAGTAATGCTCTTCTTAATAAATCATTTGGAGTATTAAATAAAGCGTTAAAATGTTTTGAATAAACACTGAAACGATTAAAATTAAAATCATTTATATTCTCTTTGTTGAAATCAATACAATGCAATATAAATGAGATACTTCCTAATAATAAGTTCAAATCTTCGACCGCCCAAATTTCTCTTTCAACATCCTCTCTTAAAAATCCGTTAGGAACATTAGCAAATAAATTTAGTTTGAAAATTTCTTCAGAATTCACTATTGAACTATATCGTTTTATTTCATCAATATGAACGAAGTCAATAACATCAATAAAATTATTTGTCAAAAAATCATGAGTTAATCGAATCGCTTGGGCTGTATTATCAGGAGAGTTTTTCCCAATTTCTTCTTTACGAGCTAAATTGAAAAAAAATCGAGAAAAACGATTTTGTTGCTCTAAAGTTGAATTTGGATATTTATCACAAAATTGTAAAACTGGTAATAGACGAATATAGTCCGTTGCATCAGTATCTGCAGAAAGCCATTTCTCTTCTATATATTTATTATCTTTATAAAGCTTTTGTAATGCATTATAATATCTTTCGATTTTCTCGAAACTAAGATATTTTCTCGAAATTTTTTTCGATAATCTTAGATTGCGAATATAATCGCCACTATCTTTTTGAGTTTTACCTGATTCATTTATATTATATTCAATTATTTTAATCCATTTTAAAAATTCAATAAATCCATTATCTGCATTTTCATTCTTTTTTTTATTTTTCCAGAAGAAATTTTGCCACACTTCCCATTCTTTACCTTTATTATGTTTATCAACTTCTGATAGACCTTCAAGAAGTTGTGCTTTTATATTTTCATTCGGTTGAACAGCTTCACCTCTGCTATTCATGTATATATATAACTCTTCACCTTGTTCACTTTTTTCGGTATCAAAATAATACAATTCAATATTATCTTCTACAAAACTGAAATCAATTCCACTCTTACTTACATAATTTTGAATAATTTTATAATTGGTAATAATTGATTGAATCGTCTTATCACTTTCATATAAACTATAATACCAATATTCTTCTTTTACTTCTTCAATTTTATTTCCTGAAAGAATAAATTCGACAAATTCTATCAAAAAATCATGAGCAGCTTCACGAACCTTGTAATCAACCTTCGGATATTTTTTAGCAAAATAATTATTTCTAAAAACATTTTCTTTGCCACCTTTAATTGAAACAGCTAACAGCAGTAAAAACATAGTTGTAATACGTTGTTGACCATCTATTAAAAAATATTTACTAGACACATCTACTTCATTATGATATGCGTAGATAAATCCAATATTTGAATATACTCTATTCTCAGATAAAGAACGCATTACAATTTCTTTAATTGAAGGTTCCATTTTTTCAAAGGAGCTATCATCTATATTTTTAAATCTTACTTTTTGTTCTTCAAAATCAGAATTAATTGAATCAAGAAGTCCTTCAACATTCTCTTTAGACCAGACATAATCACGCTGAATTTCAGGTATTATAATCTGCTCCAAACTATGATCTGTCAAAAACTTTTTTATACTATATTTTCCGTGATTCATTTTAGTTATATTTAAGTAATTGATTATTAATAGTTATTTCAATCCATTTCGCATGTTCGTCGATATCAATTTCAGACCAAACACTTAAATTAGGACTCATTTTCTCTGAAATTAATTTTGAGAAAACATCATACGTATGCTTTGGAACAAAACTCCCCTTACTCACTCGTTTTACAATATTAAGTCGTTTTGAATCGAACATTCCGTTACTATTTGAACTATTGTCTGGCGGTGTCAATAACGCCATGTTTCCAATTCCATTAATCTTTTTTGTTTTTAAAAGATTACAGAGAAGCTCTTTCTCATCATCGTCCAATTTGCATTGAGTTTGTTGCAATTTATTTTGAATCTTTAAATGTAAGATATAGTCTTTCGATTCTTTCTCAACATTTTCTTTTTCAATAATAGCTTTTAATTTAGCTCCAATAATTGAATTTATTAAATTGATATCTTGTTGCTTTAATTCAGATGAAAATTTGTCTGGTGTTTGTGGAAAAATATGTTCTAAACTCCAGTTATTCTCATTAAAAGAATAAAAATCAAATCGGTCATCATTACCAAAAACACTAATTGAAAGCAATAAATTATGGATATCACCATCATTTTCTCCATAGTTTAGACTAGAAAAATCAGATGGCAATATTTTTTTTATGTCTTTGTGTAATTCTTGAATAAACACTTTTTTGGAGTATTCTAACTTACCAAAATATGATGATAAATCAATTTTTGTTTCTTTTAAAGAAAACAAAAAACCTAATGAATTATAACATATTGGGTCTAAGTACAAATCATTTAAAATGGATTTAACCTTTTTCAATTCCAAGAAATATTCTTTGGCACTTTTAGCACCTTTCTTAATTTGAGATTGATAAAAATTAAATAAATCATACCTCCCCTCTGTTTTATCAGTATAATCCTCTTTTTTGGCAATTAACAAAAGTAATTCATAAATGGGATCCTTTGCTTTTTTGAAAAAGAATGAATTAATATCTGCTCTATTTGCCCAATTATCAATTTCATCCCATTGTCGTCCCATTGATGTTCGTTGCTCTAATATTTCTTTATATGATTTAGTTTGGGCTTCTCTCACTGACTTTGTTAAAAGAAGAGCTTTAATGAGCTCAACACTAGTTAATTCAACTTTATTGGTGTTTAAATTTGAAAATATTTTTTCACTACTAATTGTTCTTTCTACGGTATTAACAATAAGCATTACGTATTCAGAGATATAATTACAAAATTTTAGAATATCATTGGGTAACATTTCTTTAATCTTATGAGCTGCATGAAATAGGTAAAAGATATCTTGTTCATCAAATAGAGGGTGTTTTTCAATAAATTCCGTCCAATTTAAACCGAGAATCACGTTAATATCTTTGTAAATAAAATCCTTTAAAAAAGAACTAACATTGTCTCTGACTTCGTATGTTAATTTTTCATGGGTAAATGGTTTTTCTGTACTTTTTAATTCGTTATTTATAACTGAAAACAATAACGTAATAGTTGTAAGGCGTTGTTGACCATCAATAACTTCTAGTACCTTTTCACCTTTGTGATTTGCTGTGATTACTGTAATAAATTGCAAATAATATTGTTTCGGACTTGTAGAAAAAGCATCTTTCAAATCAGACATTAATAATTGAACAGGGGAATTCGCTTTTGAAGAACTCCATTTATATCCTCTTTGATATGGAGCAATATAAAATCTTTTAGCTTCATTTATACCCAATGCTCCATCACGAGGGTCTTCACTAAACGTATTAGAAAGACTAAATACTATATCACTCATATTCTCAATTTTAGATTTTTAGATTATATTATTTATTGGGCTTATATAAATTCCATATTCAAATTGATACCATGCCACTTAAACTTCCAACTGTAATATCCATAAACACTAGCATTTATGTTTCCTCTTTTTCATAAATACAAATCTATACAAAATAAACACATACTATATTATTCTCGCAATAATAAACGAGAGAAAACTATCATAGAAAGCTTTTATCCAAATTGCTTTATTTACTTCGTGATTCAAAATCTCATTTATTTTTTCTACTGAATAATTAAAAGCAAAATGGGCATTAGAAAATTCGTCCAAAAGTTCCTTTTCAGTAATTTTCCTTTTATTTTTTTTAAGCATTCTTTCTATTTCAGAAATGACATTCTCAACTTCAAGTATATCATTTCCTGTATGTTTACTGTTTTTAAAAATCACTATTAGGTTTGCTTTTAGTAATTCGAAATCTGTAATTTTTACAAAACCGTAGTTTTTTAAATCTTTATATGACAAAATGCTTTGTTTAATTTGCCTTGCACAATAATCTTGTAAGCATTTACTGTTTTGTTCTTTTAAAAATAGATCTTTAAGTTCTTTCAGTTCAGCAAAAATAAGTTCATGCAATGAAGCGTTATCACTGTAAAATTGTAGAGCAATTTGAATTACCAAATGTGTATAAGAATTAATGATTTTATCAAGTACTTCTATATTTCCATTTTTGAACTCAGATATTAATTGTTCTACTTCTGTAGAAGTCAATTTCATAGATTCAGCAGATGAAATAAGTTCGTTGATTTCAGTTTTATGGGCTATACTATTAGCAATTTTTACGGCTTCATGTCTATTCGATTGTTCTTGTAAGAATTCGATTATTATGTATATATCAGTAAAATTTCTCAAATTTCTTCTGTAATCCTTTTCGTATGGTAAATTAAAATGCTTCAAAATATTTATACATAAATCTGATCGATATTTAAAAAATAGTAATGGATTTACATTAAATAGTTTGCTCGAATCTAAAATGCTATTTAAATTTTTTAGTTCTAACAGTAATTCTGTTAAGGATTCATTATTTTTCATGCGATGAAAATTTATACTTTGGTTATTTACTTAAAATTTAGACGCGGTTTTCAAACCGCGTCTAAATCTTCATTTAACTCCTTTTTAACCAACTTCTACCATCGTTTGTAGAAAAGAAAAGTCCTTTGGAGGTCATACCTAAAAGTTCTTTCCCATTGTCGGTTAAATCTCCAAAATCACCTTGGGTTGAACTTCCCGAAAATCTCACTAACCATGACCTTCCATTGTTTGTTGAAAACTCTAGTTTGGCATTGTTACTTGGGCAAATTCTAATCAATTCTTTGCCTCTGTTAATCATTTGTCCCATTTTATTAAATGTTTTAAAAGTTTAGCTTACTCTATTCGGTTTTCAGCAATCCCGTTAATAAGCAAAAGTAAATTCTTAGTGAGCCAAAGAATGACATAGGTAATATCATTCTTTATACATCAAAACTATTTTGCACACATATATTCGCATTTATCCAAATACTTTCCGTTTCAAGAATATCGGAATAAGCTAAAATAGAGTGATCAAATAAATCATGAATTTAAAAGCTATGTTTAATGGTTTGCAATGGATGGTTTGAAGAATGGGCGGTAAATTCAGGTTCTAAAATCTCATCAAACATGCTACTTTTAGCATTGGGAATAAGCATACGGTTTAAAAAAGATGATGAAAAAACAAAAAAAGGAACACCCTCCATTTCATCGCTATGTTCGTATTTTTTTTGTGAAAAAAAATCAATATTGAAATCAATGTCGAAGTCAGATATTACGTATTGTTCATCGGTCATTCGTTCTTTTACAAAGTCATTAATCGCTTTCGTGGATTCAACTGCTTCTTTACATTTTTGAGTAAATATTTTAATGAAGTAAATTACCTTTTCCCGAACTTCGGGACTATACACAAACGTTTCATTAAGTATTCTTTGTCTTTCTTTCAATAATTTCATTTTTGGGGTTTTCATAAATTGCACATTGAATTCTAAAAACCCCATTTGTGCCTGTTCAAGAAAAACGGCATCATATTCGGAAGGTAAATTATTTCCCATTTGTTTTCAAATATATTTTATACAATTCGGCACAAGCTTTTGCATCACTCAAAGCATCATGATGATTCAATGGAATAGTATGTTTTTGACATAACGAAGCAAGATTATCTCGAAAGAGTTTATATGTACATACCTTTTTATACTTGGGAGCTTTCATTCCATAATACTCAAGTGTTTTTTCTAAAACACGAAAATCAAATGCCATCCCATTGTGGGCGATTACCGTTTTATTCTTAATAAAAGGTTCGATTCGTTGCCAAATATTATCGAATGTTGGAGAATTCAATGTATCCTTTGGGCTTATCCCATGAATTTCAATAAACCGATTCCAATAATAATTGTCGGGCGGTTTTATAAGTTCGTTAATTTCATGAGTTATAATTCCCCTTTCAATTCTCACAAGTCCTATTTGGCAAATACTATTACGATTACCTTGTGCTGTTTCAAAATCAATTGCGGTAAATGTCCTTTTCATAATCATTCCACTTTTATTATATCACAAATTTAGATTTCGAATACGCCAAAAAACGGCATGGCTATAAAAATAAAAGAATAAATATTCCTCAATTTGGACAAACATTCCCAAACACGCCTGTTTCTTCCTGTATTTGCTGTTTCACGGATTCAATCAAATCAAAATTCCTTAACATCGCAAGCATAAATCAAAACTGAAAGCAATGGAAAAACAATTTGAAATACGAACATATGGCTTTAATGAACTCGCTCAATTGTATTTTCCCAATGTTTCGAAAGAATCAGCTACTAAAATGTTTAAAATTTGGATAAATGCAAGTTCTACACTTATAAACTCACTGGAAAGGGTGGGATGGAAGAAAAACGCAAAAAAACTTACGCCAAAACAAGTGAAAGAATTGGTCGGACATTTTGATCCACCATAATCAAACAATTTCTAAAATCCGTTATTTGTACCCGTTTTTCCGTAGATGCAGTTATTTTTACTCGTTTTTCCATGCTTGTACCTACTTTTCCAAAATACCTATTTTTCCGAATTGAGAGCTTTTTATACCTATATTTCCACACTTGTACCTATTTTTCCATTATATTTGAAAAATAATTAGAATTACATCGCATGATTGCAAACTCATTTTCAAAAGAAATAACAGTTTTCCACGGACGTATTGCTCCCGAAACAGCAACATTAGTTGGATATGGTGCAATAATTGAAACATTGCAATTAGCAGTTCCACTGCCTGAAGTATTATCAATAATTAGCAAATTAAGAAAAAGCTACCAATCTGATGGTTGGTTTGTTTATTCGTCTCGGAATGCATTTGACGATACTTTATACAAACATCTTGTATTTGCATTGAAGTATGAGGGCATTAATTTATTAGTCTTTAAAAAGTTATTTGAAACTATTGATAAACAAGACATTTTATCCATACTGCAAGAAGAACCAACTGGACAATATTCTCGAAAAATTTGGTTTCTTTTCGAATGGTTGATGAATGATAAACTCGCCATTCCCGATTTAAGCATGAAAAACTATGTTCCATTAGTTGATGATACAATACAATATGCAATAGAAAATGGTGAAAAGTCGAACCGCCATCGTATTATAAATAATCTGCCAGGGACTCAAAGTTTCTGTCCAATGATATTTAAAACCACTAAACTAGAACAATATATATCAGCAAATTATATCGAACAAAATGGTAAATATCTGCATAGTATTCGCAAAGATATTCTGCAAAGAGCTTCTGTATTTTTATTACTAAAAGATTCAAAAGCATCGTTTACCATTGAAGGTGAGAGTCCTAAAAGCAAACGAGCTGCACGTTGGGGACAAGCCATTGGACAAGCTGGATCAAATGAATTAACGAAAGATGAATTGCTCCGATTACAACAGATAGTAATTGAAAATGGTCGATTCATCGAAATGGGATTTCGCAAAAAAGGTGGATTTATAGGTGAACATGATCACCTAACTTTAGAACCAATTCCCGACCATATTTCTGCAAAATGGCAAGATATAGAACAATTGATAAATGGTTTACTAAGTACAAATGAGTTATTACTGAAAAACAATATTGATGCAGTATTAGCAGCAACAATTATAGCGTTTGGTTTTGTTTTTATTCATCCATTCGAAGATGGTAACGGTCGTATTCATCGCTATTTAATCCATCATTTATTGGCTAAAAAGCAGTTTTCACAACAAGGAATTATATTTCCTGTTTCGGCTTCAATTCTCGATCATATTATTGATTATCGAAAAGTATTGGAAACGTATTCGAAACCAATTTTAGATTTCATTGAATGGACAGAAACAAATGACCACAATATCGAAGTACAAAACAATACGATTGACTATTACAGATATTTTGATGCAACAAAACAAGCTGAATTTCTCTATGATTGTGTAAGTGATACAATCAATAATATAATACCTAAAGAAGTTGATTATTTAACCAAATACGATGAGTTCAAAAGATTCTTGGAAGATGATTTTGAGATGCCCGATAAGCTAATTGCATTGTTGGTTCAGTTCTTAGACCAGAATAGTGGTAAAATATCAAAAAGAGCAAAAGAAAAAGAATTCGAAAGTTTATCAGATGATGAAATCAGTTTAATTGAAGAAACATTTCAAAAAATATTTCAATAGTTGCACATAAATAACTTAACTGATTATCGGTTAACCGTTTTATTGGGATTATTGGTGATTTTCTGTAAATAATTGTATTGTCTTTTTTAAACGTTTTTTTCATTTCCCAATTTCCCGATTTAAATGAACCTTTTCGTTCAATAAGCAAATTTTCCTTTAATTTCTTTATATTGTTTTCAATAGCTGTGGTACTTATTTGTAATTGCTCACTTAGCTGACGGATTTTTCTTGAGGATTTCTGACCATTATCCCCAAAATTTCAAGTGCATTTTCTCCCAATCTTTCTCCCAACTTTACTCCCAATCTTTCTCCCAACTTTTCTACGGTACTTGTTATTCCAGTTGAATTTATCGCAGGCAAATCGTTGTTTAAAGTATCATTTTTAGTAGTTTGTCTAAAAAACTTGGTAAGAAAGCTATTACTCAAAACCTTAAACTCAAAAGCAACATTATTTGTCTTACATTCATTACTAATACGTTGTAGTCCCGATGCCCATTTGTCGATGTTTTTTGTGTAATAAAACATCTCAGCAATTTTAGGATTACGCAAGTAAGAATGTTCATCTCCTTTTATAAAATCTTCGGGTGTAAGTCCCGATGGAAAAGAACCTGGATTATATATTTCTATTCTATCGGTAAATACTGCAATCTCATTTCCATTGGGCGAATTAAAATCTCGATGTACAAACGCATTCACGTTGGTCATTTCGACCCTCCATAATATCAAAATCTAAATTTTCAATCATTCAAAAAACATAATAATTTTGTCTGTATTGTTGAAAAACACTACATTATTTTATCGTTTTTGAAAAATATTTGTAGAAAATAACTTTATCAAATCAATTGAGAATTCTTAAAATCCAGTTATTTTTTATATGAAGTTAATTGATTATCAAAACTTGTATATTTTGCAAGTTTTGATAATTAAATTAATATCTTTGTTCTATGACAAAATATACAAATAGGAAACAATATTTAAGCAAACTGGAGTCTTATAAGGATAGAGACCTTATAAAAGTAGTTAGTGGTTTGCGTAGGTCTGGGAAAAGCACTTTGCTAGAACTTTATCGTGAATATTTGCTAAAACAGGATATTGGCAAACGACAAATTCAGTCTTATAATTTTGAATTACCCGAAAATTATTTGAATAAATCGTGGAGCGATATTTACTTTGAAATAAAGAAAAAAATGCAAGCTGATAAGCCAAATTATATATTTTTGGATGAAGTGCAAAACATACCTTTTTTTGAAAAATTAGTAGATGGTCTTTTTGCCACCCCCAATACCGATATTTACATAACAGGTTCAAATGCATTTTTGTTGAGTAGTGAATTAGCAACGTTGTTAAGTGGTCGTTACATAGAAATTTCGATTTTGCCTTTTTCGTTTCATGAGTACTTAACTACTCGTGGTATTGACACAAGCAACAAATACCTCAATTACGAAGCTTTGTTTTTTGACTATGTAAACGAAACGTCATTACCCAAAGGTGTGGAATTGAGAGAAAACGGTTTTGATAAAATATATGAATATCTTGCTGCTATCTATTCAACAATAATAGAAAAGGACATAACGCAACGACATAAAATAAATGACAAACGTGCTTTTACAAATATTGTGAAATTTGTAGCTTCAAATATTGGAAATCCCCTTTCGCCAAGCAACATTTCCAAAACACTAAAGCAAGATGAACAAAATATACATCATGCAACTGTAGAAAAGTACATTGAATATTTGGTAGAAAGTTTTGTGTTTTACAAAGTAAATCGCTTTGACTTGAAAGGCAAAAAACAATTGGCTACACAAGAAAAATATTATTTGGTAGATGTTGGTCTATTGAATGTTTTGGTTGGTAAAGAGCGTATTACTGACAGAGGACATATTTTAGAAAATATAGTTTATTTAGAACTTTTACGCAGAGGCAATAAAATTTGGACAGGAACATCTCGAAACAGCGAGGTGGACTTTGTTTGTAAAACACCAACTGGCGACATAGAGTACTATCAGGTTGCGTGGCAAATTACAAGTGAAAACACGGTAGAACGTGAATTTGGGGCATTAGAAAAAATAAACGATAACTATCCAAAATATTTACTAACAACAGATTCGTTTACGCAAAATAGAAGCGGAGTTATACATTATAATGTTTTTAACTGGCTACTTAACGACTAAAATTCAACAACTCCCTTGACTTTATTTGATGCACATTTGGGAGTTTTTTCGAATAGACATATTTTTAAAAGAAGAAAAATATAATAATAAGTTTCCCTTTTTAAAGTATCAAACAATAAATAATATCGTATATTTGTTGTTAATAACCAACATTAATGTGTTTTAAGTAGTGTAATGATGGAAATAAACAACAAATATAATGCAATGACGGATAATGCTTTTGTTGAAACAATAGGGCAATTCGTAAAGCATCATCGTTTGGAACAAAACAAGACCCAAAGTCAACTAGCTGAAGAAGCTGGTATAAATCGTTCAACATTGAGCGAGTTTGAACAAGGGAAACGTTCCAATATTATCACCTTAATTCAGTTACTTCGGGCTTTAAACTTATTACAGATATTACAACATTTCGAAATAAGTACGCAAATAAGCCCCATAAAATTAGCTGAACTAGAGCAAGCAAAACGCAAAAGAGCATCAAAACAAAAAGAAAGTAACAAACCAAAATCTGACTGGTAATGATAACAACCTGCTTTGTAAATATTTGGGGTAAACGTGTTGGAGCATTAGCTTGGGACAATGAAACAGGATTAGGTTCTTTTGAATATGATCCTGCTTTTCTTACGAGCAAACTCGATTTAGCACCAAT
>Ga0302288_1000709_pt1 | contig 24934 bp, 20 predicted proteins | sample III_Fen_N1_1_FD_194549 | JGI IMG/M metagenome (GOLD analysis project Ga0302288, IMG submission 194549) | Peat permafrost microbial communities from Stordalen Mire near Abisko, Sweden - III_Fen_N1_1 | ecosystem: Environmental > Terrestrial > Soil > Wetlands > Permafrost | place: Sweden: Abisko...
TAAATGAATATTGTATCGACTCGATTACGAAACAAATATTTATCGATCTCCAAGAAGGATTATTTGTTCCAAACTCGTTTATGCCAGAAAGTAAATCGCCAGGATTAAATAGATTTATCCCTAAAGGGTATAACATGGATACCTACAAAATCTGGATTTATGATAGCTGGGGTAACCTCATGTGGTATTCCGATAAACTTATCGGTGGCTCGCCTGCCGAAGGTTGGGACGGTACCTACAATGGGGTAGTTGCCAAAATGGACAGCTACATCTGGAAGATCGAAGCTACCTTCGCCGATGGTACTTCCTGGGAAGGACAAGGGTCTTCAAACTCCGATAAGAAAAAAACTATGGGAAATGTGCTGCTATTGAGATAAAATAAATAAACGTTAACTATAAAAGCCGACCCTGAAAAAGTCGGCTTTTGTAGTTATTGGAAATAACCGTAAAACAAATATCTTTGCAAAAATAAATAGACTATGAACCTTGTTGAAGAACTACGTTGGAGAGGCATGATTCACGACATCATGCCTGGAACCGAAGAACAATTGTTAAAAGAAATGACATCAGCTTATGTTGGAATTGACCCAACTGCCGATTCTTTACATATTGGACATTTAGTAAGTGTAATGATGTTACGCCATTTACAGCGTGCAGGTCACAGACCAATAGCACTTGTTGGTGGAGCGACAGGAATGATTGGCGATCCTTCGGGAAAATCGCAAGAGCGTAATTTATTGAATGAAGAAACATTGAATCACAATGTTGATTGTTTAAAAAAGCAATTATCGAAATTTTTAGATTTTGATTCAAAAGTTGCAAATGCTGCCGAATTAGTAAACAATTACGATTGGATGAAGAATTTTTCGTTTCTCGAATTTATTCGTGATATTGGAAAGCATATTCCCGTAAATTATATGATGGCAAAAGACAGCGTAAAGAAACGTTTGGGCGAAGAATCGAAATCGGGAATGTCATTTTGCGAATTCTCATACCAACTTTTACAAGGCTACGATTATTTATACCTCTATAAACAAAAGAATTGCAAACTCCAAATGGGAGGTTCTGATCAATGGGGAAACATTACCACAGGAACTGAACTGATTCGCAGAAAAGAAGCTGGCGAAGCTTTTGCATTAACATGTCCATTAATAACAAAATCTGATGGAACAAAATTTGGTAAAACCGAAAGTGGTAACGTGTGGCTTGATCCAAAATTAACATCACCATATAAATTCTATCAATTTTGGCTAAATGTGAGTGATGAAGATGCTGAACGTTACATCAAAATATTTACGATGTTGCCGAAAGAAGAAATTGATGGTTTAATTATGACTCATCGTGAAGCTCCTCATGCTCGTGAATTACAAAAGGTTTTAGCTCGTGAAACAACGATTATGTGTCATTCTGAAACCGATTATACCGCAGCAATTGATGCATCGCAAATATTATTTGGAAAAGGAACAGCTGAAACATTAGCAAATCTTGATACCGAAACGTTTCTTTCAATATTCGAAGGTGTTCCAATGTTTGACATTTCAAAAGCGACCTTATCGATTGGGATAAATGTCGTAGAACTTCTTGCAACACATACGCAAGTATTTGAGAATAAAAGCGAAGTTCGCCGAATGATTCAAGGCGGTGGATTAAGCATTAACAAAAATAAAGTAGAAACCGCCGAAGGTATAATAAATGATTCTGGCTTAATAAAAGACGAATATTTACTAGTTCAAAAAGGCAAGAAAAATTATTATATCATAAAAATTAGCTAATCAAAAATCATAAATATTTAAAGAAAGAGACTTCAAAACGAAGTCTCTTTCTTTATGTTATGGCATTGGACAAGGAATCATTTTCCATACTTTTTTTGTCTTCGTTATAATTTTAAAAGCAAGACTTACTTCGTGCGATCCAGAAGACAATGTTTGTAAGGGTGATGTGGTAATATCATAACTATAACCAAAAACGAAATAATCGAAATTGTACGATAAAACAATAACTGCAGCATCATTATTAAAATATGATTGATAGGTTTGGTAAAATGGAATTCCTCGATACCATAAGCCTATTGAGAAATCAGTATATTCCCAATAAACACCAGTATAACATTGACTAAATTGTGCTTGTCGTTTAAACTCAAATGCTACATATAAATTATTACCTCGATTTCTAGCCATACGACTATTGTTAAGGGGTATTTTTCTTCCTCCATATAACGATATTTTAATAGGAACTTTCGAGACACCACCAAGTAGCGATTGATTAGGAGCCGTTAAGTGATGAACAGAAAACCCAAGCCAAAAGAGTGGATGAAATAATACCGCTGATGTTGCAAAATCGACATAAGATACACTTTTATTTAAAGCTGTTTCAACAGTTGTAGGCATCGTTGCATCAAAACTAAGTTGATCGCCAAAGACAATACGATTGTAATTTAAACTTCTCGTATTAAACGATGCCTCAATCCCAGGTCTTAATTGTAATTTACGAGTAATATCTATAATATATGAATATTGTAACATCGCATAGGTTGAAGACATTAAGCCTATTCCTGCTTGATCGCGAAAAAGAGCAAATCCTACTCCACTTTTTGTTTTATTAAAATAATGATCAAAAGATAGTGAGTACGAAATATATTCTTTATTAAAGGCTGGCCATTGATCTCGAAAATTTGACACAACGCGTGTTCCACTTGTAGCACCAGCAAACGAAGGACCTAAATATAACGGTACAGCAAAGACCTGCGAAAATTGAGGATCTTGAGCTTGTGTCGTTATAGAACATAAAACGAGAATTAGAATATGTAAAAATCGATTTTTCAAAATAAAAAATAAATTATCTCAGTAATGTAATATTCCCTTTTTGTTTAATCTTTTTACCAGCAATACAGGTTGCCTCGACTTTCCAAACATAAATATCTTGCTTAACTAATGCTTTTTTATAATAACCATCCCAACCAACTGCAATATCATCACTCGCGAAAATAACCTCTCCCCAACGATTATAAATTTCTAAATGATAAGACTCGATATTTCGGGCAATAGGATGAAAAATATCATTCGTTCTTTCGGGTATATCAGGATCATATCTGCCTCCAGTTTCGTTTCCAACAGGAGTAAATGCACTAGGGAAAATAATAGTACATTCTTTTAAAACGGTAACTGCTTTAGGTAAATACAAACTATCGGAACATCCATGAACATCCCATCCAATTAAACTAACATTGTAAGTACCAGTATCATTATAATGATGATTTGGCTCTGAAACGGTTGCTGTAAAATCATCGCCAAATGTCCAAAGCCATTTCTGTGCATTTTTCGATTTATTATAACACCGAACATCGGCATCGGGCATATAAACAATTGATGGAAGTACTTCAAAATCGACTTTAGGATGATCATAAACGGTAATTATATGATTTCGATTTACATCTTTTCTATTACCATTCATAGCGGTTAGTTCAACAACAAACGTTCCTGGTTTATCATAAATATGCGATGGAACTGAATCTACAGATTGTGCACCATCGCCAAAATCCCAAGCATAACTTGTAGCATTTCTTGATTTATTAACAAATGTTACTGTTAATGGAACACAACCGGCAAATGATGAATCATAATCAGCTTTTACAAGAGCATATTGCACCGATATAGTTTTACTCATTGTATCTTTACAATGAATACTTTGCTCTGTCAGAACAATTTTGAATGTTCCCGTATCTGCAAATTCATGAGAAACGGGATTAACAACGGAACTCGTTTTTCCATCTCCAAAATCCCAAGAAGTTTGCCATGATCCAATTGTGTTGTTTGAAATTTGTACGGTTTTTTGAGGTAATTCGAAATAAGTAGCATTTACCAAGAAGTCAGAATTTGGAGTTGTATAAAGTAAAATCGTTGCCATATCTGTAGCTTTACATCCCATCGTTGATGTAGCTTGAACTTGAGTTGTTAGTGCTAAATCACTTATAGTCGTGTTGGTAAATATGTTTATTGGATTTTTAATATTTGAAACCTGTCCATCGCCAAAATCCCAGTTAAAATTTACGGCATTTTTCGAGTTCGTTCTAAAATGAACGATCAATGGGCTACATCCAGCAGTATCGGGAATTATTGAAACAGATACTTCAGGATATATGAGAATACTTTGCATTGATGTGTCGGGACAATTGTAGGAATTGTTGGCGGTTAAAACAATATTAAATATTTTATTATTCGTGGTTTTATTTGAAAAAGAATGAGTTTCATCTTTATTAGAAGAAACCGTTGAACCATCATCGAAGCTCCAGAAATACGAAGTAGCATTACTTGTTTTGTTCGTAAAGGTAATAGCCATTGGAGAACAACCAAAAGCTTTATCAACGGCAAATGCAGCATTAATTCTTGGTGCAATTGAAATTTTAATTGTTGATAAAGTATCGGTACAGCCATAACTTGATTTTGCGATTAAAGTCACATATCTATCATTTATCGTATTCGAACTATTTATATAAATATGAGTGACATTGGTATTCGAAGATATTGTTCCATCGTCAAAATCCCATTTGAAAGAATTTGCATTGAGAGTTTGATTCATAAATTGAACTTCAAGAGGCGAACAACCCGATATTTTATTTGCGGTAAATTGAGCTGTAATACTAGGAAATACTGTTATCGATTGCGAGAACTCATGAGTACAGCCTTGTGCATTTGTTGCGGTAAGTTTTAAAATATAGGTTAAAGTTGCAGTTGTTGTATTTGTATAATTATGATTTACTATCGCAAGAGAACTTGTTGAAGATGTTCCATCACCAAAATCCCATAGATAGGATGTTGCATTGACAGTTTGATTCGTAATAGAAACTGAAACGGGTGAACAACCAGTCGATTTATTGGTATGAAAAAGTGCTGTTGGTTTATTGGTAACCGTTATAGGAATTGGCCCAGCGGTGTCGGAACAACCAAACGTTGAAATGTAAGCTATCAATTTTACATTAAATATTTTGGACGCCGCAGTTGCATTCAAATAGGTATGAAATGGATTGATATCTGTTGAAGAATAACCATCACCAAAATCCCATTTATATGCATTTGCATTTTGCGATTGGTTTGTAAATGTAACATCAACTGGCGAACAGCCAACAATAGCATTATGAGTAAATTGCGCAACAAGCAACGGAAATACATTGACAATTTGCGAATATTGAATTATACAACCGTTCAAAGATGTTACTTTCAATGTTACGCTATATGAAACTTGCGACATTGATGCGTTTGTAAAACTATGCGTAACACTTACCGACGAAGATGTCGATGTTGTTCCATCACCAAAATCCCAAGAATACGTTGCAGCATTGACCGATTGATTCGTAAAATTTATTGTAAGTGGTGAACAGCCAATTGTTTTGTTCGGCAAAAAAAGCGCAATAGGAATAAAATCGGATGTAATTGTAACCGGACCAGCGGTATCAACACAACCATACGACGATTTCGCAATTAAAGACACAAGATTTATTTTAGGTGAAGTTGTCTGATTTATATAAATATGCGTAGGATTTATATCATTCGATATTGTATTATCTCCGAAATCCCAAGTATAAAGTTGAGCATTTGTCGATTGATTAGTAAATGCAACATCAAAAGGAGTACAACCAATAGTTTTATCGGGATTAAATTTGGCAGTTACTTTAGGAAATACATTTATTGGTAAACTATAGTAGCTGACACATCCTTGACTACTCGTTGCAGTTACCGAAACAGTAATTGTTTGTTGAGCTGTTGCCGTATTTACAAATTGATGTATAAACGATGGATTTGCATTATTCCCAGATGTTCCATCACCAAAATTCCACTGATATTTGGATCCATTCAGTATTTGATTTGTAATGGTTGCCAAAAACGGAGAACAACCGGTAGATTTGTTAAAAGAAAAATTTGTAGATGAGTTATTATTTACCGTAATATTTACTGGACCAGCAGTATCGGAACAGCCATACGATGATTTTGCCGTTAAAGTAACAAGAAAAGTAATTGGTGCATTAGAAGAGTTTACATAAGTATGAGTTGTATTTATGTCGTTTGTTGTAGTATTATCGCCAAACTTCCAAAGATAAATTTGCGAGTTTGTTGATTGATTGGTGAAAGCAACATCTACAGAACCGCAGCCACTTGTTTTATCTGGGGAAAAATTAGCCGTTACTTTTGGAAAAATAGTAAATGGCACATTATATACACTTGAGCATCCAAGGGTACTTGTAGCTGTAACTGTAATTGTGCGAGTTAATTGTGCCGAAGAGTTATTTACAAAACTATGCGTAAATGTGGTTGCAGAACTGTTGCCTATTGTACCATCACCAAAACTCCATTGAAATGTTGAACCATTAACGGTTTGGTTTGTAATAGTTGTTTGAACAGGAGAACAACCCGTCGATTTATCTGTAATAAAAAGCGCATCAGGAATATCATTGACCGTTATTATTGTTGAATTGGCTGTGTCGGAGCACCCATATGATGATTTTGCAATGAGAGTAACTTGATTTGATATTGGAGCATTTGTCGAATTGATAAATGTATGTGTTGGATTCTTATTTATTGTTGAATTGTTATCACCAAAATCCCAACTATAAAGCTGAGCATTTGTTGATTGATTGGTAAATGAAACATCAAGCGGAGTACAGCCAATTGTTTTATTTGAGGTGTATTTTGCGACTACTTCAGGGTAAATATTTACCGGCAAATTATAGCTACTTATACAGCCATTTTTGCTTGTAACTGTTACATAGATTGTTCTTGTAATTTGACTTGTTGTGTTGTTAGTATATAAATGATTGAACGATACTGCAGTATTCGAAGTTGTTCCATCACCAATATTCCAACTATAGGTTAATGCATGGGTTGATTGATCCGAAATAGTAACCGTTAAAGGTGAACAACCATAGTTTTTATCGATAGCAAATAATGCCTTTGTATCTGGATGAACGGTTACATTTTTTTGAAAGGTATTTATACAATTTTCGAACGATGTAACAGTTAATGTTATTGTATAAACAACATCATTTTCCGTAGAATTTGAAAAAAGATGTGTCATATTTTCTGACCCAAATTCGCTGATTCCATCGCCATAATTCCAAAAATACGTTTTTGCACCACTTGTTGCCGCCAAATGAACGGTATATGGTCCACAAAAAGTCGTTTTATCAACGCTGAATTTAGCTTCAGGCAAAGAATATACGTTAATGAAATTAATTGTTGTATCAACACAACCATCGTTTGAACTACTTATTAGTTCAACACCCAAATATTTTGTAGCTGTAGTATTATTAATAAAATTGTGACTTGGTGATGTTTGGGTAGAAACAGCTGTTCCATCCTTAAAATCCCATTTATAAAAAACGGCATTTTGCGAATTATTTGTAAATGTTACTGACGTATTACTGCAAATGGAGTTAGCTGAAATAGAAAATAAAGGTAATGACTTTGGATAAATCGTAACAGAACTGACCATCGTATCGGAACATCCAAAAACACTTTTAGCACGATTTTTAATAGTATAGGTAATTGGAATATTTCCATTATTTATAAAGGTATGAAAAGGCTTTGAATCTATTGATGAGCTTCCATCACCGAAATCCCAACTGTAATTAACATTTAATTCATCAGGACTCTGAAATTCAATAGTAAATGGCGAACATTCAGTATCGTCATTATTAAGTAATGATGGAGGTAAATGAGGAGTAATGGTTTTGGTAATTGTGTCGGAACAATGGGCGGTCGATACAATTAACTGAACATTGACCGATGTAGATGTTGAGAATGTTTGCTTCGGATTTTGCAAAGTCGAACTAACTTCATTCCCAAAATTCCATTGCCACGAAACTATTGGGTCTGAAATTGATATAGAATTATCATTAAATATTGTTGGTACGCCAACACAAACAGAACCAACGTTAAAATCGGCTGAAGGATTATTTATACAAATATTTCCAATAATTGCTGGCGCAGAGGAACTTTGTTGAGCAATTTTCGCATCCAAATCAGTTGTAATTTCTTGAGCAGAAATCGATGGATTATTTACGCAAAGAAACAGGGCTAAATTTGCTAAAAACTTAACAAAAAATAGACCTTCAGTACCCAATCGTTTGCCTCTTTCAAAATTCGTTTTATAATAATACAAAAAACAAAAAAGTGAAAAAGTACCTGTAATTCCTAGTAGTTGCAATGTCTTACGTTTTCATAATTCGACTCTTAAAGATACGAATTAAAAAACCAAAATGCAACCTAAAAAGCTAACTATAAGGGTATTTTGAATACTATTTTCTTTACAACTGAGGTAGAATCTCCCTTTCGAACGCATGGCATATGACCGTCGTGAGGGAAAAATATTGCAAACATATCGGGTGTTAATGTGAAATAAGAAACTTCGCCTTCGAGTTTTTGTAAATCTTTTTCGTCAATATATGGCTGTGATATGCAAGTATTAACAGGACAATATCCAATTAACTCTTCACCTTTTGAAATTATTTGAATGTCGATATACTTTTTATGACATTCTATAAAACAATCGGATTCAACTTTTGTTTCATATTCATTTACCGAAGCAAAAGCTCCTTTATCGTTTATAGGATGTTTACCATTCTTTAATTCACCAAGATTTGTACTTTTCATAAAAGAAAAAACATCATAGAATTGCTGATGGCAGGTTAAATAGTTTCCTATGTTTGAAATGGTATCAAGTATCATACTTTATTTTTTTTGCAAATTAAAACAAGAAAAGGAATTTACAATCGCTAATACCTATTTACCGATAAAATTTTTACCTTTGTTTATTGGCAAAAAGCTTCGATAATGAGAAAGGTTTAGGCATTACAATACATCAAAAAATCTCATTTTAAACAAAATAGAAATGCAAATTACAAAAGAACAAATCATTGAATCACTTAAGAAAGTAACATTCCCAGGTTCAAAATTAGATATAGTAAGTCAAGATAGAATTAAAGATATTGCAATTTCAGAAAAGCATATTTCTCTATCAATCAGTACGAGCAACGAAGAATCAAAATTCCAAACAGCAGTTGCCGATACGGTTCGCCATGCAATTCAAAAACAATTAGGTTCAACAATTGTTGTCGAAGTTCGATACGAAATTCAAGAAAAGGGAGTTGACGAAGGTGGAATTGGACAAGTAAAAAACATCATTGCAATTGCTTCGGGCAAAGGTGGCGTTGGAAAATCAACAATCACAGCTAATATTGCCGTTTCACTGGCTCAAAAAGGCTATAAAGTTGGGATCATTGATGCTGATATTTTTGGACCATCGGTTCCTAAAATGTTTGGTGTTGAACAAAACGTTCCCAATTCGAAAGTAGTTAACGAAAAGCACATTATTATTCCTATTGAAAAATATGGCGTTAAAATATTATCAATAGGTTTCTTTGTTAAAGCAGAAGAATCGCTTGCATGGCGTGGTCCAATGGCAAGTGGTGCTTTAAAACAATTGATAAACGATGCCGATTGGGGCGAATTAGATATCCTTCTCTTTGATACACCTCCAGGAACGAGCGATATTCATCTTACCATCTTACAAACGCTTCCATTAACAGGTGCAGTAATTGTGACAACACCCCAAGATGTTGCAATTATTGATGCAGTAAGAGGAATTGATTTATTTAGAAAAGAAAACATAAATGTTCCCATATTGGGATTAGTTGAAAATATGTCGTGGTTTACACCTGCCGAATTACCGCAAAACAAATATTACATATTTGGAAAAGGTGGTGGTGAAAAATTAGCGAAAGATAATGGAATTCAACTATTAGGACAAGTTCCTCTTATCCAAAAAATTAGAGAAGGAGGCGACGAAGGTGAACCCGTTTCTCTTAACGAAGATTCGCTTTTACAATCAATTTTCGCTCAATTAACAGACAATCTTTTAGAATCGCTTGATAAACGCAATAAAAATCAACCGAGTACCAATCAACTGCAAATAAAATTTTAAATGGATAAGCAATCAATTATATCGAAAGTAGATGCCGCGATAGAAATTATGCGTCCATTTTTACATGCTGATGGTGGCGATTTACAAGTTGTAGATATTACCGATGAAATGATTTTACAACTAAAACCATCGGGAGCTTGCAAAGAATGTCCACATATAGATCAAACAATTCAGAGTGGAATTAGCGAGGCAATAAAAAAAGAAGTACCAGAAATCAAAGACATTGAAATTTTATACTAGTTTTTAATTTGCTATGAGCGTTAAAATACTGATATTTGAAAATTCTTAGCAATTAAACCAAATTATTACAATGCTTATACTCGCTTGGTTATTATTTATTGGAATCATTTTAGCGCTTCTTTCGCTCGACCTTGGAGTGTTCAATAAAGGCAATCATGAAATAAACACAAAACAAGCTCTGATGTGGACAACATTGTGGGTGAGTTTAGCGCTGTTATTCAATGTACTTGTCTATTTTGCATTTCAATACGACTGGCTTGGATTAGCAACCAGTTCTCATGACATTAAAACAGGCAAAGATGCTGTATTAAAATTCTTTACAGGATACATCATTGAAGAATCATTAAGCATGGATAATATTTTCGTAATTGCCATGTTATTTGCATACTTCAAAATCCCTTTAAAATACCAACATCGTGTTTTATTTTGGGGTATAATGGGTGCGCTTGTTTTCCGAGGATTAATGATTGGCTTAGGCACATCGCTTGTTCATCGATTTGAATGGATAATGTACGTTTTTGGAGCTTTACTTGTCTTTTCTGCAATCAAAATGTTGTTTGGTGGTGAAGATGAATTTGATGCAGACAAAAACATTGCAGTAAAAGTGATTCGCAAATTTTATCCAGTATCCAACGAATTAGATGATGGTAAATTCTTTACCATTAAAAATGGAATAAAATCAGCTACACCCCTATTTGTCATTTTAATGGTTATCGAAACAACCGATATTTTATTTGCCGTCGATTCTATTCCAGCAATTTTTGCAGTAACGACCGATACATTTATTGTATTTACGTCCAATGTCTTTGCAATCATGGGTCTTCGCTCCCTCTATTTTGTACTTGCATCGTTTATGGAGAAATTCAAATATTTGAAATTTAGCTTAGTGGTACTATTATTATTTATTGGGGCAAAAATGTTACTTGCACATTTCATTACAATCTCAATACCAGTATCATTAGTAATAATTGTAATAATTCTACTTTCGGGAGTTATAACATCAATAATGTTAACAAAAGACATCTCAAGCAAATAAACAAAAGATAAAATTAATGAAAGAACTCGACATTAAAAGTAGTATTGGAACATCGAAAATAATTGTTGGAGAATCATTGAAAAATGTATCTCAATATATGCCCAATGATAAAAAAGTTGTAATTATTACTGACTCTAATGTTCATAAATTATATGGACATCAGTTCCCTCAAGGAACGGTAATTGAAATTGGAACTGGCGAAAACAACAAGACACTCGATACTATAAAAGACATTATTGGTCAAATGCTAGAATTAGAACTTGATAGAACAAGTTTTGTTTTAGGTATTGGTGGTGGCATTGTCTGCGACATTACTGGTTTTGTTGCATCGATTTTTATGCGCGGTATAGATTTTGGTTTTGTAAGCACAACACTTTTAGCTCAAGTTGATGCGAGTGTTGGAGGTAAAAATGGAGTCAATTTCGATGGGTTTAAAAACATGGTTGGTGTTTTTGGATTACCAAAATTTGTAATCTGCGATACCGCAATGTTGCAAACACTTCCTCGCGAAGAAGTATTAAGCGGTTTAGCTGAAATCGTTAAACACGGAGCCATTGCAAGCAATGAATTATTTACATATATAGAAGAAAACGTAGAGAAATCTTTAGCTCTTGATCCTATTGTTATTGATCGCTTCGTTTATGAATCGAACCTCATAAAATCGACCGTCGTTAATGGTGATGCTCGTGAAAGAGGTGAACGCCGAAAATTAAACTTTGGACACACTTTTGGCCATGCCATTGAGAAAGTTACCAAAATTTCGCATGGGAAAGCTGTCAGTATTGGAATGGTTGTAGCAGCTGAATTATCGGTAAAAAAAGGGTTAATGCAAAAATCAGAATCCGATCGTTTACGAAATGTGTTGAAACGAATGGAATTACCAATCGATACTGCAGGATTAGACAAAGACAAAGCTCTTGAAGCCATGAAACATGACAAAAAACGCGATGGTGATTCAGTTCATTTCATTCTTTTGGAAAATATTGGCAAAGCTCAAATACAAGGAATTACATTCGATGAATTAAAAACTATAATCGATGATTTGTGTAGCACTCCAGGAAAATAATGTAGAAAAATGTCTGCAGATATTAAATACTGTAGAATTGGCCGAAATTAGAATAGACTTAGCAAAACTTTCGGAAACCGATGTTGCTAAAATATTCTCAAATTCACCTACGAAACTAATCGCAACCTGCCGTCCCGATAATTATAGTGATGATGCACGTATGAAATTGCTTAAAACGGCTATTTCATCGGGAGCTGCCTATGTTGATATCGAAATAGAAAGCGAAAATTCATTTACAGAAGAAATGGTTCTATTTGCAAAACGGCACGAAACGACTGTAATCATTTCATATCACAATTACGAAAACACACCATCATCGGCTGAATTGAATGCAATAATTCAAAAATGTTTTGAATTAGGAGCCGATATTGCGAAAATTGCTACGTTAGTTATTGCATCACGCGACAACGCAAGGCTTTTAGCATTATATGATACCTCAAGAAAAGTTATTGTTTTAGGAATGGGACAAATAGGCAAAATGACTCGTGTAATGGCTCCATTTTTAGGATCACCATTTACCTTTGCAGCTCTCACAGATACATTAGCAACAGCACCCGGACAAATAACCGCAGAAAACTTAAAATCGGCTCAAACCTTTTTTTCTGCATTATAGAATAAAATAATTTAAGAAAACATACGTTTGGATTCAAATTTGTAAAACTGAAAAAACTTTAAAACTTACTAGTATGAAACGTTTTATTATTCTTTTAGCAGCTTCTCTTTTTGCTTCAACAGCAATGTTTGCACAATTTGGTGGTGGAAAATTAGAGACATCAGATCTTAAGGCACCAATTGTAAAATGGTCGCAGGACAGCAAAGATTTTGGCAAAATAAAGCAAAACAAACCTGTTACGGTTGATTTTGAAGTAACAAACACAGGTAATGCACCTTTACTTTTGGTCAAAGTAGAACCAGCCTGCAATTGCACCACATCCGATTACACAAAATCGCCAATTATGCCTGGTCAAAAAGGCATAGTAAAAGTATCGTTCGATGCTAAAAATCTTGGAAATTTCTCAAAATCGGTTAATGTTACTACAAATTGTAAAGAATCTTTAACGATATTAAAATTCTTTGGAACGGTTGAAAAATAAATCATTTAGAAAATTACGAGAGGGTCGAACAGTTTTATTGTTCGACCTTTTTTAATTTTATCAAAACCACAACAAACAATTTGTCGATATTCTCGTAAAGTCATCGAAATCCTATTGCTATGAATTGGAAAAACAGTATCTTTATCTGTTATTAAATGGAAAATTAATTTCTATATGAATAAGAAAATTTTATATACACTTTTCGTTTTATGTATATCTGGTAATATCTTCGCTGCCACGATTACAGCAAATATTGGTGGAGGTGATTGGAATAGCGGTGCTACTTGGGATTTAGGTCATATTCCTTTGGTGACTGAAGATGTTGTAATACCAACAGGAATTACAGTTTTTTCTACTTCAGGGGTGTCAATATATAATTCGATTTCAGTTTCTGGTATCTTGAATATTAGTGGTGGTGACTTTATCGTAAGTGGATTAAGAACTATTACGATAAATAATGGTGGAATTATAAATGTAACAGGAGGTAAGAATTTGTCGTTTGATTCAAATACGGCACCTGGGGCTGTATTAAACGTAAATGCAGGAGCAATTTTAAATATTTCTGGGGGGGTTATTCAGACAAATACATGGAATTCACGCTATATATACAATTATGGTTATATAGAAGTTGGATTATCTATAAATATAGATATATTATATATTTATAATTATAACACTGGAACACTGGTTGTTCATGGTGATATACAAGGTGGAGGTAGTCATATGTGGATTTATAATTATGGAATTTTTACTGTAGATATGTCAACGATACTATATAAAACGAATTTTTATAATTATTCAACAGCTAGATTTATGGTTTTTGGGGATATTACATTAGGCGAAGGAAGTACTTTTAATAATTCGGGACTAGTTCAATGTCTTAATTTTATAGCATTATCTAACTATACTGATTTTTTTAATACTACAGGAACTCTTATCGTTATTAATAATTTTAGTACTGCTGCAGGTAGATGTCCAGGCTATTCAACTAACTTAGGTACATTTTATTATGGTTCTGTAACTTCACCAGATTTATATTGTTATACTTTTTTAACATCTACAGGTAAAATTATTACTCCAGGACGTAGAATATGGCTTTCATCTGATTTTATTGGATACGGTTTACAAACAGATGGTTATGTTATTGATAAATGGTTTGATTTAGCTAATAATTACGGATTTAAAATGAAAGAAGATACTTATAAACCAACTCTTAGAAATAGTTTGGCTAGTAATGTCAATTTTAATCCTGTTGTTAGTTTTAGCGGAGGACAAAAGCATATGGATCTTGATGGTAATCCACTTTTTGCACCAACAAAAGGTCTGGCAATGTTTTCTGTTATTGTACCCACTTCAGGTAGCACTGGTAAAGCATTTATTTGTGATTATGGTTTAAGTCCTACAAATGGGTTTGGATTTGGATATAGTACTACAAATGCCTATTCGTATACACCAACAAGTTCAATCGGTGCTGAAAATCAAATTACTGCACATGGACGAACTACCAAACCGACCCTTTTATCTCATACAACTCAATTTGGTGTGGCACAAAATCAGATTCTTGGAATTTGTGATGGATCATTATCAATTACAAATACAACTTCAACAAGTTTAACAACAATAGATGATCCCGAAATAAATAATGCTGCAACCCCCGATGGAACATATGGGCCATTTACTATTGGAGCAGCATCGGCGAATCCATCAACTGATGATTTCGAAGGAACTATTGCGGAATTAATAGTTTATGCAACAAAGGTTTCGACAAATGTAAAAAATGCCACTGAGTCATTTTTAGCTTTAAAATATGGTGTAACACTAGATCACAATTATTTAACGCACGATAGTGTGATTTATAGAACGTATGATGCTATTTATAAATATGATGTTGCTGGTTTAGGTCGTGAGGATTATAATTTTCTTCATCAACGTAAATCTAAAAGTGTTAATACGGGGTCAGAACTTACGGTTTCAACGGCATTAATTGACAATACCCAGTTTAATCAAAAATCAATAACAACTGATATAGCTAAAACACTTAGTTTTCTTGTATGGGCACATAATGGAGCAGCTTTAAATAATAGGATTTATAAGTTTAGTGATTATGATTTTAATCAAGATTCGTATTTGCAATTTTCAATTGCTGGATTAACAGCAACAACAAAGCTTATTGTTGCAGATGATGATGCGTTTACTCAAAATGTTTATACTCTTTCACCAACAAGTTTTAATGATCCCAATATTGTTTATAAATTACCAGCCAGATATAATATCGATATAACAAAAGCTAGATATTGTGCAATTCTTACACCAGGAGCTGCATCAACGCCAGGTGTAATAATCAGTAGTGTAACACCTCCAACAACAGAAAATACTGCTGAACTAAGAGTTTACTCAACTGATAAAGGTGTTTTATTGCCATCAATTGCAGACCCCAGTTCTATTGTGGCAAATCCTCCAACGGGACTTATATTTTTCAACTCAACACATAACCGATTTATGTTTAATGCAGGAACTCCTGCTTCGCCAGTTTGGAAATTCGTTGGTGCCCCATTAAGTCAGACTTCAGCAGAAATGAGTGCAAGTCCTGGATTTTATTTGGGCGAAATACGATATTGTAATAATTGTACGCCTAAAGCAATGTGGTTATGGAATGGTACAAGTTGGAAGGCACTAAAACACGATTAATATGAAATATTTTGTACTATATCTGTTGTTATTCTATTCTTATTCCGTTTGGGGTCAAGTTGTTATTCCAAATGATGAAGCTAAAATAGACAATTCTGCGGAGCTTAAAATATACACTTCAGTAACTTCAAGTAAAGGTGTTTTGATTCCTCAATTAACGAGTCTTCAAATGTTAAAGGTTAATTCGCCTGCAGATGGATTAATGGTTTTTAATTCATCAGATAAAGCATTTGAATTTTATAACCTCGATAGTCTTTCTTGGGATAGAATGGGACGGATAACATCGTATACCACAGCTTTATCTCCACCATTAGTTCAATTTCATGGTGAATGTTATTTTAATATAAATACAAAAACATTATTTTATTGGAATGCTAAAACTTCGACTTGGGTTCAAATACCAACGTTATAAAAATTGATTTACAAATATGAAAACGATCATAATTATAGCTTTATTTGTTGTGAGTTTAACTGGTTATTCTCAAATTGGTATAACAACTCCAATAACAACTCCTCCAACTCCGAATGCTGCAACAGAATTGGATGTTGAATCTCTTAATGGAAATACTGGACTTTTAATTCCTGCTTATGTGGATGCTGATTTAATAAATGGAGCATCAACGTTAAATGCCAAACAACCAACTAATGGTATGTTAATTTATAATTCTACAAAAAACAGATTTATGTTTAATGCTGGTACAGGCGTAGCTCCTATATGGTCTTTTGTAGGAAGTATTCCTGTTATTTCGAATCATACTTTAATTACTTCACCAATAGAAGGTGAAATAATGTATGATGAAGCAGATGGAAATATCTGGTATTACGCTGGCACAGATGGCTGGCATAAATTTATACCGTAACCTTTTGTTGAAAAAATGTTTGTCGAAAACAGATCTATTCCACCAAACTCCCATTCTTAAAATGTATTTTTGTTCGAACTAAAAAAGTAACACTTTGAACAAAGCTGCGATTGTCGAAACACCCTTAATGAAGCAATATATGCAAATCAAGTCGAAACATCCCGACGCGATTTTGCTTTTTAGAGTTGGTGATTTTTACGAAACATTCTCAGACGACGCTATTCTCACTTCTAAGATTTTGGGAATTACCTTAACTCGTCGAGCCAATGGAGCTGCTCAATACATTGAACTTGCTGGATTTCCCTATCATTCACTCGATACCTATCTGCCAAAACTTGTTCGTGCTGGTCAGCGCGTAGCTATTTGCGAACAGCTTGAGGATCCATCTCAAACCAAGAAATTGGTTCGTCGCGGTGTTACCGAACTAGTAACTCCTGGTGTTGCATTTAACGATACTATTCTTCAAAATAAAGAAAATAACTTCCTTGCTTGCGTCCATCTCGATAAGAAAATTGTTGGAGTTGCATTCCTAGATATTTCAACTGGAGAATTTCTATGTGCTGAAGGAACGATTGATTATATCGACAAACTTCTTTCGAATTTCCAGCCTAAAGAAGTGTTGTATGAACGTAGCAAGGAATCGCAGTTTACCGAACAGTTTTCATCAAAATACTATACTTTCAAATTTGACGATTGGGCTTTTAAAGAAGAAGCTGCCAGCGAACGTTTGATGAAACATTTCGAAACCACTACCCTCAAAGGTTTTGGTGTTCATGCTATGCCTTATGGTATAACTGCTGCAGGAGCTATTCTTCATTATCTCGATTTAACAGAACATAAACAAATCGATCATATACGTTCAATTTCTCGCATAGAGGAAGGAAATCATGTATGGCTTGACAGATTTACTGCTCGCAATCTTGAATTATATGGAACGGTTAACGAAGGTGGAAAATCGCTCGTTGAGGTTTTAGATAAAACGATTACTCCAATGGGGTCACGTATGTTGAAACGTTGGATTGCATTGCCTTTGAAAGATGTTGTAGCAATAAATAATCGTCTTTCGGTAGTGGAGTATATGCTGAAAGAAGAGCAAATATCTACTGATATAACAGAAAACGTAAAACATATTTGTGACCTTGAACGTGTCATTTCGAGAGTTGCTGCCCAAAGAATTTTACCTCGCGAAATTGTTCAATTGCGTTTAGCTTTAGAAGCTATCGAACCAATTAAACAACAATGTTTAGCTACAAATAATCAGTTTTTATTGCAAATAGGCGATAGATTAAACCCCTGTAAAGCAATTAGCGACAGAATAGAAAAAGAAATTCGTCCCGACACTTCAAATGTAATTTCGAAAGGTAGCGTAATTAACGATGGTGTTGATGCTGATCTTGACGAATTGCGTCAAATTGCATTTGCAGGAAAAGATTTCCTTTTAAAAATTCAGCAACGCGAAGAAGAACGTACTGGAATAAAATTGAAAATTTCGTTTAACAATGTATTTGGTTACTATATAGAAGTTCGGAATACCTATAAAGATAGAGTTCCAGCAGAATGGATTCGCAAGCAAACACTTGTTGATGCAGAGCGATATATTACACAAGAATTGAAGGAATACGAATCGAAGATTTTTGGAGCAGAAGAAAAGATTTTAACTATCGAAACCCGAATTTTTAATAATCTGGTTTCTAGTTTAGCTGAATATATCGAAGCGATTCAATTGAATGCAAACCTCATTGCACAGCTCGACTGTTTGTTGTCGTTTGCCAAAGTTTCATACGAAAATAATTATTGTAAACCTGTTGTTACCGATACGCTGGAATTAGACATAAAAGATGGTCGTCACCCAGTGATTGAAACCGTATTACCAATTGGTGAGCCATATATCCCTAACGATGTTTTTCTCGATTGCGAAAAACAACAAATCATCATCATCACTGGACCAAACATGGCTGGTAAATCAGCTTTATTAAGACAAGTTGCATTGATTACCCTTATGGCACAATGCGGATGTTTTGTTCCTGCAAAAGCTGCAAAGATTGGTGTTGTCGATAAAATATTTACCAGAGTAGGGGCATCCGATAATATTTCGCAAGGTGAGTCGACCTTTATGGTAGAAATGACCGAAGCTGCCAGTATTTTGAATAATATCACAAATCGAAGCCTTATTTTACTCGATGAATTAGGTCGTGGAACAAGTACTTATGATGGAATATCTATAGCTTGGGCAATTGTAGAATATCTGCATGAGCATCCAACCGTGCGACCTAAAACAATGTTTGCAACACATTATCACGAATTAAACGAAATGGAAAATTCATTCGGACGTGTTAAAAACTTCAACATCACCATTAAAGAACTAAATAACAAAGTAATTTTCTTACGCAAATTTGTGCGTGGAGGCAGTGAACACAGTTTTGGAATCCATGTTGCAAAAATGGCCGGAATGCCACAAAGTGTTGTAAACAGAGCCAATGAAATCCTTGCCGATTTAGAAAAAACACATAAGACCGAAGTTCCATCGAAACCCGTTGCCGACATTGCCAGCCATCGTTCGGGCTACCAACTTAGTATCTTCCAACTCGATGATCCTGTTCTTGAACAAATTAAGGATGAGATAAAAAATCTTGATATCAATAATATTACTCCTATCGAAGCACTTAATAAATTGAGTGAGATCAGGAAGTTGATTGGGATAAAAAAGTAATTTTAATTCCTAAAATTTCACCCCAAATCGTTCGCCTAATCCTTGCAAATCGTCAACCACGGCTTGTAATAGAGGAATGCCATTTCTCATTCGATCTTCGGTCATTTCTCGTTCTATATCACCAGGAATAAGTACCTTTTGATTTTCATCAACAGGTTTAGCTTTACGGAATGTTTCAACCCAATTATCCATATGTCTTTTGAAATCATCGGCGGGACGGAATGCATCAATTCGCATAGCTCCAACAAAATGACCTATTCCCTTGCCCACTTGTTCATCGGAAACAGGCATGAAAGCCAAAAAGGGAGGCACCCATGGTCCATAATTTGCACCAGAAAGTACTGCAGTTAGAATATCAACCACCGAACCTAAACAATAACCTTTGTGACTACTGTGAAGTCTGTCGGAACCAAGTGGCAATAGCGATCCCCCACTCTTCAAACCCAAAGCATCGGTAATCGTATTTCCATCTTTATCTTGAATCCAACCTTGCGGAGCATCTAACTTTTTGCGTTGCAAAATCTCTAACTTACCTACTGCTGCAGCTGTTGTAGAAAAATCGGCAATAAAAGGTGGCTGATGCAATCCAGGAAATGCTACTGCAATAGGATTTGTTCCCAGCATTCGTTCTTTCGAAAATGTTGGTGCTGTTGTAGGTGTAGCATTTGTTAAAGCTATTCCTATCATATCGTGTTCCAAAGCCATCATTGCGTGAAATCCTGCGATTCCAAAATGGTTTGAATTATTTACAGCAACCCAACCAGTACCAACATTGCGAGCTTTTTCAATCGCGATTTTCATTGCTTTAGGAGCAACTACTAATCCAAGACCTTGATCACCATCGACAGTTGCAGTTGATGGTGTTTCATGTTCGATTCGTACATTTGGTTTAGGATTCATTCTACCGGCATCCATCAATCGTACATAGCCATGGAGACGAGCGACACCATGTGAATCAACGCCACGTAAATCGGCACTCAATAATACATCTGCACCCATTTGAGCATCTTCGATACTGTGTCCCATTGCTATCATCACATTTTTGGCAAATGTATGAAGGGTAGCGTAGTTTATAATTTGTTCCATTTTTTTGTTTTTATTACAAAAGACGTTGCATGCAACGTCTCTACAATTGCGTTCCTACTATTTATTCTTTCCAAATTTTTCAATCATTTCAGGCTGTTCCTCAATGATAGTCCCAACAACTACGATATCGGCACCAGCTGAAAATGCATTTTTCATATCATCAACGGTGCGAATTCCTCCACCAACCATCAACGGAATCGAAACATTTTTGCGAATTGCTTCAATCATTTTCGTTCCGAGTGTAGATAGCGCTCCGCTTCCTCCTTCAAGGTAAAGCATTTTTAATCCTAACATTTCACCAGCCAAAGCAGTTGCTACAGCAATATCAGGTTTGTTCGATGGCAAAGGTTTTGTATTGCTCATATATTCGACAGAAGTTTGTTTGCCAGTATCGAAAAGCATATAGCCAGTTGGAATAACTTCGAGCATTGTTTGTTTAACAATTGGTGCAGAAATTACTTGTTGTCCGATCAAGAAGTCAGAATTTCGACCAGAAATGAGCGACATAAATAAAATCGCATCAGCATTACCACAAACCTGAAAACTGTTTCCTGGAAATAGGATCACAGGTATTTTACATGCCTTATTAATTTCCGTAACCGTTTGTTCTGTTGAATGCCAAAGAATACTTCCACCAACGAGGATAAGATCAATGAAAACTTTTTCTGCCATTTTGCAAACTGACGTTAAATCATTTCCCTGAGTTTTATCGGGGTCGATTAATAATGCCAGTTTTCTACCCTTTCGGGAAATAATATCGTTATAAATCGTCATTTCGTTATTCTGAAACCCAAACCAGCAAACTGTTTTGAATATGTTTATACTGTAAAATATAGTTTGTTACCGTTTCTTTCAAAATCGTTCCGGTAAATGTACCACCTTCGGTAGAAAAATCAAAATCATTGACCTTTAAATGCTCATTAAAATCAATGGCTCCCTTTGAATAAAGCTTAAACATCGCTTCTTTAGCACACCAAATTACGGTAAGATTTTCAAGTTCGTTTTGTTGAATGTATGATGATTCTCTTTTTGCAAATTTATGCTTGATTTTTAATATTCGAGGAGCAATGGTTTCGCAATCGAGCCCAACAGATTTGCCTTTTGTATGAATTAAAACAGCAACAATTTCTTGACAATGTGAAATTGAAATCGACAGGTCAGCATTTTTCAATTCTGGTTTTCCAGTAGCTTGATAGCTGATTTCGATATCTTTTGACAAGACGTTTTGCAATAACCAACGAGTTGTGAGCCATTCCGTTCGACGACGTTGTGCTGTCATTCCCTGCAATTTCGTCTTTTCAATCTCAGAAAGTCTGACATGTTCGAGCAGAAAATATTCGTCGGCTATTGGTTTACACCACGCTAAAAGTAATTCGTTTTGCTTTTCTATGCAGACTTCTGGTGCAAGCATTAGTTCATTTTTTTACTTACTTCAACAGCTTTTTGGAATGTTTTATCTGACTTCAACCAAAGTTCGTAAAATGGTTCATCGCCCAATGCATCGCGAACGATCATACAATTTAATCGATCTTTTAGATCGCTCATCGAACGTTTCAAATCTTGAGCAGTAGCTTTCAAACCTTTTGATTCGGTAAAGGTTAAAAACTGACTTACAATATTTTTCGAACCTAAATATTCGTTCAAAGACTTAGCAGTTGGATATTTTGAAATCTCTTTCCTGTTATTGTCTGACCAAGAAAAGGCATAATCATAAATCAATCCACGATTTGCAACTTCAGTCATAAATTTCGATGCAGAAGTAGTATCCATTGGCACAAAGACATCAGGCATAATACCACCGCCACCATACACTATTTTTCCTTTTTTCGTTTTGAATTTCAAAGAATCGGGAAATTTTATGCTGTCTTGTTTTGCAAACTCGCCATGAAGAAATCGTCGTTCCACTTCGGCATAATATTTTTCATGATCGCCATCATAGGGTTTTTGAATACAGCGACCGGTTGGTGTATAATAACGTGAAATTGTCAAACGTAATGCAGAACCATCGGGAAACATTTGCTGATCCATAACTAAACCTTTTCCAAATGAACGACGTCCAACAATTGTTCCTCGATCGTTATCTTGAATTGCTCCAGAAAATATTTCGCTGGCCGATGCAGTGCCTTCATCTATAAGAATTACCAAACCATCGTTTTTACAAATACCATTTTCGTCGGCAACAAAATCCTCACGAGGATATGCACGACCTTGTGTATAAAGAATCAAATTACCAGCTTCTAAAAATTCGTTTGCAATCAATGTTGATGCTTGCAAAACGCCACCGCCATTACCACGCAAATCGATAATAAGTTTCTTCATTCCTTTAGCCTTAAGCTTTTGAACATTGGTAATGAATTCATCATGTGTTGTCGATGCAAATCGACTTATTTTTATATATCCGATTTTATTATCAATCATAAACGAAGCATCAATACTAAACATTGGTATTTTATCACGAGTTATTTCAAAGTCAATTAACCCTTTTGTTCCTTTACGAAGAATCCCAACTTTCACTTTTGTTCCACGAGGACCTTTTAGCTTGTGTACAACATCATTCGACGAGAGTTTTTTGCCAGCAATTATGGTATCATTAACTTTAACAATTCTGTCACCGGCACGGATATTTACTTTTTCTGATGGACCACCAGCAATGACTTGCATCACAATAACGGTATCGGTTTGCATATTAAACTGAACACCAATTCCTTCAAATTGTCCCGTTAATGGATCGTTAACTTCATTAAATTCACTAGCCGGAATGTAGGCTGAATGAGGATCGAGTTTGGTAAGTAAAGCTGGCATTGCTTCTTCAATCAACTTGTCTCGATTAATAGAATCAACAAAATTTTTGGAAATATACTCGATTGCCATGTCCAATTTATTTGTACCGCCATGATAACCATGAGGATTTCTTCCATCACGAATCCAAACCAAACGTCCAAGTAAAAGCCCGACGATTATTGAACTTACGATAATTAACGGTAAGTATATAGTATAACGACTATTATTGTATTTCATAAAAATATGGAATTATAAATTATTCTTTCTCTGTTAAATCAACAAAAAGCAAATCGATATTGGCACGTTCCAATAATTTTATGCCATCATCAGTATGATACAAATCGCTAAAAACAACACGTTTAATTCCCGATTGGATAATTAATTTTGCACATTCGATACAAGGCGATGCTGTAACATAAAGTGTAGCATTTTCGCTACTATTCGACGATTTTGCTACTTTCGAAATAGCATTTGCTTCGGCATGTAAAACGTATGCTTTTGTTTTACCCGTTTCGTCTTCGCAAATATTTTCAAAACCTGATGGAGTTCCGTTATAGCCATCGGAAATGATCATTTGATCTTTCACGATTAAAGCTCCAACTTTTCGGCGTTCACAATAAGAATTTTCCGACCAAATTTTAGCCATTCGTAAATATCGTGTATCAAGCAATTGTTGCTTTTCTGTCTTATTTTTAGTACATCCGCAGTCGCTCATAACATTAGTGATTTAAAGCAAAGGTACTAATTTTACATTACTAAATAACGAGGAAGCTATTTTGCGACATTTACCCACTTTTTTATTAATAATTATAAATATCTTTGCAACGATATTTATAGGATTCACCCTAATGTTCTTCTATTTAGGAATCATTAAACTCATTACGAATGAAGCTACTATCAGTTCATGAAACCCATTATTCGCCTCAAATCTTATTTGACAATGAGACTGGTTTAATTGAAATTAAAGGGAAATCGCTTCCTGATGATGCACACAGTTTTTACGAACCTCTTTTGCAATGGATAGAAGATTATTCTGAAAATCCACAACCAAAAACAACGGTGAATATGCATTTTGCTTATTTCAATACTAGTTCATCGAAAAACATCCTTGAAATATTTAAAAAATTAGCTGTCATTAAAAATAAAGGATTTGAAGTTGAAGTCAATTGGCATTATGAATTTGAAGAAGAAGATATGCTCGAAGCTGGTCAAGATTATCAAGCTATCGTAAAAATCCCCTTTAATTTAATAGGATATAATAGATAAAGAACATTATAACACAAAAAACGCCGAAGAGTTTATTTAGGGTCTACTGAATAACTCTACCTCTTCGAGAATCAAACAGCAAAATCAATATCGATTTTATCCCAAAGATTACAATTTAAAGGGCTTATAATTTTA
>Ga0302288_1000715_pt1 | contig 24791 bp, 24 predicted proteins | sample III_Fen_N1_1_FD_194549 | JGI IMG/M metagenome (GOLD analysis project Ga0302288, IMG submission 194549) | Peat permafrost microbial communities from Stordalen Mire near Abisko, Sweden - III_Fen_N1_1 | ecosystem: Environmental > Terrestrial > Soil > Wetlands > Permafrost | place: Sweden: Abisko...
TTTTGCTTCCTCAGGAGTCATTACAGTACTTTTATTCCGTTTAACTTCAAATAATACAGCGTTTCATCTATCCGGTCAAGTCGGCGACAAAAAGATGTATTAGTTCGAATATCCTCCTGAATAGCTAACATTCGACTCATTACGTCGACCGCATTTTTATTGGTGGCCAAAATAGCTACAATATTCAAGCGCATAGCGATAATCTGACCTGTAAGAGCCGTGCCGGTTTCTTCACTCATTTTTGCCGTATCACCTTTAATTCCTGTTTGACTAGTCGTTTCACCCGTAAATAGGTTACTATACTTTGATAACTGTTCGTAATACAGTTTTCCGGCATCCTGTATCTTCTTTTCGAAATCAGATTGTTCTGCAGATGTCAACTCGTTACCGCTTTCCATATCTGCCGCCAATTGCTCAACGGCTTTTTGCATCGGTTTTTCTAGGAACTGTAATTTTAAAGCATGTGATACAGCATTCTTAATTACATCATTCACTACATTACCCATTGCTAAAGCAGCATCCTCACCGTTGGCAAAAGCAGTAACAAGCGCATCGCCAAGCTGAGAGGCTAAGTCCTTAGCATTTGTTTGTGCCAATCCCTCAACAATGGCATCGGCAGTATCGGATATCTCATTTTTAAGTGCTTCAATCTCCGCCTTACGGTCGGCAATGGCATCCTGATTCTGTTTTTTCTTTTTCTTTCGATATTCCTGTGCAAGCCATGCCTCATTAGCACGTATCTGCGCCTGTAGGTTTTGAATGGATTCGCGTTGATCCTTATAAACATCAGTACCAAGTGCATCCTCTACGGCTTTCTGTAGGCGTTTATAAGCCGCTGTCAAGTCGTTTAAGTTGGCTTCAATCGCCTTTTGTTTCTTTGCAATATCCTTACTTTTCCTATCAAAAAGAGAGAATGCGCTTGTAAGTAATCCTACTGACCCAGTGATGATGTCAATTGGGTTACCCGTTGCAATTCCTTTGGCAAGAGTAGCCGCCCCCGATACCATACCAATTACATCCTGAGCATCTTTCTTTTCCTGCTCGTTGAGTAATCCAAGCTGATCCAATCCGCCAACTACCGACGTCAATATTCCTTGAACACCATCAAGAGCCGCTCCGGCAGCTCCTGCCATAGAAGCGGTAGCCTTTGCTGCTTCATCCTCCAATTTTGCTAAATCCTCTTTTGAAGTTTTAGTGTCAAGTTTACCGGCTTTAAGAGCTGCTCCCGCTTTTGTATTACCGGTAATAGATGCCCCAAGTTGGGAAAAAGGATTGTTCTTTATTTTATCACCGGCAACGGTTTTTTGAGCTGAATTAATATCAGCAAGCATCTTCTTAGCCGTTTCGGATGACAATTTACCGGCTGCCTGTTCGGCAAGTATGCGAGCCTTAATGTCGGCAATAAGCTTTTCAGTTGTTTCTTTCGAAGCTTGCAACTTATCGTTAGTAGCCAGTTTGTACAAATCAGTTTCTTGGATAAGTCCGGCTGTTACTTCACTAATCTTTTTATCGCGTTCGGCAGTAGCATTGGCTACGGCATCGGTCAGACCTTTATCTTTTAAATCTTTGATTTTTTTATCATATTCAGTTTCAATTTTTACACGTTCATTGGCAAATGACATAGCCAGTGTAGTAAGTTCTTCACCCCATTTTTTTGTTGCTTCTTGTCGTTTAGCTGCATAAGCATTGTCAAGTGCCAGGCTTGCATCTGCTATCTCTTTTGCCTTAGATGGGTCAATGGTAGCTACAGAAGCACTTATGTTGGCAGAATCGGTTGATAGAGGTTTAAAACCTTTCTCACCCTTGTGATTCTTATTATATGCCGTTACAATAGCAATCTCTTTTTCCTCTATTTTTTGAACTTCCAATTGTTTTTCAAGATCAATAGCATCAAGGCGTTTTTTCAAACTATCAGTTTGTTGGTCAATTAGAAGTTTTGACGTTTGAGACTCAATGTCAAGCAACATTTTTTGTAATTCTTTTTCGGCATCATATGCTTCTTTTATAGGTTTATCTTTAGTTTCAGTATTTTTTGAAGAAAAATCATTTAGATTAACTCCAGTAAGCAGTTTTTCGATTTCTTTATTTCCTAAATTAATGAGTTTACCTGACTTTCTTTGTTGAGCAATATATTTCACAAAAAATGCACCGCTCTTATCATTTGTAATTTTATCCATATTTCGCCAAAAATCTGAATAAACCCCCTCAAATTCTTTTGAACCTAATTTTAATTTATCAGAATCAATGTAGTCGAATAAATTACCCATTGGCTTTACTCCTGCAATTAAATCACCGGTTATCTTATTCAGCTGTTCGCTAGATGCACCATATTTTTGCATTATGCCTAAAACGTTATCCAATGCAGCCTCATACGGCTTTACAGTTGATTTTTTATAGCCCGAAAGAGCTGTATCAGCCTCTTGTTTTTTTAATGTTGCTTGTGCAGATTTTTCAATTAACGAGTTAGCCGCTTGAATCTTTATCGCTGCATCAATTGCAGCCTTAGACATAGCCGGATAAGCATTTTTTACCTGTTCAATTGTTTTTAAATGCGTATTGAATGTTTTATTAAAGTCATTAATTATTTGCTTGGCATTAGCCGAATTATCACCATACTTCTTTATTTCTATTCCAATTTTAGTAATATCTTGTATCTTTTTTGATGCCGATCCCGAAAAGTCAGAAAACACTTTATTAAGTGCTTTCTGACTCTCAGCAGTCTTATCAATTTCATTTTTCCCAGTTACTAATTTTTCGATGTACGATATAAAATCCTTACCATACATTGTCAATAAAGTAATACCAACCATCATAATAGACTGCCATGATACCATACTTGAAAGCAATTGTTTCCATACTGGAGTCGTTGATGCACCTGATGCTTTTAGTGCCTCATTTTCATATCTAGCTCTCTTAATATTGTCGGCCAAAATCGGTAAATTATTGCTTATCCCTAAGAAAAAAGTACTCATGCTCACTGATGCCGCAGGAAGCTCTCTGACAACCTGCTGAACGGAATAATTTAGCGAATTATACCCAACAGCAGCCTTACCAACATTAGATGCATCAACGGAATCTACAGGAGCTATTTTTGTTTTACTAAGTCCAGAAAGTTCAGCTTTCAGTTGTTTTACAGCATCCTTTTCATCTAGTATGTTTTTTTTAGTTATCTCAATCTCGCTTAGAATTTCGCTCTTTTGGTCTTTACTTGTTGCATTTTTGTAATCTGTGCCCAATCCAACTAAATCCTTTCTTAGATTAAGAAGGGCTTCATCATGGCGCAAAATATCCGATTTTACTCTAATATGAGCAGCCGATATATCATCAAGCGATTTTTCAATCTTTGCACCTTCCGTTTCGGTGTTACCACCATACATAAAGTCAATTTCTACAGGTTCCATATATCATAGGTATTATTCACCAAGGAATTCGAGCAACTCCTCTTCGCTGTCAATCATTTTTGTTTTACTTCCTTTTTTGCGTTTTGGAACATCGGGGAGTTTCATTTGCAAGTTGAACCAACTTTCACCCCATAGCACGTAGTCATGCGACCAACCCGTTTCTTTTTGTATGCTCCATATAATTCCAAAGAGGCTATGAGAACCTTCCATGTGGCTCTTTGACTCCTCCTTTATTCCTGACCCAAATTCATCGGACTCATCCTCGTCATCCTCGCTATCAATTTGGTAGTAGTCGTAAAACTTTCCATCCTCCCATATATAAGAACCCACATCATGAGTTCTTGCAGTTGGTCAGCCGTGCAAGCTTTACGCAAGTGCCTGGCAAGTACTGGGGCAAATAGCCAAATTTTAAGCGGTGAGTTAAGCAAGCAAGCAGCTACGCAAAGTGATACAGGCTTAATGTTTTCGAGAATCGTTTTTATGGGTAAGGATGCCGGAACTGACTCCATGTTTTTAATCACTGTATCGTGCGCCTCACTTACTTTCAATGTTTCAAGTGGCGATAAGTCAATTACCGTGGATAGGTGAACCAATGTTCCAAGTCGTAACCGTTTGACGGCTATTTTCATTTTATTACGTCCGAATAGGCGATAAAAAAAAGGTGCAGGGATTGAAAACCCGACACCCCTGTCTAATAACGCCATTGCGGCAGCGCGTTCTATATTTGCTTCCATGTGTGTGATATTATGTAGAGATAAGACTTACTGCCTTATCTCTACGAAATACAATACTATCCAATTTTACAAGAGGCAACACCCGCTTTTTTAGGAGCTAATACTCTTCCCTCAATGGTCAACTGTGCAATACCTGAACGTGTCAGCTTGTAATTGTAAGTTGCACGTAAAGCTACTCGAGCGTATGTGATTGGTTTCCCTGATTTTGGAGTAACCTTTACTGATTTTTCATTAATTGAACTCGTAGCAGGAGCAATCCATACATCATCAGGAGCAGTACCAGTTGTAGTACCTCCAAGCGTTTTCACCAAGTTTGCGGGAGTAAAGTCGGTAACAATCCATTTAAGTTTTGTTTTTTTCACTCCGGGAACAATTTCACCTGGTTCATCAAGCTCTTCATATTCGTGCTCAATATCGGCATCTTGTTCTTGTGTAATCTCGGCAGTATCTTTATAGGTATTACCCAATGAAGCAAAGGTTGTACCTACATCACCATCAACGGCAATATCACTAATTTGAATAGAAGATACGCCAAGCAATTTAGTTTCTGACATAATATGTTTATTTAAATGATTTTTAAAAGCTTTTTAAATACTGATATAATCGGTGTTTTTGTCACCAATTTGAAGCCCGCAAAAGCGGTAAGAGCAATATAAAATAGTAGTCCAGTCCACCAAATAAAGTCACGAACAGGCGTTTCTTTTATTACAGGCACTTTTTTAGTTACGGTAAGTGTTTTGGTAATGTCTCGTCTATAATATTTATCGGTCGATTTGATAAATACAGTATCCGGTTGCGTTTCTGCTTTATAGCTTAGTTGCCCATTTTGAAACGAAAAGTTAGAATTCATGTTCTTACTTTTTTGCTCCGAAAAACCTACCAACAAAACATTATTCAATGAATCGCACTTGAACAAAGCCCTGAGCATAGAACTATCCGCAGGAACTGCCACCGGGGTAAGCTTATCCTTTTCGATAGATATTTGCGAAGAATTCACTACCGACTGTTTAGATTTGCAACTGGTCAATAAAGCCCCAATTATAAAAAATAGGATGATACATAAAACTATAGTCCAAAGCCTAAGCTCCGGTGATGTCTTTTGCTTCTTGTTTTTTTTGTTCGAGGTTGTCATGATTGATAGAGTCTAATATTTTAATTATACGGTTATTAAGTGTTGTAAGCTTTCTAACATCTGTTCTCAATAATGAAACTTCATCAGCTAGCTTATCATACTTATCTGCAATGGCGCAAGCTCGTTGCTCTGCTGCATCAGCTCGTTGTTCAGCGGCCTCTGCTCTTTTTTCAGACATTTCGGCAGATTTTTGCCAAATATCTAGCGATGCAGAAACATTTGCAATTCGTTTGCCCTCAACATCGGCCTCCGAACTTTCTACTGCCACTACTGAGTTATTAGCCTCTGCATTGGCTTTTCGAAGTGTTGGTTTTAATGTAAACAGAATGATAAGTCCACCACCAAGAATGAAGTTTATAATTACACTTATGTATTCCATACTAATTATTCTTTAATCCCCTTTAGGGGGTTGGGGTAGTTTTATACTCTTTTTCGGCATCAAAGCACGGACACATCTTTATCCATTCGTTTGGCTCAATTACTCCATCACCATCTTTGTCAGGCGATAGGTCGCGATGTCCTTTCACTTTTGTGATAGCCGGATACAATGCTTTCAACTCCTTTATTATGCGCAAAAGACTTTCCTTTTGTTGAGCAGTACGTGTGTCGGCGGGTTTCCCGGCTACACTTATACCACCTTCATAGCAGATACCTACCGAATTGGCATTAAAGCCTTCCACATGCGCACCAACTACATCCAATGGGCGAAGATGAACTACGTACCCACTTTTGCGAATGTAATAATGATAACCGGCACTATTGAACCCGCGAGCTCTGTGGTCGATAGTCATTTGTTCGGGTGTATAATCATGGTCAACCGGAGTGGCAGAGCAGTGAATTACAATTAAATTTATCTTTCTCATAAATGGGATATTGGTAGTTAAACAAAAAGAGCGCGGGTGTATCAACATTCATTGATCATGTACCGCGCTCTTTACACACACGGATTTTATTTCTTATACCTCTTTAGGGGTTATTGCAGATTAGGAAGCTGCACGCGTTACCAATACTTGATAAGTAGCAGTAGCGTTACCGTCAGCACTAGTTACCGTTACATTGATAATATTTTCACCAACGGCAAGATTACGAGCTGCAGAGGCAGTACCACTTGTCAAGGTAGTCGATCCAACTTTCAATACTTGACCCGCTTGACCATGAGTTGCAGTTACGGTAGTAGAAGATACTCCGGTAGCTACAGCCAATGTATAAGTCTTAGTCTCTGCATCAAAATCAGGAACAATAGAGCCTGCGCCCAATACTAAGTTTGCTAAGTCGGTTGACCCTGCAGCAACAGCTGCTGCACGTCCGTCGTACAATACAATGTCTTCGTCAAAAGTGATATTAGTATCAGCTTTCATAAGCATTTTGAAAAAGTATTCTTCAGAGTCATTGGCTACTTTATCAATAAGAATAGCCTCAGCATCATCGACTAATGAAACTCCAGCCCACCAGTACGAATCCATATCCATTGAAGCTACAGCAGCAACTACAACATCTTTAGGCCATGAGGTTAATGGAATAATCTGAATCCCTTTGAATCGCTCAACATTAGTTTCGCTCCAATCTTTACCTTTATTCGGTTGATTGGTAATTACATTATCATAAATATCTCCGTCATCAATCGATACAAAGAATTTAAGATTAGGGTTTTTGCGGATGTTTTTTGGCAAAGATGCTCTAATACCCTTAAATACGGTAAGAATATTTGACTCATCAATAGCAGCAGTATTAGCCTGTTTTCCTACTAAATTAGAGGAAACAATTCTGGTCAAAATACCGTCAAAATACTGACCTTCATTAGTACCTTTTACGCCATTTACATATTCATCACCTAATTCAAAATCAACTACTTTTGCTAATTCTGCCAAAAATGCGTTTTGAACAGCTGGAGGCAATTGAGAAAATACTAGGTTACCGGTTGGCTGAAATGGACGCCAAATGCTTTCAAGAGCCCGAGGGTTAAACCGTGTATAAGCCATAATATCCTGTGGCTCTAGATATTTTTCAGTTATACCAAAATCACCTTTACTATCTGCTGCCGTTGGATTTGCCTTTCTTTTTTGAAGCATCGATCCTGCACGAAGCATTGGAATAGTGAATTTTTTGGTAACATTCGGAACAATACGAATATGACCACCTGCGACAAGCTCATTTCCAGTACTAGCTCGTGTGAGCAACTGATCAAGTACTTCACCCGCATAAATAGAGGTGATATTAAGAGCCATTGCCAAAATACCTGATTTGTGTTTATTACGATACGCATAAACCGAACCGGCTAAGCTGACTACCATCAACGAAGCAATCACTAGGTTGGTAACATAAGGCGGAGCACCCTGAGTAAGCACCGAACCCAAAACGATGTTGACTAGCAACATGCCGAATAAAATGAGAATGAATTTTAATGTTTTCATTTTTCTAAAATTTGTTTGTTTGTAAATCTTTTTTATACCTTGTTTTAAAATGACTTAGAGGCTATTTCTTACCTTTTGTATTTGCCGCAATTTCTTTTTGTCGTTTATCCCAAGCCGTTTCACCATCAGGTGATGGCACGTCAGACAAATTGATACCTTGTTTGTGCTTTGGCAAATCCTTTACAAGTGCCATAGTTCCTTCAGGGTCTTTATCGAATAAACTCAACATTCGATCTTTTACCGGAGTGGCTTTATCACCTTCAGGTTTTTCACTCAACCGGCCATCCAAGAAAGAATCTGCCAACTCTTTATCAAATGCTGTTTTCTGAGCTGTTTTATCAGCCAATTCAATAGCATCGATTTTTGTCTGCAATTCCGTTTTAGCTGTTTCCGAAGCAGTAACTTTTAGCTTTTCGGCTGCAAGTTCACCGTCCACTTTTACTTTGTCTGCAAGCAACAGATCAACCTTTGCGTAAAATTCAGCCTCGGTGGCCGTATCTGCAAGGTTTAATTTTGATAAATAATTTTTGTACATACTGTTTTCTATTTTTGGGTTTACAATAAAATCGGATAAGTTGAGTCCTTTTTCATCTGATAGATCAATTTGTTTCCCTTCTCTGTCAAATAATCTAAAGGCATTGTTATTTCCACCTATTGACACAATTGAAGCCTCACGAAGTCTACATTTAATCACAGTTGGTCCGGTTTGCCCAGGTAGTTTATAAATATCATCATCTGATACTTCTAAGTCTACAAGTCCGGCACTTGCCATATTTAAAAACCCGCGCTCAACCTTACCAATCATTCTCTTTACATCTTTGTCATCATCCTCATAGTCGAATATGGCAGAACCTAATATAAGTCCATTATCAAAGCGACCATTATCCCATTTTCCAACAGGCAAGTCCCAATCATTATGTCTGTAAAGCATCACCGGGTTTTTTTTGAATTGAGTCATATCAACTCCATCTGGTAGAACTCGAATACCATAGGTTAGCAAGCTTCCATCAAGTATCGTAAATGGGATTGGTTCTTTAGGCATAATTTAATTATCGTTTAAATGGGTTTTAAAAGACCTTGTCGGTTACTCTCGTTTTCAATTACACTGCAAAAAAACGCTATAAAAACTACCTACCAAAAAAGTACTGCCATTTTGTCACGCATTTTTTTATTATCCCCATAAAAGCAGTTATTTTGCTTCAAATTAATAATGACACAATGGCAGAACTTACAAAAGACCAAAAGAAACAATGGGCTAAAGACCTATATCTATCCGATCAGAATCTTACACAAAAAGAAGTTGCTGAACGTGTAGGTACATCTGCTGTAACTATGAATAGTTGGGTTGATAAAGGAGGTTGGAAACAATTGAAAGAATCGTTATTGGTTACGCGTGAATCTCAATTGCGTAGGCTGTATTTACAACTTGATGAATTGAATACCGCTATAATGAGTAAGGGAGTTGGAAAACGTTTCGCTGACCCTAAAGAGGTTGAAACTATTCGTAAACTCACAAATGCCATCAAATCATTAGAGAATGAGTCGAGTATTGCGGACATAGTGGAAGTATGTAAAAGACTACTCAACTGGTTGCGTCCTATCAATCCTATTCTTGCAAAATCAGTTGCCGGTGTTTTCGACGACTTTATTAAATCAGTTTTGAAAAAAGCATAACAATGGCACCTATTAAAGCTACAGATAAACAAGCCGTAAAAGATTGGGATGCATACCTACTTAGTTTTGTGGAAGGTGTAGAATCCGAACAAAACGAATCGCCAAAAGCGAAAGAGAAACGCATTGAAAAACTTGAAGGCAATTTTGAAGACTGGAAAAAATACTATTTCCCAAAATACTGTTTTGCCCCTGCAGCTCCTTTTCATATAAAAGCATCGCGTCGAATACTCAATAATCCTGAGTGGTACGAGAGTCGTGTTTGGGCGCGTGAACTTGCCAAGGATGCACTGTGTATGATGGAAACACTTTTTCAAGCGTTGACAAAATACCACCCCGAACTACGCAAGGATAATATTATTCTTATATCAAATAGTAATGATAAGGCTTGTAAGCTTTTAAAGCCTTACAAAATAAACCTCGAAAAAAACGAGCGTATCATTGCTGATTACGGTATTCAGCAAATGCCGGGAAGTTGGAGCGATGGCGATTTTACAACGACTGGCGGAGTTTCTTTTATTGCCGTTGGTGCCGGACAATCGCCCCGTGGTAGTCGTAACGAGGAAGTAAGACCAAATAAAGTCATTATTTCGGATATTGATACCGACGAAGATTGTCGTAACAAAGATATTATTGACAAGCGTTGGGAATGGTTCGAAGGTGCTGTATTTCCTACTCGTTCCGTATCTAAAGACTTTCAAGTTATTTTCCTTGGGAACTTAATAGCTGAATATTGTTGTGTTGCACTGGCTATGAAGATGGCCGATAAGGTAGATATTGTAAATCTGGAAGATGAAAATGGCAATAGTACATGGGATGGCAAAAATAAGCCGGAACATATTGCACGTATTAAAAGTAAAATAAGTACACGGGCTTATCAACAGGAATACATGAATAACCCACTAAGCGAAGGGGATATATTCAAAGAAATAACATGGAGCAAATGTCCTCCACTCTCATCAATGCCATATGTAGTGAATTATGCCGATCCTTCGCCATCCAACAAAGAAAAACAAAAGAAAGGCGTAAGTTATAAAGCGCAATTTGTGGTTGGGTACAAGGACGGCAAATTCTACATATACACCGGTTATCTCGATCAGGTTGTACAATCTGTATTTATCGACTGGTTTTATGGCATTAGAGACTATGTAAAAAATCGTACGCAAGTTTATAATTATATCGAAAATAATAAACTGCAAGATCCATTTTTTGAACAAGTATTCAAACCTCTTTTTCAGGCAATTGGTAAAATAAAAGGCTTTATAAACATAAGTCCTGATGAAAGATCAAAACCCGATAAAGCATCTCGTATAGAAGGCAATTTGGAACACTTGAATAGAGATGGTCAACTCATATTTAATGAGGCCGAAAAGGATAACCCAAACATGAAGCGATTAGCCGAACAGTTCAGACTTTTCAGTATGCAGCTAAAAACCGCTGCCGACGGACCCGATTGTATCGAGGGCGCAGTATGGATACTCAACGAAAAAATATCAGCCATTGCTCCTGGCAATTGGAAAACATGGAGTAAGGCAACCAATAAAAAACGATTGTAGAGACGCATAGTTATGCGTCTCAAATAACAAACTCACAACGGATAAAATGAAAAAACTAATTAATCTTTTTCGCGCATTAAATCTAAAGCGCAAACTACGTCGAATGAACAGACGTATGGGGTTCAAGTATTTTAAACGTGAGTGTAAACGCGCTCGCCAGTATTCAAATGATAACGACGGCAAACGCTATCGGGTTTATCTGTTCGACCGATATAGAGCCTTATGCCGCGAAGATATTCAACGCATGAAAAATCAAGGTATCATTTCTAAACATGACGAAACAGGCGTATTATCAAAAAATGCATTTTACGACACATTGACCAATACCAATACGCACCCACAATTTTCTAATCGTAAAGTATAAAATAATGTCTTATAAACCAATACAAGTCAAGCCTAATTTATACGCTGTTTATTTTCAGCCATTAAAAGAAATTGCATTGAAATACGGCTATAATTTAGTGATTCATGGTTCTATGAATCGCGATATGGATTTAGTTGCAATACCGTGGAATAATGAATTGAAACCACATTCAGAAATGATAATTGAAATGTCTGAATTTATTGGTGGTGAAATAATGATTAATGATGACAAGCGATTATTTTCTGATAAACCACATGGTCGTATCGTTTACGTGATTGATATTTACAGAGGTGGTTATTTAAGCGGTGGTGGCTTTCAGGAAATAACGTATCATAAAGACCCACAATATTATTTAGATATTTCAGTAACGCCTATTTTAAATCATCAACAATAAAATATTATGTCATACATACAACCCGCAGAACTAACCACCCATTTAGGTGTGGAACAAATAGAAGCTATCTCCGATGGCGACGAAACTATGCTAGCAAAAGCAATTAGCGCAGCTATCATTCAGGTAACCGGTTATCTATCCGGGTATGATGTTGAAGCCGAATTTGCTAAAGCAAGTGATCAGCGAAATGACCTACTTGTATTATGGGTAAAGGATATTGCTGTATGGCATTTTATCAATATTTGTAACGTAAATACATCTATAGAGCTTCGTGCCAAACGACGCGATGATGCTATCAGCGACTTACGCAAAATTCAAAAAGGCGAGATGGTGATTAACCTTACTGCAAAAACAAGTGAGTCAACCATTCCTTACAAATTTTCAAGTAATACAAAACGTAATAATCATATTTAATCATGGCTAAAAATATAAGTTCTGAAAAACCAATGCAAAGTACCGAAGCGGAACAGGTTATAAAAATGCTGATGGTGCGTCCGGCACGGTTGGAGTCGGCAGATATTGAAACATATAGGACTGCCGTTAATCAGGCTAAAATGGGTTATTACACTAAATGGTTCGATTTGGTGGATAACCTTATGCAAGATGGTTTTCTAAAAGATCAAATAGGTAAGCTCGTTGGTAAAGTGACCAATGCCGAACTTCAATTTCAAATTGATGGTAAGTCTGTTGATGTGATTAATGAATTGATTGATACACCCGAATTTGAAGAATTACTAACTGAGATTGTTTACTCAAAAGTTTTTGGCAAAACAGTAATAAATACGGCCTTTGTCCCTGAATTTGAAATATTCAGTTTTCCACGGCAGCACATTCATATAAAAAATGTAGGTCGCCCACTTGCCGACCGTCAACGTGTCATCACTACCATGCCCGGAGGAGTTACCGGTTATGAATATGCTGACGATGAATTTATTCTCGAATTTGGCAAGGATGGCGATTTAGGATTAATGTATTGTGTTGCTCAATATGTAATTTATAAGCGTGGTAACTTTGGCGATTGGGCAGAATGGGCAGAGATATTCGGGCGTCCTTTTGTATTGGGTAAATACAATAGTACTGATACCAATGCGCGTGATGCCTTATTTGCATCACTATCACAGATGGGAGGTAAACCGGTACTGGCTGCACCAAAAGAAGCGGATATCGAAGTAATTCAGATGACGGGTGGCAGTAATGGCGATTTGTATCAACTGCTGCGCACTGCCTGTAATGAGGAAATAATGATTAGTATTTTGGGCGAAACCATGACTACCGTATCGGGCAGTTCACGCAGCCAAAGCGAAACACATGCTGATACACTGAACGACAAAGCCAAAACGATGTGTCGCTATGTACAGCGCATGTTGAATAAAAAATTTGTACCATTATTAATTAAACGCGGTTATCCTGCTGCAGGTGGAAAATTTACTTTCCCACAAGCTGCACAGGAACTAACAGTTGCCGATTTATCTGCCTTATCAAAATTAATGCGCATTCCGTCAAAATGGGCACACGATAAGTATGCCATTCCAATGGCTGAAGGTGATGAGGAAGTATTAGGCGAAAGTCAAACTACCAAACCCGATCCTAATACGCCATCCGACAATACTCCACAACTTGATGAAAATGGTAATCCTATTCCACCAACACCGGAGCCACCGTCAACCGAAATAAAACCAAAAACGGCAAAGTTATCTGATATAACTCATTTTTCATTGTCAGATATAGCGCGTGAACTACCGAATGAACCGAGTTTTATAGAAAAAATTAGCGGTTTTTTCGCGGACGCCCGGACAATGTGGAGCCGGGCAACAAATCAGGTGACACAATCGGTGACCGAGCGCAGCCGAGGTCTGAGTTTAGCAGACAAGTCAACGAATTATACGGCGGGCATCAACATTGATAAACTGTTTAATCAGGCTTTAAATGACATTTATGCGCAATACGAACTTAACCCGGAAGAGATGCCACTTGTATCTAAACCGCTGTTCGACATATCAAATAAATCTTATCAAAAAGCTATTGACAAAGAGTTCAAAAGTGCGGGCGTAGAATTTGGCAAAAAGAACGAATCTTTTATAGCAGAGTTCAAACAAAATGCAGCTGTGTTCTCAGCATTTAAGAACCACCGACAAACAAGCGATATTGTTGCTCAATTAATCGACGCTGATGGAAATTTACTTTCGTTCGATAAATTCAGAAAGGCGGTACTTGGCACAACCATTAAAGCCGATTATAATCAGAATTGGTTGAAAACAGAGTACAATATGGCGGTACGTTCAAGCCGAATGGGTGCAAAATTAAAGCAATTCGAAGCTACCAAACGATTGTACCCAAATCTTGAATTTATGCCAAGTACGGCGGCCGAACCGCGCGAAGCACATAAAGAATGGTACGGTACTATTTTACCTATGGATCACCCTTGGTGGAAAGATCATACACCACCAGTTGATTGGGGTTGTGAGTGCTCTATTAAAAATACCGACAAACCGGTTACCGATGTTCCTGAAGGCGGCGAAACGATTGATCCTGTATTTGCATTCAATCCGGCTGATACGGCCGAAATAGTAAACATGAAAGAACATCCGTATGTAAAAAACACAGATGCTCAATCAGCTGAGATGATAATGAAATTAGTCAATGAACTTCTTAACGAAAACGCAAAATGACAACTCTTTGGAAAATAAACGGTATTGATACCTATAGCACTTATGGCGTAGGTATTAAACGAGGTTCATATAACGAAATCATGTCACCACCAACACCACGCAAACGCTTGGAGCACGAATATACTGATCAGAATGGTGTAGATGTCGACACTACCAGTCCGCTAACCTATGAGCCGCGTAGGTTCAACATCAAAGTAATTATTGCAGCAGTTGACTATACAGCATTTTGGACGCAGTATAACGCATTTATTGCAGCCATTGCCACACCGGGTAGTTTCTCATTATGGGTAAAAGACATTGGGGTTACTACACACTTACTTTACGAGGGTGCTAAGTGTATCGACAAAACACGTTCGCTCAGATATGGCAAAGTGATAGTTAGTTACGAAATTTCAGTTCTCGAACAGAATCCAACAAATCGCACGTATGATCCAAATTAAACGAAATAATGCCAACCTGTTGGCAGTCGACAATCCGCTATCTTCATCGAACTATAGCAAAGCCGTAATGGGCGAAGAACAAATAACGTTGGTGTGGGAGCAGCCAACGTTTTTGCAATTAAACATAGGTGATTACATTGTTTACGAAGGTTCAAACTTTACGATGAACCAAATACCAACTGTCAAAAAGTTGAGTACTAAGGAATATCAATACAATGCCGTATTTCAGGCAACAAAATACGAGCTTTCAAAAGCTATGTACATGCTTTTCGACAATACGGATACTGTTCCGCTTGATGAGTTCCCGCTTACAGGAACGGCCGAAACGTTCATGCAATTGCTCATTGATAACCTCAACCGTGTAGCGGGCGCATCCACTTGGTCGCTAGGTGATGTTATTCCTGGTACCGAATATAAAAACCTTACTTTTTCAGATGAGGACTGCTTAACTGTACTCGGTCGGTTGGCAGATGAATTCGCAACCGAATACCATGTTATCAACCACACGATACATTTAAAGAAAATAAGTACCGACCGTGAAATAACACTTCAATACGGCTCTACTTTGTACGATATTGAACGTTCATCCGTGAACAGTTCCGATATTGTTACACGGTTGTATGTATTTGGTAGTTCTAAGAACATAGCTGCTAATTATCGGGGTGGAAGTACAAAATTACTTTTACCCGCTCCCGATACCTATCTGCAACATGCTAATGCTGCGTTGTATGGTATCATCGAACAGTCAAAAACATTTGAGGATATTTACCCGCGCTTATCATCAGGTGCCGCAGGAACTGTCACATCCGTGGGTAATGAATTTGCGTTTACCGATAGTCATTTAGATTTTAATGTCAATGATTGTTTGCTCGACGGAACAAAAGCAAAAGTCCGATTCAATACAGGCGAATGTGCCGGATATGATTTCGAAATAGCATCGTACAACAATGCCACCAAAACATACGTAATCATAGCCAATACAGGCGAAAAAGACTTTACCTTACCAACTACCGACCTTAAGCCGGCTGTTGGCGATAAGTACATATTAATTGACCTTGTGATGCCTGCCAATTACGTTACTTCAGGCGAATTGGAAGTAAAGGACAAAGGCCTTGAATACCTGAATGCAAATGCTACACCGAAAGTAAACTATAAAGCCACGTTTAGTGCCGTATATGCTAAACAACATGTTCAAAACATAGAATGTGGCGACACCGTTCCGGTAGTCGACACTAACATTGGTATCAATGAGCGTTTACGGATCGTAAAAATTACGAAAGGACTTACCGACTTCTACAACGTTCAATTCGACCTATCGAATACGGTTACTAAAACCGCACTGCAACGCATAGCGGGCGATGTGGCTAACGTAACCAATCAGGTAGTGGTAACGAATGACCAAGTAAATAAGAACCGAATACAAGCCTACCAAAACACAAGGGAGGTAAAAGATATGGTGTTCGACCCTGACGGCTATTTTGATACTCAAAAAATAAAGCCGGCTTCTATCGAAACAGGTATGTTGAGCGTTGGAACAAAAAGCCAATCGTTTCAGCTTGCTTGCACCCTACAACCCAACTATCTGAACAATCCACAAGTGATAACTTGGAGCGCAGGAACATTGGCACACTTCACGCTAGTAGATGATCAGATTAAAGAGTGGGTAATTTCGGAAGGTAGTCTAACCATTGCCACTCAGTACGCTAGTAGTGCGATGTACATTTATGCACGCTGTAGTCGCGCCGGTACTACCGGAGATATCTATTTTTCTACAACTGCCACCAAGTTCGATGCCGACGGAACTAACTGGATGTTCCTGATAGGACTATTGCACACACCAATAAATGGAGTGCGTGGCATTTCGCTATCCTACGGCGAAACAACCATAAACGGTGCAAACATAAAGACTGGTGTTATTTCGGGCAGTGGGCTTGAAATAAACCTTGTAACCGGGATAATAAAAGGTCAGGTACAATTCAAATCCGGTGAAACCTACAAAGAAGTTGGTGCCGGTATTGCTGATGCCAAAACAGAAGCCGTTCAACTCGCTTATAACGATGCTACAACTAAATCCAATACCGCAAAAGATACTGCCATTAGTACCGCTTCGACAGATGCAACTAATAAGGCAAATAATGCCATTCAAACCTCTAAAGAGTATTCAGATGCTAAGGTAGCAGTAATAAATCAGAGTCTTACTGATTTGCAAACACAAACAGACGGAGCTGTATCTAACTGGCCTTCTAATACGCAAACGGAAGCTCCTACGTTGTCAAACTTTCCTGCTAACCAGTGGACTTCAAATACAGAACGTGACAGGCATATTCTTGATGTGTACACCAATTATCAGGAGTATGTTAGTGATGCAGTCACTCCAAATGCAGGTAAAAGTTGGAAGTTTGTAAAATCTGAATCAGGTGTTTATTCATGGTCATTAATTGCTGATAATAATCAGTCAAAAGCTTATTTAATGTCGGTCAAAGCTACTGCAATAGCTAACCAAAAAATTACAACCTTTAGTGCTATTCCTAATACGCTAATGGCTGACGGCTTTTGCTACCGTAAAGGCGACCTTTGGAGCTTGCAAGCTCCTTGGAATAATTTCACCGTTGGCGAACTTCTTTCTGCTTCACAAGACAGCACATCATTTGTTTCGAGTGATTGGACTAAGTGGGTTAAATATACTGATGATACGGCTGTAAATAACCTAAAAGTAGGTGGTGTAAACCTAATAAAAGGTACTTCTAAAAATTCATCAATCGCAACTCCAAATTGGGTACATTTACCTTTGTCAGCTCCATTGATAGTAGGAAAGGAATATATTCTTAGCGGTGAATTTACGTTTCCTTATGGAACGGTAGGCTATGTTTGTCTGAATAACTACGATTATGGAACAAACGCAATTCAGCTCCCTCATAATACTCCATTCGTTGCAACATCGGAAATGGCTACTAAGAATTACATAGCCTATTGCAATCAAACAGGCAATGGAGTTGTTGTGGTTAATTATCTACAGCTAGAATTAGGTAACAAAGCCACTGCCTGGAAAGAAGCACCCGAAGATACTGCTGCGAAAATTTTGGAAGCAAAGCAATCAGGTGATAATGCACAGTCATCTGCCAATACTGCAAATTCAAGCGTATTAAATTTAAATAATTATGTAGATGGTTCATTCAAGGATGGTGTAATATCAACATCAGAGGCACAGGCTATTGAAAAGTATAAAAATCAAGTAACAAAAGACTTTAACGACCTAATAGCAGGGTATAATGTCATTTATGCTAATTCATATTTAATTGGTTCGACAAAAACGGATTTGCTGAATGCAAAAGTAACCATGTCGGGGGCAAAGGATAATCTTTTGACCTCAATCAACACGGCTATTTTGGATGGCAAAACAACAGTTGCCGAAAAGGCAGATGTTGATAGTAAATATTCGGCATGGGATTCTTCATTCTCTACTTATAAGAGTAAGTTAGAGTTAGCAAATAAAGCCATACAGTCAAATTTGGATTCATTAGCTCAAAATGTAGCCAATACAGCAAAAGATACTGCAATAAGTACTGCTTCTACCGATGCAACAAATAAGGCGAACGCTGCTACGGAAGTGGCAAACGCAGCACAAAGTACCGCCAACATAGCCGTTTCCAATGCAGCTACAGCACAGGTTACTGCTAATTCCGCTATTTCGTCAGCAAGTACAGCAAATAGTTTAATTGCAGATATTTCAAACGATGATAAGGTAACACCGTCTGAGAAGCAAGCAATGAAACTTGAATGGGATACTATTGTTAGCGAGAAAACAAAAAATGATGCTCAAGCTGATGCTTTTGGAGTATCTAAAACAGCATACAGTTCAGCTTATTCGAGTTTATACGGGTATATTTATACTAACTTAAATGACTTGAATACCACATGGGTGTTGGCTTCTGGTGGTGGTTCATTATTGCGTTCGTATTTTAAATCGTACTATGACACAAGAACTGATTTACTTAATGCAATTGCAACAAAAGCTAAAACATTGGCAGATGCAGCACAAAATTCTGTTACCAATTTAAAAGTTGGTAGCGTAAACTTAATAAAAGGAACAACAAAGAATTCATCATTATCAGCTCCGTCGTGGGTACATTTACCTTTGTCAGCTCCATTGATAGCAGGAAAGGAATATATTCTTAGCGGTGAATTTACGTTTCCTTATGAAACGTCAGGTTTTGTTAGTCTGAATAATTACGATTATGGAACAAACGCAATTCATCTCCCTCATAATACTCCATTCGTTGCAACAGCGGAAATGGCTACTAAGAATTACATAGCCTATTGCAATCAAACAGGCAATGGAGTTGTTGTGGTTAATTATCTACAGCTAGAATTAGGTAACAAAGCCACTGCCTGGAAAGAAGCACCCGAAGATACTGCTGCGAAAATTTTGGAAGCCAAAGCTAAAGCAATGGAAGCCGACTATTTGAAATCAGCTCTTCAATCTAGTTCTGAAGCTAATGGCGGTTTATTCAGTACTACTCTTATTCAGGTACGAGATACCGACAACGTTGTTAAGGGTGGAATGTCAGGCGTACAAAATGATAATGTTGGTATTTGGACGGGTGGAACGTATGCGGAGGCTATAGCGGGTATAGCGAAAAATATATTCAATAAGAATGGTAATTTCCGAATAGGAGGTGGATTGATTGACTTTGATGTAGCTTCACAAATAATGCTGATTAGCGCACTTATTAGAACTGCTGTAGCGGGTGATAGGCTAGAAATAAGTAACTCAAATAACTCTATAACTATTTATGATTATGCCGGGTTAGAGAAAGTAAAAATATCTCCTAAAACTGTATCTCCACGTGGTGATATTGGAGGTTCTACAACAGTTACCACAACTACCTATACAGCTCACTCTAATACGCAGGATGAAGACGGAACAATTAGTCTTGGTAGTTCAGAAACTATAACCCTAGACCCTACTAAGTTTTTTACTATAGTAACTCCAAACGTAGTATATAATGCTTCTGTTAGTGGTTATTATGATGGAGTTAATAAAATTCATTACACAGGCGATGCAACAATTAGTGTAAGTTTATTTGATGTGTCAAAGGGTGTATCAGTATGGGAAAAAAATGTTGGAGCATCTTCAAGTGATAGCACATTTTCAACGAATAGCGGTACTGTTGCTTCAAAAACACTTACCGGGATGAAAGGTAGTGTTTACCGTATAGATGTTACAATCACAATTTCACACGAAGGTGCAGGAACCGGCTTGGCTAGTGCTTCTATATCAGCAGGGCAAACGCTTACCGGAACTATTGTAAATACTATTTCTGAAATAGGTCTGAATGGGTTTAATTTCATAAAATCAGCCGATGAGTGGTTACATTTAGGAGATGATGAATTTTCAAGACGCGGAGCAACTGATTTACCTGCAGGATTGGGAGGAGGACAAGTAGGTTCTGGAGGTTCACATTCAAATGCGTGGGGTCTTTCGTATGATTCAAGTAAAAGTACATATACGGTAACAATACATCACAATGTAACAGATACTAAGTTTACCGTAAATGTAATTCCAAGAACTTCATTTACATGGTACATTTCGTCAATAACGGCTGCATCTTCATCAACAGCACATGACGGAACTATTACTATTGTTTGTACTACCACTGGGGCAATATTCGATTATATAATGCTAAGAACCCCATACTAATAAAAAAGCGACCTATATAATTATATAGGTCGCTAATAAATAAAATAATAAATTCTATTGGTTTAGTGTGGCGTATTCTGCATCTGTTGTTGGGTAAAATTTATAGGCATCATTGAATACTGGATAAATAGCTTCGTAGTTCTTATCCGAAAACAGTGTTTCAATAGTAGACTGTGCAGCTCTCAATACTGAATTTGGGATATATGCTATAATCTCTCCTCTAGAGTTTAAAAATACAAATTTGCTAGCCTTTAAAAATGTTGGTTCAAGTATAAGGCTATCAGTCTTTGTTCCATCTATTTTTTCGTCATATCTCAAAATGTCCGAAGCCCACATCTTTAGCATCGGAGTTGCTGAAACCGTATCTCTTTGCAAGTGGTCAAACATTCTAGTTGCTACACGACCTTGCGAGTCAATAAACCGTACCCTTTCAGTTTGCTTTACAATTTGTAATGCAGTCAAATGAACTTCCGTAGAATTTACAGATTTTACTTTTTGGATAATTCCAGTCGCTCCCTTTAAATTCAAAGTTGCTAATGGGTCTGTTTGGAATTTACTGACTTCATCTTTCCCGCAGGAAACAAAAGCGATTGCCACTAAGGCGATAATAATTAGTTTTTTCATAAGGCTGTTTGTTCTTTAATTAGCTTGTATTCATCAGATATAATACTTTTAGCTTTACTAGCTAAATCTAAATCAATATAGCCGTCGGTTGTATGAATTCTCATGGCGGTTATTTCCTTTCCATTCAACGCCTCAAAATCTCCAGTTAAATAAATGTCTAAACCATATAATGCCGATCCAAACATCCCAACTGTTCCTTTACCAACTCCGGCAACTGTAAAAGATGTGTTTTCAAATTTATAAGTAGCACCTTCTTTGTCTAGCAGGATAATATGTGCACCTTCACCAAGAGCTAAAACGTTATTTGTACACCATTTAACTCGCAAATAGTTTGTACCACTAACTTGTTTTATTGCCACCCAAATGTTTTTCATTAGTCTACCACCAGTAGAACCCATTAGATTGTTATCAGAAACAATTTTTTCAAATGAGGTTTCTAATACTTTTTGTTTCGTAAATTTATCTACTTCATTTACTTTCAATTTTTGTGAAAAAGAAGACATACTTAAAATGCAGAAGGATAAAAGAATAATTTTTTTCATGACAGTTTTATTTTAAAATTAAGTTACAAATGTAAAGTGTTTTGCTTGATTAACAAGCAAAACCACTAAATTAATTAGGAGAAAACGAAAATATTCCGTTTTTATGCTCGCCTACGGTGTTTAGTTCCTTTTTCAAACACCTGTTTTCTTCTATAAGCTTTTCAAATCTATCCATAAACGTAACAATTATGGGCGAATTAGCTTCCTCTTTTTCAAGCTTTATGGTCAATATTCCGTCAACTATTTGTATCATTGGTCAGCCCTCCAATCATTAGTTGCATACTGTTGTTTATTCGGCTTCCGCTAAGTGTTAGTTGAGCTCCTTGCGCATTGGTAAACCATGCCGGGTGAGTATTGCCAAACAGCCATATTTTAATGGCCAATGTTTCCACGGCATTCAGCTTCTTTGCCAGTTGGTTGCTTCCGGTACTGGAGTGCAGTGAGCGGTTAAGGTCATTGAGGCTAAACCATATTTGTCCGTCAATGCTTATATGGCGCACATTATAGCCATTAAACTCTTTAGTTTTGTACGGAACATTACGCGCATCTATAAAATCGCTTGTTTGCTGACGGTTCACACCGTAATATCCTTTTTTCAACAATTGAGGAATAACCTCGCTGGTTATCCATTTTCTGAATGTTTTGGCATACGGTTTATTACTTCGTAAGATTAAAGCATATAAACCGCTTTCTGAAATGATGTTAGTTGATTGTTTTCTACCTAAACTGTCGGTGAGGTATGTTTTACATACCTCATCTTCATCTAAAGAGGCAACAGTTTGTTTACTGTTCACAATTCCTAAAACATCGCAAACATCCTTAGCTACAAACCATGGCTTACTTTCAATCAAAATGTTACGAACAGGCTGTTTACTTTCCGAGAACTGGAAAGTCATTACTTCGGAGAGTTGCTCGTTTACTGTCTGAGCTTGACTGTTTTCATTTGTTTTCATTTTCTTGGTGTTTTTGTCGTGTGGCAAATAAAAAAACGGCCTACCACTACCCGTTGACAAGTCTTCACCAAGAAGGCTGAATACGCCATTACAACGTATTCACGGGGTTAGTAAGCCGCATATTGTGGTACAACTGGGCATAAAAAATGCCCAACGCAACGTACGGGCAGTGAACTACCCTCTTGGTATTTAGAAAACTTGTCGTTGCAAAACTACACAATATTTTTTATAAACCACACGCCTGGGGTTATTTTTTTTATTTTTTTTATTAAATCCGCTCGCGCTTCACAGCGAAAGCGGATTATCAGGTATTATTAAAATGAAATTAGTCAAATAATTTTAATTGGTTAGGATCATCTTCCGGCTTTTCATTTTCGGCTTCAATTTCATTCATGTATCGCCAAAATGTGCGTTCAGATATTCCCGTTACCGGCTTTATTTTGTTGCGATAAATTGCCAATTTACACCTATCCTGCCTACCAGGCTCGTAGTCGGCTCTCAGCATTCCTTTCACTCGTTCCGCGCTCAGATGTGTACTTTTATGCTTTTTTCGCTTTGCCATTTAATCGGTATTTAATTGGTATTTAAAAATTACAAGAATCCGTCGCGGATTGCTTTATCCTCTCTCGTTATCGGCACTCTATCAATTATCATCTCGTATATTTCATCCCAGTGCGGAAGTGGTTTAAGTAAACCCCTATCATCTATTACCATATCGTGAAATACTTTTCGAGTGTCAACACCTCCATATTCAGCTATATTAGCAGGACAACCATTATTATAACTATCGAATAAAACTCCATTTTCACCAAGAAACTGAGCAGCTTCTGCAAGTTTTTTACCATTTCTATTTGTCCATAGAATTAAATAATAACCATCCTTTTTTAGTTTCAGTAGATTCTCTTTTGCTCCTGGTTTAAAATTCCCAATTTCAGGGAAATGATCCTCTACTATCGTTCCGTCAAAATCTATTGCTAATATTACTACCATACATTTGTTATTTTTTATTTGTTCCCTGAGCGAAGTCGAAGGGTAGTTTTCTTTTAAGTTCTGATAGCTCCTTAGCCACCGTTAAGTAATTCATCCGATAAATATCTCTTTCGTTGCACACACGCTCAATCATATCATTTGCAGCCACAAGGTCGGTTGCAAATCTCCCTTCCGAGTCTCTGTTCCGATCCGACTCTATTCGTCGAACCTTGACAGTCTCTACAAAATTTATTGATAATTGATCGTTCATACAAATAGTTATTTAAACCTATCTCGAAAATGCTGTAGACCATCGTTCTCATCAATAACCTGATCTACCTGTTCACTGAGCGTAGTCGAAGTGTGCAATTCATTAAACCTTTCTGCTATCCACACATTCAATTTCTCCACCGTCTTATTGCTCACCATGCAATGCCGTTTAAACTTACCGTAGTCAATAATCGACTTTTCAACTACGCCACCACGTTCTGAAAATGTAAGAAAATAAACACGGTATTCTTTCAAATTAATACCGCTTGTCCGGGTATCTCTATACGTTCGCCCGATACTTATCCATGTACCGGTAGGATTAGCCGGTGAAGTGATTGACGCGTCAAATACATTCGACCAATTCAGAAACTTCCACTCCGGTGGTACCACCAATGCATCAAAAAACGCCTTACATATTTCGCTCAGCTCGTTCGCTGTGCGTGGGGTTCTAGCACCCCATGTTCCTTTAGCTTTTGCTTCGGCCATATCTGAAACTTGTAAAATGAATACAGGCCATTGGCTCTTTCAAATCATACTTCCCTTTTTCGAACCAATCGCGAAAGTCAACTTGTGATAATCCATCATTTTCAGCAGTCTGATAAAAAGGAAAGTCTCGAAACATTTCATCCTCACATCGTATTGCCATTCCGCAAAAAGGCATATCAAAATCCGATTCATAAATAGCCTCCTGAATTCCAATACCGCTATCTTTGTTTAGTTGTGCAAACTCTATCGGTTTACTGCCATCTCGCTGATAGTTGTAGGGTGATCCGCTCCAATATCGTAATGAAAGTATTGCTCTTCCTTCCTGAACTTCTTTAATCCTTTTTTGCCACAGTGGGAGGTTTCCACGGAAAGTATGAATCTTTGGGTCTAAATCGATAAGCAAGTAGTCAGGCATTTCTACAAGCAGATTAAGTGCTAACTGTATCTTTTCGACAAAATATGTGGGTTGTCCCT
>Ga0302288_1000719_pt1 | contig 24735 bp, 19 predicted proteins | sample III_Fen_N1_1_FD_194549 | JGI IMG/M metagenome (GOLD analysis project Ga0302288, IMG submission 194549) | Peat permafrost microbial communities from Stordalen Mire near Abisko, Sweden - III_Fen_N1_1 | ecosystem: Environmental > Terrestrial > Soil > Wetlands > Permafrost | place: Sweden: Abisko...
ATGTACTGTCTTTTCATGTAGTTAGCAATGAGTTGAATCAACCAACGTTTCTCATCACCATCTTCAAGTTGAATGGCTTTTTTAATTAAATCTTCGGTTATTTTGCCATAATGACGACGAGCAATTCTATTGGTGCTATATACTGGACGGTCGAGTTGACGCATATTTCCAGGATGATTTATAGGAAATGGATAATCGATATCTAGCTTATAATTTGTCATATATGCCAAATGATCCCACAGTTTTTGTTTAAAATCTTTAACATCGCGTTGCATTGGAAGCGGAGCAAGACTTCCCATTACACCCACTAATTCGTGAGCAGCACGGGTTCTTCTTTCGCGATCTTCAATAGCTACAAGATATTTTGCCATCTTTTGGATATTACGTCCATATTCTGGCAAGATTAAATTTTCTTCTGTGGTGTTGTATTCCATTAAATACATCTACTATATAGTTTTATGTGAATATTTATGCTCAAAAAACGTACTGTTTTTTATTTGTCATCTCAAGATCTATGGGCAACTCCCCCATATCCATAGTTTAGATTTCTAAACGGCTTTTATCTTTTGATTTTCGTTCTCAATTAACGAATCGACTTCCACCCATTTTTAAGGTATTGCAAATGTAAGAAAACTTTTTAATTCACAACAATCTGTTACAGATATTTATAGTCGGCGTTTTTACCCAATTTCAGAAAGGTTTTAACTAGCTAAAACCTTTAATTTTGCAAATTTTATCAATAGCGTTTTAGTTCCAAATGAACCAAAATTAATGACTACCCTATCCGAATCCATTTGATCTATTTTTCCAACACCAAAACTTGCATGTTCTACAGTCATTCCTTCTCGCAGATTACTTACAATTACGGTATCCATCGACGAATCGAATTTAGAAGGAGCCTGAACACGTTTAAAATTTGCTAAGGGAGTTTCTTTTTTGAAGTTCGATAATGGAATATCTTTTTTAAAACTATTAAATCGCGCATTTTCGCTATTCTCAACAAATGCTTGTTTTGCCATAAACATTCCCGACATTTCACTTAAATCGAGATAACTTGAATCAATTTCAGAAATGAATCGGCTTGGCGAACAATTGGTAAATTTCCCCCAATGGCGACGAGTTTCGGCATACGACAGAGTTGCTGTTTTTTCAGCTCTTGTCAATGCCACATAAAACAATCGACGTTCTTCTTCAATATCTTTTTCGCTGCTCATCGACATTTGCGATGGAAACAAATTTTCTTCAATTCCAACTAAAAAACAATGTTTAAATTCCAATCCCTTCGATGAATGAATAGTCATCAAGGTTACTTTATTATTGGCATCACCATCGCTACTAACATCGGTTAATAAAGCAATTTTCTCAAGATATTGAATCAAGCCATTCTCACCTTCATTTTCACTTTCGGTAAATTCTTTAATTGCATTTAAAAGTTCCTGAACGTTTTCGAAACGAGTTTGACCTTCTATCGATTTTTCATCGCCTAAGAACTTCATCATTCCCGATTTTTCCATGATATTTAAAGCAAAGGTATATGCATCGGTAGTTGTGATTGACTCTGCTGAATGTAAAATCAAATTACGAAATCCAGCAATTTTTGTACACGTGGCTTTCGAAATTACCTGAGCACAATCTTCAATTCGGCAAACGACATCCCAAAGGGTAGCTTCATTATTACGAGCTATCACCGTCATTTTCTCAATGGTGGTATCACCAATTCCACGAGCTGGAACATTAATAATTCGCGATAATGCTTCTTCATCTTTCGGGTTAATAATTAGCCTAAAATACGATACCACATCCTTTATTTCTGCACGTTGAAAAAACGACAAACCACCATGAATTTTACAAGGGATTCGCATTTTATTCAAGGCTTCTTCTAAAACACGGCTTTGAGCATTGGTTCTATAGAGAATTGCAAAATCATTAAAATTAGCATCTCCCGATTTGGTTTGAGCAGCAATTTGCATTGCAATTCTAAATCCTTCCTCGGTTTCCGACGAACATTTTAAAACCTTTATAGCATTACCTTCTTCGTTTTTCGAAAAAGTGTTTTTTGCAATCTGCGATTTGTTTTTCTTGATAATGCTATTTGCAGCATCAACAATTATTTGGGTTGAACGATAATTTTGCTCCAGTTTATACATTTTAAACTGTGGATAATCGTTCTTGAAATTTAAAATATTTTCGATTTTTGCTCCACGAAACGAATAGATACTTTGTGCATCATCGCCCACAACAGTAAGGTTTTGATGGCCTTGACTCAAACGTTTAACAATTAAATATTGCGAGAAATTTGTATCCTGATACTCATCAACTAAGATATAATGAAACTTATCGCGATATTTATCAACAATAGCCGGATTATCTCTCAATAAAATATTGGTATACAACAAAATATCATCAAAATCCATTGCATCGGCTTGACGACAACGGGTTTGATACACTTGATATATTTTAGCAACCTCTGGACGTTTATTAAAACGATCGTTCTCCATATATTGCTTATTGGTCAGATAGCCTTGTGGCGTAACCAAATTATTTTTTGCATTTGAAATGCGAGACGAAACATCACCAGGTTTGTAGTGATCTTCCTCTAGCTTCATTTCCTTAACAATCTTCTTAATAAGACTTTTTGAATCAGCAGAATCGTAAATGGTAAAGTTTGATGAAAAGCCAATCTTATCGGCCTCAAACCGAAGTATTTTAGCAAACACCGAGTGAAATGTTCCCATCCACAAGCTTTTACTATTTTCTTCACCAACCATTTGTTCGATACGCTCTTTCATTTCCTTTGCAGCCTTATTTGTAAAGGTAAGCGAAAGAATATTGTATGATTTTACACCTTTTGCAAGCATATATGCAATACGATGTGTAAGCACCCGTGTTTTCCCAGAACCTGCTCCAGCAATAACAAGACTAGGACCAGTAATATTCTTAACCGCCTCTTGTTGAACGGGATTGAGTTTTGAAATAAGTTCTTCTGATGAAATCATACGTATAATAAAAATCTAGGCAAAGGTATCATTTTCGATTGCCGAAAACGAAATGTTGGGGTTTGAATTTATTAACAAATTCTAAATACTATTTAGAATAAGAAACCCCGAGATACATAAAGCTCTCGGGGTTTCTTAAATTATTTCTATTTCAATTAAAACTTAAACTCGAAAGTCGATAAGTCAATAAACGTGCGAATTCTAGCTTTAATTTCTGTATCCGAAAGATTTTCGATTCTTTCAGTTCCAAATTTTTCAACGCAGAATGATGCTAAAGCAGAACCAGCAATCATTGCACTTTTCATATTATCAAAAGAGATATCGTCTGTTTTTGCAATGTAACCAATAAATCCACCAGCAAATGTATCGCCAGCACCTGTTGGATCAAAAACTGATTCTAATGGTAAAGCTGGAGCATAGAACTGCCCTTCTTTGCTAAACATTAAAGCACCATGCTCACCTTTTTTAATGATAAGATATTTTGGTCCCATGTTTAGAATTTTCTTAGCAGCTTTCACGATATTTTTTTCGCCAGAAAGTTGTGCAGCCTCTTCATCGTTGATAGTCAACACATCAACCATTGAAATCGTTTTCACTAATTCGTCGAACATAATGTCCATCCAAAAATTCATAGTATCCATTACTATTAATTTAGGACGTTTAGTTAAACGCTCAATTACTTGTCGTTGAACCACTGGCGAAAGATTTCCCAACATTAAGTAAGTACAATCTTGATATGACTCAGGAATAATAGGATCGAAATCGCCCAAAACATTCAATTCGGTAACTAATGTTTCGCGACTATTCATATTTTCATGATATTTTCCCGACCAAAAGAACGTTTTACCTTCTTTTTTAACTTGCAAACCGGTTGTTTCAACACCACGACTCGTTAATTTTTCAATAAATGTTTGAGGAAAATCATTTCCTACAACAGCCACAACTTTAGGATTTTTCGCAAAATACGATGACGAAAAACAAATGTAAGTGCCTGCACCTCCGATAATTTTGTCGGTTTGTCCATAAGGAGTTTCAATCTTATCGAAGGCTACGCTTCCAACTATAACTAAGCTCATTTTAAAAAAAGTTTAAATTTTTACCATTTTTTTTTGCAAAGGTATTGTTTGTTTTGAATATTCCTGTATCTTTGCAGCGTTAAAATTCCTTGGTAGCTCAGTCGGTTAGAGCACCTGGCTGTTAACCAGGGGGTCGCTGGTTCGAATCCAGCCCACGGAGCGAAAAGGCAAACAGAAATGTTTGCCTTTTTTGTTTCTAAAAACATAAAAATCTATCTTTTCATTTCGTATATTTACATAACAAATCATTAAAGTTATGAAAACTAAGGTGACGGTAAAAAAAGAAACTCAATGGACTCGTCCAGGAAAGTTGACTCAACAAGAATTTATGGATGGTATTCATAAAGCAGAAAATGGTCCTTTTTTTACTATTGATGAAATAAAAGAAAGTGTTGCCATTTGGAAAAAAGCAAATGATCACAAATGAACGTTGTATATAGTATCGAGTTCAAAACTGATATTATTGATGTTTTTGAATTTGGAATTGAAACCTTTGGATATGAAGCAACTGATCAATACGTACAACGTATTTTAGAAATCACAGAAAAGTTAGATTCTACATTCCTAATGTATCCAGAATGCCGATGGCTTCACACTAAAAACCATACATATAGAAATATCATTCTTGAATCGTATCTTATAATTTATCGATTGACTCAAGAGAGAATTGAAGTTCTTCGAATAATTCGATCGTCTCGATCAATATCTAAAATCAAAGATTCTCGAAAAATAATCATTTAAGAATGAATTCTTACTCTGTAGAAAAGACTTTTCCTAGACTTTTAAATCCATAAAATTTAAAATCGTATCTTTGCTAATTAATTTTGAGCTGTGGATTTCGAATTACAATCACCCTTTAAGCCAACCGGCGATCAACCAGATGCTATTGTAAAACTGGTAAAAGGCCTGCAAACTGGTCAAGACCATCAGACTTTACTTGGAGTAACTGGATCAGGAAAGACATTTACTGTTGCCAACGTTATTGCTCAAATAGGCAAACCAACATTAATATTAAGTCACAACAAAACACTTGCAGCTCAGCTTTACACTGAGTTTAAGCAGTTTTTTCCAAACAATGCGGTTGAATATTATGTATCGTACTACGATTATTATCAGCCTGAAGCTTTTTTACCATCATCAAACACGTATATCGAAAAAGATTTATCGATAAACAAAGAAATTGAGAAACTCCGATTAAGCGCAACCTCTGCCCTATTAACTGGTCGACGCGATGTAATTGTTGTTTCGTCAGTTTCATGTATTTATGGAATTGGCAATCCCGAATCGTTCCATAATAGTGCATTAATCCTTAAAAAAGGAGAAATAATTGGTCGTGAAATTATATTGCGAAAGCTTGTTGATGCAATGTATTCACGAAACGAAGTAATATTTGAACGAGGTAATTTCCGAGTTAAAGGCGATACCATAGATATTTTTCCTGCGAATGGAGATATTGCATATCGAGTTGTTTTATGGGACAATGAAATTGAAGAATTAGCCGAAATTGATCCTATCGAAGGTCGAATTATAGCAAGAATTCCAGCAGTAACGATTTTTCCTGCAAACATGTTTGTGATGGACAAATCGGTGATGTGGAATGCGATTCGTCAAATACAAGACGATTTGGTTGCTAGAACTGCAGAACTCCGTGAAATTGGCAAACACTTGGAAGCAGCTCGATTAGATGAACGAGTAAATTTCGACATGGAAATGATGCGTGAAATTGGTCATTGCCCAGGAATTGAGAATTATTCTCGATATTTCGATGGTCGATTGGCAGGAACACGACCATTCTGCTTACTCGATTTTTTCCCTAAAGATTTTCTAATGGTTATTGATGAAAGTCATGTTACCGTTTCACAAATTGGTGCTATGTTTGGTGGCGACCGTTCACGAAAAAATAATCTAGTTGAATATGGTTTCCGTCTTCCATCAGCTTTAGACAATCGTCCGTTACATTTCGAAGAATTTGAACAATTAATTGGTCAAACTATATATATTAGTGCTACCCCAGCCGATTACGAATTAAAGAAATCGGAAGGAGTTATTGTAGAACAATTAATTCGTCCTACTGGACTTATCGATCCTGAAATTTTTGTTCGACCTACACTCAATCAAATTGATGATTTAGTTGGTGAAATAAATCAAAGAATAGATAAAAACGAAAGAGTTTTGGTTACCACATTAACCAAAAGAATGGCCGAAGAACTCCAAAAATATTTCGACAAACTTCGCATTAAAAGTGCATATATACATTCCGATGTAGATACAATGGAGCGTGTTGAGATACTTGATAAACTTCGACAAGGTAAGTTTGATGTTTTGGTTGGTGTAAATCTTTTGCGTGAAGGATTGGATTTACCAGAAGTATCGTTAGTAGCAATTATCGATGCCGATAAAGAAGGCTTTTTACGTAGCGAACGTTCTTTGACCCAAACAGCAGGACGAGCTGCACGAAATGTAAACGGAATGGTAATTATGTATGCCGACAAAGTTACCAACTCAATGCGAAGAACTATCGACGAAACAAATCGTCGAAGAATGAAACAAATGGAGTATAATAGAGTAAACGGTATAATACCAACTCAAATTCAAAAATCGATTAATTCGATGGCTGATAAATCTGGAAATAAAGCATATATCGAGCCTGACTCGTTTGATATTGCAGCAGATCCAGTGATAAAATATATGAATAAAGAAGCATTGACCAAAGCAATCGACAAAACCCGAAAAGCAATGGAAAAAGCTGCCAAAGATTTAGATTTTATTGAAGCATCACGATTGAGAGACGAAATGTATAGTCTTGAAAAAATGTTAGATAAAAAATAATGATATACAAGCTTTATTCATAGAAAAAGTCGATTTTGAAAGGGTTTTACTAACGTACGTTGTCTATTCAAAAACACTTAAATATGAAAAAGCTTATATCAGTAATTAGTCTCATTTTCATCTTCCTAAATGGATTTTCGCAAATTGTAATTAACGAATTTGAAGCCTCAAATAAAAAAATCCCCGATCCTCAATTTAAAGTATTTTCCGACTGGGTTGAATTATACAATGGAGGAAATTCCGATGTAAATATCAGCGGATATTACCTTACCGACAATTCAACAAACAGCAAAAAATGGCAAATTCCAACAGGCACAAATATTTCTAAAAATGGTTATTTAGTCATTTGGCTAGATGGATATAATAAAGGACTTCATGCAAATTTTAGTCTTTCTGCCGATGGTGAATTTCTAGGACTAAGTGATCAAAATGGGAAATTCATCGATTCATTATCTTTTGGACTTCAAAAAGCAGATAAATCATTTGGTAGAATAAGTAATGGAGCAAGTACTTGGGTTATCTTTTCTATACCTAGTATTGGAACATTTAACGATGCTAATAGTATTTATTTTAAAACAGAAAAACCAACATTTACATTAGCTTCAGGAGTCTATACAGGAATCCAATCAATAGAAATAAATCCGATTTCGGACGCAAAAATATATTATACAACCGATGGTTCAACACCAACGATTAAAAGCACATTGTATTCTGGAGCTATTTCGCTATCAAAAACAACTGTTTTAAAAGCAAAAGCTTTTGTTGCAGGTGAAGATGAAAGCGATGTAGCTGCATGCACTTATTTTATTAATGAGCACAATTTTGATTTACCTATCTTATCGATTTCAACTGATCCAAATTGGTTATTTAATGTTGATACTGGAATATATGAATTAGGGCCATATGCACAAATCGAAGACCCACATTATGGTGCAAATTATTGGCTAGACAAAGAAGTTCCAATGACATTTCAATACTATTCACCCAAAGGAGTTGAATTAGTTAATAACGAAGGGGGAGCAAAAATTTATGGCGGTTATAGCAGAATGAACCCGGTAAAATCAATGCAATTTAAATGTAAAACCCAATATGGTGGAGCATCAGCTTTCCACTATCAATTCTTTAAAGACAAAAACATCAACGAATTTAAAAACATCGGTATTCGTAATTCAGGAAATGATTTTGGAAACACAATGTTTCGAGATGCATTTACTCAGCAATTGACAAAAAAATTCATGAAACTCGATTATCAAGAGACACAACATGCTGCATTCTTTATAAATGGCGAGTATTATGGTTTAACTATGCTTATCGAGAAATTGAACGAGAACTACATAGCATCGAATTATAATATAGATCCAGAGAGTGTTGACTTACTAGATGCTTGGAATACTGTTTTAAATGGAGATATTACGTATTGGAGTATTTTTCAAAACTACTACACAAAAACAGATTTAACGGACGATGCAAATTTCACCTATATCAAAACAATGATGGATATGGATGAATATATTGATTATATGATTACTCAACTCTATATTAACAATAGAGATTGGCCAGGTAATAACATGAAATTTTGGCGTGAGCGAAAAACAAATGCAAAATGGCGTTGGATTTTATATGATACCGATTTTGGATTTCAAAACACACCATCGAGTAATTGCGACGATCCAATGACCTATATAACAGATTCTATAAACACAAATTGGCCAAATCCAGCAGTTTCAACCCTATTATTCCGAAAACTGCTTAAAAACAAAACTTTTAAAAACGATTTCATTCAACGTTTAGCATATCATATGAATACAACTTTTGATACTACTAGAGTAATTCATACAATTGATAGTATTAAAACATCTATTCAAAATGAAATGAACTATCATATTGCAAGATGGAATATGCCCGCAGATGAACAAACATGGTTAAATAATATTAAAGTAATGAGAGACTTTACATATCAAAGACCATCGTGCGTTAAAAACAGCATTATCGATTATTTCGGATTAAGTGGCATGGCTGATTTAACAATCAAAAATGACACATCAAAAGGAAACATATATCTTAGTTCAAAAACACTTGATACTATTCATTTTGGTTCTTACTTTAAAGATATTGCAATCCCAATTACAGTAAAAGAACGTGATGGATATATTTTTAAATATTGGAAGAAAACTGAATATACTCCAAGTATAATAAATCAATCTGTTATTCCTCAAAAATCGACTTGGAAATATTTAGATAACGGAACAGTTCCAACTGAAGCTTGGAAAACAAAATCATTTGATGAAACAGGCTGGAAAACAGCAAATGGAGTTTTTGGTTATGGAGAATCAAACATAACGACAATAATAAATTACGGAACAAGTACATCTAATAAATATATTACAACATACTTTAGAAAAACTTTCACAATAAATAATCTTAAAGATATTTCGACAATTAATCTCCATTTAATGAGAGGCGATGGTGCTGTAGTTTATATTAATGGAGTTGAAGCTATAAGAAGTAATATGCCAACAGGTGTAATAACAAATCAAACAACTGCATTTGGTGCCGATGAAAATGATGAAATTTCATATTTAAATTTCCCACTTTCAACTTCTTTATTTACTGACGGAGAAAATAACATAAGTGTTGAAGTTCATCAAACAAGTGCGACTAGTTCCGATTTAAGTTTTGATTTAGAAATTGAAACCACTTCGAATCTCACTTCGAATCAAACAATTACAAAAGATTATAACAAAAACCCACAACTCTTTTTAAAGGAAAATACAATTCTTGAGCCAGTATATCAAAAGCTTATTCCTATTGCTATAAATGAAATCCAAAATCAATCGTCAAAAGGAATTTCAGGTCAATTTATTGAATTATTCAATTATGGAAATTACACCGTTGACTTAAGTAATTTAAACATCTCTGGAGGTATTCAATTCCAATTTCCAGCAAATTGCTCAATTAAAAAAGGATCATTTTTATTACTTTGTAAAGACACAAACCAATACACTTCAGTACCAACCCAAAAGTTAAACTGGACTAATGGTTATTTAACTGAAATAGACACATTACTTATTCGCAATAACAATTCAGACACAATTGACATTATAACATACAACAACATAAATCCCTGGCCAATTAACTCAAATGCATCAAATTTATCGATTGAATTAAAGCAAACAAATAGCGACAACAATAATGGAAACAATTGGCAAATAAGTCAAATACAAGGAGGTACTCCAGGAGGTTTTACAATAAAACCAAAAATATCAAATCTATTTATAAACGAATGTATGACTGACAATACATTAGCATACTATGATGAAAATGAAAAATACAACGATTGGATAGAACTCTTCAATAATGGTACTTCAGCAATTAATATTGGTGGACTTTACATAAGCGATTCTGATTCAAATAAAGCAAAATATCGAATTCCTGACACAGACTCAAATCTGACTACAATAGCACCAGGAAAATTCTTGATTCTTTGGGCAGATAATAATCCTAATAACGGTATTTTACATTGCAATTTTAGTTTGAATAAAAGTGGCGAAACCGTTTATCTTACACAAATAAATTATCATGACACAATAGTCATTGATCACTTATCAATTGTTGCTCTCGATAGTAATGTTAGCTATGGCCGCTATCCCGATGGAAGTGAAACACTTTCAAAATTCAATGGTTATACTCCACTTTCGCCTAACACATTAGCTACAAGAATAAAAGGGCTATTTATAAATGAGGTTCTGCCTACAAACACAAAAAACAAAGATGAAAGTGGTGATTATGACTCTTGGGTTGAAATTTTCAATCTTAACTCGTTTCAAGTTGATATTTCAGGTTTTATAATCTCAAATACTAAAGACAAATCTAAAATATGGACACTTCCTAAAGATGAATCGATGAAAATTCCGGCTTATGGACACAAATTACTTTGGTTCGATAATGAACCAAATGAAGGACCATCGCATGTTGGATTAGACCTCGATAAATCAAAAGGATGGATAGGTTTGTATCAACATTTTTCGGATGATACATTACATATAAATGATTTAAGCTATGAGATTTCAAATCCAAATCACTCTTTTGGACGAGTACAATCGGGAAGTGATTTACTAATGGAATTTCAATGGATTACACCTCAATCGTGGAATATTTCAGCAAACATTCCATTAAATGTCAATAATTTAAACGCAGATTCAGTAACAATATATCCTGTTCCTTTAAAAGAAACCTTAAATATTGCAAATGCAAAAGATATTAAATATGTAACAATATACTCAATCGATGGAGTTAAACAACTTCAATCACATGATTCAATAATTGACATTTCAAAGCTAGTAAATGGAATCTATATAATAGAAATTTCTTACGGAGAAAAAACAACAAGAATCCTTTCTGTAAAATAAAAGCGATTATGACTAAAGAATAAATCATGAAATATAAATTTATTCCTTAGTCATATACTAACTAAAATGAAACCAATGTGTAAAGAGGTAATAGCCTAAACAAATATTTATAGATAAGAATATAAGTTTCAATATCGTAGAATGTGAGTAGCGAATTAGCAATCCACAATATAACGTAAAAATAAAAGATACAAACAAAACTGCTGCAGGAGCAAACATAAAAGCAAAAAACTTTTCGTTTGCCAGTTTTGCAGCTTTGAAATCCTTTATTGCTGATGCAAATTTATAAATTGAACAACTAAGATATACAAAAGCTAAGGTTACATAAACTAACCTAACAACTCGAAACAAAAACAATCTGATTTCTTCCATAAATAGTAATACATTTACTTAAAACCAAATTTAGTTCTTTCAACTCAAATTTCAAAAACAATAATTACACATTAAATCTAAAATGCATTAAATCGCCATCTTGAACTACATATTCTTTACCTTCTACAGATAATTTTCCAGCATCACGACAAGCAGATTCTGATCCTAGTTTAACAAATTCATCATATTTGATAACCTCAGCACGAATAAATCCTTTTTCAAAATCGGAGTGAATAACACCTGCAGCTTGGGGAGCAACCATGTTTCTATGGAAAGTCCAAGCTCTCACTTCTTTTACACCTACAGTGAAATAAGTTTGTAAATCAAGTAATGAATAAGCTGTGCGAATTAATTTATTAACACCAGCTTCTTCTAATCCTAAATCAGCCAAAAACACTTGACGTTCTTCGTATGTTTCTAATTCGGCAATATCAGCTTCTGCAGCTGTAGCTAATACAAGAACCTCAGCATTCTCAGCTTTCACCGATTCACGAAGAGCTTTTACATATGCATTTTCAACTTTAATCGACGCTTCATCAACATTACACAAGTATAAAACTGGCTTTAATGTCAATAAATGCAAATCGCTTATAAATTCAATTTCTTGTTCGGTTAAACCTAAACTGCGAACACTTAAACCTTTTTCAAGATGTTCTTTAACAGCTTTCATTATTTCGTAAACTTTTGCTGCCGATTTATCTGCCGAAGCCAATTTCTGAGCTTTATTAATACGTTGATCTACAGCTTCCAAATCTTTTAACTGTAATTCCATATCAATTGTTTCCTTGTCTCTAACAGGATTTATTGAACCATCAACATGAGTGATGTTTTCATTATCAAAACAACGAAGAACATGAATAATAGCATCCGTTTCGCGAATATTAGCCAAGAATTTATTACCTAAACCTTCACCTTTACTTGCACCTTTAACTAAACCAGCAATATCAACAATTTCGACCGTTGTAGGCACAACTCTTTCAGGTTTTACCAATCCTTCAAGCACTTGCAACCTTGGATCGGGAACGGTAATCATCCCAACATTTGGTTCTATTGTACAAAATGGAAAATTAGCTGCTTGAGCTTTTGCGTTTGTTAAACAATTGAAAAGTGTTGATTTTCCGACATTTGGCAAACCAACGATACCACATTTTAAACCCATGTTCTTTATTTAAATTTAGAAATGCAAAAAAACATTATTTTAAGCAAATACGGAACATAATTTCATTCTTTCTGTATACAATGTTCAAAAATGTTCAAAAGTATTTTTTTGATAATACACTATTAAACCTTACTTTTGAAAATAAAAACATAGAATACAATGAAATTTGACAATTCGAATAACACTTTAAAGATTAAACTTAAACGCTTAACAGTACTACTAGTAACAGGTGCATGTATAGGTACAGTAACAACAATCGACGATCTTGACTTAAAGCTTGGTTTTTCAAGACATATTATTTCTATATTCATTTTAGTCGTTTATATAATCTACAATATATTTCGATTACTTAAAGAATACAATTTCATTTCATTCAGTAATGAATTAGGCAAAATATCTGTACGTTATTATCAAATTGTAACATTTGGCAAAAAAGCAAAATCGTTTGAATTTCCATTAGCTGAGTTTTATAAATATGAAATTCAAAAACAAGGATTGAAAAATGTATTAATCATTTATCAACGTCAAGACCGACAAATTGTTAAATACCCGCCAGTTTGCATAAACTCCCTAAAAAAAGGAGAATTAGATCAAATAACGAAATCATTAGACAACATTAAACTGTATTAATCATGAAAATAGTACGTACTTTATTGACAGCAAGCTTAATTGCTTTGAGTTTAACATCTTTTTCTCAAAAAGGCGGTAGAAACATTTATAATTGGGCACTTGGTGTTCGTGGCGAGGCCATAGGTACATCAAGCACAAATAATTATAACGAAGGAATTGTTTTTGGTCCATCATTAAAGTATTTATGGGATCCACAAAGAAATATCGAAATAATGTATTTAACTCCTGGACTAAAAACAGGAGGTGATTTACATTTAATGGTAAATATTTTCAATCCATTTCCAGAATTGCCTCAGAACTTTAGATATTATTTTGGTGCAGGTATACATGGTGGACGATGGAAAACAGGCGACCCTCAAAATGATAAGACATATTATCCTCTAGGTCTTGATGGGCAACTAGGTCTTGAAATAATTGGCAGAAAAATTCCATTAGCATTAAGCATCGATTGGCATCCAACATACTCTTGGTTTACAGAACAATCAAATTCGGCATTAATGAGATTTGGTCTTACTTTAAAATATACATACAAACGTTAATAAACTTTCTATTTACAATACAATGAAAAAGATTTTTATAGGATTATTTCTAGCTAGTTCAGCTTTTATTTCATGCAAGTCAACTGTTGACAAATCGAAAACAAACGATTTAATTCCAAACGAAATTCAAGTAAAGTATGAGAATCTAATTGTATTATCGGAAAGTTCTGAAATTTTCACATCACTAGACAAAACAGACTTTGTTGACAAACTAATAACAACAACACTTGCAGCAAAAATAAAAGTATATGACCCATTTGATACAGCAAAAGTTTAAACCAAAGAAGACCTAAAAACATCAATAGGTTCATGGCAAGATACGGTAGTTGGTGTTGATGCAAAACATGCAGATACAGCCTTAATTATCCGCCAATTTGGTTTTGAGAAGAAAGAATTAACAAAAATATTATTCACTGAAAATTGGAGCTTTAATAGCCAAACGTTTAAGCTTACAAAACAAGTTAAATCGTGGTGTCCTGTAAAAGTTTATTATAAAGAAGACGATACCGCTCACGAAGATACATTAAAAAAAATGTTATTCTTGGTAAAGCAAAAAGATGGAACTAAACCACAAAACTGTTCAATTATTAAAGAAAATGTAACCACAGAATTTTCTTTGTATAATAAAAATGTTCCTGATTGGTTAGCCGATTTAAATCCCAAACGTTTTGTTACCATTTTGCTCGATAATGTTTTACAAAACAAAGTTGAAGCCTATGATTTTTTTGACAAAAAGAAAAAACTTACTGTCGACGAAATTAAATCTAACATGGGTGAATGTGTAAAACTGTATTCGGTTGAAAATCCTAAAACAGAGAGTTACGATACACTTCGCATCAACAATAAAATGGATTTAGATGAAATAAAATCGCTCATTTTTGTTGAAGATTGGTACATAGATTGGCAAACATTGGCAATTTACAAAGTAATAAAATCGGTAGCTCCAGTTCGAGTTTATACAAGCTCGCACAATGGTGAAGAAGATGAAATTGAAAAGAAAATTGCTTTTTTTGTAAATTTCAAAAGCACAAAATAGATTGTTCGACACTCAATGTATTCCGAACAACTAAAATATTACATTGCCCTTACCTTTATTCCTGGAGTTGGTGACATTATTGCCAAAAACCTTATTGCATATATTGGTAGTGCCGAAGGTATTTTCAAAGAGAAAAAACAAAATCTGCTAAAAATACCCAAAATAGGGGAAACTTTGGCCGAATGTATAACCAGCTCAGAAACGATAAAACGAGCAGAGACTGAATTACTTTTTATAGAAAAGAACAATATAAAAGCATTTGCATATACTGATGATAACTACCCTACCCGTTTAAAATTATGCGATGACTCACCTGTTGTTTTATACATAAAAGGCAATTGTAATTTCAACGCTCCTAAAAGTATTGCTATTGTTGGAACTCGCAATGCAACAGCTTATGGAAAAGATATTTGCAAACAATTAATTGAAGATCTTAAACCTCACAATTGCATAATTGTAAGTGGACTGGCTTATGGTATCGACATTTGTGCACATAAATTAGCACTCGATAATAATCTAGAAACGTTAGGTATAATGGGACACGCTCTCGATACTATGTATCCAGCCGATCATAAAGCATATGCAAAAATGATTGCAGAACACGGAGCCCTAATTACAGAACATCCCAGCAAAACACCAATAGACAAATCGAATTTTGTAAAACGAAATCGCATCATTGCTGGACTTTCTGATGCAACTATTGTTATTGAATCGGGTGAAAAAGGTGGTGCACTCATTACAACAGAATATGCAAATGCCTACAACCGCGATGTCTTTGCAATTCCTGGACGAACATCGGACAAATATTCAGTTGGTTGCAATAATTTAATTAGAACCAACAAAGCTGCTTTAGTAACATCCGTTAAGGACATTGAATACATTTTAAATTGGCAAAACTCTTCTTCGAAAAAAGTAATCCAAAAGTCGTTGTTTGTTGACTTAAGCCCCGACGATGAATTGATAATGAAGATACTTGAAAAGGAACAAGATGTAAATATTGATATCATCTGTACCCGAAGTAATTTGCAAATGAATAAAGTATCTGCAATACTTTTAAACTTAGAATTTAATGGTTTGGTAAAAACGATGCCTGGTAAACGTTTTTGTTTAGCATAAATTAATTTAAAATTTTCATTTAAAACTATTTCTAACTTCAAATAGTTTATTCTATAGTTTTTACGTAAATTGCATAGTAATAAACTATTTACTGATTTATTAAACCGTAGTTAAATGAGCAATTTTATATCAAAAGACATTAATCCACAATCAATTAATGAAATTGTGGAGTTGGTAAAAACGATAAAAAGTAAAATGCCATATTTAAGTGATCTCGATACCTCATCTCAGCTTTTACTTCCTAAATTAACAGAAGAACAAGTACCGTTTGCCGAAAAATGTTTGAGTCATGCTCAAAATGTTCCTGCAATTGCTCCTAGCTATATCGATATTGAAGAATTTCATAAAGCTTTGACTTTATTTAATGAACTACAAAAAGTTCAAAAAGCATTACATTCACTTACAGAACTGGTTGATAGCACCGTAGCTGTTACTGGCTCTGATGCTTATGTTGCTGCTATTTCAATCTTTAAAAATGTAAGAAAACAAGCCGACAATGAATCTATACCTCAAATACGCTCAATTCTCTTTGATTTAAATAAAATGTTCGATAAACTTGGAGATTCGAAGCCTAAGTTCGTCTAAGCAGAAAATTAATGACTAAAAATGATAGAACAAAACACAAAACACAATTGGCGATTCTCTCGTGTGGGAGGAGTAAATAGAGTAAACCTTGAACGTGGAGATGATTTATTACATTTAGCAGAACTCGATCAAAAACTCTGGACAGCACTGAGTTGCCCCGTTCATGGCTTAGAAATTGACCCCAAAACATTAGAATTAATAGACAGCGATAAAGACAACCGTATTCGTGTTCCCGAAATTTTGAATGCCGTATCGTGGGTTTGCAATGTACTATCGGATCATGATATATTATTAAAACAAAACATAGATTTTCCTTTATCAGCTTTAAATACTTCGATACCCGAAGGACAGAACCTTCTAGCTTCGGCCAAGCAAATTCTCGAAAACCTAGGAAAACCAGAGGCTACAACCATCAGTGTAGACGATACATCGGACACTATAAAGATATTTGCAAACACCAAATTCAATGGCGATGGCATAATAACTGAAGCTACAGTTGATAGTTTATCGGACAAACAATTAATCAACGACATAATAAAATCGGTTGGTTCAATTGTAGACAGAAGCGGAAATGTAGGTATTTCAAAAGAATTGCTTGATGAATTTTACGATCAATGCGAAGCTTTTTCGCAATGGTATGCAAAAGCAATAGCATCGAAAGCAACGGTCTATCCTTATGGAGACAAAACCGAAGATGCGTATAACGCATTTGAAAAAGTATATCCCAAAATTGAGGATTATTATATTCGTTGTAAATTAGCCGAATTCGACCCACAATCGGCAACAGTACTTAATGGATTGACAACTCGTTACGAGGAAATAAATAGAAAAGATTTATCGAATTGTATTGCTGAAATAGCAGAATATCCCATAGCTAAGATTGAAGCGAACAAAGCTCTTTCACTCACTTCAGAACTAAATCCAGCATGGAGAGATGCAATTGAAGCATTTAATTCATTAATTATAAAACCAACAAAAATATCTTTAACCGAAATTGATTGGCTACTCATAAAAAAGAGTTTTGAACCATTTAAAAATTGGAAAGCAGAGAAAGCTGGTGAAAAGGTTGAATGGATAGGAATTGAAGCAGTTCAGTTACTTTTAGAAGATTCGAAAAAAGCGTTTTTACAATCTCTTATCGATCAAGATAAAGCTGGTGAAAACGAAGCAATGAATATTATTTTGGTAGATAAACTGGTACGTTATCATCGTGATTTATTTACACTAATCCGCAATTTTGTAACCTTTTACGATTTTTATTCGCCCGACGAAAAAGCAATATTTCAAGTTGGAACATTATACATTGACCAAAGAAGCTGCGACCTTTGTATAAAAGTGAACGATATGCCTAAGCAAGGTACAATGGCTAGTTTAAGTGGAATGTTCTTAATTTATTGCGACTGTACATCGAAATCGAAAAACGAAAAAATGACAATTGTAGCAGCAATGACAAATGGCGATATCGATAATTTAATTGTTGGACGCAATGCAATTTTTTACGATCGAAAAGGATGCGATTGGGATGCTACAGTTATCAAAATAGTTGAAAATCCTATTAGTATTCGACAAGCATTTTTCTCGCCTTACCGCAAAGTTGCTCGTTTTATAGAAAAGCAAGTCGATAAATTCGCATCGGAAAAAGACTCACAAGTTCATACAAGTACTACATCGAATATAGAAAAATCGTCTACAACTATTGTATCAAAAGAAGCAATTGCAGCACCAGTAGTTCCTACGGCATCGCCTATTCCAGCACAACCATTCGACGTAGGTAAATTTGTGGGAATATTTGCAGCTATTGGTCTTGCTATTGGTGCAATAGGAACTGCTTTAGCTTCATTTATTGCGGGCTTTTTAGGCTTGGTATGGTGGAAAATGCCATTAGCTGTCGTTGGAATTATCCTTATCATTTCGGGACCATCGATGATTATTGCATTTCTTAAATTAAGAAAACGCAATCTTGCTCCAATTCTCGATGCTAATGGTTGGGCAATAAATGCACGTGCTACAGTAAATATTCCTTTTGGAAACACATTAACATTCATTGCTAGTTTACCCAAAAATGCAAAACTCGATTTTAAAGATCCATTCTCAAACAAAAAATTCCCTTATGTGAAAGTGAGCATTACCCTACTCGCAATTATTGGAGCAACACTTTATTATCTTTGGCGTCATGGATATTTAGCTAAGTGGGGAATTCTATAAAAGGAACAAAATCTTGTCACGATATTTATTAATCATTTGCATTATTTGGACAGCATGCACGAACGAAAGTAAGCACATGACTGTCCTTTTTGCAGGTGATTTGATGCTTGATAGAGGAACAGAAACAACGATAGAAAAGTATGGTGCCGATTACCTTTTTACTGATGTTAAACCAATATTGCAAAAAAGCGATATTGCAATTGTAAATTTTGAAGGTACTGCTTGCGACACAAGCATAAAACCAATTGATAAAAAATGTACGTTTCGTTTTAAACCCGAATATCTTAGTGCAATTAAAAATGCGGGGATACATTATTGTAATCTTGCAAATAATCATAGTTGCGATTTTGGGAATATTGGATTAGAGCAAACGATTTCTAATTGCAAACAACATTCTATAGAAACATTTGGTTCCGACTTTGATTCAACCAAAAACATAAAACCGTTAATTATTTCAAAGGGAAAAACGAGTATTGCAATTTTCAGTTCTTGTTTTTTAAAACAATCAATCCAAAATATTTATTTCCCTAGCTGTGACATCTTGGCTAAACAAATTTCTCTTTTCAAAAAGCAACATCCTGATATAATAGTATTTGTATACTTTCATTGGGGAATTGAAAAGCAAATGGTACCTACGGATGAACAAAAAAAGCAAGCCCATACTTTAATAGATGCAGGAGCTGATGCAATTATTGGACATCATCCTCATGTAGTTCAAAGTATCGAAGAATATAAAGGAAAATATATTTTTTACAGCATCGGAAACTTTGTTTTCGACAACAATCACGAACCAGCCAATAAAGGAATATTTGTTCGATTTGATATTTCAGAAAACATGTTAGGAAAAGTTCAGATTATTCCATTTACAATTTCTGCATCAAAACCTTTTTTAATGAATGACGAAGACTCAAAGCTTTTTATTAAAAAAAAGCTAGTACATTCGAGTCGTTAAATTTCAAAGCTATGACTATTTACAGTAAAATATCAATTCTAATTCTTTCATTGTGCTCAATAATATCGTGCAATAACAAACAAGCATTTGAAAAAACAATTGAGATTAAGGATTCATTTTTTACAGGTATAGTAAAGCTTGAGAAGATTAAAAAACTCGGAAAATATCGCTTAAGTATATTGAATAAAAAAACAGGTGAAAAGGATAATATTTACACACCTTACGAAATATTTGAGATGGAAACTGGCGATGTTAATCGTGATGGAAAAACAGATATTTGTATTGGTATCATTAAACCAACCCCATTTGATTCTGTACTAAAAAAACGATTGTTTATTTTTCAAATCGATTCAGACTTTATTCGTCCACTTTGGTTAAGTTCACGATTGGTAAATCCTTTGGAATCATTCATTGTTTGCAAAAATAAAAATGAGCAATGCGTTATCCATTCTATTGAGAAACAAGGGCCTGACATTTTTTGCATTCGCGAATATAAATGGGAATCGTTTGGAATGACGTATATAAAAACTATCAAAGACTCATTATTGCTCGATGATGCAAATAATCTAATTAAGAAAATAAAGTAAAAACATGAAATTACTCGTCTATATTTCAACAGCACTAGTTATTGCTACAGCATGTACACCCAAAGGAGCAAAACCCAATAACGAAGCCTATTCACTCAATCAACCTTTAAGTCTGATAACAACTTACGACGAAGGTTATCCATTAACAGAAAAGGAAGTTGATCAACAAACTTATTTTGAGGACGACGATTACAAACAATATTACAGCGAATATTTCAAAGATAAAAAAGATGCTCCTGAGTTTAATTACAATGTAAAGCTATCGAATAAAACATTTAGCGAACTACGTTTACTGCGAGCAGAAATATTTGCCCGTCATGGTTTTCTGTTTATGGATTATGTTCTACGTTCACATTTTAATGCAACAAAATGGTATAAACCGGTATTTTGGTCAAAGGAATTTAAAATCAAACTTAACGACCAAGAAAAAAGCTTCATTGCAAAGGTTTTACAAGCAGAACAAAAGTTATATAGTAAGAATTATATAAGCGAAAAAGGATTCAAAAAAGCCAATATGGCAAATGTTGTAAACTGGCAACAATTCAACTCGATTCCCAAAGAAATGATGAAACATCTTACGCAAGATGGCTTTGCAATAAACAAAGCCGAATACGAACAGCTGTTTCATGTATACGATGAAAATTATTACGATTATACACCAAGCTTTATTACAACCGATCTCTTTTTACAAGTTTTGCACATGCATATAAGCAAGGAAATGCAGGCACTTGAAGAAGAAAAACTGATCAAAATCATCATTGACATTACAAGCGAACAATATCGTTCGGCAAAAAAGATAGCTGAAACAACCAAGAATCCTGCAATTAAAAAAGCAGCATCGTGGAATCAAGTGTATTATGCTGTTGCATTATCATTAATTTCGGGCAAAAAGCAAGCAGTTCCAGCAGAATATAAAGCAGCATTTCAATATGAATATGACCATACAACGAATGCTCAAGAAAGAAAATCGGACTTTTTAGGCGACTCGTTAATGGATTACACACAGTTTCAGCCAAGAGGAAATTACACTCGAACAGATTCGCTTAAACGTTATTTCAAGTGTGTTAAATGGCTTAATTCTGCTAGCATATATATTGATGAAGATAGTCGATTGATATCAGCCATTTTAATGGCAAACGCTTTTATGCAATCGGATGAAACAATTAAGAAATATGCAACATTTTCAAATATTATAAAGTTCCTTGCTGGCGAAGAGAACAATCTTTCATTTGTGCATTTAATTAAAATATTGCACGATATGAAATTAAAATCGATTGACGAAATGGTTTCAAAAACCAATTTACAAGCAATTCGTACGGCACTTAATGCTGCTGATCCAAAGATAATGAAACCGCAAGGAGCCAACGCTCTAACGAAAGCATTCTTGGATAGAAAGAAAGTATTATTTACTGCTGGTCGTTACACCTTCGATGGTGAAATTCTGCAACGATTGATTCATATTGCTCGACCAGAAATAAAACGACCATTCCCCAAAGGTCTTGATATTTTTGCAACGATGGGCAACAAAACTGCCGAAGATATTTTAATGAATGTATATAAAGAACCTAAGAAATGGAAAGCATATCCCGATACGCTCGACGTACTTAAAAAGAAATTTAAGGATTTTAATAAATGGGACATAAGTGTTTACAACAAAAAAATGGAAAGCATTTTAAGTCTTCAAAAAACATCGGAGAAGTCGCCCTACTTCATGCAATTGCCTAATTGGCAAAAAAAGAATTTGAATACCATGCTATCGTCTTGGACTGAATTGAAACACGACATGGTTTTATATATAGAACAACCAAGTGGTGCCGAAATGGGCGATGGTGGCGAAATACCACCTCCACAAAAAATTGCCTATGTTGAACCTCAAATAGAGTTTTGGAAGAAATGTATTGAATTGCTTAATTTGAATCAAAAATTACTTAGCAATAATGGATTATTAACAGAAAAGCTAAAATATAGAAATGATGAATTAAAGCATATTGCTGAACTATTTAACACTGTAAGCGAAAAAGAACTTAATGGACAAAAAGTAAGCGATAAGGAATTCGATGAGCTATCGTTCATTGGTGGTGAAATTGAAAGTTTAACACTTAACATTTTGGAATCGACAGAAACAACCACATCGATGGTGAAAACTCCCGACAGATATATGGCTGTAGCAACAGATGTGTATACATACAACACTGCATGTTTGCAAGAAACAGTTGGTATGGGTGACGAAATATATGTTGTTGCGGAAATAAATGGATTACTTTACCTTACACGAGGTGCAGTATTTAGTCATTACGAATTTAACCAACCAAGCTCAAACCGCTTGACCGATGAAGCGTGGCAGGAAATACTTTTAAAGCACAACGAACCTAAACAAGAACCGTGGATGAACGATATAAAGATAAGTGTACCAAAAATAAAGACTCGGGCAAATTTTAATTTGTATTAATGGGAAACGAACTCATTATTTAAAAACATAGTATTCGCCACCTAAAAATCCTTTTCGAATACAAATATTTAATGAATTCCCTTGATCGGAATAATACCAAATTTGTTGATTACAAGTAATTGACTTTTTAACACCATTCATTAAAACGCTAAGGGAATAAGTTGTTAAAGGACTTCCCTGCTTTGTATGTGTTATTTCTTTTTTTCTATCGGTAATTTGAGCAACAGTACATTTTTCAGATATTACAATTGAATTATTTAAGACAACACCAATAAAAAAAAGAAAGCCAATTCCCGATAAAAGAAAAACATATGGCATAATTACATTTTTTAAAAGAAGCCTCAAAATAACAGCAATAAATCCGAAAATTGCTATAGAAATAAGCAACAGATAAGTCAGAAACAATATAGGTTGAACATAATTTACAACAAGTTTATAAGCAAACAAAGCACAACAGATTGCTATTATCAAAACAGCAAAACTCAGTTGGTTGATTACAGTTGGTTTATTCATAATTTAACAATCGAAATTAATATTGATTTCAGCAACCATCTTTACAACTTCACCACTAACGGCTTTTGATGATAAAAACAATGACGCACTTTTAACTTCATAGTTTTGGTGAGTGTCAAAAATAAAATCGAGCTTACCATCACCATCTAGATCACCTACAAATAGAAGGGAATAAATAGAATCTTCGAAATGATCTGCAGAAAGGATTAATTGCTCGGGTTGACCTTTAACTTTTATGAAAATTTTATAATTGGAAAGACAGTTTGTTGCACATAATGTATCTATAATTTCTCCCTCAGCTCTAAGTGTGTATTGTACTGAAGCAAATTCAAACTTCATTTGTTCATTTGGTAATAAAACATCATTTGAAATCTGCAAACTTTGAATTTTACCTTTTAGTAAGCTAGCATTATTAATAAAAAGTAAAGTTTTCCTTTTTGATTCAATGGTACGAGTATCTAAACCAGAACATTCATCTTTATCTTTTTTAATAGAATAGATTGCATTGTCGATAAAATATTCACCATCTACACTATATAAATCGAGCCAATTTTTGTTCATTTTTTTTGTAGGATTATCGCCCTCAAAAAGTCGATACGTAAATGGTAACAGAATATCGATAGCACCAGAATTAGAAGTTGCAGATGTTTTTGTAAGCTCTTTCGATGCTGTTTTAGATGAATTATTTTGTGAATATTTTAGACGAGAAGTGTTGCTGAATGAACAGCTAAGAAGCATTGAAAGTAGTAAGAATCTATAAATAATGTTGATCATTTTTTTATTTAATTTCTTGCAAGTTAACAAACCTTATGTAAAATTTCAACTTAAATCCTATTAAACGAAACATTTAATTAATGCAGTGCCATTTTTATGAGTATAAATAGCCAAAGTATTATATTTTAGTATATATTAGCTATTGAGAATTACTTTTAGATTATCATAAAGATTAAGAAGATATTTTATACAATAAAAACCATTTGTAATATCCCATTTATATGACTAATGAATCGAAAACAAAAGAGGAATTAATTACAGAATTAGAATTACTAAAGGCAGAATATAAGTCTTTGCAAAAGGAGAAAGAATTTGCTTTGAGTAAAAGTCAAAAGCAATATGAAAGTTTGTTTAATATTAATCCAATTGCAATTTCTGAAAATAATTTCACCCAAGTAAAACAGTATTTTGATTCGTTAAGAGAAAAAGGGATTACCAATTTTAAAGAATACTTTAACAATCACCAAAACAAAAGAGATGAAGTATTTAAACTCATTCAAATGGTTAA
>Ga0302288_1000722_pt1 | contig 24642 bp, 22 predicted proteins | sample III_Fen_N1_1_FD_194549 | JGI IMG/M metagenome (GOLD analysis project Ga0302288, IMG submission 194549) | Peat permafrost microbial communities from Stordalen Mire near Abisko, Sweden - III_Fen_N1_1 | ecosystem: Environmental > Terrestrial > Soil > Wetlands > Permafrost | place: Sweden: Abisko...
ACCTGCTTGATTCTGTAAAATAGGAGTTTCAATTTCTAAAAAATCTTTTTTATCAAAAAATTCTCTAACAGCTTTTATAACTTTTGAGCGGATGATAAAACGATTATAAACATCTTTATCCATAATAAGATCAAGATATCTTTTACGATAAGTTTCTTCTTGATCTTGTAGACCATGCCATTTATCTGGCAACGGTAAAAGAGACTTAGTTACCATATACCAGTCTTTTATAAGGATACTTTGTTCCCCTCTTTGTGTTACAAAAAGAGATCCTTTTACTCCAATGAAATCACCATTATCTACAGTTGATGTAAATAAATTAAAAAGTTCTTCTGTTAGTTCATCTTTTTTAAGTACAGCTTGAAAACGTTCGGAGCCTTCTTGAAGCACAACGAAAAGAATAGCTCCTTGACCACGAACAATCATAACTCGGCCAATAGTAGAAATAAATTTCTTTTCAGAGGCTTCTACTAATTCATCAAATTTATTTTTTATTTCACTAATAGTGTAATCACGGGGTACAGACGAAGGATACGGTTCCATTCCCGCTTCTTTTAATAATTCTATTTTTTTAATTCTAGTGTCACGTAATTCTTCAATTGATGCCATATACTTCTATTGTATATCAATGATGGTATATTTGGCTAGTCCCTTTGGTGTTGTAATAGAAATAGTATCTCCTTTTGTCTTACCAAAAAGCGCACTACCTAGTGGTGATCTATTTGAAATTTTATTTAAAGTTATATCAGCTTCTTCTGCTCCAACAATAACATATGTAATATTTTCTTTGGAACCTTCTTTTTTAACAATAACTGTTGTACCGATTTCAACTTTAGAACTTGAATGTTTTTTAATAATTACTGCAGACTGAAGCATATACTCAATCTGATTAATACGGTCTTCTGTCTTACCTTGATCTTCACGAGCTTGATGATATTCAGCATTTTCAGAAAGGTCACCTAAGGCTTTAGCATCGTTAAGAGACTCCATAATCTCCTTACGTTTAATGTTCTTTAGATTATTAAGCTCAGCTATTAAAGACTGTTTTTTCTCTTCTGTTATATAATTTGTTTCTTCCATATAAGGCTAGATTATAGCTATTTGAAACATAAAAGTCAATCTTCAGTGGTCGGGTACCTGCAATTTTAAAACCCTTATTTTATAAGGGTTTTAAAATTTGAAAATGTTAATTCTGCGGGTACCCGACCACTGAAATTCTTATTTTAAATAATCTGGTGTATTAACACTCATATAATCAATGACTTCACTCATTACCTGAGTCGCATTACCTGATGCTGATTTAGGACCACGCTCCATAAGTATAGCAAAGGCATATTTAGGATTTTCATAAGGGAAAAATCCAACAATCCAAGAGTTTGTATTAGTGTTTCCAAGTCCAACCTGAGCAGTACCAGATTTAGCAGCAACTTTAACTGATGATAAATTAAGAGCCTGAGCTGTACCCTCAGTAACAGCACGTCTCATACCATCATGAATAACTTTCATTTTATTTTTATCAATATCTAAAGTTGTAATTTTTGATTCATAAGAAGTATCAGCAAGTCGAAGATGAGGAGTTGGAATTATTCCCATACTTGCAATACCTGCAACAGCTCTTACCATTTGAATTGGAGTTACCTGAAATCCATACTGACCAATAGAGGTGTTGTATGTATCTCCTACTCTCCAAGCATCTCCTTTAAATGTTTTTGCTTTCCATTCTGGAGTAGGAATTATACCTGATTTTTCACCACCTAAATCAATACCAGTTTTATCTGAAATTCCAAACATGTGCGCATATTTATCTATATTAACAATACCTAAACCTTTTTGGTCTTGATAACCTCCGCCTATTTCATAAAAATAAACGTCGGAAGACAAAGCTATTGCTTTTGGCATATTTACATAACCAAAAGTTCCATGGTCTTTAAATATAGTTTTTTTATCAGGGAAATAAGGATTAGGAACTGAGATAGAACCATTTGCAAATATTTGACCCAATGGACTAATAATATTTTCTGCAAGTGCTCCATATCCTATAAATGGTTTAACAATAGAACCAGGAGAATAAAGTCCTGATAAAGCTCTATTTAAAAATACTTTTCTACTATCAGAAAAATAACTATTAATTGTTTTTTTATCGGACCCAGCAGATAAAATATTCGAATTATATTCTGGATAACTCGTTAATGCGAGTAACTCTCCTGTTTTTATATCCATAAGAGCTCCTGCGCCTCCAGAGAATGAAACTTTTCCTGCCATTGATGAAATAGAGTCATACATCTTTTTTTGAATTTTAGAATCAATAGAAAGTTTTATATCTTCTCCCGCTGTTGGAGGAGTAACAATATTTTCTGATTGAATAGCTCCACTTACATCTGTCTCAGTTATTCTTACACCGTTTAAACCAGTAAGATTAGTATTATAATATTTTTCAATTCCATCTTTGCCTATAAATGTATCTTGCCAATATTTACCAGAAGAATCTTTTGCTGGTGAACTTACATATCCAAGTAATAATCCAAATCCAGGAGTTAAATATGATCTTTGGGGAACAGAAGTTTTATCCACGTCCTCTTTGCTCCATGAGTTCCAAGCCAATGTCACATTGTTACGATCATAAACTAAACCTCTTAATGAAATAATGGGTTCTTTCATTAAAGTATTGTTTTCACTTTTTTTAGAATAAGCTTCACCTTTTACAATTTGAAGAACTCCGAGTTTTGATACAAAAACAACTGTTATTATTATAAAAAATAATTCAAGAAAAATAATAGCACGCTTTGGAATTGGTTTTTCTAAGCGACCTTCAAATTGTTGAGTATTGAAATCTGGTAAATTTTTTGAGTCAAGAAATATTTCATCAGGATCAATGTTTCTTTTTATTTTTTTGTGATTAATATGAAATGTCATTTTTGTATAAAATAATATAATTACGAAAAGCTTGAATACTAATATATATAATACTTAAAATTAAAGAAAACCAGAAAGGTGATATTTTAACTCCTGGGATTACATATAGAGAATATATAATGACAAAAGATCCTATAAATTCATAAAAGTTTTTAAAGATAAAAATACCAATAAATATCAAAATTACTGTTATCCACCAAGGTAATATGAAGATAGAAAGAAAAAGTAAAATATCAAAAATAATCCGTTTTATGACCATAATACGGGTATTATAAACCTAAAGTATCATAATTGACAAATACTTTTATCTATTTCGTATTTTACGATACAAATAGCGACCAGCCATAAATACTATAAAGACGATTAGACCATAAAAAACTATTTTATTTCCAAAAATAAAAGAAAATATATATAAGAAGAAAATTTTGACATAAGCAAGTGGTTTATCTATTTGACTCAAAGTACTAGCTTCTTTTGTATTATCTCCCGATAAAGTTTTAGCTTTAGTCGCATTTGTTGCAGTACTACTTTTTATATTAAATGCATCAATCTCTTTTTGAGTATCTTTTTTAAGGTTGTCTATATTAGAAGAAGTTGTACTACGAAAATCATCTAAAATACCTAAATTTTTTGAAACAGGAGTACTTATAGATTCTGGAATTACACTATTTACAGTTGAACTTACATTATCAATTTGGCTACTTACAATATCAGAGTTAGAAGCAGGTGTACCATCTGAAGTTTTAAGAACAACTTTAATAAATTGACGATCTTCTGCGGTAGAATTACGAACAAGAGTAACTTGTTCTTTTTGTGTACTTGTAGAAATACTAGAGGAAATAATTTTTGCAGAGATAGAATGATCTCCGGAAGTGACTTGCCATGAGACAGAAACATCTTGCATCTGCAATGAAGGCACAACAATATCACGAGTACCTAAAACTACATTTTTATCATAAAAAGTTACTTTTGCAGATAATGAATTATCATCTCCATTCCATATAGCGGTATAAACCTTTACTGTATCCCCTTCAACAAGTGGTTCTTTTGAATACCAAATTTGTCCAGGGATAAAACCAGTTGTTACTGGAACTTCGGCATAAACCAAAGGAGTAAATACTATGTAAAATAAAATGAAGATAATAAAATATTTTTTCATGAACAATTATTTAAGAGTAAAAGAAGCTTTAACTGTTAGCATTATATTTTTTTCTATTTTAGAAGTATCGTATGATCCATAATCAGAAACATCAAGAGAATTTGCAGACATAACTTGAACAACTCCAGATGAAGCGCTCTTTAATTGACCAACTGATTTACCAGATGATGAAGCTAATTTTGAAGCACGATCTTTAGCATCTTTAACAGCAGAAGCAAGTAAATTGACTCGCTCTTCTGGTAATTTTGTGTAAGTATATTCAAGAGATTGTGTAGCAAAAACAACTCCTTTTTCTATTAAAGGTTGAATGTTTTTTGCAACTTCACTAATACTATTTACATCAGAAGAATTAACATCTATTGTTTGTCTAAGTGTATAACTTCGTTCTGCTGCTTGTGGTTGATCATAATTTTGATCCATAAATATAGGAGAAATTACTATTTGTTCAGCAGGAATATTTTTTGCTTTTAAAAATTCTGAAACATTAACTAAATCATTAGACATATCATTGTATCCAGCTTTAAGTGTACTTGCTTTAACAACACGAGTAATAACTCCAACCCATTTAACATGATCAGAAGTTACTAATTTAGAAGAAGAACCTGTAACAGTTAAAGTATTATCAAATGAACGAACTTGATAAAAAGCATACACTGCAATAATAGTACTTATAATAATTGCGAGTCCTAATATAAATTTTGTGTTAAGCCACAAAAGAGTTTTATTGTTGTTTTCCATCCCATTAAAAATTTTATTTTTATAATAAGATAATTTGACTATTATTACCTTTTTTATCTCAACATTTTACAACTTTCCCAAAATTTATAATCAGGGAAGTATTACAGCTATTGTACTATATTTTTAAAATAAAATCCCCAATTTTTACAGCCTCCCCTGCACCCATAGTTATAATTACATTTTTTTCATTCATATTAGAAAGTTTTGATTCAAGATATTTTTCTAGATTTTCAAAAGAAGTAAATGCTTTAGAATTATTCGTAATTTTATTTATTTCATTAGAAAGAATCTCAGATGAAATAGTTCCATCATCTTCTTCTCGGGCATAATAAATAGGTAAAATAAGAACTTCATCAGCGTCAACAAAACTTTTTGCAAAATCATTTAAAAGTAATTTTGTACGAGAAAAAAGATGTGGTTGAAAAACAACTATAACTTTCCATCCATCGTCACCCGGATATATTTCACGAAAGCCACCAAGAGTTGCCATAACCTCAGTAGGATGATGAGCATAGTCGTCATAAACTAATGAGCCACTTGAAATTTTACCTTTGAATTCAAATCGTTTCCAAGTACCAGGAAAATCACTAACATATTTTTCTGATATTTCTTTAGAAATTCCAAGAATTTGAGTGGCGGCGATAGCCGCCGCAGCGTCTTTTTTATTATGTACTCCTGGAATTTTTAATTTTAAATTTTTATCAAAAAATTCATCATAATTTATAACTTTTGCATTTATATCTTTTACTACATCTGCAATATTTGTATCATTAGGATTACAAATAACAAATCCATCATTGGGAACACGCATAGCCATTTCTCTAAATGCACTTTTAATATCTTCTATATCTTTGTAATAATCTAAATGATCATTATCTATATTTGTAATTATTAAAATTTTTGGATTTATATTTAAAAATGATCGTCTGTATTCACAAGCCTCTACTACTAAGTATTTGCTTTTACCTGCAATAAAATTACTCTTTTCTCCTACTAATAAACTACCAACAATCACTGTTGGGTCATTATTTGTATCACGCAAAATCTGTGCAATCATTGCAGTAGTAGTAGTCTTTCCATGAGTACCTGAAACAGCAATAGTATATTTATCACGACTTATAATATCAAGCATTTGAGGGTATGACCGAACGAATACTTCTGTTTCTTGCCCGTCTGCATTTTTATGCAGAATAGGGTGTTCTTTTATTTTCTTTGCAAGTTCTGGGTCATAATTATCTATTGCAATTGTGTAAACTATTAAATCTGTATTGTCTGGAATATTTTCATATGATTGTCCAATCTTAATATTTGCTCCAACTTTAAGAAGTTCACTTACAACTTCCCCTTCTTGCATATCTTGTCCAGTTACAATTTTTCCATCATGAAGCATCATACGCGCAATAGCCGAAATACCAATTCCGCCAATACCGATAAAGTGAACATTTTTAATTTTTGATAAATTTAATTCCATAATATTATTTTAAATTTTCATCTAAAAACATTTTTAAACTTTCTAAATCTTTTTTATCATTATCATAATAATAAGTATTTATCTCTACAGACTGAGCACTTTTTACAGCTTCAATACTATGCTCAAAATATATTACATCATTTGTAGTTAAATTAAAATCACTCAACAATGTTTTATAATACTTAGGATCAGTTTTTTCTGGATTATGTTTTAATGTAAAAACTTCATAAGGAGCATTTTTTAACCCAAATTTTTCAAATTGTTCATCGTCCGCTCCAGTTAAAATAATTTTCTTGTTTGGATATTCTTCAAGTAAATTATACATATCTTGAAAAATCTTAAATTTTCCTTCATTTTCTATAATAAAACAATACACCGCATCAACTAAAATAGTTTTCATATTTTTAATTAAACACTAATCAATTCTTTTAAATCTTTCAACTTCTATACCATCTACTATAACATTTTCTAGAAACATCTCCTTTGGACGAACCCATAGAAAATTCTTCCCAAATTCAGGACTATTATAAAGGGCTCTGTAAACAACCATTTCTTCTAGAGTTTCACTATGTCTCGCCACTCCTATTACTTCGTAGTCGTGTCCTTTATAGTGTTTATATTTTAATCCAATTTCTAAATTTTTCATAAGTTTACTTTAATAATTTTTCTAAATCCAATTTCCTTGGCTCCTTAATAATTAAAACTTTTTTGTCTTTTACAGATTCTAATACAGAAAGTAATTTATTTTTATGATTAACATTCCAATTATAAGTCCATAGAATAAATTTTATTGATAATAAAACCTTGGATCCCTCTGGAAATCCATATCTTTTATCTAGTCCAAATTTATTTCTGATATGTCTTTTTGTTATTCGATATACTTGAATCCAAGTTGGAATATCAATGTAAATAATTAAATCTGCCCAATTTATTCTATTAGGCATAGAGTTTGAGTAATTTCCATCTACAACACCAATATCTTTAGATAAAAATTGATTACTAATTTCTTCCCATTCATTTTTATTTTTTATACTCCAATCAGAATTTAAAAGTAAATTGTCTAGATGATATACAGGATATCCAGTGAATTTTCCAATTCTATTTGCGAGGGTAGATTTACCAGAACCCCCTCCACCTAAAATAATTACTCTTTTATACATATAAGAAAATATTATTTTAATTCCTTAATTATTTTCATAAATAAATCATTTCTTTCATATTCATTATTAAACATTCCAAAAGAAGCAAAAGCTGGAGAGAAAAGAATTGTATCCCCTTTTTTCGCGTATTTAAAAGCTTTTTTTACTACATCTTTTAAATCTTTTCCTATTTCATTTTTAATTCTTAATTCGTAATTATTAATTAATTTTTCTGTTCCAGTTCCAGGAATTAATACAACCGCCTTACAATATTTATTTACAGTTTTTACAAAATTATCTAAAGTAAGCCCCTTGTCTGCTCCACCACAAATTAAAACAATATTTTTATTATCAGTTTTTAATGCTTCTATCCCTGAGATTGTTGCTTCTGGAGTTGTGGCATTATTATCGTTGTAAATTTTTATTCCTTTATAATTTTTTAATAATTCCAAACGTCCTTCTACTCCTTTAAAATTATTTATTATTATTTTTATTTTTAATAAAGAAATATTAAATTGTTTAGCTACTTCAACCGCACAAGCCAAATTTTCTCTTTGATGAGTCCCCGGAACAATAAATTTCCAATCTTCAACTTCTTTTGTATTTACTACTATTAATTTACTTTTAATATTTTTGGGTATTAACTTTTTAACATCTGGGCGAACGATAAGAATATCCTCTACTTTCTGATATTTGAAAATATTTGCCTTATCATCAAAATACTTTTCCATTGAATTTTTATAGTAATTCATATGGTCAGGCATAAAACTAGTAAAGACAGATATATGTGGAGACATTTTTGCCTCGCCAAATCCTTGCAATTGCCAAGAATCAAGTTCGCAGACAAGAATATCTCCAGCTTTTACTTTCTTTAATAATGGTAAGGTGGCTACTCCGCGAAGATTACCTCCTACATAAACATTTCTTTTTAAAAATTTTTCGTTGGCTTTTAAAATTTCATATATTAAAGTTGTGGTCATAGATTTTCCTCTTGTACCAGTTACGCCTATAACCATAACCTCAGGTGCACATTTCGCAAAAAGAGAAACATCCATTTCAACAGGAATATTATTTTTTTTTGCTTCTTTTATATAAATAGAATCAAGAGGTACACCAGCAGCTTTTATAACAATATCTCTATTTTTGAAATCTTCGAGTTTATGCTCTCCTAAAACTAATTTAATATTTTTATATTTTTTTAAATCTTTCAATGACGTTGCGAGTTGTTCTTTTGTTTTTAGATCTGTCACTATTAAATCAGCACCACATTCTGCTAAAAATTTAGTATAACCAAGACCGCGACCTAAAAGTCCCAATCCCATAATGGTAATTTTCTTTCCTTTAAATTGTTGTTTATAATTTTGCATTAACTTTAAATTGTTTAAACAAAAAAGCATTTCTTCAACTCTTCCATATCATCAAAATGAGTTTTTACTCCATTTACTTCTTGATAATTTTCATGACCCTTTCCTGCAATAAGAATTAAATCTCCAAGCTTAGCAAGAGAACAGGCTTTTTGAATTGCTGTGTTTCTATCTATTATAATTTCTACCTTATCAATACCTTCAAGCGGTAAACCTTTCTGCATATCATTTAAAATATCTTCTGGTTTTTCGGTACGAGGATTATCTGAAGTAAGAATAAGAGTATCACTCATATCATAACCAATCTTTGCCATTATTGGGCGCTTACTTTTATCTCTATCTCCTCCACATCCAACAACCGCAATAACTTTTCCTTTTCCTTTCATATCATTCGCAGTTTTTAAAACATTTTCTAGTGCATCTGGAGTATGAGCATAATCTACAATTCCAGTTACACCACTATTAGATTTTATATATTGAAATCGTCCAGGTACTGGTTCTAATGTTTTAATTATTTCTTTAACTTTCTCTTTATCTTGTCCAAGTAAAATAGCTGCTGCATAAACCCCTAAAACATTATAAATATTAAATTCCCCTATTAATTTTGTTGTTAATCTTTCTTTAAAATCTGCAGATTTTTTTAAACTCAAAGTATAAGGACGAGCTTTTGTAGTACTTAGCATAAATTCACCTTTCTCATCATCAATGTTTGCAATAGCAAAACCTGTTGATGGTAGTACGTCAAAAAATCCTTTTTTAGCCTCACAATAATTATCAAAAGTTTTATGATAGTCCAAATGATCAAGTGTAAGATTTGTAAAAATACCCCCAACAAAAGAAAGTCCTGCTATTCGTTTTTCACAAACAGAATGAGATGAAACTTCCATAAAACAATATTCGCATCCATTATCTATCATTTCTGCTAACAACTCATTTAGCGTTACAGGATCTGGAGTCGTACGACTTGATTCATATGATTTATCATTTATTTTATTCACAACTGTTCCTATCATTCCAGTTTTATACCCCAAATCACGAAACAATTGATGAAGTAATGTTACAGTTGTAGTTTTACCATTAGTTCCAGTAACTCCCACTAATTTCATTTTACGAGAAGGATTATTATAGAAATTATCAGATACAATTCCCACAGCATTATGAGTATCTTCTACTTTTATATAAGTAACACCATTTTTAAAATCTTTAGGATCTTTTTCGTAAACAATTGCAGTTGCTCCATTTTCAATAACTTCATCTATAAAAAGATGTCCATCAATAACATTTCCTTTTAAGGCAACAAATAAAGTCCTAGGTTCTATAATTTTTGAATTAAGTGAAACAGAAGATACCCGAGTATCAAGATTGCCGTGGCTTTCTATTATCTTTACATTTTCTAATAGTTCACTTAATATTTTCATAAAAATATATAATTATTTATTTAACCAATTATTATATTCTTCTACTACTTTATTAGAAACTTCTTCAAGGGGTAAAGTAGATGTATCTATAACTAAATCAAAATTGTCAGATGAAGTATGATCTGCAATTTCATATAAATCTTTATATCTTTTTTTCTCACTTATAAGTCTTTCTAAAATTGATCTTGAAATATTCTCTACAGTATCAAAATTACTTATATCTTCTTTGCGTCTATTTGGATTATTACTTTTATCATTTAAAATTCTTTGTGCAGCAATAGTAGAATCCAATTTTAAAAAAACTTTAAATGATTCTGGAACAAAATGAAAACCTAATCTTGAATCAAGTACAACATTTTCTTCTTTACCTACTTCGCGATTATGATCATCTAGAGAAATATCAACAGATGGATCATTCTCAGCTATTTTACTTAATTCCATAAGAGAAACTCCTCTATCAGAAGCTATAGATCGCATAAAATCACCAGTTGAGGAGTGTTTATATCCTAATATTTCTGAAACCATTTTTGCGGTTGAAGATTTTCCACTTCCTAAATTTCCAGCAATTGTAATAATATGCTTTTTTAACATACATAGAAGTTTACCATAAAAATAGTCAAATAAAAACCCTTATGGTATAGTACTCAAATGAAGATTATGGCAATAGAAACCTCCTGTGATGATACAGCAATAGCTATATTAGAAGCCAAAAAGGAAGGTTCTAAAACAAAATTTAAAATACTAGGAAGTGATGTGTCTTCCCAAATTTCTATACATATACCATATGGTGGTGTTTTCCCTGCATTAGCAAAAAGAGAACATATTAAAAATTTACCTATTGTATTAGAAAAAGTACTAACTCAAGCAAAAATAAAAATTGAAAAAATAGATGTAATTGCAGTTACAACAGGACCTGGGCTTGAACCGGCTCTTTGGACTGGAATAGTTTTTGCAAAAGAACTTCACACAAAATATAAAATTCCAATTGTTAAGGTAAATCACATGGAAGGACATATCTTTTCTATTTTTCCAAAAAAAGGAAAAACTTTTACAATTGATTCTGATAAAAAAATATTTCCAATGTTATCACTTCTTGTTTCTGGTGGACACACAGAACTTATATTAATAAAAGATTGGTTTAAATATAAAAAAATAGGACAAACTCGTGATGATGCAGCTGGTGAAGCTTTTGATAAAGTTGCTCGAATGCTTGGACTTCCATATCCTGGAGGCCCAGAGATTTCAAAAATGTCAGCTATAAATAGAAATGAGGAAGTAATATCATCCATACAACTTCCCCGCCCTATGATTCATTCAAAAGATTATGATTTTTCTTTTTCCGGATTAAAAACTGCGGTGCTTTATTTAATACGAGATTTGAAAGAAAAAAATTCTAATGTTTTAGACGATGAAAATTTAAAACAAAAAATTGCCAGAGAATTTGAAGATGCAACAGTTGAAACTCTTGTTTATAAAACAACAAAAGCCATTAAGGAATATAAAATTAAAACTCTTATTGTTGGAGGTGGTGTTTCTGCAAATTCTTATTTACAAAAAATAATGGCGGATAAAATAAAAGAAAATAAAATGAAAACTAAAGTTCACTTCCCTTCAAAAAGTCTAACTGGAGATAATGCTCTTATGATAGCTATTGCCGGATATTTTCAAGCTAAAAATAAAAAATTTGTAAAAAATATAAATTCAATAAAAGCAGAAGGAAATTTGAGTTTATAAATCAATAAAATTAGAATAGCAGAGACCGGGCCTCTGCTATTTTTTGAATTAATATATAAAAAATGCTATATTTTATATATGAATGAACCAGATATAGACCCCAAATTATTAAAACCATACGATCCTAAAGAAACAGAAGATCGTATATATAAGCTTTGGGAAGAAAGTGGATTTTTCAATCCAGATATTTGTATAGAAAAAGGAGTAACAGACAAAGATGCTGAACCTTTTTCAATAATGCTTCCTCCTCCAAATGTTACTGGAACATTACATATAGGACATGCTTCAATGCTAACAATAGAAGATATTATGGTTCGTTTTGCTCGCATGCAAGGAAAAAGAACTCTTTGGCTACCAGGAACAGATCATGCTGCTATCGCAACACAATCAAAAGTTGAAAAAATATTAGAAAAAGAAGAAGGTAAAAGAAAAACAGACTTAGGACGAGAAGAATTTTTGAATCGCGTAAATAAATTTGCCAAAGATAGTCATGATACAATAGTTTCTCAAATGAAAAAAATGGGTACTTCTGTTGATTGGTCTCGTGAAGCTTTTACATTAGACGACAAGAGAAATTTTGCCGTTCGTACCGCATTTAAAAAAATGTATGATGATGGACTTATTTATCGTGGACATCGTATTGTTAACTGGGATCCAAAAGGTCAAACAGTTATTTCTGATGATGAAATAGTATATGAGGAAAGAAAAGCAAAAATGTATACTTTCAAATATTCAAAAGACTTCCCTATTTCTATTTCGACTACTCGACCTGAAACTAAAGTTGGTGATGTAGCTGTAGCTGTAAATCCTACAGATGAAAGATATAAACAATATGTAGGTAAAATCTATAATATTGATAATTTTTGTGGAGTAAAACTTGAAATTAAAATTATAGATGATGATGCAGTTGAAAAAGAATTCGGTACTGGAGCATTAGGTGTAACTCCAGCTCATTCACAGATAGATGCAGATATGGCTATCCGTCACCATCTTCCAACAAAACAAGTTATAAATGAATATGCCAAAATGACAGTTGGAGGTGAAAATATTATTGGCAAGAAGACTACTGACGCAAGAAATGTAATAGTCGAATGGCTCAAAGAAAAAGAATTATTGGAAAAAGAAGAAGAAATCACTCAAAATATTTCTACAGCTGAAAGAACAGGTGGAATAATCGAACCTCTTCCAAAACTTCAATGGTTCATAAATGTAAATAAACCAATTGCTAACCGAGGAAATAAAACTCTCAAAGAATTAATGCTCGATGCTGTTCGTGGTGGAGGAATAAATATAATTCCAGACCGATTTGAAAAAGTATATTTTAATTGGATAGAAAATCTCCGTGACTGGTGTATATCTCGACAAATATGGTACGGGCACAGAATTCCAGTTTGGTATAAAGGTGAAGAAATTTATTGTGGAATAGAAGCCCCTGAAGGAGACGGTTGGACTCAAGACGAAGATACACTTGATACTTGGTTCTCTTCAGGACTTTGGACATTTTCAACATTAGGTTGGCCTGATTTAAATTCTCCTGACTTTAAAACTTATCATCCAACAACTGTACTTGAAACAGCATATGACATAATATTCTTCTGGGTAGCTCGTATGATACTTATGAGTACATATATTTTGGGCGAAGTACCTTTTAAAACTGTATATTTACAAGGAATCGTAAGAGATATTCAAGGAAGAAAAATGAGTAAGTCTCTTGGTAATGCTATGGATCCACTTGAAGTATCAAATAAGTACGGAGCAGATGCTGTCCGCATGTCACTTATAATAGGAACAGGTCCTGGAAATGATAGTAAAATGAGCGAAGATAAAATAAGAGCATATAAAAATTATGCTAATAAACTTTGGAATATAACTCGTTTTGTATTAAGTAATACAAATAATATAAAATACGATAATAAATATTCTCTTTATAATGAGACAGATAAAATCTTAATTGAGGAAATAGATAATTTAATAAAAGAGATAACAAAAGAAATGGAAGAATATAAATTCTATTTAGTTGGGGATAAAATATATCAATATACTTGGTCAAGATTTGCTGATGTAATAATAGAAGAAAGTAAAGAAATATTTGAAAAAGGAAGTGATTTAGATAAAAATTCTAGAGCTCAATTTTTACTTAATACTTTAAGCAAAATATTAAAAATTCTTCATCCTTTTATGCCATTCGTAACGGAAGAAATTTGGAGTATCTTATCTATTGAAAATAAAAAATTATTAATGGTTGAAAAATGGCCCAATTAATTCATGAGTGAAATTTTTAAAGATCCAAAGATGCTTCTATACGCTATTTTAGGCGGACTAGTACCAGCAATTCTTTGGCTTTGGTTTTGGTTAAAAGAAGAAGATAATGATGATCCTGAACCAGTTGGATTAATAATTCTGACATTTCTCGCTGGAGGAATTATGGTTTTAATAGCTATTGGATTAGAAAAATATTCCCTAAATTTTATAAAGGATAATACTGTTCAAGTGGTAATTTGGGCTGCTATTGAAGAATTGTTAAAATTTGCTGCTGTTGCAATTATTGTTTTTGGAACAAATATTATTGATGAACCTATTGATTATCCTGTATATTTTATTACTTGTGCACTAGGATTCGCAGCTTTTGAAAATACCTTATATTTACTAAAACTTTTTGACGGAAGTGGAACTATTATTGGGATAATGACTGGCAATTTACGATTTTTAGGTTCAACATTATTACATGCGATAGCTAGTGGAATGATTGGAAGTGCACTTGGTTTATCGTTTTATCTTAATAAATTTAGAGGTATTTATTTATTCATCGGAATTATTTTTGCTATCGTGTTGCATAGTATCTTTAATTTTTTTATAATGAAAGGAAGCGGTGAAAACTTTATTTCTGTTTTTGGATTTTTATGGGTCATCGCGATTATCAATATACTTATTTTCGAAAAATTAAAACGTATGGGGCAATCTATAAAAGCCGCATAATAAATTATATATGAATAATAAAAAGAAATCATTTTTAGAGCGTCTTACTGGCAACATTCGCCTTAGAAACGAAGAAGAGGAAGATGATGAATTACCAACACAATCAAAAAGATTTAATATATCTTCTGGTAAAAATGATGAGGATGAAAAAGAATTAAAAGTGGAAGAAGATTTAGATGCTGAACTTACTATTGATCTCTATCAGACATCATCAGATATTATAGTTCAAACAATGGTAGCAGGAGTTGTTCCTGACAATCTAAATATAATTATCACTCGCGATACTATAACAATAAAAGGAAAAAGAGAAGAAAATCAATCTATTAATTCTGAAAATTATTTTGTTCAAGAATTATACTGGGGATCATTTTCAAGAACTATTTCATTACCAGAAGAGATAGATCCAGAAGAAGCTGAAGCAATAGAAAAACATGGATTACTTATTATTAAGCTTCCTAAAATTGATAAAAACAAAACGACAAAACTAAAAATTAAATCTTCATAATAAAATAAAATCCTCATTCAGCATTTGAATGAGGATTTTATTTTATTACTCATTGTGCCTAAACCCAGATTTGAACTGGCTATCTACGTGTGAAGTAGATAAAAGAAAATATTTATATGATTAGTGTGCCTAGATTTATACTTGAAATGGCTATCTACATCTGAAGTAAATACTTAAAACTATAATATTATATTGTAACTGGTGCCTAGACCCAGATTTAAATTGGCTATCCTCATCTGAAGTAAGGATATGAATTATATTTTATTATGGTTTGTGCCTAGACCCAGATTTGAACTGGGGACCTATCCCTCTTCAGGGGAGCGCTCTACCAACTGAGCTATCTAGGCATTTTATTTAATTTTTATAACTTTAACACATTTTAATTACTTCAACAAATCTTGTACTGATTGCTGATTGCTTGAAAGATTTTTAAGAATATCAGAAACGTTAGATGTATCTCCTGCCCCACCTGAATAAAGATTTATTATATTTCCTAAATATGGCTCAACAAAATAAAAAGATGCAATAGTCACAACAATAATTATTACCCAGTAAACAATCCTATAGATTTTTTGTTGTCTTTGAGCCTTTACAAGATTAATAAGCATTTCATTATTTTCATGTGAAATTCTTAAATTCTCTTGTAAAATAGTTTTTATCTCTGGGTCCATTACAAATACTTTATCATATTTAAGGGGAAAATAAAAGTGCCCTCAGTACGAATCGAACGTGCATCTACTTCTTACAGAAGCTGTACACCTTTTGGATACTTTGACTACAAAGATATCTCAAAAGGCCTTGCGAATGGGTACCTTACCCATTTCTCACCTCAGTACGAAACTGTTCTATCTTTACCCGCCAAATTTGTCTAAATTGTGTCCCCGGCCGGAATCGAACCGACAACAGCTTCTTAGGACGAAGCAGTTATATCCATTTAACTACGGGGACAAATAGGCGGGTAAGTTGAACTACGAGGGCAAAAATAAAAGCATTCAGAACATCTGAATGCTTTTATAATACGATAATACTAAGTAAAATACTACTCCTTTATATCAAGAAGTTCCATGATTTTTGGTTGATTAAAACCAACAACTATTTGATCTTCTATAAGAATAACAGGAACACCCATTTGTCCACTCTTATCTATCATTTCTTTTCTTTTAATCAAATCAGTAGATACATCAAAATCTACAAACTCTACATTTTTTTCCTTAAAAAAATCTTTTGCCATATGGCAAAAATGACATGATGGTGTACTATAAATTGTTACTTTTTTCATAATTTTTAAAGCCGTATAACGGCAGATATTTAATAATGTGTTGTAATTATATCATAAATAAAAAAGATGCAACACTTGACAAAAATCTGTGTTAAACAAAAATAACCTTATATATAAGGCGTAAAATAGTGCGGGGTACGAGATCGCGATTACGCTTATCGATCCTTACAGGACCAGTATACCTTTTCGTTTCAGTTAACACTGAAAAACGAAAAGCTTTTCGATTCTCGTATGCAAGCAAATAAGTTTGCTTGCTACTCCGCACATAATAAATAACATTCGTTATTTTTTGTGCGGAGTACGAGAATCGAACTCGTGTCTCAACCTTGGGAAGGTCGCATTCTACCATTGAAACAACCCCGCATTTTATTTACTAAATAATTTCTTAACCCAACTCCAAAAACTATGATCATTTTTTTCTTCTGGTGTTTGGACTGGATCTTTTTGATCATCAACAATTATTACCATTTTTTCATTAGGTTTAGCTAATTGATATTTATCACGAATTGTTTCTTCTACTCCTTCATCAGTTTCAAGTTTAGAAATATCATTATTTAATACAACTTCACGCTTATGCAAAGTATCTATTTGATCCAAAATTAAAGATTTCTTTTGAGCTGTTTCTCTTTCTTTTTGTATTAAACCAACCATACTATAAATAAACAAAACAACAACACAAAAAAGAATCCCTAATGCCAAAGGTGAGTGCCAAAAACTATTTGTTTTTTTCTTCTTGAATTCAGCCATGATTACTGGTATGATTATAACATGCTTTTTAGTCAGAAAAATAAAAGAAAAGTTGAGAAGATTTTTGCTGTAATTGCAATCCTTGTAATTATTAGTATGATTTTGCTTTACATTCCTAGTTTAATCAAATAATTTAATTGTTTCCACTGCGCATCATTTTTAAGAATACCTCGTGAGAGATATTTATTTTTGCATTTGCCTGTAATCTCTTTTTACCTTTCTTCTGCTTTTCAAGTAGTTTTTTCTTTCTACTTACATCTCCCCCACCAACTACTTTACTTCCATGCATAAGAACATCTTTACGGAAAGCTGAAACTGATTCTGAAGATATAATACGTCCTAAAGCCTTAGCTTGTATTTTAAAATTAAATTGTTGTCTTGGAATAATTTTTTGTAATTTTTCAACTTGAGATTTAGCTTCTTCTTCTATTCTACGACGTGAGACTACCCTACAAAAAGCAGCCATTATTTCATCAGCAACTATTATATCTAGTCGAACAACATCGGCTTCTTTATAATCACCTATTTCATAAGATATGGAAGCATAACCAGAAGTAAGACTTTTCATATCATCAAAGAAATTGCGCATAAGTTCACGTAATGGCATTTCAAGATCAATAGAAGATCTATTATCTCCAAAATTTTCTGTATTTTTTACAATAGCTTCATGGTCATATAAAAATGGCATTAAATAACTTAAGTATCTAGATGGTGTAATAATTTTTACATTAACCCATGGCTCAAGAACTTTTACAACATTACCATCATCAGGGAAAAGATGCGGCGAATAAATAATTTCTTCTTTTCCATTACGAAGAAATACTTTATAAGTAATAGAAGGCATCGTTACAACAAGTTCCAAATCAAATTCACGATTTAATCTCTCTGTAATAATTTCAAGATGAAGCATTCCTAAGAAACCGCAACGAAAACCGCGACCAAGTGTACCAGAAGATTCTTCTTCATAAGAAAAAGATGAATCGGATAATCTTAATCGCCCTAAAGCTTGTTTAAGATTCATAAAATCGTCTTGACTCTCAGGATAAATAGAAGCCCAAACAACAGGCTTAGGATTCATATATCCAGGTAAAGCAGCCATTGGTTTTTTAGTATAGGTAATAGTATCACCAACAGAAGCAATTCCTGGTTTTTTAATTCCTGTAACAATATATCCGATTTCACCAGTACCAATACTTTCGCGAGGCTCTTCTTGTGGAGAAAATATTCCGACTTCAAGTGAAATAAATTTTTCAGAAGAAACGGCAAAAATAAGTGATTCTCCTTTTTTAAATTCACCATCAATAACTCGAACATAAACAATAACACCACGATGATTATCATATTTGAAATCAAAAACAAGAGCTCTTCCACTTGAATTTATTACCTCGTATTCTTTTGGTGATGGTATTCTTTTAATAATCTCAGAAAGTAATTCTGGAACACCTTCACCTGTTTTACCAGAAACCATCATAATCGTATCAGGATCAATATCTAGCAATAATGCTACTTCCATTCTTACTTCATCTACACGTGCTAAAGGTGAATCTATTTTAGAAATTACAGGTATAATAACAAGCCCTAAATCGCGAGCCATTTGTAAGGTTGTAAGTGTTTGGGCTTGAACTCCTTGAGTCGCATCTACAAGCAATATAGAGCCTTCCACGGCCTTTAGAGCCCGTGATACTTCATAAGAGAAGTCAATATGACCAGGAGTATCAATCAGATTAAGAGTATATTTTTTACCATCAAGAACATGTTCCATACGAACAGGTTGCATTTTTATAGTAATACCACGCTCACGTTCTAGTTCCATAGAGTCGAGTACTTGGTCTTTCATTTTACGTTTTTCAATAGTAGCTGTAACTTCAAGCATTCTGTCAGCTAAAGTACTCTTACCATGATCAATATGAGCAATAATTGAAAAATTTCTAATAGATTTTATATCCATATACCTATACTAGCAAAAAAAGCCTTAAAATAAAAGCGAAATAAATATAAATTATAATTCAGACTGTTCTGGAGCGATAACACTTTTACGCCAGAATTTTTTACTAAGAGCAGAAATAAGAGAATCGAGTTCTTTGTTTTTTAATAAAAACAAAATAAATACACCAACGCCGATACCAATAATTCCTGAAATAAATCCTTGTAAGAAAATTCCAGTACCAGTATTAATATTGAAAACATTATCAAATACACCTAATAACAAATACGCTACCGTTCCCATAGAAATCGCACCCAATAAACTATCTCTAAAAGTAATTCCTAAATTTGATGAAATATCATGAAGAAAATCTTTTTTAAATAAAATCCAAATCAAAAAGAAATTTAAAATTGAACCTAATGCATAAGCAATTGGTAAAGCAAGCATAATTGTTCCAGAAACATTTTCTACTCGCAAAATTACTTCAACAAAAGATAATATATTTGGATATGTTTTAAATATAAATACAAAAAGATAAGCAAAAATAACAACCATTACAGAAGAAAATACATTTATCAATAGAGGTTTTTTAGTATTTCCAGCTGCATAATAACCACGAACAAACAAAAGAACTAATCCTTGAGTTGCAAGAGATATAACAAACAAAGCAACAGATGCAGCCGTTAATCTAGTATCAGACCAAGAAAAAGCATTAGATCCAAGTATGACTCGAACAATTTGAGCACGTAAAATAACCAGAAGTGCAATTATTGGCAATGACCAAAAAATTATTTGTCTTGCTGCTAAAATAATATGTTTGATAAAACCATCCATATCTTTTAGAGAAAATGATTTAATCAAAACCGGGAAAGCTGCAACTGAATATGAAATACCAATAATTCCAACTGGAACAGATTGTAAATTAAAAGCAAATGTAAAAAGTGAAATTGATCCTGGTTTTAAAGTAGAGGCAAGAGAAATAAGAAAAATAAAAGCCAAACTATTACAAGAAAGTGTGAAGGTTCGTGGTAGAGATAATTTTATTACCTTAAATACTTCATCCCATTTAATTGGATAGATAAATTTAGGTAAAAATTTATGTTTTATAACAATAGGAATTTGAATAGATAAATGTAATATAGCTCCGATAATAACACCATAAGCAAGTCCATAAACACCAAAATGAGGATAAAGAATAATAATTCCAAATAAAATTCCTACATTATAAAAAATTGGTGATAGAGAAAATATAAAGAAATTCCTAAATAATTGAGTTATTGTACCAATTAGATTTGATAATCCAATAAAGATAGGAGAAAGTAGCATTATACGACTAGTTGTAATTAATAGTGATATTTGTGAATCAGTAAATCCTGGAGCAATATTACGAGCAATATATGGCATAAAAATTGCCACAATTAAACTTATTAAAAACATAAATAGCATATAAACACTAAAAATATTACTTAAAAAACGATGAGCTTCTTTGTGATCATTTTTATTATTAATCTTATCCATCATAAATGGCATAAGAACAGTAATTGAAGCAAGTGATGCAACAGAGATATAAAGAAAATCAGGAATACGAAAAGCAGCATAATACACATCGAGCATTGGTCCTGCTCCAACAAAATAAGCTAACATACGGTCACGAGCTAATCCTAATATTTGAGAAATAAGAGCAAAGCCGCCAAGCAATAAGGCGGCTTCATTTATCCCCGTTAATTCTTTATTTAAAAATGTAAAAATTTTTTTAACCATTATTTAATTTCTGTAACTATATTCAATATTCTTCCTGGTACATAAATGATGCGTTTAATTTCTTTATTTTCTATCCATGGAATCAAAGATTTTTCTTTTAAAACTTTTGCTTTTACTTCATCTTCACTTAAATCTTTAGATAAAGTAATTTCAGCACGAACTTTACCATTTACTTGAACCGCAATTTTTATTTCATCATCAATAATTTTATTAGGATTATATTTTGGCCACTTACTTTTATGAATTGATGATTTTTCTCCTAAATCAGACCAGAGTTCTTCTGTTATATGAGAAGCAAATGGTGCTAAAATTTGTAAAAACATTTTAAAATCATTTTTATTTATTTCAGATTTTTCAATTTCATTCATAAATATCATCATTGAAGAAATCGCTGTGTTGAAAGAAAAAGTTTCAATATCTTCACTCACCTTTTTAATGGTTTTATGAAGAACTTTTTCTACTTCCTTAGAACTTTTTTTATCAGTAATTCTTTCCTGAAGTCTATAAACACGATCAATAAATCTTCGTGAACCAATAATACTTTCTGTAGACCAAGGTAGACTTTGCTCAAATGGTCCCATAAACATTTCGTAAACACGCAAAGTATCTGCTCCGTAATTTTTCACTATGTCATCTGGATTTACAACATTACCCCATCTTTTACTCATTTTCCTAGAATCTGAACCAAGAATCATTCCTTGATTTTTAAGTTTTTTAAATGGCTCTTTATTGGGAATATAGCCCATATCATAAAGGAAATTATTCCAAAAGCGTGAATATAATAAATGTCCTGTTGCATGTTCTTGTCCTCCCACATATACATCTACGTCTTTCCAATAATTAACAGCTTTTTTTGATACAAAATTTTTGGAATTTTGTGGATCCATGTATCTCAAGAAGTACCAAGAAGAACCAGCCCATCCTGGCATTGTATTTGTTTCATATCCTTCTTTTACCCAAGATTTTACACCTGCTAGTGGAGATTCTCCTGTACCCATCGAAGAATATGATTTTACATTTGGTAATTCAAGAGGTAAATCTTTTTCTTTAACTTCTGTAATTATTCCATCAGAATCATATCTTAAGGGTATTGGTTCTCCCCAATACCTCTGACGAGCAAAGATAGCATCTCGCATTTTATATTTTATAACTATTTTCCCTCCAACAAATGTAGTTATTTTTTTACGAGCTTCTTCTGAAGATATTCCTGAAAAATTATTTGAATTACAAATAATACCATCATCTGTAAAACATTTTTTACCTTCAAGTATCTCAAAATCATTTAATTCTTTATCTCCCTCAATAATTTTTTTTGCTTCATTAAGATCTAACCATACTACTTCATGTAGCAATGATTCTTCTTCGTCTATTTCAAATTTTTCTTCATCTATCAATTCTAGTTCGACTAAAGCACTAATAAGTTTACGATTAACTTTTTTAACAGGATGATAAAAATGGGATTGTGTTAAAAAACCAAAATCAGAAATTAATTTTGTTTTATATCCAGTCTCTTCCATGACTTCTCTTACACCTGCCTCCGCAGGACTTTCACCTTTTTCTATACCTCCATAAACTTTTGAAACTTTATTAAATTCTCTTGATTTAATAAATAAATATTTTCCATCTGATGGTCTTCTAACAAAAGCTGAAACTGCATATCTATATTCTTCTTTCTCTGTTGGATTACCATAAACTGGCATTATTGATTGTTTTATATCTAAATTATATTTTTTTGCAAAATCCCAATCCCTTTCATCGTGAGCAGGTACAGCCATAACAGCTCCAGTTCCATATGAAGCTAAAACATAATCAGCAATCCAAACTGAAATTTCTTCGCCGTTGGCAGGATTAATTGCTTTAATTCCTTTTAATTCTACTCCTGTTTTTTCCTTATCATTTTTTGTTCGATCTTCATCTGTTTTATTTTTTACTGAATTTCTATATTTATTTACTTCATCTAAATTTTTAATTCCAAATTCTAAATTCTTAATTAATGGATGTTCAGGAGCAAGTACCACATAAGTAGCACCAAAAATAGTATCAGCACGTGTAGTAAATACTTTTATATCTTCATTATAATCTTTAATTTTAAAGGTGATTTCACTTCCTTCTGATTTCCCTATCCAGTTTTTTTGAATTTCTTTAATATGATCACTCCAATCTAATCCATCGAGTCCTGATAAAAGTCTATCTGCATAAGCAGTAATACGCATAAACCATTGACGCATTAATTTTTTTTCAACAGGATATCCTCCACGCTCAGATACAGGGTTACCATTTGTATCATTTACTATTTCATCATTTGCTAGAACTGTTCCCATTTCGGGACACCAATTAACTTCACTAAATCCTTCATAAGCAAGACGATATTTCATTAATAAATTTTCTCTTTCTTTTTTAGAAAAAACAGACCAATCCTTTGCAGTAAAAAATTCTGTATCAGAACTACAAACAGCATTTATTTTTGTATTTCCATTTTTACTAAAAATTTCTTCAAGTTCTTTAATTGGTCGAGCTTTATTTTTTGTTTTATCATACCAAGAACTATAAATCTGAAGGAATATCCATTGTGTCCATTTATAATATTTTGGATCAGTTGTATTTACTTTTCTTGACCAATCATAAGAAAGACCAATCATGGAAAGTTGTTTTTCAAAAGTAGCAACATTTTCTTCTACTGCTTTTTTAGGGTGTATTTTATGCTGAAGTGCGTATTGTTCAGCAGGAAGACCAAAAGCATCATACCCCATCGGATGAAGCACGTTATAACCTTGCATCCGTTTCATACGAGCGTAAACATCACTAGCTATAAATCCACGAGGATGTCCTACATGAAGACCCACTCCAGATGGATATGGAAACATATCTAAAACATACATTTTTTTATTCTTGTCAGAACTTGAGGTTTTATAAGTTTCATTATCTTCCCAATTCTTCTGCCATTTTTTTTCCAATTTTAAGTGATTATATTCTTTCATGTAATTTAGTAAATGAGCAACTTTATTATTTATTAAACTTTTTTATAGCAAGCCATATAAGTATACAAAGAGCTATAGCCAAGAGAATAACTTTAGCCCAATTATCAGCTTGTGACCAATAACGCATTGAAGCAATAATAAGAGACAATACTCCACCCCAAGCAAAAGCAACAGATAAAATAGATATACTTAAAAATCCTGCAGAAATTAGAGAAATAACTCCAAGTATTATAAGAGTAATAAAAACTTTTTTCTCATAAATTTTACGAGCACTATCATAATTTAATTGATTCGTATAATTTTCATTACAATAACCCTCTATTTGAGTTACACCTTTTTCTTTTGGATAAACATTTTCACTCCATTGACCTCCAACAGAAATACATTTATCCTTAGATACTATTGCTTCCACAACTTGTGTTGGCTTTACATAAGAATCCATAACTGGCTCCTTGTAAATAAGAGAAACAGCATAATTAAAAAACAAATTCATGACGATAACAATCGCAATAATAATAGATATTTTTACAAAACTT
>Ga0302288_1000724_pt1 | contig 24602 bp, 58 predicted proteins | sample III_Fen_N1_1_FD_194549 | JGI IMG/M metagenome (GOLD analysis project Ga0302288, IMG submission 194549) | Peat permafrost microbial communities from Stordalen Mire near Abisko, Sweden - III_Fen_N1_1 | ecosystem: Environmental > Terrestrial > Soil > Wetlands > Permafrost | place: Sweden: Abisko...
ACGATTTTTTTTTATTTGGAGACAAATGTGATAGTTGAAATCACATCACTCGATAGACAGTCGAGTATAATACCGTTATACTAATTTGCCACAATGGGATAGGTTAGACAAACCTCCGATTAAGTAACCATATATACATATACAGCGACATAACTAAAGCCATCATAATCTATCTAACGAATCCTATTTATTTTGATACATCCCCTTGCGGAATAACTCTAGTGAGTATCGCACCGTTGGACTTACATTCCATGTTTGCAACCAGTGAAATGCCAATCTGTTCTATCGCTAAAAAGCAATTCTACAGTATTTTACAATCTTTAAATATCCGTTACCATCTTTTCAAATAGCACAGAGCAAACTAGATTGTTGCAGTTTTCGTTTTTTAACTTTCAAACCCACCACTTATTAGTCGCATATGGGTCAGCGACATTATTTGCGAACCGAATTATTTATTAGTCGCACCATCGGCAAGCGACAAACTTACTTATAAAGTTGGCTAATGGACTTGCACCACTACACGTCACCACGACCTAGTATAAATACATCGGATAGATTCGAACTATCTCTGCTACTCATAGACCAACATATAAACACGCACTTCTAACAAAATTACCAACAACTCAATGCGTTCCAGTTGATTTTTTTACTGACCCAAATTGGTACTCCTTTCGTTTACACCGCATCATATCACACAACGATGTTACGAATATATTTATTAAAATAAGTTAAGACAGGCGAGGAAGGTGGTGATTATATAAGGGGTGAAATTTGACTAAAATCGTTCTTTAAAATCTTTATCAATATTCGCCTGTCTTTAACTTATATTATTATTATACCATACTTTTATTCAAAAAGTCAAGAGCAAATTAAAAATAAATTAAATTTATTTAAACTAATTTAAATAATAAACTTTTTCCAATTCTTTACCATCTTCAGTGAATAAAATAAACTTTGCACCAGCTCTTGATGACTTTCTGCACTTCTTAGAAAAACTATCAGTTCCAATAATAGATGGAACTCTCATAACTTCTCTGTCGCCCATGTTGCCAATACCAATGGCGAATTCTTCTTTGTGGTGCATATGTGCAACCATCATAATATCAATTTCTACTCTATAAAAATTTTCAAAGAATTCAATATCATCTTTAAGTGGTGTTTTACTTCCATGATAAGCAAATATATTTAAACCATATAGATTTTTATATATAACTTCAGCATAAGGTTGTATTGTCACGTTAGGATTCTTTTGTTCTCCTTGTAATCTTAATGTGATAAATTCATGAATTACTTTTGCCACATTTTCTTCGTCAAATATTGGTTTCTCTGTTAACAACCTTAAGATATCATGATTGCCACCAACTAAATGATATTCAACTGGAATTTGTAATGTGTTTGCCACTTCGTTAAGCCACGTTGCCATATATGATGCATATTGTAAACACGCATCTATAACACCTGTGCTTAATTTGTTAAGTGAACCAATTCTTAAAATACCTTCAATCGCATCTCCTAAATCGAAAACAACAAGTTTATCATATGCGAACTGCTCATTATTCATTTGTGAAAGTAAGTATTCCATTCTTATTTTATAAATCTCTGGAGAATATTCATTAACAACTTCATCAAATAAACCTTTAAGCGTAAAAGTAGAACCTAAATGTGCATCAGCAATCGTAAGCAAACCAGTTTTTTCTGCTGGTTTATGAATTTTATGACATTTAATTTCTAATGGCTCTAATTTATTAATCGCTTCGATACATAATTCTTGAAATAATTCCGTTCTAGCTTCATTACGAGCGAGTGCATTATATTCATTGTTAAATACTTGTACCTTTTTCCGTTCTTTCGAAAGTTCAAATTTAATATTTTGCATTTGTTTAACTAATTCTTCTTGAGAAATTTTATCTTCAAGTAGCTTAGGTAGAATCTCTTTTAAACAATAATACATTTTGCGAACATTATCTTCAGCATAAATTGAATCGCCAAAAATTGCTCGCCCATATTCTTCGTATGTAATTAATCCAGCACTCATTGCTTCTGTAAGTCGAGTATAATAGATTAACAAACTTTCGTCTTTACCTTGCTTGTTCATTCTGCAATCTCCTCTGTGACCGACATATCAATTTTGATATAACAACCAGCATTTTCTTCTAGTATGCTAAAAAGTTCTACCTCTGTGTCCTCTGTTATAACGATTATTTTATCATCTTTAATATCAAGTGAACCAGACAAGCTAATTCCACTAAATCTTATATATTTATCTTTCTTCGCCATCTTCTGTATCTCGCCCCTTCTTCTCTTTTTTAGACTTTATAATTTTATTTAATTCGATATCTGCATTACGTTCTGCATTTTGAGTAAATAAGTGTTCAAGTTCTAAATCCTGTGGTGTCAATTTTCCTTCTTTTTTACGTTTGTTGTATTCGTGAGATAATCCACGCCCATTAATAGTGTCAAACATTTTGTCTGAAGCCTTAAAAGAAATCTTTTCTCTCACATCTACCCATCGGTTTAATACATTGCCATTCGGCATCTTAAATTCTTTTTCATAACCGCCAGTATTTTTAGTTTCAAATAATCCAAGATTCTTTACTCTTACTCTACCATGCAATCTTAGTTCTTCATATACGATATCAAGCAAGGCATCTAAAACCTTCTCTACTGTTTCTGGTGAACGCTTTGACTTCTGTGCGACCATTCTTAAAAAGTCATAGTGTTTTAAATCAATCCTAGCCATTAAAAAATATTATCCTCTGTCTGTTCTTTCATTTTATCACGCAATATTTTTGAATAGGTAAATACAGGTTTATTGTAACTCTTAGTTGCTGGTCGCATCCCAATCTCGCCTGTCTTAACATTCATCACACCAACTCTAGGTTGTTTCGCATTAATTACACCAACTCTAAATTTACCAACGTGTACTAAGTTAATTGTAACACCTTTCATCAATGATTTTGAAACAACTTTACCATAAGCATCTATAATATCTTCAATTTGTACCAATGTATACATATCTCCAGTTATAACTTTAACAGCTCTTGCTACATCTGATTTATTTAATAGTATTTTATCTTTCATTCCTTTCACTCCTTTTATTCCTATATATTTTTAACACGTTTTACTTTAAAAGTAATTGTGCATCTTTTAAAATTATGTGGGGATTTTACACATATTATCCCCACATATAAAGGTTTTCGCTATATGTCAGCACTACGTCTGTATAGATTATCTATTCCCTCTCCATTACGCCCACGAATTAGGGTCTTTTTGCGTTGAAATTTCAACGTTCTCAAAGTTGAGTTTGTCAAAAATTGGCATTTTTTGCAAGTTTTCGTACCTTTTTGCATAAATATACATTACATTTTCTACTTCATTATCGTGCCTTACACGTTTTAATGTACTTATATTTTCACTACTAGATTTTAATAATTCTATTACCTTATCTTTGTGTGCAATAAATAACGAAACTAACATTTTTCTTTGTAGTTTAGTATCTGACTGGTCTATAACTTTTCTAATTGTATCTATACTAATTTCTATGTTCGATAATTCTTTTATAAAATTTTCTTTTAGTTGAATTGATTCAAAATATTTTTCTTGTTTAGTTAATACATCGTTACTCCAAAGTAAAGCACTTTGATTTCGATATATCTCGCACATTTGGATAATTGATTTAGCGTGTTTATAATTTGCATTTGATTTAATATAAACATCATTATCAATTAACTCGCTCATAGATAATCTCGGCTCTCTTTTAATTCTATTCCCCTTAACAAATTTTGTGATAATAATTTCTAAATAATCCATTGTGGTTTCATAATTACGATACTTTTCAATATCTTTGTTAATCTTTAAAGAGTTATCTGAAGGTAAATGATAAAAAAACATAGGCTTAGTTTTCGTAAATTTAGAATATTTTTCTCTTAATAATTTTAACTCTTTTTCATTATTTACAGAAAACTCTTTTTTTGCCTTATCAATCTCTAAACAACTCATAATAGCAAGTTGGCAAATATCTTTATAAACCTTATGATAATCTGAATTATTCTTTTTCATCTCCCATAAGTGTGAATTTAATATTTGTGATAAATTTACAATCTCACCAATTTTATTTACACTTGTCTTTTGGTCTAAATCATATCTGTGCCAAGAATTGTTTTGTCTGGATATTTTTTTAGATTCAACCATATTAGTAGGAACTAAAAAGTGATTGTTATATTGTTTTGCTTTATGAACTAATATTTCATTATTTGTAATTAATACTGTGTCGCTATCAAACCTTAATACCCTCGGTTTCCCGATATTTATTAGGGGAGTAGACTATCTCTTCATCCATATTTAATATGGAGTTCGGCACTTCCAATAAATGAATTTCGCATTTACTGTATGGACTTCATTCACCCAGTGGGTCAGTATGTCCTAGTCGTTACACCTTTTATTATATTGCTATAATAACTTGGCACGATATTATCATGTTAATTTGATTTTAAATAAAACTAAATCTTAATCCAAGATATTTTCTGTGGTCTTTAATACTAAGCACTATCCCACCACTAACGGCATTGATAATATCCTTCATATCCAATAATATCTTTCCACATATTTTTCTCCTTTCATAATATTTTTTTTATTTAAAATCAAATTATTTTAGACTTTCATCGTTAGCAACAATTTACATTGTCACACCTCGCATTTACGAGTTCACCGAATTTTTCTTATATGTTACCATATAGGGTGACTATTGTTAGTTAATCACTTCCGTTTAATCTTTGTAAAACATTGTTGTCAATTGTGTTAATACATATAATCTGCCGACTTAAATTAAAATATTGTTCATATAAACCTTTACGCACATTTTTAGTTACCCATAAATTTCCCATGGTGATATGTGGGCTTCTTACGGCAAGTATTTCTTCATCTGGTTCAAACCTATAAGATATAACTTCATCGCCATGTAATATACTCTCTCCATCGAATTTTCCAATACTAGCAAGCAACATCTCATATCCATTGCCCATAAGCGTTGAATAATTGCCATCAATTAAAACTCTACCTCTACGCAACTGCTCTATATAACTATTTATTAACTCTTTGCGGAATTCATAAAACATATTTGTATTCTGTATTTTGTCATTAATATTAAGCATAGTATATACAAACTCGTTGGTAGTAGATATATCATTAATATCTAAATCACGCTCTATGTTCATCTTAAGTTGAAATCTCAATACCGATAAGTCCGTTTTTAATAACCTAACATAATTTAAACTATCTTGCAAAAATTCTTCGGTTTCTCCATAAGATAATTCTAACGTGTTTAACAACTGATAATGTGTTTGTACCATATCTCCGTTAAAAAAATGAGGTGGTTTATCAAATTTAACTATTCCAAATGTTGGGTCTAAATTTTCAATCCATTTTTCAAATGAACTATATTTTAAATATTTAATACTACTTGGAGTGGTTATAATTTTAATATCATGTATATCTGTTGCGATAGTAGAACCATTAAGTTGACTAATTTCAGTAATATTATTATCTTCAAAGAACTGCTGGATATTTGTATGAAAACAACACGATTTAAAAAATCTATTTCTCAACAATAACATACCTTTATTTCTAAACTTATGTCCAAATAAACTTGTGTCCATTAAACTTTGACCATCCCAAATGCTATTAGAAATCTCTAATTCTTCTTCTTGGGTATATAATCTATGTTTATCGTTTACTCTTGTCGCCATAACTTTATCTGTAAATATAGATTCATAATCGTCAATAAGTAAAATATTTTCTGGCAATATTTGTAATGTTGATATAATACTAGACATAGGTAAAGATAAATATGCTTCTACGCTTGCTAAATCTAAATTTTCATCTGGTCTGTAATATAGTCCGTTATAAGACCACTTCATCATTGGCGAATATAATCCTTCTAAAATAAAAAGACACTTTCCAACTCTACTACTACCGCTTGAACGCTTGTATCTAACATAACGATTGCCATTACATACAAAACCATCTCGATATAATTTTTCTCTCAATGTATTTGTATCTTCTAATACTTCTAGCGTGCCATCTTCTTTTTTATTAAATAAATTATACTTAAAGGATATAGATATAACTGCATCGCTATAAAATTTATCATTGTTCACAAATGTAAACCTATTATTGCGATAAACCTTTTTATAAATCTCTGCCATCTTTATGGATTCAAGAGAATAATCGAAAGATGCTTTATATCTTGTAAATGATTTTGTTTCAATACCTTCAGCCACATCTTTAGCTTCCAGTTGCATAATATTAATGTTTTTATTCATTCCTTGCCCCTTTCATAAGTCTATATCTTATTATACCACATATTCGTTGAAAAAGCAACAGCAAAATAAAAATAAATACAGGTATTTTTATATGTTACAAAAATTATACTCCAAAGCAAATACATAATATATAATAATATGAAGTAATATAATATATATACTAATATAATAATACTAATATAATAATATAATATACTATATATAGTAATATAATAATATATAAATTAATATACTATACTATATATAGACTAATATAAATAAATTATATTATATAATAGGCTTTTGCTTTGAAGTATAAAAATTCGATGCCATATTTATTTCTATTTTGCTATTGTTTTATTTGCTAAAGTATGATATAATAAACTCACATAAAGAAAATACTTATGTGAACGTTGTGTGAATTTTTCTTGTAGATGTTGACTTTTGTAAAGATATATGATACAATAAGATATAACTTTGCGAAGGGAGCAAGAAAAATGAAAAGAAGAAGTATAACGCTAATCGTATTATTTTTAATACTCACTGGTGCGAGTTTTATCACTATAAAAAGTGTAATAAAACCATTAGTCACTGAAAACGACCAACTTAAAGTAACAAACTCACAACTTATGACAGAAAATAAACATCTTGTTATAGATAACAAAAATTTGGTCGCAGACAACAAAACGTTATTTCAAAAAAATTATCAGTTAAAACTTAGTTTAAATGAATTTAGAAAACAAAAAGAACTTAAAAAAGAAAGTAAAAAAATATCTCAAATGTCGTGGATGCCATACAATATATTTTCACATTCATCTAAACAATATGCCTTACAACTTAAAGCATATACCGACATAAATGGATTGCGTAAAGTTGGAAATTATTATTGTGTAGCGTTGGGGTCGTATTATACTGACACAATTGGTGAAAAATTTATTATGACCATGAGCACTGGAAAACGCATTAAACTTATTATAGCAGACCAGAAATCTGATAAACATACGAATTCAACTGGTAGATATACTAAGTCTGATGGTAGCGAAATAGAATTTATTGTAGATTCTCATAGATTAAATAAAAAAGTATCTATAATGGGAAATGTCGCCATGTTAAAAACATTTCGTGGAGATATCATAAGTATTGTAAAAGAAAAATAAAAAACTTTTAATTTCCTATTGACTTTTATCACAATATGTGGTATAATAAGATATAAGATGGAAATGCGGGGGTGGCATATGTTATCCCGCTCTGGCAAAGGAGTTAATGATGCACACAATGACAGACAATATTGAATTAAGAGAGATTAAAAATCTCCCAGACAGCGTGTTCACTGCACAATGTAGTGGACTGTATGATATCTATACGGAATACAAGGTAGACGAAATTTGTTCGTTCACTTTATTCACAGAATGGATTAAAGAGCAAAAAGAAGGAATGACAAAATGAAACGAGCACTAATATTATTATGTGGAAAATCTGGTTGCGGTAAAACGAGCGTAGCCAACGAATTGGTTAAGCGTGGCTTAACACAGGTTTCCTCATACACAACAAGAGATAAGCGTAGCGATGATGAAAATGGACATACTTTTGTAAGTGTTGAAGATTTTCCTTTTAATGATTTGGTTGCATATACATTTTTTAATAACCAACATTATGGTGCTACACAACAGCAATGTGACGAAGCAGATATTTATGTAGTAGATAAACAGGGAATTATTGAATTAAAAGAAAAATATAAATCAACTCGTAAAGTAATTACCGTAATGCTATACACTTCTGAAGAAGAATTAGTTGAACGTATGCTAAAGCGTGGAGATAGCGATGAAGTTATTCATTCAAGAATTATTAATGATATTAAAGAATTTGCTAATATCCATTTACTTGCAGATTACACTACAGAAAATATTGAGTTAAAAGATACATCAGATTATATTTATGATATCTGGGTTGACAATTCTTTTGATTTAAAGAGAGAAGGTAAGGCGTGAAATTATTTTTAGATTTTGACGAAGTTCTGGCAGACAGTATTGAAGCAGTATTATATATATTGAATAAAAGATATAACAAAAATGTAAAATTTGATGAAGTTAAAGTATGGAATTTTACAGATGTTTTTCCAGAAATTGATGGAGAGATTATCTCTCAAATCTTTGATGCAGAAGAATTTTGGGATGTAGTACAACTTAAAGAAGGTGCGTCTGATTTTATTCAATATGCATTAGATAATCCATTTATTAATGATATTACTATTGTTAGCGTAGGTAGAAAAAATAATCTTATTAATAAAGAGAATTTTGTAAAATCAATTTGGGGAGATAAACTTAATTTTATTGGAGTATTTAACCATCACTGCGTTACAGATAAATCATGTGTTGATATGTCTGGCGGTATGTTTGTAGATGATAATGAAAAGAATTTGTTTAGCAGTAATGCAGAGTTTAAACTATTATTTAAAAACGTAGCTGATGCTGAATGGAACTCTCAATGGAAAGGCGACTTTGTAAAAGACTTTAAGGATTTACAATTTTATGTAAGTTTAATGAGTTTTGTATATGTCGATAGGTATAAAAATGCAGAGCTTAAATAATATTAAAGACGTATATCATACAATGTTTGACTTAATTAAACAGTGGGAGAGAGTTCCAGAGTTGCGACTTGGACAATTACTTATGAATTTTATAAGTTGGTATGGTGACTTGTCATACTTAAGTAATCAAGATTTTGTTTTAAATTTAAAATATTACATAGATAAAGTAAAAGGAGAAAGATAATTATGGGAATTAATTTAACATCAGATGTTAAAGAATGGACAGTATATCTAGGAGATACACCACTTGGTAAAATTGGTAGTATTGTAGACATATCATCTCTTTCATGTGCAACAAGTTGTAAGCCAGAAAAAAAACTATATCAATTTACAGATATTTTTGGTAAGAAATATTCTGTTCCACTCATTAAACGAGTAATGTTTCAGAACCCTGCGACCATTATATTTTGGGAAGATGGCGATAAAACTATTGTAAAGTGTGATGAATGTGATGCGTATTTTGAACATATTGGAATGGCAGATGCTATTATGAAGAAGGCGTTTGGTTCAAGAAGTGTATGGTTGAAGCACAACAGAGATTTGAAAAAAGAACTAAGTAAACTACCGTTCACAGAAATTGGTATGTTTGATGAATTTGATTTAGCATTGCATTATGTTGATAAATTGTATACAGAAAATAAATTTTCTGATATGGTTGAAAGATATATGCGGAAAAATTATGGTGTGTAAATATGAAATTTATTGAACAATCATATGAATTTATTACAACGGTTAATAGAAATGAGATTTTAAAGCGTATTGAAGAATGTGGTAGAGTGTGCTATAAAAGTGAGGATAAAATTACATCAGATAGTGCAAGTAAATTTGTAAAGATGTTAGTTGAGCGTGGACACGAAGCGATGATTGAACACTATAGTCTTACAGTTAAGTTTATAACACAGCGTGCGATTTCTCATGAGATAGTTCGTCACAGAATTTCATCTTTTGGAGAATCTTCAACCAGATATTGTAATTTCTCAAAAGATAAATTTGGAAATGAACTTACATTTGTCAATACAGTTGGTGTAAATGAATCAGAAATATTTACAATTCAATCTTTGTGTATGTGTGCTGAAACCGCATATATGTTAATGGTTAACAACGGTACGGCACCAGAAATTGCAAGAAGTGTATTGCCAACTTGCCTTAAAACAGAAATTGTAATGACAGCGAATTTACGAGAGTGGCGACATTTTCTTAAACTTCGTACCGCACCTACCGCACACCCGCAAATGAGAGCACTAACACTCCCTCTCCTTGCAGAATTTAAAGAAGTATTACCAGAGATTTTTGGAGATATTTAAGTGTGGTAAAATTAAAAAGGAGGATAAACATTCTTCTTTTTTTTATTTGCTATTGACTTTTTATTAAAAGTATGGTATAATAAGATATAAGATTAAATAAGAAAGAGGTGAAGTATGAGTTATAACGATATAACTTATTGTTGGGTAGAAAAAGAATGTGATAATAAAGAGTGTATTAGGCATATGAGCCATATCCCTGCTGGACAAGGACTATTAGTGTCAATGGCAATGTTGCGTGATAGCGATTATTGCGAAGGTTTTAAGCTTATTATAAAGGAGAAATAATGGTATATTCACGACGAGAAACTGGCATTGAAGATGCTTTAGGGAATATGATTCGTAATGGAGATATTTTATTTAACACATAAGTTGAGAGAGTTTGGGATTAAGTGTTTTACAGAGTTTAAAAAGTAAGGAGATATAAAGTGAGTGTAGGAAAATGTAAAAAATGTGGTGGTGAACCTTGGGCGGCTGAAACGCCTTGTGATTGGAGTGCCACAGGTAGGTTATATAAAGTTTATTGCATTAATGAAGATGCACAAACTGGTTGGTATGAAAATCGTGTGACCGCAGAGAATATTTGGGATTCTTATTTTGGTAAGAATGAACCTATTGTAGAAAAAGAAATTGCAAATATTTTTAGTTTTGGAGATGCTTTGTTTTATTTAAAACAAGGATATAGTGTATCGAGATTGGGCTGGAATGGTAAAGGTCAAGACCTAACATTACAAAAACCAGACCAAAATAGCAAAATGACCAAACCATATATTTATATCACAACTGTACAAGGAGATAAAATTCCTTGGTTGGCATCTCAAACTGATATGCTTGAAGAAGATTGGTGTGTTATTTAACTATTATATAAAAAATGTATTTTAATTATTTTATATACCTGTTGACTTATAATTCGAATTATGATATAATAGTACTATAAGTCAATAAGTATATAAAATAATTATAGATAAAATGAAAGGTAAACTCAATGAAAACTAGAATTATTTATACTGAAAAGAAAACTGAAAAAATTAATTTTGAAGATATGACACAAGAACGATTTGTTGATGCTGGTTATATTGGATTCAGCACAGATTTTGGAATTTATATTCCAGATGCAGAATATTGTTGTTGGGTATGCTTAGGACACAAATTCGCAGATGTATATACAACTTCATTTATGAACGATATTCCAATTCAAGAGGTTTATCTTAATACATTTGAAACATTTGAGTATGCGTTAACTGACGAAGATGATTTTAACATAGATGTTCATATTAGGAGGGTTAAATGATGTTACAACAGATATTACACTATAAAGGTTTTAAAACCACAATAAGATATAGTGTGGCTGATAAAGTATATTTTGGAAAACTTGAAGGTATTCGTGATTTAGTACTTTTCGAAAGTAAGTATAAAAAAGATTTTCAACACGAATTCGAATCTGCTGTAGATGAATATGTACAATTGTTAGATACATATCATATTGAGAGAGGATAATTTTATGCCTATTTTCAAACATGAAAAACAAGAAATTATGGAAAAATATAAGTGTTCGGAAAATTTAGTTCCAATATTTAATATTGTAGAAAATTTAATTGAAATGGATTACTGGCTGGATAAATTTAATTTAAATACTAAAGATAAATCAAGGAGTAAGTAACATGCCAACATCAAGTATATTTGCACAATTAGTATTTGATACCAAAGAAGATATCGAAAGACTGGTAGATGCATTAGAACAAGCGGTTAACGATACTACGCCACCAATTAAAGTTAATTACAAATTATTAACAATAGAAGAAATTAAAGAATTATTTGGGAGTAAATAATATGCCTACATTAGAGGAAAGAATTGAAGATTTAGAATATTTACTATATACAGACTATCACTTAGAACAATATATGCGAAGATATTACACGCCTACTGAAGTAATAGAATTTTATCAGAGAGCACATGATGAATATAATGCGTTACTAAGACAACAGAAATGTAGAGTAGAATATAATGACATATATAAAAGATGAAATTGTAAACATCTATATAGAAGGTAAAAAATATTCTAAATGTGTTTCCAGATTGGCTTATGGAGATGTTTTTTATGACGAACAAGGGAATATATGGCTAGTGTGTGAAAAGCCGTTCATACAAGGCGATAGGTGGCTTATAGGGGCTACTGCGATAGGGTATAGGAGATAGATAAGATGATTAAATCATATATGAGAGGAAATCCAATTTACTTTGATGGTGAACAATGGAAGTATTCTGAAGATAATACACTTGCAAACGATTCGAAACCCTGTACTCGTTGTGGACATATGCCGACAGAGTGTGGTTATGATAATTGTTTAGGATATATTGATGGTGCGACAAATGCATGTTGTGGACATGGAGTTTCAGATATGTATACTATGACAGAAGATGGATATAATATGGATAATAATCACGATATCTTATTGGCAAAGATAGAACGAAAAAGAATAAACACTGGATATTATGATAAAACACCAGAACAAATATTACAAGAATTACAAGATGCAATGGATTCTTTTACCGCTGTAAGTGACGAAGAAGCAAAACTTTATTGGGAAGCATATGAGAAAGTGAGAGGAAGATAAAAATGAGTAGTTTTATTAAGTGTACAACTCCAAAGCGATATGTATTTAAACATATTAACCATTATTATTGGCAAATCAAATATGCGTGTCAGAGATTTGTTAAAGGGTATGATTCTATGGATGTAATTGGAGTTGATATGTGGTTTTCCACAACTTTAGAAGATATAATGAAGGAGTTTATTAAATACGATATAGGATATCCACAAGGTTGCACTTTTGATGGTTTAAAAGTTAACACTCCAGAAGATTGGGATGTGGTGCTTAAAGATTTTTATGAAACGATTAAAATGTATAACGAAATGGAATACGGTTTAAGATTTTCTCCAACGGTAGATGGCGAAAAAATGTCTAGTGAAGAATTTTGTGAATATTTAAAAACTAGAACTCATGAAGATTTCAAAGCCGAACAAGATGTGATTGATAAGTACGGAGCAGAGATGCACAGAAAATTTGCCATGTTGTACGGAAGGTTGTGGATTTAATGTTGGCTATAAGTGCTCAATATAGATATATCGGTATCACATGGACAGGAAGTAAACCTAAAACAGAAATGTACGGTGTGTATAATAAAAAATACGGTACATGGCTTGGTGAGATTGCTTGGTATGCTGGTTGGCGACAATACTGCTTCTTACCAGAACCCCAGATGGTTTTTTCTTCTGGATGTATGGAAGATATAGTAGAGTTTATAAAACAATTAAATATAGAACATAAAAATAAGACCACTAAATAAATGGTCTTATTTTTTTACCTATTATCTTAAACTGTTTTTAACATTCGCTTCAAACATATCTATATCTTCTTTGAAATCGAATCGTGTATCATCCTCTATCATCGCTTCTGTAAATACTTTTCTACTCGTATTAGATAATAGGTCTAATGATTTACTAGTGAGCACTCTATGTTTAATCTTATCATTTAACTCGCCCTGTAACCGCCTTACGTTGTAATTTATCCTATTCTTATTAATAACCAATGCATAACAATTAAAAAATCCATCGTAACCAAGAATTTCTTTGCATTTGTTATTACATAAGGCATAATACTGTTTAACAACAGTTCCACCTTTTAGAAATAAATCTTTGCTATCTTTAATATCTAATTCTGTAAACGCATCAGCTTCAATGCTAGATAACACCCTGCCTTTTGTACTTGTAGATAGAATATTCTCATACTCACTCCAAGTTCCAGACTTATAATAAGCCTTATATCCCTTGTTAAGCACGATACTTTTCTTGTTGTCCATATTCTTCAATGCAGTGGTGATAATAGGCTTTAAAATGCTATTATAGGTCACATCAACGAATATATTTAACTCACTCATATGAAAATTATTAATACTTGCGATTGCTGCTTTATTAAAAGCTGTTTCACTCTTGATAACTTTATAGTTGTTGTTTACCATATTACAATAATCTAACAACTCCATTGTAGACAAGAAAACAACACGCTCGCTATCTTCATTTAGCGTGTTGTCTTTTAATAACTCTGATAGAATTAATTCTATGTATGGGATATACTCACTTCTTCTTTCATATAATAGTTTTTCTTCTGGTTCACGAAATCGTATCATCTCATATCTAGTACCACGCTTATGATACTCTACAATGCTGTCTAACTGGTTTAGTTGACTATTCTTACTACCGCCCATAGCGATATACTCAATGTTTAATCTTTTACATAAATCTTTATAACTTAAACTCTCGCCAGAATCAACTAGCGAGGTTAAGTTATTTTTATTTAATCCAGTCAAATGGTCATTCATTTGTTTTATGCCCTCTCTTATAGTGTGTCGTCAATTAATATTTCATTATTCTTAGCGATTATGATGCTATGTCCATAATATCCGTTATGTGAATTATAAACTGCAAACTGTAATACACTTCCGTCTGTCATAACAAAGTCTACGAACTGAATACTACCTTGGTCAACATACTCACAGTCATTATCTTCCAATAGCTTTTGGCTCAGCGCTGTATCGGTTAATCTTACATCTTTAATTTCTTTACCAATGAACTTTTGAAAATTATCTTCGCTGGAAAAATATCCCCAGTTTTCACAACACGATTGTCCGTTGCTGATTAAAATAAGATATTCATCTTCTTCTGTTTCAATCTGATATCCATCATATGAACCCCATCCACAAAGTCCGTTTATCATATCAGCAATTCCAAGTCTTGAACCATTTTTACCATTAAGATTCCCTTTGTTGCCTAATGTTAAGTTATATACTTCTTCTATATTTTTAATCATATTACTCATATCTTATTTCTCCATTTCAATTTGTTCTTCCATTATTTCATCTGTGCCATAATAATCATCATAATTAAGAATCTCTACTGTTTTACGCTCACGAGTGATAACAAACTTTCTATGTTCGTAAGTTTTTTTGCTTGCTTTCATAGCTTCAACTATTTCTGGTTCAGTAAGTTTTTCTTCCATGAACCACCATTTGCCTTGCTCGTCAATCATGAATACCTTAAATAACTCATGTGGTGATAACATTGTGTTTGTCATCTCGTTAATCAAGTCATTTGCGTTACTAATTTCTTCGCCTATCTTTAGGCAATCATCAATTACATTTTGCATTTTATTTTTCTCCTATCTATAACACTATTATATCACACCTTATGTAATATGTCAAATGTTATTTTTTACTGTTAGTTATTCCTCTTTTGAATTCTTCTGGAAAACCATTAATGATTTTAATCAATCCTTTTTGCAACGATTGTGCGAACATCTCTAAAAATAAAGGCGCTAATACTATAAACCAAGACCAATCAATAACATCATATACTTTTAGTATAATTAATACAATACTTAATACTATCATTTTATTTTCCTTCCACTTCATCATACTCTGTGTTTCTTTCACCAAGTTCATAGGTGCTATTAAGCGTTTTAACCCATTTAAAATTGGAATCTAACTCTACTATCCTAGAGGTATGAATAAACTCGCCATTGGGGAATTTAGGGTTATCATAAACATATCCATAAATCATCTCTCCACCCATAACTTTGCTAATAAACCATTTTTCTAATCTCATTTCCATACTCCTTTCCATACTCCTTTCGTAGTTGAAAAAATAATTTTATCTTCTTTTTTATCTTCTTTTTCTTCTGCTAATATTACCTGTAATAATAATAAATAGTTAATATGGTCTGTGATTTTTTCATCCCACTTTTCTTTTGAGAATCTAATACCTTTTTCATGTGCTTCTATCATATCATAAATACTAATAGTATGTTTGTCCATATGACTGGCTAAAGCATTTACAGTACTATTATAGTTTCGCAATTGTTTGGTGCGAGTAAAGTTAATTACTGGACTATCATCATTCGCATATTCTGCACGCTTTGTTGTAAGCATTGTTTGACACTTTTCAATCTGTGAGTTGATGATATCTGTGTAGGTTGTAAAATTCATTCTGTCACACTCTCTTTTATCATATCTACAATATTTTCAGCAGTGCATCTTCGAATCGCCCATCCCATTTGTTTACGATAACAATCTTCGCAAAAATCTTCTTGATATCTGGCATCATCTTCGTCATTACCAAGACAATTCCAACAATATACGCTTTTAAGTTCGGTCATAAGCCATTCTACACATTCTTCTTTAGTCATATTTAAATTCCTTTCTTTTATCTCTTAATACTATTATACTACATATTTAGGAATAAGTCAATAGGTAATGCGAAATTTTGCTATTTACTGCACTTATTTTGCTGAATTTTGCCTATTATCTTCAGATTTAATAACCCAGCCAGTTACCCCGTTTGGATATTCACATCTTAAAATTTTTCCAGTTGATGGTTCAAAAATCTTGCAGAATTGACATGCTTCAAGGTCGCATGGCATAAAATATTCTTCTTTGTATTCATCTTTAAAACAATCTCCTGATGTTTTTATTGTTTTCCTAAACGGACAGATATATGTAATTTCACTCATTTTTATTTTCCTTTCTTATACTATAACAAATTCACTTAACAACCAATCAACGGTGTGCTCAACAGCATCATTTTCCATATAAAATATAGAGCCATCTGGACATTTATATGAATATATATCTCCAGCATAATGAATATTTTCTTCAAAATCATAATCAAAATCTGGCTCTATAATTTCTTGTACCAACATCGGTGCAAGTTCTGATGGTGAAAGTTTTCTAATTTTATTTATATTACGCATATTAATGTTCATCCTCTATATCTTCTTCTAATTTTATTTGTAAAATTTCTGTATAATATTTATCAGCGATATTTAATATTTTACTTTGTAAAACAATTGTTTCTCCATAATTTAATTGCTCTAATTCTTCTTTAGATAAGTAATAAGTTTTTCTCATTTTGCTACCTCTTTAATATATAAACTTTCCACCCTTCTTCTCACTTCATCTTCTTCGGTAACAACAACACGCTCTGTTTGTAGAAACTCAAGTATATCAGCATAACTTTTAAAATTTGCTTTATCGTAAATTTCTCTTGCTTTAGCTTCGTTGTTTAACGTGTTGAGATAAGTTCCATTATCCATTTTGTTTCTCTCCTTTTTTAAATTTCAATTTTCATTTCCCACTCATACCCACAATCATTACATTTAAAAATAATACTCGTATTATCTGTTGACCAATCCCAGTTTCCCCAACTTGCCCAAGTTTTACAATTCGGACATTTTGAGATAGAGTGATTTTCTATATACTCATTAAATGTATCTGGTGCTTCTATAAATTCATCTCCAGCACCCAGTGAGTTTGTTTCACAAAATGTGCACATATAGTAACTAAAAAACTCTCCACCATCTTTACCCTTGCAGTTATATACTTCGTGTCCAACTGGAATTGTTCTACCACAACTTTCACACTTATGTGGCTTGCGTGATTTTTTAATTGTTCTGATTTCAAAAAATTCCATTATAGTTTCCTGCCTAATTCTTTAATTTTACAAGATGTTGTCACAATAGCAATATCTGCATTAAATATATAATGTAATACATCATCTAATTCATCAATAATAATACTTTTAGGATAATTGCCATATATAGTTGACATATATTGCTGAATAGTGATTACTTCTACATTTGAATATCCCATACGATATGCTTCATTATCTAAATATGATTTTCTCTTTAAATCCGAAACAATGATTGTACTATTTGTAATCCAAGCATACGCAATACAGTTTGTTGATTTTCCAGAACCACGACTGCCATGTATAATTTTCATTTTACTCTCCCATCTTTGCAAGTTTATTTAACTTACTAGTTTTTTGTGTAATACCTTGACTTTCTTTCTCTAATCTATCTAATACCCACTCAACCCTACCGTTATATGCCTCGCAAGCAACTTCGTAACTGGTTGTATAAAATACCATTAATTGATATGAAATGCCAATCCAATGATTTAAATATTTGTCTTCAATAAATCTAGTAGGCACATGTTCGCTAACAAACAAACTTACATCAATCCAAATTTCATTTGTAAATCTTGCATCGTGTTTAATAGTATCATATTCATTAAACGTTACATCAATGTCATCACGATATTCATAAAATCCAATTGCATATAATTTATCTTCCATTGTCTTTTCTCCCATCTAACCAACTTACTATAAGTGTTGGCAAGATATAAAGTTTTTTAATAAAATATGTAATTCCCCAAATTAACAAAAAAATTGGATATGTTGGAATAATAATTATCGCTAAAAATGGTTCATCTATATACTCTAAACTACCCCAAAATGTTTCTGATGTTGTATGATTTTGCCTATACCAATTTTTGTACTCATGTTCTATTTTATAATAATAATAAGTTACATATCCAACAGATGTTAATAAGCCGCCTATTAGATATAGAATAATATATAACCAAATCATTTATAACACCTCATATTCCACGCATTGGTTGCTTGTTCTATCGTAGCATAGCACCCAGTGTTTGCTCCACAATCTTCACAACCTACAGAACATTCTAACTCGTCTTTTTGCCACTCTATAATTTCAATAGTAATATCATGTTTGCCACAGAACGGACAATAATCTACATTTTCCGCTTTTATACATCTCAAACTCATTTTAATCTTCCTTTCTGTCCTTAAACCAATATTCTATATTTCTGCGTCGCTTATGTACACAATAATCGCAATCTCCACCACGACAATTCCAGTGACAATGCGTGTCCTTTGATTCTATTTCAAAAAAGGTAAATAACCTATTAAATGCTTGCTCGTAATCTATAACAACTGGTTTTTTCATTTTAATCCCTTTCTATTCGCAATTCTGGATACTTGTTATATATTATATTCATAATTTCATTGGTAGTAATTAGTTTATTATTCATTTGATTCCAATAATTTGTATCGTTGGAGATATCCATCATTGATTTAAAAAAATCAACATTGCTATACAATATTACAAGTAACTCATCCATTGCCTCAAGTACACAAATGTGTCCAAGTGCCTCTAAACCTTTCCATGTATCATTTGTCATTTGTTTCTCCTTTACTTGTCAACGCTTTTTAAATCAAACGATTTGCATGGAATATTTAAATCACAATATGTTCTATTATTTAAATAACCATCAGGCATATGAAAATGTGTGCATACCTTACACCATTCACCATTCCACGACTTGTTTTTTTTACTAAGCATTTCTTCTAACAATGCAATTGACTTAGATTGAGTTTTATTATCTAATTGTAAGATATCACACTGTGCTTTCCATTCTTCAATTTCTTTGGCGTGTTTTTCTTTTAATATTTTAATTTCTTCTTGCTTAATTGCAAACCAATCAATTTTATTAGCGTTAAGTTGTGTTAAGAAATCTTCTCCCTTTTCTTTTTTATGTTTGGGAGATTCTATACATTCATAAAATTCCCATTGTTTAGTTTCGTTATTATATTCCTCAATACACTCATTACCATATTGGTCATAATAACTTCTTGCCATAACAGTATAACCATCTTTACCTCTTAATGGTTCGCCCTTAACTTCTTCTTCCTTCCAGTAGTATGTTCCATCGGCACGAAATGTTTTTACCTTAATCTTTTTCATATTATTTAGCCTTTCTTATAAAACACTTAACTTTTTCTTCAAATGTTAGTGTGGGTGTGGCAACTGCAAAACTAGTTGCTCGTAGGTACGCCATCTCGTAGTGCTTATCTCCATGCATTTCTGCACATAAAACCGCTTCAATACATTGCGACCAACCACATCCACTTTCCACTCGCAAGGCTTTTGCCCTTTGTGATACTTCAAAATATGATAAACCACTTTCGTTTATTTGTTGTTGAAACATATTTATCCACAAACTCCAATCAAACATATTATATCTCCTTTATCTTATATACATATTATAACACACTTGCGAACACATGTCAAGGGTTTTTATTTAATTAATTCTGGATTATCGAAAATATTTCCAATTAAAATTGCATCAGTAATTCTATAATATGGGTCTACACCATCACATCTAAAATCTTCATAAAATGATTTTAAATCTTTAACAACATATACGGGTGTTTGCCATGTGCCACCCACTTTAATCCTTAATATATCTCCGACAAAACATTTATATCTACTTTCGTACGCATCTGCTTGACCATTATTTGTGGCGTGAGATTTATAAAAATGTTCTCCAGTAAATTGACCAACTGTTTCTGGATATATACAAATAGATTTATAATCTGCATGATAACCATATACTTGGTCATAATCTAATGTAATAATCATTTCATATTTGCCAGTTTTTCTGCCATCTATAGTTACTGGAATAAACCCAAAACCATATGCCCACTTATCGTTATCTTTTCGCCTTGCTCTAAATAGTAATTCCATTTTTTATTTCCCTTCCATTAGTTCTGGGTTCTCATAAATATTCCCAACAACTTTAATACAATCCTTGCTTCGCAAACTTTCAATATCATAATTCCAGTTGTCGTTAAAAATATCGAAGATAGAGGGGATTAACATATGGCACTCTGGGTGAGCAGGATGATAGAAACCATCGTGCGTAATAATATCTCCTGTAAACATTGGCGTATCATCGTTATCAAAAAGACCTAGGAACTGTCCAATGGTATCTTGCTGTACTTCGTGGCTAAAACCTAAATCATCAATAATTACATATTCGTCAAGGATTCTATAATATGCAAGCCCACCATATACCCATACATTTTTATCCGTTCTCTTGGCTCTAAATTCTACAATCATCTTCCTTCTCCACTTCTTCTAATTTAAAATGTGTGCGTGAATATTTTTTATTAATCGCATCATGAATCAATTCTACTAATTCATTATTATATTCATCGCTTAATAAATGTTCTTCAAGTTCCTTGCGTGAGTTTGCCCATTCCTTATAACTAAAATTCAAATCTACTTCTATTAGATATTGTGTTTGTTTTTCGTGTGCTTTTTCTTTCTTTTTATATTCATGATTCATTAACAGGTAAACCATAATATAACTAACGATACCCATGACTATAAAGAACACTCCAAATAATAATAACAGTTCTAAAATTCGTATTAATATATCCATTACTTTATTTCTCCTTTTTACAACTCCACGCTTTAATTACTTCCACATCTATAACCACAATAAAACATACCTAGTAAACACATATTAATAATTATTATATCTATTGTTGTCATTTTAATTTTCTCCTTCTGGTTTATTCCACGCTTCAATAGCTTCTTCTTTTGTTTCACAATATTCCGATTGATAACCACATTCTTCACACCATAGATAATACCAATCGGTTTGATTTCTACCACTCGACCATATTCCATAATTTTCTTCACCACATTTTTTACAAGGTTTAATTTTACCATCCATTTTCTTTATACTCCTTTTCACATCTATCATATATCGCTTCGTTAATTGTTTTCTCTCCTGTTAATATATCATAAAGAAAATCTGCATCTTTATTATAAAATGATTTGGCATAAAATTTATCTTCTAATATTTTTCCAACTATAAGACAACTTACACAATCTTGATATGCTAAATCATATCCGACTTGAAATACATCTTCTTTTAGTTTTAGTTTATTCACTATCTCCACCCCATCCCCAACTACATCTATCATCGTTTGGATAACTGCGTGCAATATATTCTTCTCGCAAATCCAACTCTATCATTAATTCTTCAATCCAGTCATGTGCTTCATTTACATAATTTCTAGGCAAAGTCCATTCACCATGTGTAATCCAATATTCAGTTTCTACTTCAATACGAACCTCAAGATTACATTCTGGATAACTATAAGCGTATGGAAAATCTTCTTTTATTAATTTAAAACCATGCTTAAGCATTTTTGTATGACCTTCAGTTTCTTTAATATTCATTTTTATCCATCACTTTCATTTTATTAATCTCTTGGTGCGATAGTTCAGATTTCAAATCACGAACCAATTGTTTTAAATGTTTTGTGCTATATGCGTTAGCACACTTCTCACTATAGGTTCGCAACAATCCTGCAACATCTAATTCATTCATTTTAAAACATCTCGCCATCAATCTTATATAACTCTGGGTATTGTTGTTTAATAAGTCTAATAATTTGTTCAACTTCAAATATACAACTGTCGTAATGTTGAGCAAAATAAGTTTTTTCAACTTCTGTATTGTATGTATTATGTGTTTGTATGTTTCTACGACTTTTTAAATTTTCAATTTCTTCTTTTAGCGTTTCGGTTAGTTTATACATTGCTATAACTGTTTCATGATAACTATAAGATTCTACTTGTGATAATGTTGTGTTTATCGTATCGTTCATTATTTCTCCTCACCCCTCCTATTCCATGCTTCTATGGCTTCGGCTTCTGAATCATACCAAAGAGTTTTTTTATCACATCCCCAACATTCAACACGATATTGTTTGTGGTTTGGTTTTATTACTATGTATGAAACATATGGTATCAATCCGCACTCGCACTTAATCAGTTCTGTCATTCCGCTACCTCTCGCTTCTTCTTCAATCATTCGTTCTTCGTTTTCGCATTGTCTTTGCCATTCTTCGTTTATTTCATCTGGTGGCATTATTCCGCTACCTCCTCCTTCTCTAATAATTCGCAATATACTCCTGTGCAATCTTCTCCAATTTCAGAAAGTAATTTATTCAATTCTAACACCATACTTATTGCTTTGCTTAATTTTTCCTCAACATCTTTTAGGTTTTCAAAGTGTATTGTTCCGCTTGTCATTTTGTAAATTCTCGCTTTCTACTTTCATATGGTGGTATCTTTGCAACCCATTCTTCTAATTCTATTTGATAATTTATTGCTTCTTCAGTATGCTCGGAATTAAGCCATCTTATTATTCTTGATGCACTCAATTCATCTATGCGTAAATCTGAAACTTCTTTTAAGTTATATAATAAATCTGTTGCAATGTCTTTATCACTTGCTGTTTTTATCCACTCTTTATTTTTCATTTTATTGTCCACCTACTTGCGGGCTTTGGTAAATACATTTCTAAGTTCTCTATTTTCTTTTCCAGTTCTTCTATTCTACAATATAACTCTCCAAATACATGAAACACTTCTGGACTACCAAATATAGGGTCATTGTGATTTCTAAATTTTTCAGACTCATTGCGTCCTTTAAGCCAACACTCATATCTGTTTTCTATACCACACTTTTCTTTACTCATATCAATCTCCTTTTTATTTATACTTTATTATACCACACAAACTCTGTGGTGTCAAGTGTTTTTTTTATTTTAATTTTCGTGTGAATCCCATCCACATCTTTCACAATGTCCTGCCATTTCTATGTCATATGAATTATTGCATGGGTTATTGTAATATGTATATATGGTTAATTTGTGACCGAATAAGTTACAGATTAATCTGTTGATTAATTTTATCATTTTATTTTATACCCCTTTATAATCTTCATTTACGTTTTCCCAAATGAACTTGCCTGCTGTTTTGAGTTTGCCATTGATACATTTAATAATATTACTACTACAAACACCGATTTCTCTTTCAGCTTGCTTTGCAGATTTATATATTTTTATGATTTCCCCAGATTTTGTTTTTTGCACAACTGGTTTCGCAAATCTATCTCCAACTCTTTCTGGGAAAGTTCCATAATTACTATTGTATTTATAAGAGCACCATTCTAAATTGGGTATACTATTATTAGTTCTTGTTTCATCTTTGTGATTAATACAAGGATAGTTATGGGAATTTGGTATAAATGCAATTGCTATTAATCTATGTATTTGAAAAGTGCGTTGTTTTTTATCTTTAACTAAACCAACTCGTGGATATCCACAACAAAAGGAAGGAGATAAAATTCTATCTGTTTTAACATTATACACTCTACCAAGACTACTAATTTGATACAAACCTTCATAATCTTTTATATTCATCCACGCTTCTTTATTTAACTTTCTTTTCTTCATATAACTTCCTTTTTTTTTATTTTTCTTTTATACTTTTTGACTGCAAAGATTGAGCATATATATATATAGATACACTCTGCGATATAAAAATATCTACACCCGTTCTCCCACCACGCTTCGCTCGTTTAACCCTCATTACCTACCCACGCACACCACCGCTTTATTTTAAAATAAATATATACTCTTACTATACCTTTAACAAAAGTATATATTTATTTTCCTATAGTTTTATCTATAACTAAATTTAACTAAACTCACCTTACTACAAAAATAATTGCTACGACTATCAATACGATAATCAATACAGTTGTCAACGTCATATATATCACCTCCTCTCATTCATATATGCATCTCCAAAATATTTAAATATTTCAGCACCGAACCATAATAGTGCT
>Ga0302288_1000732_pt1 | contig 24504 bp, 19 predicted proteins | sample III_Fen_N1_1_FD_194549 | JGI IMG/M metagenome (GOLD analysis project Ga0302288, IMG submission 194549) | Peat permafrost microbial communities from Stordalen Mire near Abisko, Sweden - III_Fen_N1_1 | ecosystem: Environmental > Terrestrial > Soil > Wetlands > Permafrost | place: Sweden: Abisko...
AAATAGCATCATCATTTGCTGTTGGAGCAGATGGCGACCAAGCTGTTCCGTTCCAAGTGACGGTGAGAATAGATGTCGTAAAGCTAACAACATCACCATAACTTGTACCAGCTGTATTTGTTGCATAAGCTCGCACATAATAGGTTCTGTTTCCGTTTAATCCGGTTATTAAAGTGGAGAAGGCTCCTGTTGATGACGCTGCTCCATTCGACAATTTACTATCGGAAATGGTTGGTGTACCTATTTTATTCCAACATACGCCATAAGCTATTGGGTTGGGAGTTCCCAGCGATGTTATGTTTCCACTGATCATTGCTGTTGTTGCTGTTGTGCTTAAAACTGCTTGTGTGGTAACTGTTGGAGCTATTGCACTTGTGGTAAATGTAACTTCCGATCCATAGCTTGTGCCTGCAATGTTGGTTGCAAAAGCACGAACATGGTATGTTGCGTTTGCCGTTAGTCCAGTCATTGAAGCAGTGAAAGCACCCGTTGCCGAAGCTGTTCCGTTATCTGCTTTGCTGTCGGAAGTGGTTGGGGTGCCTGTTGTGTTCCAGCATACGCCATACGCTGTTGGGTTTGGAACTCCTAAAACAGTAATGGATCCGTTACCAGTAGCTGTTGTAGAAGTGATACTACTAGCTGCTTGTGTGGTAACTGTTGGAGCTATTGCACTTGTGGTAAATGTTACTTCCGATCCGTAGCTTGTGCCTGCGGTGTTGATTGCAAAGGCACGTACATGGTATGTTGCGTTTGCAGTTAGTCCAGTCATTGAAGCAGTGAAAGCACCCGTTGCCGAAGCTGTTCCGTTATCCGCTTTGTTGTCGGAAGTGGTTGGAGTGCCTGTTGTGTTCCAGCACACGCCATAAGCTGTTGGGTTTGGAACTCCCAAAACAGTAATGTTTCCGTTACCAGTAGCTGTTGTAGAAGCTATGCTACTTACTGCTTGTGTTGTAACCGTTGGAGCGGTAGCTATACCTGTAACGGTATATGGACCGGCAGGAGGAGTTGGAATAGGAGGAGCATCATTAAAATTCCAATTGGAATAGTTATCTAATAAGGTTAGCCAGCCTGCTTTTGTTGCTGATGTTGTGGTTCCCTTATATGCTGCATTATCGTTGCTTGCAGCAGGTTGATTAAAAGATAAAGCCGTTACATCATCTGTTAATCCGGGAGGTAATGCTGAACCAGCACCACTATTATCGGTTCCATTTGCTCCGACACTGGTTGCCCAACCAGAAGCAACCAACGTAGTATTAACAATAGATGCTGCAAAGATAAATGTGGGAGAAGTTCTTGTTCCTGTGAAAATCAATAATTCGTCTCCTTGTGTTAATCCTGCAAGATTTAAGTAGTTGTTCGATCCTACTCCTGAAAAGGTATAATCAAAGGTGAAATTATTGTTGACATATGAGTCACAACGAATAATTGTTCCTGCTGTTATACCTCCTGCTGGTACGGTATAGTGAATAAATGCGTCAGCAACACTCACATTGGAAATAAAAGCAGTATTCACATCACTCCAGCCATAGTCGGTGAAGTTGATTACTGTTCCTGCATCCAAATTAACCAGAGGCATAAAAGAGAAACCTCTACCATAACTATAGGTTGCATCCACATCTCCGTTAATTGCTACTATTACAATATCTCCCACCGTGAGAGTTGTAGCCATACTTGTCATTCCGCCACCCAGTAGCAGAATGAACATCATTAAAAGTGTTTTAAATGTTTTCTTCATAATTCATAATTTATTGGTTAGTACTTGTTTTCGGTTTTGTATTATCTTTAGCATTGCGTCCCTGCCGTTGAGCAATAATGAGGTTGGATGAATCGATGCGTGCATTCAGTTCGTTCACAAATGTTTTGTAAGCCGCATCACCGTTCACTATTATTAGTGCATTGATGCGTGTTACCATTGCCCTGTATGAAGCATCTACCTTTGTCCGGGCTTCTTTCATCACTAATTGCGTTTTTGAAGCATCTTCGGAATAGCGTGACTCTTTCAACGTGTTGAAAGCGTTGTTTTGCTGTTGCAGTTTTTCAACTGGTCTATTCCAAGAGTTTCTATATCGTCGGATAAGGTGTTTATGAGTTCAAAGCATAACTTTGTCAATGCACCAGTTTCTTCATCATAAGGTTTGTCGGCAACACTTCCGTACGCATTAAAAACCACCAATAATCGTTTGGCGGCTGCTTGTTTTGTTTCGTCAAAGTGATTGCGGGCAGCCTTCGTGGTATCTAATATTCCTTTATATGTAGTATCTCGCAAGGCATCGGTGAGGTCGTCGGTCAGTGCACTTTTACCGGGCACGTTCAATGCCGTGTATTCATTTCCCAGTAGAGGCATGTACGTGGTATAGAGTGCTTCGATGCCCAATGCTGCTGCTGTGTGTTTTATAACTAATCCGTTAAATTCCTTCTGGAATTGATAATGCTCCTGATTGCGGAGGTCTTTGAGGTGAATTGTTGCTATTTCCATGTCAGTAATTTGTATTGTAAAAGTAGTAATTATTAGTATTAAAATGTAAAATAGTTTATTGAAATTACGTGAATAAAGTCATAATATGTTCCAAAAGGCTTTCCCAGCTCTGGGAACTTGTGTCTGAATTTTAAGCAGGCTTTCCCTAAATGGGGATGGTGTGCCTAAGTGTTGATCATACGTTCCCCATCGGAAGAAAGTATCCTTTGTTTTCCGGCACATGTTCCCGAATAGGGGACGATGTGTCCAGAATCCAGTTCTCAGTTTCCCCAACCGGGGAATGGTTATTCAATTTCTCCTTTTGCATATCCTCATTCATTTAATGAAACATTGAGGTGTGGTGCAGTCCCATTTTTAAAAGGGACGAGGCGTTGAAGAATCCGTCTTCGGTATAAAAAATGTCAGGTTTCAGAAACCTGCCGTCTTTGCAGCAAATAACAAAGTGACTATTGTCGGGCGATAGTACTATGCTTCCTGTTTTTCCGCAGGGTTTTCCATAGAATGATTCAGCCACTTCAGCATCTACTATCCGCATTTCAACTCCGTTTACAAAGCAGAATGCTCCTTTGTTCCATGGGTTACATGCTTTGATTGTTGCCATTAGTGTGTACGAGTTGTCTTCTTCCCAGTTCAGTTTCACGTCTTTATATACGGGTTTGGATCTGTACACTCCCTGCTCCTGTTTTTCTCCTTGTATTATATTGTTTGCATCAACAAGGTTTAATAAGCCGGGAACTATGTGAATCGACTCGCGGGTCAAATTGCCGATATGCTGCCCGTATGTTGTATGGGGAAGTATTTTAATGGTATGCTGAAAAAGAATGTTGCCTTTGTCCCATTGTTCGTCCATCCTGTGGATAGTGATTCCGCCCTGAGGTTCGCGGTTTTTTATTTCCCAAAAAATGGGTTGGGCACCGCGATATTGGGGCAACAGGGCAAAGTGTATATTGATGAATCCCATTTCGGGTATTGCAAGAACGCTAGCGGGTATCTTAAACGGGAATGTGAGGCATACTACAGCACGGCACGGAAATTCGGAAAGCCATCCGGTAAGTTGTTCCTGCAATAGTTCTTTGGAAATATGCCTCATTGGTATTGCTGCTTGCTTTGCTATTTGCGATATATAAAAGGCGGCATCGGCATCACGCATGTTTTCGGGCATGGCTATGCTTTGCACTCGTCCGTTGTGAATCAATTCGTGCAGAATTGGGATTGCGAGTGTGCTGTTGCAGAGAATATTTATGTTTTTTGCTTCCATTATTTACACAAATAGGTATTTTGCCATCCTATTACATTAGGAACTTGGTTAATTTCTGTTTCAGCCTCAAGTGTCGAAAGCGGGTAGTGTACAGGTTTAAATCGTGAAACTATATCATTTGGTGAATTGATTGTTTGAAAATGATCGGAATAGGTAGCTTGATTCATACTCACCCGCACGGTTCCTCTGGGTCCAGAAAAGACAGCATCACGCAGTTTTTGCATACATTTTTCGCTGTCGAAATCATCGTCTCTTGTTTCACAGGCCTGGGCAATCCAAAGCCCCGTTTCATATCCAAGCATTGAAAATTCGTTAGCATCGTGTTTGGTGGCTTGCTTGATAGCATTCACAAATGTTTTGTTCTCAGGAATATCAAGTTCCTTGAACCATGAACTCACCGTAAATACAGATTCTTTTTTTATAGGCTGTATTGCTGGTGAAGCTACAATACGTTCTTGTGGAATATTCGTTCCAGCTATCCATTTGAGTAATGCCGAACGTTCTTTCCCAAAAGATGAAATAAAATAATAATCAGCTTCAATGCTTTCTATATTTTGGTGAGCAGCTGCAAACTCTTGTTCTGGGATATCTTTGTTAGTAATATTGAAAAAAACAGCTGTTCCTCCCGAACTTTCGGTTCCCTTGCTGTGTGCATACGTGAGCGGAAAGCCACTGTCGAAGAATGACGATATGGTACCGACTTTTTTCCCGATTGTGTTGCAGGCAATATTCCCAGAAAGCCAGCATGATTCCCACATGCGAAAAGTGTTATAAAAAAGATATGATTCGTCATGCGAAAGAGCCAAAGGCAATCGTGCACCAATTCCAGTCGCAATGACAGGTATCTGGCATTGTTCAATTAGTTCCGACACGAATTGAAGTGATAATATGTCAATAAAAGCAACAATAATATTCACTTCGTCCTTAATAAGGAGCTGCCGGAATGCTGGGAGCACCTCTTTGGGTGCTCCTTTTCCAGCTTCAATTTGAATAATGGTTAAATCATTGTAGTCATGGAGTGCTAATTCCAGACCCTCTTTCAAGTCACGTCCCAAAAAGGGATATTCGTTTGAAATGGGTGTTATGATACCGATTTTAAGCATAGTTAATTGTTAATATCTGGGTACATACCTGTTATACAAATAAGCCAGTTAATTGCCAGTACTGGTTGTGACACGTTAAATGGTATATTCGTACCAGTTGGTCCTGATACAACGGTACCACCCGTAACAGTTCCAGTTAAATTGAATGTTGCGGTCGTTGGTGCCATTGAGTCGGTGGCATCGGCAGCAGAAGCATACCCATTGTTAATATTTGCAGGGGCATTTCCTTTCGGGGTCGATTGGTCTCCAGTATCTCCCAAACATATTGGTGTTATTGTTCCAGTTCCAGTTGCCGTCATTGGCAAGTTGCCTATTGATACTTGATGGGCGTGTGCTGGAAGGTTGTTTGTTGTAATTGATTTATCTATAGTTCCCATCTTGTATCCTGGTGTAAACGTATATGGAATCCCAGAAACGGGATCGTTAAAACGTCCGGTACCGATAGGAATTCGTCCTTGTAAATCGGGTAATTGAAATGTTTTGACTCCGTCACCACCGTAAAGGGTGCCGATAATTGAAAAAAGAGCTTGATTTTGTGTCATTTGCAATGTCTGTCCTTGACAAACTTGCCAACCATTAGGGATGCGACCTGTTTGTCCTGCCCATCCTCTGATTTCTCCAATTGTTCCACTGTCCATAATCTTATAATTTTAAATGGTTAATACTATTACATTGTTAATAAATACTACATTAGTTATGTGCTGGATATAGTCCTGTTAGGCAAATAATCCAGTTAATTCTGATTGACGGTTGCATGATGCTAAATGATGACGGTGCTGTAACACTCGAAGCTCCGATAGTTACTGATTTCACCGATGTATTCATCCATAATTAGTGAAAATTTAATTTTGTAATAAATAAAATGGTTCTATGGTCTTTGTGGATATATACCCAGTAAACAAATAATCCAATTCATACCAAGGGAAGGTTGGATGAGATTGAATCCTTGTGTACCTCCCGTATTTCCGATAGTTACTGTTCCTCCCGATACTGTTCCCGATACGGAAAGTGAGGCTGAAATAGGAGCCATGTTTAAAGTAGCATCTCCAGTTCCTACAAATCCATTATTAATAGCAGCTAAGGCATTTCCTACAGGAGTTGTTTTGTCCCCTTCATCTGCTGCACATTTGGGAGTTATTGTACCCGATGCTGTACCTGATACTGTAATTGATGAGAGTGTAGCTGTGTGTGTGTGTGAAGGCAAATTAGATAAGGATAAAACGGCCTGTTTGCTTCCATATACGGTACCCAAGGCTACTTGTCCTGTTTCTGGACCTATTCCTGTTCCTATAGGTACTCTCCCCTGTAGGTTTGGCAATTGAAATGTGGTTTTTCCATCACCTCCGTATGTAACTCCAAGTATTGAAAAAAGAGCTGTGTATTGTTGTATTTGTAATGTTTGTCCTGCACAATATGCCCAGTTTAGAGGTGCAAAGTTTCCTGCAAATCCTCTGATTTCACCGATGTATCCATCTTCCATAAGTTGTAAATTTTATAGGTTTATATATTTGTTTTAATAATTTTGTCTTGAAAGAAAAGTTCTCCATTTGTATTGTTAGTAAATTCACTAATGTGTGAAATCATTTATCTCACATTAGTGAACCGTCAGCATTATTATTATTTAAAGAACTCAAAAATTAATTCGAGTTTAGGGTAAATTTTATTATGTATTTAAAGAATGTCTATGAACCGCTATATTTGTGGTATAAATATGTGAAAATGTGGTATAAGAAAAAGTGGTTTGAATGATTTTGAGAATAAATATCATCGGGCAGAGTACAATTATTCATTGATGAATACAATAAAGATTTCCTTTTATAAATCAATTCTACCTCAAGAGGATTTTCATTATCGAATATAATTGTTTTTGCATAATTTGTTTATTTATTCTGTAATACATGTCCAGTTAGTCAATACTCCGTTAAAACTTGTATATAGTTTTCTGGTCTGGTAAATAAGTGATAATCCTGTTTTTCCTATTTTATTACAAATAGGTTGACTATTCAGGTGCCATCTTGGGTGTAACTTTACAACACCTGCTTATAATCTGTAATCCATCCGCCTTATAGGATTCATGCTGACCTGTAATTTCCATATCTCTACACAGAATAAATGAAACAGTTAATAATGGAAACAACCCGTTATTATTATTATTGTTACCTGTAGATAACCAACCACTTTGTTGCCCTTGGATGCTCCATCCATTCATCCATAATAAAGAATTCATAAACCAAGGTCTTATAATATCGGCTCTTGTATATTTCATACTAATATGCACATCCTGATTATTTTCATCCTTAATGGTCGTGTCAATATCTCCCCATTCTTCAGCTTCGGAAACAAGTGCAAAATTCGTAGGTATAACTATTGAAGGATGATAAGTTATTTTAGGATTATTTAGACTGGCTACGACATAACTCTCAAATAATTTATTTGCCGTACTTAATGTTCTCGTAACAATAGAACCTTCATTCTCCTTTGTCATTTTTAATTGTGGTAATATTGATCTTTTTAAAATAGGCAATGTTTGTTCTGCTTGAAGATTCAATTTCTCTTTTACTGCTGTTAGTTTACTTTTAGTTCCTTCTAGGTCAAGAGATACTTTTTTCTGCTTTTCACTACTTATAATCTGTTGTGCTATTTTTAAAGATAGGATTCTTTCGATATTACTGTCTTCATATTTGTTGATCATATTATAAAACAAGTTTTTGGGAGACTGAAAGTCTTTTTTTATTTGTCCAGAATCTGTAGTATTAATAATATTCTGTACGAAACTGGAATCTTGTTCTTCAAAAACAGGATTAGCCAATAATATTATATTACCATAAACTTCCTCTATGCTATTGCCAGATGGGAAGTAGGTATCATGACAAGATGGAATAGGATCAACTAGCATTGAAATATTTTCTACGGATGACATTGATCCCCCAGGATTGCTTGCCGACCAAGGGTTGATATAGTCTGAATCAGTCAATATCTCTGGTGGCCATGAAAAAATAAATTTCATATCTTCACCACTAGTTCCAGCAAAGGATCCTTGTGAAAAAGCAGAAGTAAATAGCCCTTCTAATTCTTTCTGTATATTTTTATCTATGATTATTGACATGTTTTTTCGCATAGAACACACCAAAGCTTTGTTTTCTTTGGTGTGTTCTTGATTTATAAAATATTACTTTTGGGGAGGACAAAATGGTACGACATTATTTATCCAACCGATAATCTGCAATCCATCATTACCAATAGTAGAACCATCAAAATTAGAGTTGAACTTTTTATCAACTGATCCTTGAGAATACGACCCACTTAAAGCAAAAGGACCCCAACCGAAACTGGCTTTCGTATCCAATTTGCTTTGAACCAGTGAAGAATCTTCGTGAGAAAAATCGGCTGTAATTTTCAAATCCCTAACAACGATAAAGCTTGTAGGCAATAAAGGAAATGGAGTTGTTAACGGCTGATCTTTTTTGCCGTTTGATAATCCTCCGGCTCCATATTGAGCTCCTAAATTCCAACCGCCCATCGAAAACAGTAAATTATTATACCATCCTCTATTAATCTGCACCCGACAAAATTTGAATTGAACTTTCAAATTTTTAGTATCATTTGACATTGCCTGATGACTGTCTTCTTTGGAAAACGATCCGCCAAAATTCCACAACCCCCAACTTGCACTTCCGCCAGTTGAAATCTTTGAAAAATCGGAATGTTCCGAAGTGTGTATTTCATTGGAATTGATGGTTACCTCTGTCCAATCGTTTGCAGCATCTGGTGAAAACCAATTAGCAGGCTGAGGGTAGGTGGGATACCATTTTTTATTTGGATCTGTGAGACCAGAACGCACATAACCGTTAAAAGTCTCTTTGGCCATGTTGAATGCTTGTCCTACCTGATTATTCGACGACTGTGCTAATGTAGCAAGCATATCTTCAACTTTTGTTTTCTGTGCATTGATTAAATCACTCCAACTCGAGCTTACAGCAGATTGATATGTTGGTCCAAGTAATGACCACTTTCTTTGATCTTCAGGCTTCGACATATCATATTGAAAGTAATTAGCCATTAGGGTAACTACTGCATCATTGTAAGCTTTCAGTTTCTTCTTGTAGTTCATATACACTGGTGAATCCACTTTTACTATAACAGTTTTTCCTTCATCATCATAAGTAATACCGTCAGAATGTAAAAAGTTGAATGCTTTTTCATAAGCTGCCTTTGCCTTTGGATCTACGGGAGGAGGAATTATTTGAGCATTCAAAACATTTCCATAGACTTGGGTCAGTAGATTCCCATTTTGAGAAGAAATAGGATTCAGCGATAGTAAAGTATCAACTAATGTGGAAAAGTTTTCAGTTGCTTCAACCAAACCCTTTGGATTTAGAGGGCTCCATGCATTTGCAAAAGAAGATGGGTCAATTTGTTGCCCTGGCCAGTTAAGTGTTAAATAGGTAAGGCTGGCTTGGCTGCCACCTTCTCCCTGAGTGCCTATAGGAGGATTTGTATATGCACTAAATAACGTGTCATAAATTGCTTGTAGCATTCTTGCATTTTGATCTGCCATAGTTTTAAATGATTATATTTTGCCTACTCATAAGGCTTTTCGGGAAACGCCTTCGCATATATCATGTGCGGATCATGCCGTTTATTCAAGTGGTTTCTGGACTCCACTTATTTGATTTTATGTGAATTATAAAAAGTAACCAGTATCGGATATTTATTCTGATACTGGTTATAAAAATTAGGCGATACTATTTCCTTGAATCAGTTTTACTGGTGCATTTTCAATTTCATGCAAATTTCCATTTTTATCTGAATAGGAATAATTAGCCGAACCTGATTTCCAGTCTTCGGTAAGTACCATTATCAACTCAACATTTGCTTGTAAAACAGGACCGATACCATTTATTTGAGACCATTTAATAACCGGATTACCAGTAGCTCTTATCTGTATCTGGCAGTTTTTGGGCATTACACACATGTATGTGTAAGTTCCATGAAGCTTTGATGTGATATGTAACGGCGGGTTGACTGCTTGTTCGATAACTCCGATGCCAGATACTGTTTTCTCTGGGGTGTAAACACTAAGGTTAACTTTAAATGATGGTGCACCAGCTTTATCGCCACCAATTTCATAACAAGCAATAAATAAACCTGTTTTAATTTCTGTATTTCCCATTTTTATTAAATTTACATTTACTTACTCATAAGGCTTTTCGGTTTCCGCCCCGTTTATTAGAGTGGGTTCTGGACTCCACTTTTCAAATCGTGATGTATGACAGGCAACGGATTTCTCGTTGTTGCTTTTTTCTTCTCGTGTGTAATCGAAGTAATATCTAAAGTATCTCTTCGTCGTTGAGTCCAGATATGTGACTGATTAAAGGATCTATTTTTTCCCATATTTTGGAACAAGGTACATACCAGTCCTTATCTGTTACAATAATTGTGAGGGTGGCACTACTTTCCGTCCATGTTCCCTGTAGTTTAATTCCATGTTGGTGAACATCAACATCCCATGGGTTATTTCCTGTTACAGTCGATCCACTTTTTCTTAATGCTTCTAAAATAGCATCGATTTTTGCTTTCGTAATATTACCATAATGGTGTTCTCCACATTTACTTGTTGCCATATTATTATAGTTGTTAATATTCCTACTCTATAAGCTTTTCGGGTTCCGCTATGAACGATGAATTAAAACTAGTTCATATCTCCAAATTTAACCAACAGATTATTGCCATATTTAACGATGTCCATAAGTGGCGGAAAGTACGGTATAAAGGTGTCTTTTGAGGGCATAACCCAAAAAGCTTCCTCATTGAAAATATCGATTGTAATGCTTTTGAGCAATTACCTTATCATAGGTTGTTCGGGTTGTGCCTTTTATTCTATCTGCATTATCTCCTTTTATAAACCAGCTTTACGCCAGCACTACCTTTGCCCGATAACAACAACTTGATTCCTCCCGAAATTTCTATATCGAGATTAACCTCTATCTGATCAAGTGCAAATTTCGATTCGGAATTATCATCTTCAAATAGTTTTAAAAAAGACTGGCTAAATGAACTCATTTTATTAAAGAATTCATTTTTCTCAACAGGTATGGATTTGTTTAAGTTTATAATTGGAAGACTGGGATCTCCCGTCAAAAGATCGCTTTCTCCATTATTTATATCAGGATTTTCAACGTATTCGTTTCCCTTTACATAGAACAAAATGTCATTATCATTAATTTCCATTTTTACTATTCTATAAATTTAATTTCTCCCTTAATTATACCAGCTATTCATAAATACTTCAGGATTTACTTTCGAAATTTGGTTGAAAGAGTCATTAGTAAATACCGATTTTATTCTGTTCAGATATTCGTTGAAGGAACTATTAAAAAACATATCGAGAAAATAGTCGGAACCATATAGTATACGTCCTTGAAGTGCGGGATTGGTATCGTAGATGGTTTTTACTTTATATAAATGACTGCAATCGACATCGCTCATGCACGAAATATCGGTGTATAACGAAGGATATTGAGTCATCAACGATTGTATTTCATTTCGCCATTCGTCAAGACAGTTCTTATCGTCGCTGTCGCCAAAATGGGCGAGTACCAGTTTCAATTGGGGATATTTCTCTAGTATTTTGCTCCAAATGAGTGGATGGTTTAGTAATCGGGCACGTTCGCGAACCATATCGTTATATGAATCGGTCAACAATCCTTTTTCGAATGTTATGTTACCGTTATATTTTACTGGAATGGATTCTCCTTTTTTAAGAATGTAACCGTTAACCTGCAAGGTTTTTACTGGAGTTGCAAAACCACCATAGGAACAATGAACGATTATTGGAATATTGTTTTTGGAACAGTAGTTATACATTATATCCAATCGTGGATCGGAGGGTGAAAATCCATTTGGAGGATATAGTTTGATGCCTGCAAAGGTTTTATCCTTTCCAACCTGCTGAATAAGCATATCGATATTGTTTCGCCGCGGATCGATTCCTAAAAAAGGAAATACTTTATCGGAATATTTTTTATTCTGTTTAATTGCAACGATATCATCGTATTGAACGGTAAAACCATCCCGTATCTTTTGGTCGATATCATCTTCCATTTTTTGCATTATTATGTTTAATACATCAATGAGGTTCCTATTCAAATTCTGTGGTGATTGATTGGAATTGTAATGAATATCTAGTTGATCGTGAACTGTTTTAATTGCATCTATGATATGTGTTTTTTCTTCGTCCGATGCTCCGTCGAGTAAAAAGTCGCCATCGAACATAAGGGGCATTAGCTTGAATTTATGATTATAATGCTTATCGAGCATCGATACTATTGTTTGGCTACTGCCGCAAAATATTTTTGCCAGTTCGATCAAATCGCTCAAGCTGCGTTTTACTTTGTCTGAACTATAGGCAGCTTTATCGGCATTATTGTTATTCTCGATTAAGGTTTTTGCTTCAAGTATTTTTTCCAATAAAGCTCGTAAGCCTACCGATGTAATATTGAAAACATGGCAATGACTGTCTATTCCTTCCATAATAGTTTTTTTTATTTTGATTTTACGTTGATTACTCATGTTGGAAGACCTACAATGTTTTTCGAAAACCAGGCAGATCCCAAACTAATTTCTTTCTGTCAAACATGCATGAAGCCATCTAAAATAGTATGTAGACGGCAGAGCCTTCAGAGAACAATATCCTTTTTGAAGATTTAACTCAACGAGGAACATTATTCTTTATCAATTGTTCTAAATCTATTTGGAAAGTTCACAAACATTAATTCACAAAATCTTCCCAAATAATAACCCTCGAAACCATCAACATCTTCAGTGATATTTTTGAATTTTAATACAATAACACCTAGATCGTTTTTGTCATTATTTATCACTAATTTGATAACTCCTTTATCTCCCCATTGTCCAATGTGCTTTAAATATTTTTCATTAGATTCGTTATGAATCTCCCATGTTTGAAGTTTACCATCTTCAATTAATTTGATGATATCATTTCTCAATGTTGTTGAGTTTGTTGTCTTAAATAATAATTTCATAGTACTTAAATTGATTAAAGTTTTTTTAATATTTTAAAATATATAGTTCGTTTCGTTTTTTTTAACTAACATTATCTATCATTTTCCAATTTATTCAGATCTCAATAGATCTGAAAATTAAGCTGTTTTTATTTCTTCAAGTTGAAATCCTTTAACCATTGCATGGGTTATAAGTCCAACAATAAGGGTTATTAAAAATGCTTCCATTTTTTCTGATAGAAATGGAATATCTATCGCATCATTAATTAATGGAATCAATCGTCTTTTTAATAATTCGGCGTCAGCTTCCGAAATTCCATCGGTTGTGTTATGAACCATAGTATAATATTCGTTTGGTAATAGTTGATATAGCTCACGGTCGACCCAATGGATTATTTTATATAATACGATTAATTCTTTTTCTTTATTTATTATAGAAAGATTAATCTTTGGGCTTACTTTTTGAGCTAATGCCAATACTTGTTCATTAGTTAGCATTTCGCATATTTCATCTATATCGATCGAAATTTGTTTGAGTTGATCTTGTGTTAATGTTGCCATATATGTTGTTTTTTGATGATTGCTTATTTATAAGCTTTGGGGTTTTCAACTCACTATTTTATTTTAAGATTTTAGAGTCTTCCTTGTTTGGTTTCAGACTCGTTAGGTTTGGAATATCTTTCTCAAGTCAAGCCTTGTCCTGTTACGAGGGGATGAGTCAAACACAAATTAAATAGTATTTATAAAGAATGCGATTAAAACCCATGACACTAAAAAAACTAAAGGTGCAATACATGATGGTCGGATAATATAATGTAGCAAATGATGTTTATGCCTTGATCCGTACCCGATTATCAATCGTTTTTCATTATTTGATATTTTCTGATAATCTTTTATAAATGCATCTCTGATTTGTTTAATACATATTTCACCTATAATAATTTCATATCCAATAGATATGGTAGTTATACAACCGATAGCTATAATAAACCATTTGACTATAAGACTATGTTCCACACCATTGACTTTTGTAAAATAAGCAGCAAGCAATCCTCCTTGAATTATCCATAGCCAGTTTATTCTATTGCAGTTTAATGAATCTTCGTGTTCAATTTTAGATTTGTATAATAGCATTTCTTCTTTACTCGCATCGACGAGTAATTTTTTAAAAGCTGTTCCCATCGTTTTTAGTTATAATTAAATTTTGTTTTAAGGTTCACTCTCATTTTCTTTACAAGAAAGTGGAGCTATGGTCTATATTTTAGGAAATGTTGCATTCATTCTCTTTGTAAGATCCACTTTTTCTTGATTTGTCATTTGATCAAAAGGTTTTAATCTCGATTGCTTGACAAACATCCAGTTTTTATTCTCTTTTAAATTATTTTTGTTAAAATCATGGAATATAATTGCATCGGTTTTTACATTCATATTCGACGATTTAAAATCATCAAAATGGCCGATAAGTAGGTGGTGGTCATGACCTTCTGTTTCGCACAAAGTGATGAGGTTACGGTCGTCGAGCTCAAGGTCGGGACGTCCTAAGGCAATACAATAATGAAATGGGAAGATATGGTGTGCCTGTACATTATTTATTGAATCGCATACGGCACAGGTAGGATGTTTTTTGATGTAAGCATCATGCACTATGTCCCATTTATCGCTACGTTCAATTCCATTATTACATCGTTTTGCTTCTTGCAGACCGTAGTCTGTTCTTTTTATTGTAGTTGCCATAAATAAGGTTATTAATTGTCCATTTTAGGAATCTTGACAGGTTTTCCAAAACCTGTCAAGATTGTCTGTTTATTGGGGAATGAAGCCTGTAGCATCACTGTGAGGTCCCCAACCATGGGTATTGCCTGCGGCGACACGAATAAATATCTCCGTTCCGCGGGAAAGGCTTGGTATTTCCAGTTTATTACTTGGCACCGAATTAAGAACCAGCTTCCAACTGTTGGCATCGCTAGGTGTGGTTGTTGTTTCCACCATATAACGGTCGGCATCAGCATCGGGAATAACATATATTTTTGCACTATGTTCCGTACTGCCGTTTTCGATACGTTTTATAATCACTTTCTCGGGAATACTGTGTTCAACAGCCTCGCTGTCGAAGTCGAAACCCGACAAAATAATAATTGCTTTATCGCCTTTGGCTATTTTATTGACATAGTTAGCAAGGTCTTTTAAATCGTCATACACAAGTTGCGATTGTTTTACTATAGTCTGTTTATTGAGGTCGCTACCGTCTTTCGACTTGATGTACGTGTCGAGCAATGTTACCCGAGTACCGAAATCAACCAATGTTGGATCGGGTTCGGGAAATGTGGTTTTGTTTGTTGTAAGTGCCGCTACTATTCGTCCTGCCAGTAACAGGACAGCTGTCGAGTCTTTTGACGACCCGATATGAAGTACGGCCATAAAGGATGTTTTCATATTTGTATTTTTATTAGTTAGTATTAAAAAATTACATTGTTATCTCGTTCAAACTTGTTCATTCTTATTTGTAACGTAGGGATGATTTGAATATTTATGGCAATATCTTTTTGAGTGGTCTTGCTATTTTCTTAAACCATGTTGATGTCTGTTTACATCATCGATATGATTCATTCTTTCATGGGGATGAATTATAAAAACATGGGGATGATTTGAATATTTATGACAATATTTTTTGAGTGGTCTTGTTGTTTTCTTAAACTATGTTGATGTCTGTTTACATCATCGACATGATTCATTCTTTCATCGAGATTATTTATAAAAACATGGGGATGATTCGGGAAATTATGCCGATGTTTTATAAATCTCCAGACATATATTTTTTTTGTCTCGATATATTTAGGAAACATTGAGCTGTTTTAGTGAACTATGCCAATGAATTATGTAATACTGTCGATAAAAATATGAATCATTGACACTATGTAGTAGGTTAGGGCAATGTATTTTTAAATCATCTAAATGATAAAAAAATACATTGCCGTTTATTGGGGGGCTGTTGCTGTTTTATATTATAATCTGGGATTGCTTTAATATACATTTGAATTCCTTTTTGTTCTTTGTCAATGAACTTAAAAAAAACGTTTTATTTTTGTTTTAATACAGGATAAAAGTATACTAAATGAGCATTGATTGTTGAATAAATGGGCAATTTGTCCATAAGAGGAGAAATGTATGGCACGAATGGATTACTCTGTGGTATGAAGGAAGTTATCGATTATCGGGTGGGGGTATTTTTGAATAATATTGCTGTTATTGAGCTATGCAATTGGGGGGAGTTCTGTGCTTTTTTGCGTTTAACGGGTGGGGGAAGGATGTATTTATGATTCCTTTATAATACCTCCTATTGAATAGTATGACAAAAATGAGTTTTAATTACTTTCGACTCAACCCCTGTCCTGCCAGACATCACCTTCTCTATGCGTAGAGAAGAGGAAAGTGTATTGCAACGCAATCGCGAGGGGATTAGTCAAAATATTGAACAATTTTAGAGATATTCATATGATTTTGTGTTTATATGTTTCTTGTTTTCAGTGTTGTAATGGTTTTTTAGCAAGCACTCGTTAATAAGGTTTATACATCATTATCATTAAGAATTTTTAATACTATCGGAAAAAGTATTTTACAATTGCTTTATAACATCTAAAGCCATGGGCGGTACCAGTGGCATACTCGTATTGGCGGCAACTTTATTATACATTTCTGCTAGATTTACTCCGTAATCGCGACCTTTACGAAGCAGTTTTAGGCCTTTGTGCAAGGTAGATGTTTCATCGCTCAGGTCATCAATAAATCCTTTAAGCCGGTTTTTTGATTTAGCGGGCAATGGCTGGTTTTGCTCTTGGGCAGTTTCCAGTTCTTGAATGGCAGCTTCTGCCTTGCTGATTTCTTTTAGGGTAAGCTCATAATCATCATCCGAAATACCTTTTTTAAGTAACTGTTTTTTCTCATCTTCGAAGTCTTCTTTTAGGTTTTGAACTTCGCCCAAGATGTTGTTGATCGTAATGGTAACTGTATTTTTGGCAGTTGCCTCTGCTTGTGCATTCGCATTTACTGTAATAGTTGGGTTTCCAACATCATGTAAATGGACATTAATTTTTCCTTCCATCTCTTTATAATTTTGTTTTTTTAATTCTTCTGTGTCAATAATTGAATCTAATAATTGTCCCGTTGCGATTAATTCTCCGCTGTTTTTACATTGCGATTTAAACTGATTTCTTTCGGCCATTCGATCCAAATCGTTTCGGCTATGGAAATAAGGCGTTTTCATCGATGAGCAAACATTACAAAAACATGGAATCTGCTCCTCAATTATCAAGTTTGGGAATAGTATTTTTTTGATATGGAGTAGTTCCGATCTTATTTCCGACAATAACACTATCCGATCTTTCTTTACTCCATAAATGGAAATTTCTATAACATTGTCTCCAGTGTTTGTATCTTTAAAATGGACCAGTCGGGCTATGCCATTACTTTCATTGTCTTTTAACCAAACTCCGGTAAGCCAAACATAATCGTTCCATATTTTATCGTATAATCGAACAATCAATCGGCTGAAAAAGCCAAAGGGCATAAACGGGAATTTAAATCGAAGTGTGTATGCTGTTGATTCAATTGGGTCGGGTTCACTTTGTTCATTACTAATTAAAACGGGTACCAAATAATTATTGGTATTTTCTACCTTGTAACAAACCTCAAAACGATCTTTCAGCAGTAGGCTTAATAATAGATTTTGATCGAATGTACTTCTATCTTTCCATATCTTATTAATGTCCTTTTCTGAAAATCGCCCTTTTTTCTCGGTTGTAAAATTTTCTTCACGCAGAATTTCATATAAACCTTTAGTAATCCATTCTGGATTAATAAAAATAGTATTCGTTAATGATAAGTCATCATAATGTAAAGCATAACCCAACCAATGCAAATACTCCAGACATTGTTTCTGATGAGATGGCTCAGTTAAACCATTTTCAATGCATATTTTTTCATAATCGGCATAACTGATATACTGATTTTCCTCTTTCTTTTTTTGTTCAATGGCCTTCCTGATAGGCTTCCATGTTTTAGGTACTTTCTGGTTGACTCGTTGCATTACCGAAAGATTTTTTTCAATGGTATGTATCAGATTTTTCCATGGAGCATCAATTCCTTTAAAATCGACATCTATATTACTCAATTGTAATGAGGGATATCTAACTTCATATTCTTTCAAATTTAGTGCTTGACTGGCTGTAATTCTTTCATTTTGATTTCTTACAATAATAACTCGACTTTCGGCACATAGTCGCGAAATCATTTCGAACCAGTAATCGAAATTATACTTCTCGGCACGGTGGTCACAAACCAGCACAAACAGATTGTCGTTAGCATAAAAATATTGATGAAGATAGTTTTGTGTATCCTGCCCACCAAAATCCCAAATGGAAGCTTTAATATCGATACCTATCGTATGTTTAAAAATTCGCTCCTGATTAATATTGATTCCGTGCGTTGATTCTTGGTTAGGATCGGGTACTAACGTAGATTCATCTTTCAATTTCTTGAATAAGGTGGTTTTTCCTGCACCCGATTCGCCAACAATAACTATCCGAGCTTCATACAGTTTTTCGTGTCCTTGTTTTAATTGTTCAAAATACGTTATTATAGCTTCTGCACCTTGCTTCATAATAGTCATAGGTGGATTTATAATGGGGTTATTGTATAACGAAATCCCCCTCCCCCCATACTTATCAAGGTTTACCAAAGTTCCTTGTTTCAACTGTGGTAGTAATCCTTGAATATCGGTAATTTGATTCTCACTAAGGTCTAACGAATGTAATCCAGTAAGTTTTTCTAAAAAACGAATATCGGTAATTTGATTATTACTAAGGTATAATGTTCGTAATCCAATAATTTTTTCTAAAAAACGAATATCTGAAATTTTATTATTCCGAAGGTCTAAAGATCGTAATTCAATTAGTTTTTCTAATGAACGAACATTTGAAATTTGGTTTGAACTAAGGGATAACGATTGTAATCCAATAAGTTTCTCTAAAAAACGAATATCGGAAATTTGACAATTACTAAGGTATAAAGATTGTAATCCAATAAGTTTCTCAAAAGCACTATAATCTGAAATTTGATTATTACTAAGGTATAAATTTTTTAATTCAATTAATTCCTGTAAAAAGCTATAATCAGTAATTTTACTATTACGAAGATCTAACGATTCGAGTTTTTTACACTTAGTCAAAACTTTAAAACTATTTTGTAAAGAGAGAGAACTAATTATTAGGTTCTTTAAATTTACTAGTTTTCCAAATTCCTTGGTAAGTGAATTAATTTTGTTCTCTTTACCAATATTTTTACTGTATTCTCTTTTTCTATTAATACTATCCCACCATTCATTACTTAATATTAGCTTTTCTATATGCGTACATTCAAAAAGTTCGGGTAAGTGGTTTAAATCGGTAATTCCACATTTGCCTATTTCAAGATAGGGGTTTTGGGTATCTTGGCACTCTTTTATGAGTTGTTTGGCTAGGGTTAAGTCATTCATGGTAGTAAATGTTTAGTAGTACATTGCAATACTACATTAATAAATGTGATACAGAAATTGTTGTTTCATAAAGGGTATTTTTTTCGTTATTTACAATACAATATTCATGTGTGTTGCATGGCGAATATAAATAAAAAATCGATGTCATTTAAAAAGAAAGGAAATGAAATGTAAGGTTCAAAGGTTTTGGTTTTGCAATGGGCATAGTGAGCCCGTTGCAAAATACCCCTCAAATGCTTAATCTAATTTTTAGAAGTTGAAATTGACTTTGTTTTTTGATTTTAGTAAACCCTCCGTCAATATTTTTAGTCTTCTAGCCCTTTAAAAAGGCTTTTTAGCCTTTATTTTAGCTAAATTTCACATTTTGACATAATTATCCTAGGTGATCGATATAGATTATATGCAATTGCTTCCATGAGATGCTGTGTCTCAAAACATTAAACAATGAAGACAAAACGCAATCTTTTATTATTTCACATTTAATATCGTAGAATTTAAGACCCGATTGGGACGACAAAGTTTTAGTTCCAACTTATTTTAAATCATTTTTATATTAATTTAAAAAAATCTATGCAACCAATCGTACGGAATGTGTGTCTTCTGTTATATAAGAATAAAAGTTCAATTACAATTACAGCTAATTGAATTAGTTTAAGGATATATTTTTAAAATAATTAATTATGAATATTTCGTTGCTTACATCAACTTATGGATAAAAACATACAAATGAAAATAACATAAAAAGCATTCTCACTATTATTTTTAATGGTAAGAACAAAACACAAAAAGCTTAACTAACAATTCCTAGGTTTTACGATTTAAACAGTAGGTTCTTATAATTCATTTATAAGGATAATGAATATTCTCGTGCCTATATCATAAAAAAAACGATAAAAAATAACATAGCAAATAATGAAAAAAAATATTTATCATATAATTCTGAGTGTTCTATTGTTTGTTAATAATTATCATGCATTTGCACAATGTAGCACATTACAGCCACCGTATGGAAATAATCCACAACCTATTTGTGTAGATGATTTCAAATTTCTCGCTTTTGCATTTCCTGTACTTTATGTATCTATGCCAAGTGGCATTGTTGCAACTTCATATAAATGGTATAATCCTTTAGGTGCTGTTGTTTCTACCTCCTCATCTTATGCGACTACAACTAGTGACTATTTTAATGTTTGGATGAAGACTCCTCCTCCTAGCAATATAGTAAGTTATATTAATTATCAAGTAAGTTATGTAGTTACAGATCCAATAACACTTATACAATGCGAAAGCCCAAAAGCCACAGTGTCAATAATGATAGTACCTCAACCACTACCACCAACAATAGTAGGTCAATCGACATATTGTTTAAATGCATCAACAGTTCCATTAAGTGCTTCATTCAACGGATCATCCCCTTGGGGATGGGGAATATCGCACATAGAATGGTATCCTTCACAACCGCCTTATCCTAATTCTTCTCATATTGGAGGAAGTACAATAGCACCAACACCTTCAACAGTAGCAGTAGGAACTACCTTATATTATGCAACTACTATAGATGGAAATTATTGTGAAAGTTATCCAGCAGTTCAACAAGTAACAGTAAGCAAGCCCAAAGCATCAATAGTTATTGCTAACATTTGCCAAGGAAGTAGCTATGCTTTCAATGGTGCCAATTACTCTACTGCCGGAACATTTACCAGTTTCAAAACAAATGCAAACGGTTGCGATGATACTTTAAGATTAAAATTAACAGTGAACCAACCAACAACAGCAATGGTTAATGCAAGCATTTGCCAAGGAAGTTGCTATACAATCAACGGTACAAATTACTCGACCGCCGGAACATATACCATTCTCAATACAAATGCTGCTGGTTGCGATAGCATCATAACTTTGAATCTGAAAGTTAATCAACCAACCACCTCCATCGTAAACGCTACTATTAGTAAAGGGAAAAACTATCTTTTTAACGGAATCAATTATTCCAACGCTGGAACATATATCATTAACAAAACAAATATAGTCGGTTGCGATAGTACCATAACCCTGAACCTTACGGTAACCCAATCAGCAGATACCACTATTTGTAAAGGGGGTACAGCTCTATTGAAAACAAATCAGGGTGGAATTTTTCAGGGTTGGTCTCCGACAACGGATGTTGCTGATCCTACAAAACCACAAACAACAGCATCGCCAATAATTACAACAACATATATTGGAAAAACAATGTCAACATCATTAACCAATCTTGTTACATACGGCGATTTTGAAGGTACTAATTCAGCAAATATAAAAGCTTATACACAATATTCAACGTGGCCTGGGATTATCGATCTTCAAGCAGGTGAATATGCTATTGCAAAAAGTCCGAATGCCTGTCATGGTTCATTAGGATTATTTCCCGATCATACTAATGGTACTGGAAATATGATGGTATTCAATGGAAATAGTAGCACTTCCACATTGGTTTGGACTCAGACAATTCCAACGAACCAAAATACTAATTATTCGTTTTCAACATGGATTGCAAGTGCACATCCAATCAATCCAGCAAATCTACAATTCAGTATCAATGGAATATTAATTGGTACTTCGTTTAACGCAAGTAACATCGTTGGACAGTGGCAACAGTTTTATGCAACTTGGAATTCGGGAACTGCTATAAGTGCTGTTATAAGTATTGTCAACCAAAATACTAATTCTGCTGGAAATGATTTTGCACTTGATGATATATCCTTTTCAACATATAATATAGGAATAGATACGGTAAATGTACTAGTAGATAATCCACCAATAATAAATCTAAAGGACACTTCAATTTGTCAAGGGAATAATGTTGTACTTGATGCAGGCACAGGCATGGATTCATACTTATGGAGTACTGGAGCTTCATCACAAAAAATAACTATAGCCACTTCTGGAATGTACATAACGACAGTAACACTTGGCGTTTGCAATAAAAAAGATACCGTGATTGTTACCATAAAACAACCCAGCAGTTCAACTACTAATGCGAGCATTTGCCTTGGCGATAGTTATTCATTTAATGGAAAAACATACTCAACGGCTGGAACATATTCAGCTAATCTTGTTAATGCCGTGGGGTGTGATAGTACGGCTACTTTAGTATTAAACATAAAAAATCCTACTACATCAACAACTAATGCGAGCATTTGCCTTGGCAATAGTTATTCGTTTAATGGAAAAACATACTCTATAGCTGGAACATATTCGACTAAACTTGTTAATGCTGTGGGATGTGATAGTATTGCAACTTTAGTATTAAACATAAAAAATCCTACTACATCAACTACCAATGCGAGCATTTGCTTAGGCGATAGTTATTCATTCAATGGAAAAACATACACAACGGCAGGAACATATTCGGCTAAACTGGTTAATGCCGCAGGTTGCGATAGTACGGCTACTCTTGTTTTAGATATTAAAAATCCGACTACATCAACAACTAATGCGAGCATTTGCCTTGGAGACAACTATTCGTTTAATGGAAAAACATACTCTATAGCTGGAACATATTCGGCTAAACTTACCAATGCAATGGGTTGCGATAGTACGGCTACTTTAATTTTAAATATTAAAAATCCTTCTACATCAACAACCAATGCGAGCATTTGCCTTGGCGATAGTTATTCGTTTAATGGAAAAACTTATACAACGGCTGGAACATATTCGGAGAAACTTGTAAATGCTGTGGGATGTGATAGTACTGCTACTCTAGTATTAAATATTAAAAATCCTTCGACATCAACAACCAATGCGAGCATTTGCCTTGGAGACAACTATTCGTTTAATGGAAAAACTTATACAACGGCTGGAACATATTCAGCTAAACTTGTAAATGCAGTGGGTTGCGATAGTACGGCTACTTTAGTATTAAACATAAAAAATCCGACTACATCAACAACCAATGCGAGCATTTGCCTTGGCAATAGTTATTCATTTAATGGGAAAACATACACAACGGCTGGAACATATTCGGCTAAACTTGTAAATGCTGTGGGTTGCGATAGTACGGCTACTCTAGTATTAAATATTAAAAATCCTTCGACATCAACAACCAATGCGAGCATTTGCCTTGGAGATAGTTATTCATTTAATGGAAAAACATACACATCGGCTGGAACATATTCGGCTAAACTTATCAATGCTGTGGGTTGCGATAGTACGGCTACTTTAATTTTAAATATTAAAAATCCTTCTACATCAACAACCAATGCGAGCATTTGCCTTGGAGATAACTATTCGTTTAATGGAAAAACATACACAGCGGCTGGAACATATTCGGCAAAACTTGTAAATGCTGTGGGATGTGATAGTACTGCTACTCTAGTATTAAATATTAAAAATCCTTCGACATCAACAACCAATGCGAGCATTTGCCTTGGAGACAACTATTCGTTTAATGGAAAAACTTATACAACGGCTGGAACATATTCAGCTAAACTTGTGAATGCTGTGGGTTGCGATAGTACGGCAACTCTAGTATTAAGTATTAAAAATCCTTCGACATCAACTACCAATGCAAGCATTTGCCTTGGCAATAGTTATTCGTTTAATGGAAAAACATATACAACGGCTGGAACATATTCAGCTAATCTTGTTAATGCTGTGGGTTGCGATAGTACGGCAACTCTAGTATTAAGTATTAAAAATCCTTCTACATCAACAACCAATGCAAGTATTTGCCAAGGCAATAGCTATACTTTCAATGGGAAAGCATATACCACGGCTGGAACATACACCGATACGCTGGTAAATGCAACAGGATGCGATAGTATTGCCAAATTAATTCTAACAGTTAAACAACCCACAAGTTCTACAACCAATGCAAGCATTTGTCAAGGCGATAGCTATACATTTAATGGAAAAACATATACAAATGCTGGGACATACTCGGTTAAACTTACCAATGCTGTAGGTTGCGATAGTACGGCAACTCTAGTATTAAGTATTAAAAATCCTTCGACATCAACTACCAATGCAAGCATTTGCCTTGGCAATAGTTATTCGTTTAATGGAAAAACATATACAAATGCTGGGACATACTCGGTTAAACTTACCAATGCTGTAGGTTGCGATAGTACGGCTAC